>Ga0265314_10002268_pt1 | contig 19911 bp, 14 predicted proteins | sample 4126metaG_FD_203106 | JGI IMG/M metagenome (GOLD analysis project Ga0265314, IMG submission 203106) | Rhizosphere microbial communities from Carex aquatilis grown in University of Washington, Seatle, WA, United States - 4-1-26 metaG | ecosystem: Host-associated > Plants > Roots > Rhizosphere >... | reverse complement strand
CGGGCGAGATCCGCTTTGCGGCCGTGCACAACGCCGCGCTGACTGCCGCGCAGGTGCAGCAGAACTACGCGGCCGGCGTCGGCCAGCTGTTCTACCTGCTGTTCGACGTCAGTGCGCTGACCGGCATCGCGCAGACCTACATCGAGTTCGAGGTCAGCCAGTACGACAACTTCAGCTACCTGTTCAACAAGCCGACGTTCATCAGCCTCAATCCGAAGGCGCAGCCGGGCAATATCCCGATCGTCGGCTTGTATATCGGCATGAACGGCCAGGAGCTCCCGGTGGGTCAGGCCTACAGCACGCTCAATACGGCTGTCACCAATGCGAACTACTCGCCGACGGACGGCCAGCTGCTCTCGAGCGTCGGCACGGTAGTGCCGCTGCAGCTCGGGCCGGCGAACGACCTGTTCTTCCTCGACTTCGACCAGATCGGCAGCTTCTCGCACACGCGCACGATCGTGAACGGCACGGCTCCGGCACCGACCTATACGGCCGCGCCGGCCGATATCGGTCTGCACGTGTATGACGAGCTGAACGCATCGTACGCCGCGATCACCGGTGTATCCCCTGGTTTGAGCGCGGTCAATGCGACCTACCAGACCGTCGAGCAGCAGCTGCCGACGACGCCGGACATCCAGGGCTTCCTGGCCTCGCAGCAGATCGGCATTGCGCAGCTCTCGATTCAGTACTGCAGCTCGCTGGTCGACAATCCGGCGCTCGAGGCCGCGTTCTTCCCGGGCCTGAACCTGAACCAGACTCCGGCGCAGGCCTTCGGCACCAATGCCGGGATGGACCTGGCGATCACCCCGCTGATCAACAGCCCGGCAGTCGGCGCCAATGTCGCGACGCAGCCTACCGATGCGCAAATCCGCACCGAGCTCTACGGACTGATCACGACGCTGGTCAACTGCAACGCGAGCGACCCGACCTGCGTGCAGACGCCCACGCGCACCGCCACCATCGTCAAGGCGGCGTGCGCCGCGGTGCTCGGCAGCGCGACCACGCTGATCAAGTAAGCATTCATCACGAGGCGCCAGCCATGAAGTTCAAACGCAAGCGGCCCCTGGGGCTCAACGAACCGCTCCGCCACCCCGACCACCGGCGGCCGGTCACTCGGCGCGAGTTCCTCGCGCAGGGCTTCAGGGGCGCGACGGCCACCGTCGCGGGACTGTCGGTCTACAGCCTGTTCGCCGATCCGCGCGCCGCGCGCGCTGCGCTGGCCCCTGACATTCAGGCCCTCGCCACTGGTGCACCGTGCTTCCTGCAGGGCAAGGCCGGCATGATCCCGTTCATCTGCTTCGACCTCGCCGGCGGCGGCAACATCGCCGGCTCGAACGTACTGGTCGGCGGCCCCGGCGGGCAGCTCGATTTCCTGTCCACCGCGGGCTACAGCCGCCTCGGGCTGCCGGGCAACATGCTGCCCAACAATTCGGTCGGCGCCGGCAACTTCGTCGACCAGTCACTCGGGGTCGCGTTTCACAGCGACAGTGCGTATCTGCGCGGCATCAAGCAACGCGTGGCGGCATCCACGGCGGCCAACGTGAACGGAGCGGTCTTTCCGGAGCTGAGCCAGAACGATACCGGCAACAACCAGATGAATCCGATGTACGGCATCTATTCGTCCGGGTTCGGCGTGCTCACGCCCAGTCGTGGCAATTCCGGCTCGCTGCTGCCGCTGATCGGCACCCAGAGCACGACTTCGGGCGGCAATTCGATGGCGCCGTCCTACATGATCGATCCGACCGTTCCGCCGACCAAGGTCGCGAAGGCCTCGGACGTGACCGGGCTGGTGAGCACCGGTCAGCTGGTGGGCCTGCTCAGCCAGAATGATGCGGTGTCGGTGCTCGAGTCCGTCGAGCGCATCAGCCGCAAGAAGCTCGATGCCGTCAACACGCTATTGGGGCCGTCGCAGGACGCGGTCGCGAAGGATCTGGTGCAGTGCGGATACGTGAGCGCCGCGAACCAGGTGGACCAGTTCGGCAACGCGAGCGCGACGCTCAATCCGGACCTCGATCCGCAGATCGTCGGCAGCGCGGGTATTTTCAGTACTGCCGAGTACCAGTCCGACTCGAATTTCCGCGCCACCGCCGCCGTCATGAAAATGGTGGTCAACGGCTATGCCGCTGCCGGCACCGTCGAGATGGGTGGTTTCGATTACCACACCGGCGACCGCTCAACCGGTGAGATGCGCGACCTGGAGGCCGGCCAGTGCATCGGCGCCTGCCTCGAGTATGCCGCGCGCATGGGTCAGCCGCTGATGATCTACGTGTTCACGGACGGCTCGGTGGTCAGCAGCGGCATGGTCGACAACTCGGTCGGTGGCCGTGGCAAGGGCGTGTGGACTTCCGACAATGAGTCCACCGCAGCGACCTTCTTCCTGGTCTACAACCCGACCGGCCGCCCGGTCGCGGTCACGAACCAGATCGGTGCCTACACCAGCAACGGTAACGTCGATTCGACTTCGAGCCCCGGCGCGAATGCCGTGAACCTGCTGACCGAGATGGTGGTGCTCAACTACATGGCATTGCACGGCTCGGCCGGCGCGTTTCAGGCCCTGCAGTGGGCCGGCGGCGTCGGCACCGGCCTTGGCAGCTCGAGCGGCTACGACAAGCTGATCGCGTTGAATCCGATCCGCTAGCCCGGCCGCGATTCTCCACGAGGCCACTCCCCAGCTTGCGCTTCGGCAGCTGTCGGCTCATGCCGACAGCTGCCGAGATGCGTTCCGATCGGCCATAGTGGCTGCACGTTCCCACGCCGCTGCTGTCGACAGGATCTCAAGCGACACGGGGCGGATTGACGGATAATGTCAAATCGTCGCGCAGCCCGACGCCACCCTCCGGCTGGCCGGAAGACTCCGCGACCCATTGTTTCAAACCCTTAAGAGCAGCAGCGAGTGCGGTGGATACGACGGGCAATGTGGGTACTGTGGCTGGTCGCCGACGCTGGCATCCTGCCCGGCGCCGCCGCACGTGCCGCGACGCCGCAGCCGGTGGACGCTCCGGCACCCGATTTCACGCTGCCGGCCTTCATCGGCGCCAACGTACGGCTGTCTGAATACCGCGGCCAGCCCGTCATCCTGTCGTTCTGGAGCAGCCGCTGCGGCACCTGCGCGCCGGCCCTCACGGCACTGGACCGGCTGTTCGGAACCTACCGCTCTTCCGGCCTGGTGGTGCTCGGTATCAGCGTCGATGACGATTCCCAGCGCGCGCGTGACTACGCGCGTGCGCACGTCACGGCATTTCCGCTGCTGCTCGATCAAGCTAAGAGTGTGAGCCGAAGCTATGGCATCGACCGCCTGCCAACTACCGTGCTGATCGACCGCGCGGGCGTGGTGCGCTACCTGCACCGGGAGTTCCGTACCAACGATCCGTCCTACGTCGCGCAGATCCGCGCCTTGCTCGATGACGACGGGCACCCCTGAAATCCTCCAGATCAAGAACTTTAGCCTCATGAAAACAATGGCTTGGTATCGATTTCGTGCGCCAGTCCTGGCGCTGACACTGACACTGCTCGGCATCCCGGCCCTGCACGCGGCGGACGCCCCCGCGGGCCCCGCGACGGCGGCCGGCGCGCCCACGCCAGCGGCCACGGCGCCATCCGACGGGCCCGGTCCTGCAGCGGGACCGGGCATGCCCGCCGCCCCAGCGGCTGGTGCGGGTGCGGCGGGCGCCGCCGATGCGGGCGCGGCAGCAGGGGCCAGCGCTCCGGCCGCTGCCGGCGAGCCGGCCGGCACGCGCTCGCTCGACGAGCAGGTGCAGGACCTGAAGAAGGACGTCGTCGACCTGAACAAGGACCTGTTCGTGCTCGAGGAGGAACTGCTGTTTCCGGCCAATACGCAGGTTGCCGTGTTCGTCTCCGTCGACGTGGGCGACTTCTTCGCGCTCGATTCGATCACGCTCAAGGTGGACAACCGCGAGGTCAAGGATTACCTGTACACGCCACGCGAAGTCGCGGCATTGCTCAAGGGTGGCGTGCAGCAGCTGTACGTCGGCAACCTGAAGGCCGGGCAGCACGAACTGGTCGCATTCTTCAACGGCAAGGGTCCGAATGAACGCAATTACCGGCGCGCGGCGACGTTGAAGTTCGAGAAAGGCGTCGGTGCCAAGTATCTCGAACTGAAGATCACGGACCGCGCCCGTGCGCAGCAGCCGGAATTCGAAATCAAGGACTGGGAATAGTCGACGCATGAGCCGGGGCCGCCACCCATTGCGCCTGCCCGCCATCGCCGCGTTCGCCGCGGCCTGCATCGTGGCGGCAGTCGCGCCGGCGCAGGCGGCGCGCCGGCCACGCGACCAGTTGCCCACCGTCCGCGTGCAGGACCTGTACTACGGCGACGTGCTGTTCTATTTCTATCAGGGCAACGAACTCGAGGCGCTCACGCGCCTCGAGGCCTACACGCAATGGCAGCGCATGCCGCACAACGCCAGTGATGCGGAGCTGCTCGCCGGCGGACTCTACCTCTCGCTCGGCATGCACAATGAAGCGGGACGGCGCTTCGAGCGGCTGCTGACCGACCGGATTCCCCCACTGCTGCGCAACCGCGCCTGGTACTACCTCGCCCGGATCTGGTATGACCGCGGCTACTACGATCGGGCCGAGCTGGCGCTCGGGCGGATCCAGGGCACGCTGCCCGCGGAGCAGGAAGCCGAACGGATGCACCTGCTGGTCAACGTACTGATGCACCAGCAGCGCTTCGATGAAGTTATTGCGCGCTCCCAGCAGTGGCGTGGCGCACCGGACTGGATGGCGTATACGCGCTTCAATCTCGGCGTCGCACTGGTGCGAGCCGGCCGGCTCGCCGATGCGGATCCGATGCTGACCGCAGTCGGCACGCTCAACACCCGGGACGAGGAGCTGCTGAACCTGCGCGACAAGGCCAACCTCGCGCTCGGCTTCGCGCACCTGCAGGCAGGACAGAACCAGCAGGCGCTCGCGCCGCTCGAGCGCGTCCGGCTCGACGGACCGTACTCGAGCCGCGCGCTGCTCGGTGACGGCTGGGCCCATGCGCAGCTCGGCGACTTTCGCGCCGCGCTCCGGCCCTGGCTCGCACTGCATGATCGCAGCCTGCTCGACGCAGCGGTGCAGGAGTCATTCCTGGCGGTGCCGTTCGCGTACTCCAAGCTCGAGGCGAACGGCCAGGCGGCCGATGCCTATGAGAGCGCGCTGAAATCCTTCGCGGGCGAATCCGACGCGCTCGACACCGCGATCGGCCACATCCGGGACGGCCATGTCCTCGATGAGCTGCTCGGCGAGGACAAGGACGGACGCCACGGCTGGTTCTGGCAGCTGCAGGCGCCGCCGGACGTGCCGGAGTCGCAGTACCTGTACTCGATCCTGGCGGACAATGATTTTCAGGAAGGATTGAAGAACTATCGCGATCTCGCGTTCATGCGCACCAGGCTTGATAGCTGGGATGACAGCATGGAGGCGTTTGCGGCGATGATCGACACGCGGGAGCGTGCCTACGCCGAACGCTTGCCGCGGACCGACGCGCTGCTGGCCACCGATGCGCCGGCCCATCTGCGCGCGACCCGCGCCGAGATGGAGTCACGGCTCAACGCCATCGAAACTGGCGACGACGTGGCGGCGCTCGGCAGTCCCACCGAGCGCGAGCAGTGGGCGCGCGTGACGCGGCTCGCAGAGCAGCTCGAGGCGCTGCCGCCCAGTCTCGAGCGCGAGGAAGCGGCCGATAAGCTGCGGTTGATCCGGGGGGCTCTGTACTGGCGCCTGGATGCCCAGTTCAAGACCCGCAGCTACGCGCAGCACCATGCGCTGCACGAGATCGACGTGGCACTCAATGAACTTCAGAATCGCTGGGCGCGCGTGCAGCGCGCGCGCGCGACCGTGCCGTCGAACAATGGCGAATTCGCGGCTCGCATCGCCGCGCTGAGCGCGCGTATCCAGGCGCTGCACGATCGCCTCGCTGACGGCTCGAGGCAGCAGGGGGCCTTTCTCGAAGGGCTGGCCGTCTCCGAACTGCAGGCGCAGAAGGACCGGCTGGCAGCCTATTCGGTGCAGGCGCGCTTCCAGCTGGCCGACATCTATGATCGTGCATCCGACAAGAGTGATGCCGGCAGCGCCTCGCCCCCGGCCGTGGCGCCGGCCGTGGCGCCGGCTGCGGCGCCGGATGCTCCCGCCCCCGTGCAGGCACCACCATGAATCGCGCGGCCAGTCTCGCGTTACTGCTGCTTGCCGCGACTCCGTTCGCATGGGCGAAAAAGCCACCGAAGCCGGCCGCGACGATCGCTGACCTTGCCCGCTCCCCGGTCGACGTGCAGCCCTCAGCCGTACCGAAAGGCAGCGCGTCGCGGGCGATGGACAACTACCGCGCCTTTCTGGATCTGCAGAATGCGGATCCGCGGCTGCGGGCCGAGGCATTGCGCCGGCTCGGCGATCTGAACCTCGAGTCCGGGGAACTCGAGCGCATGGCCACGGAGGTGTCGCAGATCGACGCGCAGGGCGCGGAGGCGATCAAACTCTACACGACGCTGCTGAAGGCCTATCCGGACTACGCGCGCAATGACCAGGTGCTCTATCAGCTCGCGCGCGCCTATGAGACCACGGGGCAGTCCGTGCAGGCGCTCGCGACGCTCGATGCCATCGTGGCGCGCTTCCCGACCAGCCGCGATATCGGCGAAGTGCAGTTCCGCCGCGGCGAACTGCTGTTCTCGGCGCAGCGCTATACCGATGCCCAGCAGGCCTACGAGGCGGTGCTGGCACGCGGCCGCGACGGCTCGGCCTTCTACGCGCAGAGCCTCTACAAGCATGGCTGGTCGCTGTTCAAGCGCGGGCTCAACGAAGACAGCCTCGGCTCCTTTGCCGACCTGCTGGACCTGCGGCTGATCGATGCGCGCAATCCGGCGCTGGAGCGCGACTGGGACTCGCTCGGCCGGGCCGACCGCGAGCTCGCGCAGGATACCTTGCGCGTCATGAGCATCACCTTTTCCTACCTGGACGGCGCCAAGTCGCTCGACGAATTCACGAGCCGCCGGGGCCGTATACCCTACGCCTGGCTGCTGTACTCGCGGCTGGGAGACCTGTACGTGGAGAAGCAGCGCTACCAGGACGCCGCGTCGACGTATCGTGCATTCGTGGGCCGCGATCCGGTCGACGTGCACGCGCCGACGCTGTCGATGGCCGCCATCGAGGCCTACCGCAAGGGCGGATTTGCCGACCTGATGCTGCAGGGCAAGCTCGAGTACGTGCAGCGCTACGGTTTCGACCAGCCGTTCTGGAGCGCGCGCGCGCATCGCGACTTTCCAGAGGTGGTCAACGAACTCAAGACCAATCTGAAGGACGTAGCCCAGTATTACCACTCGCTGGCGCAGAAGAGCAGGAAGCCTGATGACTATGGCGCCGCGGCGCACTGGTATCGCGCCTACCTGCAGAATTTCCCCGACGATGCGGAATCGGCGGCGACCAACTATCTGCTCGCCGACGCGCTGTTCGAGAGCCACCAGTACCTGGATGCTGCCGGCGAGTACGAACATACGGCCTACGACTACCCGCGCAACGCGCGTTCCGCGGAGGCCGGCTATGCCGCGCTGGTGTCCTACCAGAAGTACGAGGACGGGCAGACGCCCGAGGCGCGTGCCACGACCAGGCGCCGCGCGATGGATTCGGGACTGAAGTTTGCCGCCACCTATCCGGAGCATCCTGAGAGTGCCGGCGTGCTCACGCGCGCTGCCCAGGACCTCTATGCCGCCGGCGACCAGCCGCGCGCGGCGCAGGCGGCCCAGGCGCTGCTCGCGCGCAGTCCGCCGGTGGACGCGCCCAAACAGCGCATCGGCTGGACCCTGCTCGGCCAGGTCGCGTTCAATCAGGCCGACTTCCCGCAGGCCGAGACCGCGTTCGTGCACGCGTTGGCGGCGGCCGGCCCCGCGGATCCGGAACGAGCAGATATCACAGAGCGCCTCGCCGATGCCGTGTACAAACAGGCGGATGCGAAGCGCAGCGCGGGCGACCAGACGGGAGCCGCCGAGGACTTCCTGCGCGTCGCCCGGGTCGCGCCTGGCTCGAAGGTTGCCGAGACTGCGCAGTACGACGGCGCCACCGCGTTGATCAATGATCACCAGTGGGACCGTGCGATCCAGGTTCTCGAGGCCTATCGGCGTGATTACCCGCAGGGGCAGTACCGCTCGCAGGTGGGACCGAAGCTCGCGGTCGCCTACGTCGAGGCCGGCCGCGGCGCCCAGGCTGCCGCGGAATTCGAGCGCATCGCCGCGAATCCGCAGGAAGACCGCGCAGTGGTGCACGAGGCGATTTCGCGGGCCGCCGACCTGTACGCCCAGTCCGGCAATGCGACGCGCAGCGTGCCGTTGCTCGAGCGCCTGGTGCGCGAGTACCCGACTCCGGTGCCCGATGCGATCGAGGTGCGCTCGCGCCTCGCGGAGCTCGCGAGCAAGGCGGGAGATCCCGAACGGCTGCGGTACTGGCAGCGCGAGATCGTGGCTGCGGATGCCGGCGCCGGGGCGGCGCGCACCGATCGCACCAAGTTCCTCGCCGCGCGCGCGCAACTCGCGTTGGCCGAACCGGTGCGCGACGCGTTCCGCGGCGTGCGGCTGGTTGCCCCGCTCAAGCAGAGCCTGATCGCGAAGAAGAAGGCCATGGAGGCCGCGGTGCAGGCCTACAAGGTCGTGGCCGCGTACGACGTAGCCGAAACCACCACGGCCGCAACCTACGAGACCGCCGAGCTGTACCGCACGCTGGCTCACGACCTGCTTGCCTCGGAGCGTCCGAAGAAGCTCTCGGCCGAGGAAATCGAACAGTATGACTCGCTGCTCGAAGAGCAGGCCTATCCATTCGAGGAGCAGTCGATCACGATCCACGAGCTCAACACCAGGCGCGCCGCCGATGGTGTCTACGATGCCTCGGTGAAGAAGAGCTTCGATGCGCTCGCCGAACTCAAGCCCGCGCGCTATGGCAAGACCGAGCGCGCGGAAGGCTGGATCCCGGTGCTCGTATCCGCCGATCCGGCCCGAGCTCCGACCGCCGCGGCCATCGAGGATTTCGCCCGCGCCACGCAGTTCGCGCTCGCCGGCCGCGCCACCGACGCCGAGCTTGAGCTCAAGCAGTTCGAATTGCAGCATCCGGGTTTTGCCGCCCCGGCCATTGACCTCGGGCTGCTCGCACGTCAGCACGGGGATCTGGCCGGCTCCGAACAGGCCCTGCAGCGTGCCACGATGCAGGATGGCGATGGAGCCGTCGCCTGGGACGAGCTGGGCCTCACATTGCGCCAGGAAGGCAAATTTGCCGACGCCCGCACAGCCTATATGCGCGCAATCGCACAGAATGATGGCTACGCGCCCTCGCATCGTAACCTCGCCGTACTGCTCGACCTGTACCTGGGCGATCCAGTGGCGGCACTGCCCGAAATGGTGCGCTACCAGCAGTTGTCTGCGGAGGACAAACCGGTGACGACCTGGATTGCCGAATTGCGTGCCCGCACGGGCACCAAGGCGCCCCCGGCTCCCGATGCCGTGACGCCCGCGACCGCCGCCACGGGCAGCAATGGAGGCCCCACATGACCATCTGGCGCTGCTTCCTGCATTGCACCGGCAGCATGGCCGGCGCCATGGCCGGCACCATGGCCGGCGCCATGTTGATAGCCGCCGCGCTCGCGCCGATGGCATACGGCGCCGACAGCTCCGGACTCGAGCCGGCGGTCGTGACCTCCAGCAGCGCGCAGGTGCCCCCGCCCGTGGTCGCGCCAGTCCTGGCCGCGCCGGCTCAGGCCGCGCCAAGCCTGACCACGCCGGTCGCGGGACCCGCCTCGCCCGCCTCACGCGCAGCACAGCGCACACCGGGCGCGGGGACTGCTGCCACGCCGGCCCGCGGGCAGGATCGCATCGAACTCGAATCCACCCAGATCAGCGGCAACCGCGAGTTGCCGAAGGTCATGTATGTCGTACCGTGGAGAAAGCCGGATCTCGGCGACTTCTCCGGACGCCCGCCGAACAGCCTGCTGGATGAGGCGCTCGCGCCGCTCGACCGGGACGTGTTCCGGCGGCAGAACCGTTATTACGCCTCGCTGGCCACGCAGGCGGTGGCGGCCGGGTCACAGCCTGGGGCCTCCGCGGCGCCTTCGGCCGCCCCAGTGACTAAGGATGAGAAGTAGGTCGTGGCAATGAGCGTTTATGTCACTTTAGTTTGCGAGTATCAGCGATCCAACGGCGCGCAGGCACGGGAGTCAGCACGATGAATCTGTTCAGTCACGTAATCCGGTTCTTCCAGGGTGGCGGCGAGATGATGTATCCCATCGCCGTCGTGCTGGTCGTGGGTCTGGCGATCGCCGCGGAGCGATGGATCTATCTGACCTTCACCGCGATCAGGAACCGGGGGCTGTGGAACCAGCTCGCGCCGCTGCTGGCGCAGGGCAATTTCCGTGCGGCCGTGCAGCTGACCGGCAAGTCATCTTCCGCCATCGGCCAGATCCTGAGCTACGGGCTCGCTCGGCTGTCCTCGGCGCGTACGCGCGACGACATCGAGAAGGCGATGGAAGAGAGCCTGATGGACATCACGCCGCGGCTCGAGAAGCGCACGCACTACATTGCCACCTTCGCGAATCTCTCGACACTGCTCGGTCTGCTCGGCACGGTCATCGGCCTGATCAACGCATTCGCCGCCGTCGCGACCGTGAACCCGGCCGAGAAGGCGAACCTGCTCTCGGCGAGCATCTCGGTCGCGATGAACTGTACCGCCTTCGGCCTGATGAGCGCCGTGCCGCTGCTGCTGATCCATGCCGTGCTGCAGACCAAGACCACGGAGCTGATTGACAGCCTCGAGATGGCTTCCGTGAAGTTCCTGAATTCCGTGACCGAGCGCCAGCCGCAGTCCGGCGCATCCACCGCTGCCTCGTCTGCGGCCGCGGCCTGACGCGTCGCGTCGGGCCGCCCGGAGTCGCGCATGCGCCGTTCGTACAGCGTCCGCAAGGTGATGCGGCACAACCGCAAGCCCGCGGAACTGCTGCTGGTACCGATGATCGACATCTTCACGGTGCTCGTCACGTTCCTGCTGATGACCGCAGTGTTCTCGCGCACGGTGATCCTGGAGCTCAAATTGCCGCCGGCGAACGCGCAGTTCACGCCGCCGCCTCCCGGACTGCAGCTCGAGGTGATCGTGCGCAAGGACTCGCTCGTGGTCAGCGACCGCAATTCCGGTCCGCTGGCGCCGTTCCCGAACAAGAGCGGTGCCTACGACTTCGATGGCCTTTCGCACTACCTGCAGGAGGTCAAGTCGAAGTTTCCCGACAAGACCGAAGCCACCGTGCTGCTCGAACCGGACATCCCCTATGACACGGTCGTGCAGGTGATGGATCGCATGCGCGTGCTCGAAGTCAATGCCGGGCTCAATGTCGTGCAGTATGAGCTGTTCCCGGACATCTCGGTTGGCGATGCACCATTGATCGCGGACAACGCCGCCGGAGCCAGGCCATGAGCATGTCGAACCGCGCACGCCGCATGCTGCAGCACCAGCTGCGCCATCGCACCGATGGTGAGCTGAACCTGATCCCGATGATCGACATCCTGAGCGTGATGGTCTCGTTCCTGCTGGTCTACTCCACCAACGTCGAGGTGGTGCAGAACAGCAAGGGAATCGAGATTCCGCAGTCGATATCCGAAGTGCAACCGCACGAGACCGTGGTCGTGATGCTCACGCGAGACGACCTGTTCGTGCAGGGCGAGCGCATTGCGTCGGTCGCGGACGTCCGCGCCACTCAGGGCAACATCATCGAATCGCTGCGCGCCGCGCTCAAGCGACCCACCCTGGTGGGCGCGAAGGTTTCCGAGCAGGATCTCGCGAATCGCGAGATCACCGTGATGGGTGACAAGTCGTTGCCCTACGAGGTGCTCAAGAAGGTCATGGCGACCTGTACGGATGCGGACTACGGACGCATCTCGCTCGCCGTACTGCAGAAGGACAAGCCGGTGCCAGCGGGCGCCGTGCGCACCTCGTGATGGCCGAGGCAGTACGGATGCAGCTGACCCCCTATTACCGCAGTTTCGAGCTGCCATGGGACATCGACCCGGCGGAGCGCCGCCGGCTCAATGGCCTCGTGACCGGCGGGCTGCTGCTGCTGCTCGTGCTCGGCCTGGTGTTGCCGCTGATCCATCTGCCGCAGGAGCAACAGACGGCCGCCGATGCCGTTCCCGAGCGGCTGGCGCGCCTGATGGTCGAGGAGAAGCCGAAGCCCCCTGCGCCGCCGCCACCGGTCGAACTACCGAAGCCGAAGCCGGAAGTGAAGCCGGTCGAGGCGCCGAAGCCCATTGACCGCGCCGCGGAGGCGCGGCGTCATGCGCAGCAGTCGGGTCTGCTCAAGTTCCAGGACGAGCTGGCCGACCTGCGCCAGAACGTGGATCTCACGCCACTCAGTCAGACCCGCAATCTGCAGGGCGCGGTCGGCCAGGACAGCCATGCGGAACGCTCGTTGATCGCGTCCAAGGTCGGAACCGGCTCTGCGGGCATCACCAGCGCCAACGCCAGCCGCGGATTCGGCGGCGGGGCGGGAGCGCTGACCGGGCACGAGACCACTCAGGTCACTTCCAGCCTGGCCTCGGTCGGGCGGCCCGATAGCGTCAACCGCGGGGGCAGCGGCAAGGCCTCGCGCAGCGAGGAGGAGATCGCGCTGGTATTCGACCGCAACAAGGGGGCGATCTACGCCCTTTATGGGCGCGCACTGCGCGATCAGCCGGACCTGCAGGGTAAAGTCGTGCTTGAGTTCACAATCTCGCCGCCTGGTGAAGTGACGGATTGCCGTGTCGCCTCCAGCGAACTGAAGGATCCTGAGCTCGAAAACAAGATCTGTGCGCGCGTGAAGCTGTTTCGTTTCGAGGCGAAGGATGTTGCGTCCATCACTACCACCAAGCCGATCGAGTTCGTGCCGACCGGTTGATGCTCCTGCTTCCGCGGCGCTTGCGCCGCGCGGCCTGTGTGCGCCCTGCGCCGGCGGATGCCTGGCAGCATGAACCTGCAATCCGAGATCTCCTACTTTGGCGAGCTGCAGCTGGTCGACCAGGCCCGGCTGCTCGCGGTATTCGTGCACGAGCTCACGGTCGAGGCGCGTACCGCCTACGGTCCGGGCGTCGAGCAGGTGCAGGACGGGGCGCGACTGCGCTTCGTGAACGAGATTGTCTGCCGCCTGGCGCGCTTCATCGAGCAGCTGCTCGCCGATGATCCCGCGCGGCCGGGCGACGACGTGCTGATGCGAATGCTGCTCTCGCCACGGGCCGACAAGGGCACGGAACGGATGGTCCAGAAGGCCTATCAGCGCGCTATCCACGGCTTCGATCGCTACGACACCACGGTCGCGATGGACAAGTAGCGCGGCTGCACCTAACGTCCTGCCGGTGCCCGTAACGTCTCTCGGCCAGGTTCTGGTACTGCTCGCAGCCTCGGTGCTGGTGGTGGCGCTGGCCCGGCGCGTCGGTTTGCCGCCGATCCTCGGCTACCTTGCCGTCGGCATCGTGCTCGGGCCACACGCGTTTGCGGTGCTGCCCGATGACGAGCAGACGCACGCGATCGCCGGTATCGGCGTCGTGTTCCTGCTGTTCACGCTCGGCCTCGAGTTCGCCTACCCGCGCATGATGGCGATGCGCCGCGAGGTCTTCGGACTCGGTGCGTTGCAGACGCTGCTGGTCGGCGGCGCCGGTGCGGTGGTCGCGCATACGCTCGGCGTGGGCTGGCCGAGCGCCAGCGTGGCGGGCGGTGCGCTCACCATGTGCTCCACAGCGATCGTGCTGCGGCAGCTCGGCGATCAGGACGAGCTCAACCGCACGCATGGCCGCCTGTCATTCGCGGTGCTGCTGTTCCAGGACCTGGCCTTCGTGCCGCTGCTCGCGATCGCTACCGTGCTGGCGCAGGGCGGAGTGGGGTTCGGCGCAGCTGGAGCACTGCGCCTGGTCGGCCTGGGGCTCATAGCACTGGTGGTCGTGATAGCGCTCGGCCGCTGGGCGCTGCGGCCGCTGCTGTACGCGATCGCCCATAGCCGACTGCGCGAGCTGTTCACGCTTGCGGCGCTGCTGGTCGTACTGACCGAGGCGTGGATCACCCAGTGGTTGGGGCTGTCGATGGCACTCGGCGCGTTCCTCGCGGGCATGACCTTCGCCGAGACCGAATACCGGCACCAGATCGAGGCGGTGATCCGGCCGTTTCGCGAGCTGCTGCTCGGACTGTTCTTCATATCGGTCGGAATGCTGCTCGATTTGCACGTGCTGGCGGCGAACTTCCTGCGCATCGCCGCAGTGCTGGTGGCGCTCGTCGTCGCGAAGGCGCTGCTGTCGGCGCTGGCGACGCGAGCCTTCGTGACCAGCCCCTTCAAGGCCCTGCGCACCGGACTGGTGCTGGCCGGGGGCGGGGAATTCGGTGTCGCGCTGCTGACGATCCTGACGCAGGGTCGGGAGCTGCTGCCGCCGAAGTTTGCCCAGACGCTGCTGGCGACGGTGGTGCTCGGAATGATCCTGAGCCCAGTGATCATCCGTTACAACCGGCGCATCGCGCGCATGTTGCTGCGCGAAGCCGGGCCGCCGCGCAGCCCGGCGCTGCCCGAGAACGGGATTCCCAGCGAACTCGCGCAGCGCGAGCACGTGATTGTCTGCGGCTTCGGCCGTGTCGGTCACAACCTCTCGCGGGTGCTCGAATCCCAGGGCTTCGAGTATCTGGCCGTCGACCTGGATCCCGCGAACGTGCGCGCGGCGCGCCAGGCAGGTCAGTCGGTCGTGTTCGGCGATTGCGCCGATGAGGAGCTGCTGCGCAGTCTCGGCGTCGATCGCGCGACGGTCGTGATCATTACCTTCGCCGCGCCGGCTATCGCACTCGGGGTCGTACGCGCCGTGCGCCGGCTGCGCAGCGACGTGCCGGTGCTGGTTCGGACCGCGGACGACGCGGGGCTGCGCGAACTTGCCGAGGCCGGCGCGACCGAGGTGGTGCCGGAGACCTTCGAGGCGAGTCTGACTCTGGTCTCGCAGGCCCTCACCCTGCTGCACCTGCCTTCTCCGCAGGTGCTGCGGATCGTCGAATCCCTGCGCCGGCAACGCTATTCGACGCTGCGTACGATGGCCGGTGCGATGCCCGCGGAGGATGACTCGACGGGCGGTGAAGGCCTGCGCACGGTCGTGTTGCCGCCGCAGGCCTGGGCGGTCGGACGGCGCCTGGCCGAGGTGCGCTCGCGCGGCGCGGAGGTTGCCTTCACGGCGATCCGCCGTCAGGGGATTACCGGGCGCGAACCGGACGGGGAGACCGAATTGCGCGAGGGCGACGTGGTCGTGATCTACGGCACCGCGGAGGCGCTCGAGCATGCCGAAGCCGTGCTGCTGGCCGGTTAGAGGTTAGAATGCCGCCCCCCATGAACGGCCAGGACAGCAGTTTCACGGCGCGACACCTGCCGCTGCGCGAGGACATCGAGGCGCTGGGCGAGCTGATGCGTCAGGTGTTGCGAGAGCAGGGCGGCGACGAGCTGCTGCAGCTGTTCGAGCAGGACCGGGAGATCGCCGTGCGTGCACGCGAGGGCGCCGCCGGTGCCTTCGACGCCCTGGCGGTGCGCGTGCGGGGACGAGCGCCGCGGGTGGCGCGCGAATTACTGCGCGCATTCTCCTCCTGGTTCCAGCTGACCAATCTCGCCGAGCGAGTGCACCGCATCCGCCGTCGCCGCGAGTATTTCCGGCGCGATCGCGAGCGCCCTCAGCCCGGTGGTGTCGGGGATGCGCTGTCCGAACTCAAGGCGGGCGGCCTTGGTCTCGAGGACGTCCTGCAGCTGATGGCACAGCTGTCGATCGAACCGGTGCTGCTGGCCCATCCAATCGAGTCGGCCCGGCGTACGACGCTGCGCCGGCAGCAGCGCGTAGCCGGCTTGCTGCTCGAGCGCGACAACATGAACCTGGCGCCGCACGAGCAGCGTTCGCTGCTCGAGCGGGTGCGCAGCGAAGTCAGCATCGACTGGCAGACCGAAGAGCATCCGCGCGAGCGCCTGACGGTCGCCGACGAGCGCGAGCACGCGATCTTCTACCTCGCGGAGGTGCTCTACCGCATCATCCCCGCCTTCTACCAGGAGATCGCCACGGCGCTGGCGCGACTCTACGACGTCTCGCCGGAGGCCATTGAACTGCCGGTGATCGTGCGCTTCGGCACCTGGGTGGGCGGGGACATGGAAGCCTCGGCGGACGTGCACGCGAAGAGCATCCGCGAGACGCTGCTGCGCTTTCAGCAGGTCATCATCAACAACTACTACGAAGAGTGCCAGCAACTCGCGCAGGTGCTGTCCCAGAGCGAGCGGCGCGTCGGCGTGTCCGCCGAGGTGATGGGGCGGCTCGAGGAGTACCGCACGCTGCTGCCGGGCGCGCCGGGCATCGCCCCCTCCAGGCATGACCGGATGCCGTACCGCGCGCTACTCGGCCAGATCGCCGAGCGTCTGCATGCGACCTACGACGGCCGCGCGAGCGGCTACCAGCATCCGGCGCAGTTCCGGGCCGACATCGCCCTGATTGCGCACAGCCTGCTGGCGCACCGCGGCGCTCACGCCGGCTACTATCCGGTACGGCGGCTGCTTGCGCGCATCGACACCTTTGGCTTCCACCTGGCGAGCCTGGATCTCAAGGCTCACACCAGCGTGCACCAGGCGGTGCTCGCACAGGGCCTGGACGATCCGCAATGGCCGGCGCGCACGCCCGCCGAGCGACATGCACGGCTGGTCGATGTGCTCGAGCGCGACCTGGCGCCCGCCGGCCCGCTCGATGCCCTGGGCAAGCGCACCCTCGCGGTGTTCGACGCTATCGTGCAATGCCGGCACCGCTACGGCGATGATGCGATCGGACTCTATATCGTCAGCGGGGCTGCCGAAGCCGACGACGTACTCGCCCCTCTGGTGCTGGCACGTTGGGCCGAAGCCTACGACAAGGGCAGCGGCCAGGTCGCGCTCGACGTGGCGCCGCAGTTCGACAGCGTCGCGACCCTCGAGCGCTGCGGCGCACTGATGCGCGAACTGCTCTCCGACGCCGTGTACCAGCGGCACCTGGAAGCGCGCGGCAGCAAGCAGACCGTGCTGATCGGCTACTCGCACAGCAGCCAGGAGAGCGGCATGGTCGCTTCGCGCCACGCCGCCTACCGTGCGCAGCGTCACCTGACCGCCGCGCTCGACCAGGCTCGGGAGAAGCACGTGCTCATCTACAGCCGCGGCGGCAGCGTACCGCGCGGCGGTGGCCGGATCGACGAGCTGCTGCGGGCCGCGCCGGCGGAATCGGTCAGCGGCGTGCTGCGCTTCACCGAGCAGGGCGAGAGCATCAGCCAGAACTATGGACTGCGGCCCAACGCGATGCGCACGCTCGAGCGTGCCTTCAGTACGCTCTCGCTCGCGACCCTGGCGGTCAGGCGCGGCGTGGCGGTGCGCGAGGGAGTGGCGCTGGCGGATTGCGCAGCGTTCGTTGCCGAGCACAGCGAGCGCGCCTGGCGCGGCCTGGTGGTCGAGCAGCCGCTGTTCGCCGATTACTTTCGCGCGGTGACGCCGATCGACGTGATCGAGCGCATGCACATCGGAGCGCAGCACGTTCCCGGCGGCGAGCGCCAAGGCTTGCAGGCGGTGCGGCCCGCGGCGTGGGTCTATGCATGGTCGCAGTCGCGGCACATGCTTCCAGGCTGGTACGGGGCGGGAACCGGACTGGCTAAAGCCGTCGCCGAACGCGGTCTGCCGCTGTTGCGCCTCTGCTACCGCGGCTGGCCGTTTTTCCACAACCTGATCGACGATACCGAATCGATGCTGGCGCGGACCGACATGGCCATCGCCGCGCATTATGACCGCCTCGCCGGTCCGGAGCTGCGTCACTACGGCCCGCTGCTGCGCGAGGAATTCGAGCGCTGCGTGCAGCTGGTGCTCGAAATCAAGGAATGCACCGCGCTGCTGGATACCGACCGAACGCTGCAACGCGCCATCGCGATGCGCAATCCCTACGTCGACCCGATGAACCTGATGCAGGTCGAGCTGCTGGAACGCTGGCGCGGGAGCGGGCGGCAGAACCGCGAGCTGCTCGAGGCGCTCCAGGCGAGCGTCAGCGGCATGGCGCGCGGTCTGCAGCAGCTGGGGTGATATAACCCCCCGAACACGTGCTCATAACGGGTTTCCCGTATATCCTGCGCGCTCCCCACGGCACCGCTGGATCCCATGTACCGCTACGATGTCATCGACCAGACGCTGGTCAGCGAACGCGTCGCCCAGTTCCGCGACCAGACCCGGCGCTTCCTGGAAGGCAGCTTGAGCGAGGACGAATTCCGCGGCCTGCGGCTGCGCAATGGCCTGTACATCCAGCGTCACGCGCCGATGCTGCGGGTGTCGATACCGTATGGGCTGCTCTCGAGCGCTCAGCTGCGCATGCTGGCCCACATCGCGCGCCGCTACGACCGTGACTACGGACATTTCACGACGCGGCAGAACATCCAGTACAACTGGCCGCGCCTCGAGCAGGTGCCGGATATCCTCGCCGACCTGGCCAGCGTCGAGATGCACGCCATCCAGACCAGCGGCAACTGCATCCGAAACATCACTTCCGATCCGCTGGCCGGTGTCGCCCCCGATGAGCTGGCCGATCCGCGGCCGTACTGCGAGCTGATCCGGCAGTGGGCCACGCTGCACCCGGAATTCAACTACCTGCCGCGCAAGTTCAAGATCGCCGTGACCGGGTCGGCGGGCGATCGCGCGGCCGTCGAGGTGCACGACATCGGCGTGCGCCTGCGGGTCGACGCGGCCGGGCGGGTCAGCTTCGACATTCTTGCCGGCGGCGGTCTCGGCCGCACGCCAGTGATCGGCAAGCTGATCCGCACGCACCTGCCGGAGCAGGACCTGCTGGCCTATCTGGAGGCGATCCTGCGCGTCTACAACCGGCACGGGCGTCGCGACAATCTTTACAAGTCGAGAATCAAGATCCTGGTGCGCGCGCTCGGCGTCGAGGAATTCACGCGCCAGGTCGAGCAGGAATTCGAGGGCAGCCGCGCGTTCGCGCCACAGATGAGCGCAGCGGCGGTCGCCCGGATGCGCTCCTGCTTCACCCTGCCGCCCTACGAGGTGCTGCCGGAGCTGCCGGCACCGGCAGCGAGCGCGGCCGACGCCGCCTTCGCCGCCTGGTACCGCCACAACACGGCGCGCCACCGCGTCACTGGCTATCGCATCGTGTTCGTATCGCTCAAGGCGCACGGCGAGGCTCCGGGAGACATCAGCGCCGGGCAGATGGATGCGCTCGCGGGGCTTGCCGATAACTGGAGTTTCGGCGAGCTGCGCGCGACCCACGACCAGAACCTCGTGCTCTGCGACGTGCCGCAGCACGGCTTGCGAGAGCTGTGGCGCGCGCTCGATGCGCTGCGGCTCGCGACGCCGAACATCGGCACGCTCACCGACATGATCTGCTGTCCGGGGCTGGATTTCTGCAGTCTTGCGAACGCCGGTTCGATCCCGATCGCCAAGCAGATCGACGAGCGATTCGATGACTTCGACTATCTGTACGAGCTCGGGCCGATCGAGATAAAGATGTCGGGCTGCATGAACGCCTGCGGCCACCACCACATCGGCCACATCGGCATCCTTGGCGTCGACAAGCACGGGGAGGAGTGGTATCAGATCACGCTCGGGGGTTCATCGGCTGCGCCCGCGGCGCTCGGCGAGGTCATCGGTCCATCGGTGCGTAAAGCCGAGGTTGCCGAGACGATCGCGCGGATTCTCGAGGTCTACGTGCGCGAGCGCCGCAGCGAGGAGGAGCGTTTCCTCGACACGGTGCGTCGCATCGGCATCGAACCATTCCAGGAGCGCGTGTATGCGGCGGATCATTCGGCGGCGTGAAGTCGTCGCCGATGCGGTTGGCTATCCGGGCGATTCGGCGCCGGAGGGCGCGGTGCGGGTGCTTGCCCTCGCTGACTGGCTCGCGGCCACGGCCGCGAATG
>Ga0265314_10002266_pt1 | contig 19921 bp, 18 predicted proteins | sample 4126metaG_FD_203106 | JGI IMG/M metagenome (GOLD analysis project Ga0265314, IMG submission 203106) | Rhizosphere microbial communities from Carex aquatilis grown in University of Washington, Seatle, WA, United States - 4-1-26 metaG | ecosystem: Host-associated > Plants > Roots > Rhizosphere >... | reverse complement strand
GCGCCGGAATCTGCCGCAGATTCGCCGTGAAGTTCCGTTCATCGCCCGCCGTCCGCACCCAAATCGTTTGCGAAGGGCCCTTGGCGAACTGCACTTCCACCGGCGTGTCGAGCGCGAAATCGTCGCCCGCACCGGATTGGCCCACGGTCCCAGAAAGCTTCACCGCAGGTGCCACTCCCTTAACGGTGTAACGTAGCTTCAGCGCCGGAATCCCAGTCGAATACACCCAGTTCTCGAAGAACGTGTCGATGACTTCCGGCGCCATGCCCTTCGGCCGTAGCTCGCGCGCCAACGCCACGAAATCGGCGGTGGTTACCGATTTGAACTCGTAGCGCCGCCGCAGCTCGGCCAGGAGTTTGAAGAATGCGTCATCGCCCATCCGTCTTCGCAGCATGTGCAAAATCCAAGTGCCCTTGCCGTAGCTGATCACTCTCCAGGAGCCGCTATTCGGCCAACCCGGCAGGCGCTCGCCCCATATGATAGGACCGGCCGCTTCATACACTGCACCGTCGGCATCCTTGCTCAATAACTCCGTGCGGTAGGAATTGAGGACGCTGGCTATTTCCTTCGCACCCTTCTTTTTCTCCAGCCACAGCAGAGAAGAATAATTCGCCAGCGCTTCGAGCAGCCACTCATCCTCCACTCGCCGCGACTCAATAATGCTGCCCCACCATTGGTGCGCCACTTCATGCGGAACCATCAAGTCCGAGAAAAAAAACTGCTCGCGCGCGCTGCGTAAAGCCGCGGGCCGCGAGAGCGGATCGATGTATGCAAAGGTAGACAAGTACACCAGTCCCGGAAACCCCTGCCCGAAAGTGCCCGGGATCGGCGCCACCGTCAGCGTCTTCATCACTGGAGGTCCGAACAGGCCGCTGAAAAACTCGAGCGATGCGGCAACATCGCCTGCCACTGTGCGTAATCTGGCCAGCGGATCCGGCGGGATCACTACCGGCACTGGCGTGTCGGGAGAGCGTGGGCCACGAGGGCGAATCAAGCCATTGGGCGCCGAACCGGCGTCAGGCGTCGAAAACATCACCTGCGGACGCAAGGCTTGTTCCAGATTCCGGTTTCCGTATACCTCATAGTTGACGCCCGCCGCCGTGCCTGTCACTTTTTCGTACACGCCTAGGTTGAACCCGGCGGCCGCAACAGCAACCGTCATGTTGCGGCGCGTGAAGCGCCAGTCGCCGTCGACGCGATCTTCCGCCGCATCCCCGCCCGCCACTAACGTCAGGCGCTTGGGATAGCGGAAGGTAAGATCGAATGTGGTGAACTGCCCGGCCACATGGGGATACCAGGAACCACGCGCGCTCACAAAATAAACTCCGTCCCCGCGCGTCGCGATCACATTGCCTTGATGTTCAAATTCAAATTCATGCTCGCTCTCCGGGGCCAGATCCGCCGCCGCCACCGCCAGGAATTCGAACTCTTCGCCGTTACCGGTGATACGGCCGCGCAGCGAGTCGTCGCGCATCAACTCGGCCGGCGCGCCATCGATTCGCACCGCGGTCACTTGCATAGCGCGCGCCATTTCAAAAGGAAACACCCGCACGCCCTCGTGTCCTGTACGCAGAGTCACGCGGGTGACCGCTTTCACCGATAAATCGCTGGCGATTTCCGTATCGATGCGATAGTGGGACAGCTTGAATTCCGGCGCTAGCTCCGCGGCCGCCGTGTTACTTTCACGCGAGAATTGCCGCGGAATGAAATCGGTCCACACGTTGAAGACGTCGTGCCCCTCGCGCTCGATATGCTGCCGCACCATCATCCGATGATTAGCGCGCCCGTCGGAGAGAATGTCGAAGCTCCCCAGCGTCTTTCCGCTGACCGCGAAAAACGCCATCCCGGTTTCGCGGCTTCGCACCGACCACAAGTCCTCCACCAGCCGCATTTGCATCGGCCCGGAAATGTTACCAACCACCGGGCCCCACTGCGCGGCCAGCAACGCCCCCATTTCGGGAGCCTTCTTTGCGCTCTCCAGGTGTTCCAGGCCCTGCAGCAGGCGCGCCACCGAACCCTCCGTCGCCACCATTAGTACAGCTCGAAAATGTTCGTCCAAATTAGGCGACTGCGTGAAACCCGCCAGCGATTGCCGCTCGCTGCGCGTAGGTGGAATCACGATCGCCTCGCCATCGCCGCCTTCGACGTCAGTCGTGAACACCGCCGACAGCCGCTGTCCCAGCACCGGCTTCGAAAAAATCAGATAGCCGTCATTTAAATACAGCTTGATGTCGTCTTTAACAAAGCTCAGATCGCGAACGCGATAGCATTCAGCAGGATCCAATCCTTGGTCACGAATCGTTCGCGCGAGGTCTGCCGCCGAACTCCCCGGGGACGGGGTGCTGGACTGAAAACCTTTGGCGGCGCTCAATACGAGTAAAAGTAACGCGATGCGAGACACGTAACTCCTAGTTTACTTTCCGGGCTGCCGCTTGCAAGCGTGCTCGAGGGGGCGCGTTTCTGTGGCGGATTGATCGAAGACAGTGCGCCGTGGTACCGTCCATTGAGGGGGGACGTAGCTCAGTTGGTTAGAGCGCTACCTTGACACGGTAGAGGTCCAGAGTTCGAGTCTCTGCGTTCCCACCACTTTTCGAAGTCGGTCAGCCTGCGCCTACTTCGGCCTGCCGAATCCGCTAACTACCTTGCGTAGACGAAACTCTCAACTCGGAAGCAACCTTCGAGAAGACCGAACTGATGCTCTTAGAAACCCCCGGCATAACGGCGCCCGCAGCCACTGCCACGAAACCGGCCATCAAGGCGTACTCAATCAGGTCCTGAGCGCGAAAGTCGCGCCACACCTTCACCAGGATTTTTCGAACGGTCATGAATCACCATCGACAAACCAAGGCGAGGTCTCTATACAGCCCCGCCAGTAGGTCGCGTACCAGTACGCACGATGGTGGTTCACGGTCCTGGGCAGTACCTGAAAATGGGACCGAAGGCGGATATCTTCAGCGAACCGATGTTGATAGTTTGTATCCAGCGGACAATCCGCGGGAGCAACCAAAATGAAAACCTTGATTCTTAAGCCGATTGTCCAAAAACTTTGTTTGCAATGTAAGCAAGAGTTGACCTTCTTCAAACTCCTCAGAGGAGAGCTCTATTGCAGCGATCATTGCCATCAACAAAGGTCTACGGCGGCAGTCGCACGGGCAAAGCAGGCTTATACGGAAATTCCGAGCGTTTCATAGGCGTCGGATAGGTGTCCGGGGCGACGGCCCGCGCCCAGCATGCTTCCACTATGGTCCGCTCTTTGAAATGCCCTTGAACGTCAGCTTTTGCAGTCCGCGGTTGGTGAGCGCGATATACAGGTTGCCTTTCGAATCCGTCTGCATTTGATGGCCGCCGCCGATCACGCCTCCGCCCTGAATGGTGGTGACGATCTCCATGGTTTTGCGATTGACCACTACGATATCGGTGCCGCCGCCCACATAGAGGAACTGCTGCTCAGGGTCCGGCGAGAGCGCCAGGTCCCGTGCGAACGGTTCCGATCCGCGCACCAGCTGATGAATGAACTTCCCCTCCAGTGTGAAGGTCTGTACACGCCGGTTCTCGCGGTCGGCTACATAAACGATGCCGTCGTTCGAGACGCGGATCGCGTGCACAATGCTGAATTGATCGGGTCCAGGCCCGCCGGGAACGCTGTTCAAACTAGGCGGCGGGCATTGATCCTTATCCATCGGTTTGTTGCTGAACGCGCCCCACATTCGCTTGAAAGCCCCCGTGTCCGCATCCATTACGATGACGCGATGATTGCCATAGCCGTCGGCGACAAACACTTCGTTGGTCTTCGGATAAACCACGGCATCTGCCGGCTGATGGAAGTTTTTGGTGTCAGCGTTACCCTTGCTCTGCGTGCTGTGGCCGATTTGCTTGATGAACTTGCCGTCCTGCGTGAACTTCAAAAGCTGGTCGTCGCCGCGCGGCTGTAATCCGGGCAGCGCGCGTGCCGGACAGTTGTTGCCCCCGATCCATACGTTGCCTTTGTAATCGATGTGGATGCCATGCTCGCGCTCCGGCCATTCGTAGCCCTTGCCCGCGCCGCCCCACCCTTTGACGAAATTGCCTGCGCGATCGAATACCATCACCGGAGGCGCCGCCATGGCCGCCTGATCGGCAGGCAGGGTGCGCGGGCGGTGCAGCACCCACACATTGTCCTGTGCGTCCACGGCGATGCTCGACGCGTCGCCCAACTTCCATTTCGCGGGAACCTTGGGCCACGAGGGGTCCACCTCGAATACCGGCACCGCCGCCGCACCGGCCATCCCGATGAAAGCCGCCGTCAGGATCGCGCCTCTGAGGATGTAGGACGTCATGCTTGAGACTCCTTCGGGAGTCATTCTACGCCATCCGCTGGCCTCCAGGCTCAGGGATAATGAGTGCAGGTGGCTTCCTCTCCAAATATCTACATCGCCGATGTGGGTTTCATCACGCGTTTCTGGAGCCGCCTGCGCGCCGCCTTCCAGGTCACTTACGAAGAAAACTCCTTCGCGATCGCCAAGGGTGCGGCATATTCTTCGCTACTGGCGTTCTTTCCGGTCCTCACCACTGTCGCCGCGGTGCTGGTGCAAGCCAACGCCGACGCGGTGGCGCGCACGGTTGCCCGCCTGCTTTACGACGTCATCCCGCCCGGCACCGAAGACGTCGTTCGCACGCTGTTCACTGTCCGCGGCACCCGTCCCACTACGCTGTTAGTAGGTGCGGTAGTTCTAGCGGTCTGGGCCAGTTCCGGCGTAATGATGAGTTTGCAAGAAGGGTTCCAAGCGATCTATCAAATTCCTAGCGGGCGTTCCTTCGTCAAGGAACGCGCCGTGGCGATGTGGCTGGTACTGACTTCCGCGGTCCCCCTGCTGGGCGCGTCTGCTCTCATCGTGTTCGGCAACCGCACGCGCCGCTCCCTGATTTACTGGCTGGGGTTGACCCGCGGTGATGACGATCTGCGCGGCTGGGTTAATCTCGCGGGGCAAGCGTTGAGTTTTGGGATCGCCTTAGTCGCCATCGTGTTCATAATGGCGCTGGTTTATTATTACGGCCCCAACCGCAAGCAAAGTTTTCGCGGCGTGCTCCCCGGCGCGTTCTTGGCAACCATTCTGTGGCTGCTTTCCACCTTGGCTGTGGGCTGGTACCTGCGCGATATCTCTAATTACAACGTGCTCTATGGCGGCGTCGGCGCGGGACTCGCTTTACTAGTGTGGAGCTACGTCTTGTCCGTCATCACTCTGCTCGGCTGCGCGTACAACGCCGTATACGAACGGCGTTAGCATGGAGGCAATGCCCCCTCCACTCTCTCCCCATGAGCTGCACCGTCTCGACGCACACTGGCGCGCCGCGAATTATTTATCGGTTGGACAAATCTATCTCTACGAAAATCCCCTGCTGACCGAGCCGTTGCGCATCGAACATATCAAACCCCGTCTTCTGGGCCACTGGGGCACCACTCCTGGCCTGAACTTCATTTACACGCATGCCAACCGCCTGATCCAGAAATACGATCTGAACATGATCTACATCTGCGGGCCAGGACATGGCGGTCCGGGCATGGTCGCCAACACCTGGCTTGAAGGCAGCTACACCGAGCGCTTCCCCAACATCACGCGCGACGCCGAAGGGATGCAGCGCCTGTTCAAACAATTCTCCTTTCCCGGAGGCATCCCCAGCCACGCCGCTCCCGAGACTCCGGGCTCCATTCATGAGGGCGGGGAACTAGGCTATTCGCTGCTCCACGCCCACGGCGCCGTGTTCGACAATCCGGATCTTCTCGCGCTCTGCGTTATCGGCGATGGCGAAGCAGAGACCGGCGCTCTCGCCGCCAGTTGGCACTCCAATAAATTTCTCGACCCGGTCTGCGACGGCGCGGTGATTCCGATCCTGCATCTCAACGGCTATAAAATCGCCGGCCCAACCGTGCTCGCCCGCATTCCGCGCGAAGAGCTGACACAGTTTCTCGAAGGCTGCGGTTATCACCCTCACTACATCGAAGGTCACGAGCCCGAGCCCATGCATCAAGCCATGGCTTCCACCCTCGAAAACGCGGTTCTCGAAATCCGCGCCATCCAGAAAGATGCGCGTGACAACGGCTTTCAGAAGCGTCCCACCTGGCCCATGATCGTCATGGTGACGCCCAAAGGTTGGACCGGGCCCAAGGTCGTCGACGGCGTCCAGATCGAAGGCACCTTCCGCGCGCATCAAGTCCCGCTCGAACAGCTAGCCGAAAAGCCCGCGCACATCAAGATCCTCGAAGACTGGATGAAGAGCTACCGCCCTGAAGAGCTGTTTGACGACATCGGCAGCCCCGTGCCCGAAGTTAGGGCAGCGGCGCCCGAGGGTTTGCGCCGCATGGGAATGAATCCGCACGCCAACGGCGGTCTGCTGCTCAAAGATCTTCAGCTTCCCGATTTCCACGATTACGCCGTTACCGTTTCGAAGCCTGGTGTGACCACTTCAGAAGCCACGCGCATCCTTGGCGACATGCTGCGCGACGTCATGAAGGACAACGCCGCTTCGAAAAACTTCCGCGTGTTCGGACCCGACGAAACTGCCTCGAACCGCCTGAACGCCCTCTTTGAGGCGACCAACCGCACCTCCACCGCTGTTATTTTCCCCAGCGACGATCACATCGCGCCCGACGGCCGCGTCATGGAAGTCCTGAGCGAACACTTGTGTGAGGGTTGGCTCGAAGGCTACCTGCTTACCGGGCGTCACGGTTTCTTTTCCTGCTACGAAGCCTTCGTTCACATCATCGATTCGATGTTCAACCAGCATGCCAAGTGGCTGAAGGTGACACTCGGCATCCCCTGGCGCGCCCCCATCGCGTCGCTGAACTATCTGCTCACGTCCCATGTCTGGCGCCAGGATCACAACGGTTTCAGCCATCAGGACCCCGGCTTCATCGATCACGTCGTGAACAAAAAGGCCGACGTAGTGCGTGTCTACTTGCCGCCCGACGCCAACTGCCTGCTCTCGGTAGCCGACCATTGCCTGCGCAGCCGCAGCTACGTGAACGTCATCGTTATCGGCAAGCAGCCCTCGCCGCAGTGGCTGGATATGGACGCCGCCGTCGCGCATTGCACCGCCGGCATGGGCGTCTGGCAATGGGCCAGCAACGATCAAGGCGGCGAACCCGACGTGGTGATGGCCTGCTGCGGCGATATTCCCACCCTCGAAACGCTGGCTGCGGTCGACCTGCTGCGCAAGCATTTGCCAGACCTGAAAATCCGCGTCGTCAATGTGGTGGATTTGATGGCCCTCCAACCAGCCAGTGAACACCCACACGGATTCACCGACGACGCCTTCGATGCCATCTTCACCAAAGACAAACCGACCATCTTTGCGTTCCACGGCTACCCCTGGCTGATCCACCGCCTGACTTACCGCCGCCACAACCACGACAACATGCACGTTCGCGGATACAAGGAAGAAGGCACCACTACCACTCCCTTCGATATGACCGTGGTCAACGACCTCGACCGTTTCCACCTCGCCGGCGACGTCATCGCGCGCGTCCCCGGCCTCGATAGCAAAGCCGCCCACATCAAGCTCAAGCTGCGCGAGCACCTGATCGAGCACAAGCTGTACATCGCGCGCTATGGCATCGACATGCCGGAGATCCGCGAATGGCAGTGGCCGTCCGCATGAAGATCCTGGTTTTGAACGCGGGGTCGAGTAGCCTGAAGTGCTGGTACGACGATCTTCGCCAGGACGCTCTTGACGCCGCTCCTCCCGAGCCGCAATGGAGCACGCACGTCGATTGGAACGAGAAGACCGACAGCGCAGCTTTATTCGAGTCCGTGCTGAAGTCCCTGCCGGGCGCGGTCGACGTAATCGGCCACCGCATCGTTCACGGAGGACGTTTTCGGGCCAGCGCCATTCTGACATCGGAGGTCCGCGCCGCGATTGCCGAAGAAACGATCATCGCGCCGGCTCACAATCGCCTTGCGCTCAAGGCCGTCGACATCCTGCAGCAACATTTCGGACCCAAGATAAAACAGATCGCGGTGTTCGACACAGCCTTCCACGCGACGCTCGCGCCCGAGGCCTACGTCTATCCAGGGCCCTACTCCTGGTACGAAGCCGGAATCCGCAGATACGGATTTCACGGGATCAGCCACGGCTACGCCTCCCGCCGCGCCGCGCAGCTGCTCGGCCGCGACCCGTCCGGCCTGCGCATCGTCACCTGTCACCTGGGCAGCGGAGCGTCCCTAGCCGCTGTACGCGATGGAAAAAGCATCGACACCACCATGGGCTTTACGCCGCTTGACGGTCTGATGATGGGTTCGCGCAGCGGCGCTGTCGATCCTGGCATCCTGGTTTACTTATTGCGGGAGCACAACTACACCGCCGATCAGCTCGACGATATTCTGTACAAGCAGTCGGGATTGCTAGGCATCTCCGGCCTGTCTGCCGACATGCGCCAGATTCTATCTGCCATCGATCGCGGAGACTCGCGCGCGCGGTTAGCGTTCGACATCTACACGCACCGTCTGCTGCGCGAAATCGGTTCAATGCTAGCGGTGCTGGGCGGAGCCGACGCCCTGGTATTCACCGGCGGCGTCGGTGAAAACTGCGCTCCTCTACGTGAGAGAGTCACGCAACAACTTGGATTCCTGCCCAACCTACAAGTGCTGGTAATCCACGCCGAAGAAGAGTGGGAGATCGCGCGCCAGTGCTTCGAGTTGACTACTTCGGAACCGTAATCGACTGCTCGCCGTCGATGTAGCCGATATACTGCGAACCCTGCGCGGCGGCGATATCCTTCGATCCCGTCTTCTGTCCGTTGTCGGCAGAACGCTGCGTGGTGCCGTCGGCCTTGCGCGCCGCCAACGCACGGACACTGATCGGACGCCCGCCTGCACTGTCGGCACGCGTCAACTTAAAGCTGAGTTTGGACCCGCCGATTCCAAACACGCCCTTCTTTTTGCCCGTGTCCGAAACCTCGCCCAGCACGGCCGCTCCCTTGGCGATTACCGTGACGCCGTTCACTTTGAAGTCCTCAGTGCTCGTGAAGCGCAGCGGCCGCCCCATCTCGGCGTCCGCCGGAATATCAGCGGCCAGCGTTATGCGGAACGGCATGGCGTCAGGCACCATCACACTCACGGTCTGCGCTGCGGCAGGCGCAGGGGCTGGCGCCGGCGTCGGCGCTGACGCGGGGGCCGGATTGCTGGCAATCGGCACTGGAGCCGGTGTCGCCGCCGGAACTGGAACCGGCGTCGCCACGGCAGTCTGCGCCGGCTGCGAAGTTTGTTTCGCGTTCTGTGGCGCGTTTCCCTTTACCGGAGCCGGCGGAGGCAGCGGTTGGCGCTTCGGATTCCGCAATTGCTCGATGATCAACGGCGAGACACCGCCCTTGGTCAAGCGAATCACTTCGGGCGTCGACAAGTCAAAGTTGGTCTTGTCCGCCGCGCGGATCTGACTCAGAATCAGATCCGTCGGCACTTTCTCTTTCACCATCTCCAGCACGTTGTCATTGGTCAGCGTGGTATCTGGCGGTGGAGGAGGCGGAGGCGCCGGTTCAGGCGCAGCCACAGGAGCCGGCGGAGGTGTTTGAGCGGCCACTTCAGCGGCTACTTTCGCCGCAGCGCGCTTCTTCATCATGAAGAACGTGCCGCCACCCGCCGCTGCCAGAATCACCAGTACCGCGGCGATGCCAATGAATGCTTTCGAATTGGAAGGGGACGCACCGGCCTGACCTGCTACAGCGGTGGCCTTGACTGACGGCGGCGGTATGCTCGGCGGCGCAATCCCCGCAGTCAAACGCGTCGTGTAAAGCGATCCCGAATCCGACTCGCGTTTTAGCGCCGAAAGCGCGCCCTGCACGTCCTTCATGCTCTGCCAGCGATCGTCCGGATTCTTGCGCAAGCAGCGCTGGATCACCGTTTCGAGCTGCGCCGGAACGTCCGGCGCGACGTTCGACATTGGCTTCGCTTCGTCGCGCAGAATTGCCGACAGCGTTGACAGGCTCGATTCGCCCTCGAACGCGCGCACCCCCGTCGCCATCTCATACAACACCGCGCCGAACGAGAAAATGTCCGAGCGCGTGTCCACTTTCTTCCCTTGCGCTTGCTCCGGCGACATATAGCTCACCGTGCCGAGGATGGACCCCTCCACCGTCATCGGCGCCACATTGGCGATGGTACGCGTACGATCGTCGCCCGTGTCCGGCACCGGCCCGCGGTCCGTGAGCTTGGCCAAACCGAAGTCCAGGATTTTGACCAGTCCGCTCTCCGTCACCATGGCATTCGCCGGCTTCAGATCGCGATGGACAATGCCCGCCGCATGAGCGGTGCTCAGGGCGTCCGCCATTTGCAGCGCGTACTTGATCAGAAGAGGAACGCGCAGCCCGCCTTTGGGGATCAGGTCGTTCAGGGTCTTGCCCTGCACGTACTCCATCACCATGAATTCGGTGTCGCCCTCGGAAATGACATCGTGAATGGTGATGATGCTGGGATGATTCAAGCCGGATGCGGCCTGTGCTTCTTGGAGAAAACGGCGGCGCCGGTCGGGGTCTCCGGATTTCGCGCTCGGCAGGACTTTGATCGCCACCGTGCGGTTCAATCGCGTGTCGAGGGCTTTATAGATCTCGCCCATGCCACCCGCACCCAATTTTTCGAGCAACTGATACTGTTGAATCTGCCGCCCTACCATGCCACGCTCCCCGGGAAGATTCTAGTTTGCCACACTTGGGAGGCTGTCGGGAGGGGGCTGTGTTTCAAAAATCCGGCGGGGTCACGGCCGTGACCCGATCGTCAGTGAGTTTCACGCTACCCGAGAGGACGCCGCCAGGAGTCTCGCCTTTATAGTTGAGAGTTTGGTAGTCGATCACAGCGTCTACCGAGGTGGGTTTTCCAAGGATTTCTTCCACTTGGCCGCGCGACATCCCCTCTTGAACCCTCGCCCAGGACTGTGGATTGTGCCAAGGCGCCGCCAGGGGCTTTGGGGGAATCTTTACTTTCTCCTCGACCACCGCAGGCCGCTCCGCTGCGCCGGCGGCTTGCACAGTCCGCAAAGCTTTCTCCAGATCCGCGATCCGTCGATCCTGCTCTTTCACCACACGCTTGAGAAGCGCAATGTCCGTAAGCGCCTCGTCTAGGCGGCGGTCCCTGCTCTGAGGGGTCGACGCGGGTGTGCTCTGACTAAAAAGAACGGGCGATGTCGCCAGCCCGATTAGTCCCAGCACACCCGCCGCAGTAATTCGCCGCATGACGTCCGCTGTAGTCTAATGGAAAATCCCAAGCAGGTAGGCGATCAGTAGAATCACCAGGATTGTTCCCAAGCCAACGCCTGCGCCGCCGCCCGCGCCCCAGCGCGAATGGCCGTAGTAGCCGAAGCCACCGCCAAAAAGCAAAATCAAAACGATGAGAAGTATGAGCATTTTCGTTCTCCCGGGAGGGCGTTATTTCTCGAGCACTTTCTCTATCTGCCCGACCTTCTTCTGAACCTTGCCCCCGATTTTCTCGGCTTGGCCTTCCGCCTCGAGATTCGGATTCTTGGTTACCTGGCCCGCCTTCTCCTTGATCTTGCCCTTCGCTTCATGGAGCGCGCCTTCCAGTTGGTCTGTCGAACTCGGTTTCATGTTTTTTCTCCTTGTGTTTGAATTAATTCGTAGTGAAATCGCCCGCCAGATGTTCAATCCCGTCACTCGCGTAATAGCGCGCCGCTAACGGACCCTCGGACTCGATTGCCTTCCAAGCCTGGTTCTTGGTTTTCGCCTCCAGACAGTGAACCGCGACAAAGGCCGCACCGCCCTCCGCTAAGTGAATATCGCTATCGTGCGATACCTGCTCGGTAGCGAAAAAGCGTGAGACGGCTTGCATCAGGAAACTCCCCGGCCCGCTCTCTTCCTTCGTGAGTTCGAGGACATCCGCTCCCGCCACCGCAATCGCTTCATCCTCGGCGAATCCAGCCAGCCGTATTTTCGCCACTGCCTGCCGCGCGTTCTTAAAATCCCGGAACACCGCGATCAGATAATGCCTCGGATAGAACACACCGAGTTGCGTGTCTGGCTCTTTGAAAAATTCCTTCAGAGTGCTCATAGGCTCATCTGCGCCGCAGACCATGCAGGCTCCCGCTCCATAAGCAACATCTCCTTGCACGTGCGCAGGAGTTCGTCCCTGCGGAATGGTTTGGCCAGAAATCGCCGCCGCGGCATCTTTAATTCAGCGCGCAATGCCTCGTCAGGTGGGGCGCCGGAGATGTGCAGAACCGGCAGCGTGGAATGAATCGCCGTGCATTCGCGGCCCAACTCCAGCCCAGTCATCCCCGGTATGTTGCAGTCCGTGATCAGAAGGTCGACAGCCGGGCTGGACTTGCGGCAAATCGCCAAAGCCTCCGCCCCACAACCGGCCGAGAGCACATCGTAACCGCCGTTCTCCAGGATTCGATAGAGAATTTTCCGCAACGAAATGTCGTCATCCACAATAAGGATCCGCAGCCTCTCATCCGAACTCTCGTGCGCGTAACGCGATGGTTCCATCTGCCGTCTCCTGCCCTGATCAAAAATGACCAAATAGGGTCACTTCATCGCCACTAAGCCTTCTTTGTCTCGTGGCTGGCTTTCTCGGGACGAAGCTTTTCGCTCAAGTTCTCGAGAATCTTCTTCATATCGTCGGCATGCTCTTCTTCCTTAGCCATAATCGTTTCGAGCATCCGCCGCGTCGTGGGGTCGTCATTTCCCAGGTAGCGGATGATCTCGCTATATGACTCGACTGCGATTCTCTCCGCCACTAAGTCTTCCCGGACCATATCCAACAAGGTCTTACCTTCGGCGTATTCGGAGTGACTGCGCCCCGTCATCCCTTCCGGATTGAAGTTCGGTTCTCCGCCCAATTGCGTAATCCGCTCCGCCGCCAGATCGGCATGGCCCTGCTCTTCTTTAGCGTGTTCCAGAAATTCCTCTGCAACCGCCTGTGAGTGAATGCCGGTGGCCATGTAGTAGTGCCGCTTGTAACGCAAAACGCATACGATCTCAGTCGCCAGGACCTCGTTCAATATACGGATAACTGTGTCGCGATCAGCGGTATACGCGCTGGTGACCGCGCCTTCCTCCATGTGCTGCCGCGCGCGCCGCCGCAGCTCCTGGACGTCCGACACGAACGGTTGGTGTTCTTCCTTCACTGATGTTTGGTTCACGTATAAGCCTTTGCACGAATGGGGCCATCGCAAATCGAGCTCGGTCCCCGCCCCCTCCGGTGTACACTTTGAAGATTGGAGATTTGTATATGAAAGCCTTGCGATGGCTGGGGATTGTCGTAGCCCTCCTCCTGGTGATCGTTCTCGCGATCCCCTTCCTGATCAATGTGAACCAGTTCCGGCCCCGTCTCGAAGCCGCGCTGACGCAGGCACTCGGCCGCGAAGTGAAGCTGGGTGACCTGAAGCTTTCCATCCTTTCCGGCAGCGTCGAAGCCTCGGATCTCGACATCGCCGACGATGCCGCCTACAGCAAAACTCCCTTCGTACGCGCCAAGTCATTGAAAGTCGGCGTCGAGCTCGAACCCCTGGTTTTGTCTAAAAAATTGAACGTGACCGGCATAGAAATCCAGGAGCCCGAAATCGCCCTGGTACAGTCCGATGCGGGTGTGTGGAATTTCGCGAGTTTGGGTACCAAGACCCAAACGACCCCGCCCCCCACCGCTGCCCCGTCGTCTGCATCCTCATCCGAGTCGATGCAAGATTTAACCGTCAAGCTAGTAAAGATTACCAACGGACGCCTCTCCGTCAAGACCGCCGGCGAGGCGCAGCTCAAGGTGCTCGAAAAGGTCAGCATTGAAATAAAGGACTTCGCCGCCAACGCATCCTTCCCCGTCTCGCTCTCCGCGGATATTCAGGGCGGCGGCGACGTTAAAATGGATGGCAAGGCCGGCCCCGTCGACACCAACGACGCTTCCGAAATGCCCTTTGACGTGACCATCAAGCTGAATAAGCTCGACATCGCCAAATCCGGCTTCGTGCGGCCCTCCACAGGATTTGAAGGACTAGTCTCGATCGATGGCAACGTTTCGTCGGCCGCGCACATTTTGCAATTGAAGGGCTCGATTCAAGCCGAACACTTGAAGCTGGCGAAAGCCGGCAAGCCTGCGACGAAAACCGTCGGCTTCGACTTCGTGCTGAACAACGACCTGCGCCAGCGCTCCGGCGCCCTCACTCGCGGCGACGTGCACATCGGCAAAGCCAAAGCCGAGCTCACCGGTGCCTACGTCATTAAGAACAACAACACCGTTCTGCACGTAAAACTGGCTGCTCCCGCCATGCAAGTGGAGGAACTGGCCGCCATGCTCCCCGCGCTCGACATCGTTCTGCCGCAGGGTTCGTCGCTCGAAGGCGGCACCGCCGCAGCTAACGTCACCGTCGATGGCGAGACCGACAAGTTAGTCTCGGACGGCTCGGTGGCGATCCAGAAAACCCGTCTCGCGCACTTCGACTTGGGCAGCAACATGAGCACCGTCGCCAAGCTCACCGGCATTAAGATCAGCCCCGACACCGACTTCGACAACATTAGCGCCAGCGTGCACTCCGATCAGGCCGGCGTGAAGGTCCAGAAGATTTCTGTCATCGCCCCGGCCATCGGTGAATTGCTGGGCGACGGAACCGTCAGCCCCGCGAACGCCCTGAATTTCAAGATGCGCGCGAATCTCCACACCGGCGCGATGCTAGATATTGTGAACCCTTCGGGCAAAACCTCGGTGCCATTCTCGATTCAGGGCACCTCCGCGCAACCCAAATTCGTGCCCGACGTCAAAGGGCTCATCGGCGGAATCGCGGAACAGAAACTGAAGCCGCTCACCGACAGCGACATCGGCAAAGAGGCTACCGGTATCATCGACTTGTTCAAGAAGAAGAAACCGAACTAAGGGGATCCTGTGAGCACTAACGTCTCAGCCACGCCGCCTTCGGCCTACGATACGGTCCGGGCGCAGCGCACCATCCTGGGCCATCCGGCGGGACTGTTCGTTCTGTTCTTCACAGAAATGTGGGAGCGCTTCTCCTACTACGGCATGCGCGCGCTGCTGGTCCTCTACATGGTGGACTACCTGATCAAGAACGTGCGCGCAGGTAGCATTCATGTGCTCGGATTCCTCCCCTTGCAGCGCGGCATCGAAGCCGTGTTCGGACCGCAAAACGTGCAGCCCCTGGCGTCGCAAATCTACGGCATGTATACGGCGCTGGTGTACCTCACGCCTTTGTTCGGCGGCATGATCGCCGATCGCCTACTGGGACAGCGCAAGACCGTAGTGATCGGCGCCATCCTCATGGCCATCGGCCAGTTTTTTCTCGCCGCCGAGTCGATGTTTCTGGTCGGCCTGTTCTTCCTGATCGTCGGCAACGGCTGCTTCAAACCCAATCTCGCGACGCAAGTCGGCGGCCTTTATCCTGCCGGCGACCCTCGCCTCGACCGCGCTTACAGCATCTATTACATGGGCGTGAACCTGGGCGCCTTCTTCGCTCCGCTGGTGTGCGGGACGCTGGGACAGAAATTCGGTTGGTCCTACGGCTTCGGCGCAGCCGGCGTAGGCATGATCTGCGGACTCTTCTTCTACCTGTGGGGCCAAAAGTTTCTCGCCGAAGACCATCTGACGCGCGGCAAAAAGGCGCACACGGAAAAAGTCCCACTGACCTCCCGCGAATGGAAAGTGATCATCGCCTTAATGGTGCTGGTGATCCTGAACGCGCTCTTCTGGGCGGTCTACGAGCAGCAAGGCAACACTCTGCAAATTTTTGCCGACCGCAACGCCGACTGGCACGTCTTCGGCTTCGAAATGCCCTCCACCTGGTTCCAAGCCGTCAATCCGATGTTCATTTTCGCGTTGACGCCGTTGCTGATTTCCTACTGGGGCTGGCAATCGCGCGCCGGCAAAGAACCCGGCAGCATCACTAAAATGGCGATGGGGTGCGTGCTGGTGGGAATCTCCTTCCTGCCGCTCATCTACATCGCGCACGGCCTCGGCGAGACCCAGAGAATCAGTTTTCTGTGGCTGGTGGGCAGCACTTTGGTTCTCACCGTCGGTGAATTGTATTTGTCGCCCATCGGACAATCACTCGTGGCACAGGTGGCTCCCCCCAGCCTGGTAAGTATGCTGATGGGCATGTGGTTCCTGTCGAATTTTATCGGCAACTACCTCACCGGCTACCTGGGCACGTTCTATGAGAAGATGCCGAGGGAAATGTTTTTTGTGCTACTGGGCGGTCTGGGATTAGCCGCGGGCCTGGCGATTTTCGCGCTAGGCAAACCACTACGGAACGCCATGGGGAGGAAAGTGTGAAGGCCGTTTTCTTATTGACTTTTGCCGCTATGCTGTTTGCGGCGCCTGTAAACGATCAGGCGGCGCCCAGCGGTGAGTCGTGGCTGAAGCTGATCGACAACGGCAAGTACGCCGATAGCTGGAAAGAAGCCAGCGCGTATTTCCGCTCGCGGGTTCCCGAAAAAACCTGGGTGAGCATGGTGCAGGGCGTGCGTGCGCCCCTGGGTCCGCTGGTGTCACGCAGCCAGCCGAGCGTCACCTTCGCGAAAACCCTGCCCGGCGCGCCGGATGGCAATTACGCGCTAATGCAGTTCCAGACCTCTTTCAAGAACAAGGCGAGCGCCGTCGAAACGCTGACCGTAATGGCCGATGGCGATCAGTGGCGCGTCGCCGGGTACTTCATTAAATAAGCGAACTTCATGTCTGACTGGAAAGAACACGGAATCCGCATCGTGCGTGCGGGCGAGCTCGATACCAACACGCCGCAGACTCCTGGGATGTCGCGCGCGGCCGCCATCACGCACGCGCGCACCGGAGCGAGTAAACTGTGGGCCGGCACCGTAGTTGTAGCCCCCGACGCCCGCACCGGCGCCCACCATCACGGCGAGCTCGAAACGGTCCTGTATATCGTTCGCGGCCGCGCCCGCTTCCGCTGGGGCGACAACCTTGAGTACGTCGAAGAAGCCGGCCCCGGCGATTTCATCTACGTGCCTCCCTATGTTCCGCACCAGGAAATGAACGCACGCGCCGACGAACCCGTCGAAGCCGTGGTCGTTCGCAGCGGCCAAGAACCGATCGTAGTCAACCTCGACATCGCCAGCGCCGAACCCGCGCCCCCCGCCGGCGGCGATCCCTTTCATTCGAACGGCGGTGGAAAATGATTCGCGCGTGGCTGCTGCTCTCACTCGCCGTGACCGCGGCTGCGCAGGATAAAGTCGAGATCGACAACGCCTGGGTGCGCGTTCTGCGAGTGAATCTTGCACCGCATGCGAAGATGGCGATGCGTCAGTATCCTGCGACGGTAGCCGTATTCCTCACCGACATCCACGAGAAAATCACCGCTGCCGACGGCACCGTACGCAATCTCGACCGCAAAGCCGGCGAAGTCGGATTCAATGAACCCAATAAACACGCGGAAGAAAATGTGTCCGGCCAGCCTCTCGAAGCCGTCATCATCGAATTGAAACCCGGCGCTCCCAAATCGCCGCCCATCACGCTTGACCCCGTGAAGCTCGACGCCGAACATCACCTGGTGGCCTTCGAAAACGACCGCGTACGTGCCATCCGCACCATCCTGCCGCCGCACGTGAAGTCCCCCATGCATGAGCATCCTCATTACGTAGTGGTCTACCTGACGGAACTCCACACCACCATGAAATTGGGCGACGGCCGCGTCGTCGACAACCCCCGCCACCCCGGCGACATCGCCTGGCGTGACGCCCTCGAGCATCAGACCGAACAGATGGGCGACAAGACCGCGATGGAGATTCAAGTCGAAATCAAGTGAGCGCGGCTGGCTTATTCCCGGGGTTTTCGAACGGCATCGCCGACGTCGGCGGCATCCACATCCCCTACGTAATGGCGGGCAGCGGGCCCCCTCTCTTGCTGCTCCACGGCCACCCGCAGACTCACGTCATCTGGCATAAAGTCGCCCCAGCGCTAGCGCAAAACTTCACCGTAGTTGCGTCCGACCTGCGCGGCTATGGCGATGCCAGCAAGCCCGCCGGCCTTCCCGACCACTCCACCTACAGCAAACGCGAAATGGCGCGCGACCAAGTGGCGTTGATGCAGGGTCTCGGCTTCGAACGCTTCTCGCTAGTCGGTCACGACCGTGGCGGACGCGTCGGCCACCGCCTGGCGCTCGATCATCCAAAGTCTGTCGACAAAATGATGCTCTTAGACATCTCGCCGACGCTCGCCATGTACGATCACACCACCATGGAATTCGCGCGCGCCTACTGGCATTGGTTCTTCCTGATCCAACCCGCGCCCTTGCCGGAGCGTCTGATCGGCGCCGATCCCGATTTCTATTTAGAGGAATACATGGGCAAACGCAGCGACGGCGTGCGCCCGTTTGCGCCCGAAGCCTGGGCCGAATACCTGCGAGCCTTCCGCGACCCCGCCTGTATCCACGCCATGTGCGAAGACTATCGCGCCGCCGCCACCATAGATCTGGTGCACGATTGCGTGGATCGCGACTCCGGCAACAAGCTGAAGTGCCCGCTGCGGGTCTTGTGGGGCATCTACGGAACCATCGAGAAATGTTTCGAGCCCTTAGCCGATTGGGGCCATGTCGCGGAAACCGTCAGCGGCCGCGAGCTCGATTGCGGACACTACATCCCCGAAGAAGCGCCAGAAGCTTTGCTTGGCGAGATCCAACAGTTTTTCCAACCAGGAGAACATGGCAAAGCATAGAATCGCCGTCATCCCCGGCGACGGCATCGGTACCGAAGTCATCCCCGAAGGCGTCCGCGTCCTCGACGCCGCCGCGCGCAAGTTTGGCATCGATCTGCATTACGACGAATTCGACTTCGCGAGCTGCGATTATTACGCGCGCCAGGGTCAAATGATGCCCGACGATTGGAAAACGCAAATCGGCAGCCACGACGCCATTTTCTTCGGAGCCGTCGGCTGGCCCGACAAAGTTCCCGATCACATCTCGCTTTGGGGCTCACTGCTGCTCTTCCGCCGCGAGTTCGATCAGTACGTGAATCTACGCCCTGTGCGCCTGATGCCGGGTGTCGCCAGCCCGCTAGCGAATCGTAAACCCGGCGACATCGACTTCTACGTCGTCCGCGAGAACACCGAAGGCGAGTACTCTTCAGTTGGCGGCAAGATGTTCGCCGGGACTGACCGCGAGATCGTACTGCAAGAGTCCATCTTCAGCCGCATCGGCGTCGACCGCGTCCTCCGCTACGCTTTCGAACTCGCAAGCCGCCGCCCCAAAAAACACTTAACCGCCGCGACGAAATCGAATGGCATCTTCATCTCGATGCCTTACTGGGACGAGCGCCTAGCCGAAATGGCCCGCAATTATCCCGGCGTAAAAGTCGACAAGTTCCACATTGATATCCTGACTGCCCACTTCGTCCGCAATCCCCACTGGTTTGACGTCGTGGTTGCCTCCAACCTCTTCGGCGACATCCTGAGCGACTTAGGCCCGGCCTGCACCGGCACCATCGGCATCGCGCCCTCCGCCAACATCAACCCGGAGCGCAAATTCCCGTCGTTGTTCGAACCCGTGCACGGCTCGGCGCCGGATATCGCCGGGAAGGGAATCGCGAATCCCATCGGTCAGATCTGGTCCGGCGCCATGATGCTCGATCACCTGGGATATCCCGCCGCCTACGACGCCATCGTCCGCGCCATCGAACACGTCACCACCGCCGGCCCACGTACTCCCGACATGGGTGGAAAAGCCACCACATCGGAGGTCGGAAAAGCCGTAGCCGAGGCCTTGACTTGAACCCTGCGATTCTCATGCTCGCGACCCTGCTCGCCCAAAGACAGCCGCCAGGGTTGTTCGTCGCCGACAACCTGCTGGCCGCTCACAACGCCGTCCGCGGCCGTCTCGGACTCAAGCCCCTAGAATGGTCCGACGACCTAGCCTCTTTCGCCCAGCAATGGGCCGACTATTTAGCCGCCAACGGCAAGTTCTTCCATCGCAGAAATCCGCACTACGGCGAAAA
>Ga0265314_10002265_pt1 | contig 19923 bp, 18 predicted proteins | sample 4126metaG_FD_203106 | JGI IMG/M metagenome (GOLD analysis project Ga0265314, IMG submission 203106) | Rhizosphere microbial communities from Carex aquatilis grown in University of Washington, Seatle, WA, United States - 4-1-26 metaG | ecosystem: Host-associated > Plants > Roots > Rhizosphere >... | reverse complement strand
GCCGGTGTGCTGGAGCAGGAAACAGCCGGTGCCGTAGGTGTTTTTCGCCATGCCGGGGCGGAAGCACGCCTGGCCGAAGAGCGCGGCCTGCTGGTCGCCCGCGATCCCGGCGATCGGCACGCCGCGCAATGCCGGGAGCGTGGAGATCTCGCCGTAGATTTCGCTGCTGGCGCGCACGGTTGGGAGAACTTCGCGCGGGATGCGCAGGGCGTGGAGCAGTTCGTCGTCCCAATCGCCGGTGTGCAGGTTCAGCAAGAGCGTGCGCGAGGCGTTCGAGACATCGGTGGCGTGAACGGCGCCGCCGGTGAGTTGCCAGAGAAGCCACGTATCGACCGTGCCGAAGGCGAGTTCGCCGCGCGCGGCGCGGCGGCGGGCGCCGGGCACGCGGTCGAGCAGCCAGCGGAGTTTCGTGCCGGAAAAATACGGGTCGAGCAGCAGGCCGGTGCGTTCGCGGAAGAGCGGCTCGAGGCCGCGGCGCTTGAGTTGCGCGCAGAGGCCGGCGGTGCGGCGGTCCTGCCAGACGATCGCGGGCGCGAGGGGGCGGCCGGTGCGGCGCTCCCAAAGGAGCGTGGTTTCGCGCTGGTTCGTGAGGCCGACGGCGGCGAGGTCGCGGCCGGTGAGATTGGCCTCGGCGACGGCGGCGAGCGCGGTGCGGCGGGTGGATTCCCAGAGGTCGAACGGGTTGTGCTCGACCCAGCCGGGCTGCGGGAAGAGTTGGGGAAACTCCTGTTGCGCCGCGCCGCGCGCACGGCCGCCGCGGTCGAAGACGATGGCGCGCGACGAGGTCGTGCCCTGGTCGAGCGCGAGGATGAATTTTCCGCTCATCGGGGTTTGGGGGAAAGCTGAGCGGCGGCGGGCGGCGCGGCAAGCGCGGGAAACTTCTGCGGAGGGCTTGCGTCGAGATACAAGGTTACTTACGAACCTTTTCTTTTATGCGTGCCAGCTTCGCCTCCATTCGACTGCGGCCTCGGTTTCGTTTTGAACGACGCCGGCCGGCGGGCGCGGGCGGAACGATTTCCGCCGCGTGGAGATTTTAACGAAATGATTTTCCGATGAAAAACGCCGTTCGCGTTCGAAATGTTTCGGTTGAATTCGCCGCGCCGTGGTTGGGCGCGGCGGCGCTGATCGCACTCGTGCTGGCCGGATGCGGCCGCGCGTCGAACAAGCTCGCGGATGCCGGCCCGCCCGCGGTGCCGGTGCAGGTGGCGCTGGCGGTGCAGCAGGATGTGCCGCGGCGGGTGGAGTCGATCGGCAGCGTGCAGGCATTGCGCACGGTCAGCGTGAAGTCACAGGTGGACGGCGTGATCGCGGAGGTGCATTTCAAGGAAGGCGACAACGTGAAGGCGGGCGACCTGCTCGTGACGCTCGACCGCCGGCCGTTCGAGAACAGCCTGCGCAGCGCGCGGGCCGACCTCGCGACCGCGCGCGCGATGGCCGAGCAGGCGGACGCCGACCTCGATCGCAACCAGCGGCTCGACCAGCAGGCGGCGATTTCGAAGGAGGAATACGTGGGATTCGTGACGAGGGCGGAGACCGCGAAGGCGCAGGTGCAGGCCAAGGAGGCCGCCGTGGCCAACGCGGAGCTGCAGCTCGGCTACACGGAAATTCGCGCGCCGATTCCCGGCCGGACGGGCCAGCGGCTGTTGCACGAAGGCTCGCTGGTCAAGGCCAACGACAATGGGTTCCCACTGGTGACGATCAACCAGATCGCGCCGGTCGCGGTCGCGTATTCCGCGCCGGAGGGCACGCTCGACGAGATTCGCGCGGCGTTCGCCGCGTGCACCGCGACCGTGAGCGCGATCGATCGCGCGACCGGCGTCACGCGCGAAAACGGCCGGCTCGAATTCATCGACAACACGGTCGATCCGACGACGGGGATGATCACGCTGAAGGCGGTTTTCCCGAACGAGGACCAGGCGCTCTGGCCCGGGCGGTTCGTCTATGTCGTGACACAGATCGGGATCGACAAGGCCGCGATCGTCGTGCCCTCGACCGCCGTGCGAAACAGCCAGAACGGCTCCACGGTTTATGTCGTGAAAGCCGACCAGACGGTCGAGCTGCGCAACGTGCAGGTCGCGCGAACGGCGGGCGACAACACACTTTTGACCAGCGGCGTGAACGCGGGCGAGACGGTCGTCACCGACGGGCAGCTCCGGCTGCTGCCGGGCATGAAGGCGGAGGTGCGCCAGCCGTCCGGCGCGCCGCTTGCCGAGCGCACGGCGGCCGCCGAACCGACGAAGTCCTGATCGCTCCTTCACCTTTTCGCGACCGTTATGAATCTTCCCGAACTCTGCATCCGGCGGCCGGTGATGACGACGCTGCTCACGGCGGCGTTGTGCATTTTCGGCGCGATGGCCTACCGGCTCCTGCCGGTGAGCGATTTGCCGACGGTGGATTTTCCCACGATTGTCGTGAGCGCTGCGCTGCCCGGCGCGACGCCGGAGACGATGGCGAGCGCGGTTGCGACGGTGCTCGAGCAGCAGTTTTCCACGATCTCCGGCATCGACTCGATGACGTCCACCAGCGGCACGGGCAACACGCAGATCACGCTGCAGTTCGTGCTGGACCGGAACATCGACGCCGCGGCGCAGGACGTGCAGGCGGCGATCGCCGCGGTGCAGCGCCGGCTGCCGACGGACATGCCCGCGCCGCCCTCGCTGCGCAAAACCAATCCCGCCGACCAGCCGGTGCTCTACCTCGCGCTTTATTCGCCCACGCTGCCGCTCTCCGTCGTCGATGAATACGCCGAGACGATGCTGTCGCAGCGCATCTCGACGGTGGACGGCGTTTCGCAGGTGCAGGTTTACGGTTCGCAAAAATACGCGCTGCGCGTCCGGCTCGACCCGCGGTTGCTGGCCAGCCGCAGCATCACGCTGGCCGAGGTGCAGGCAGCGCTGGCGGCGCACAACGTCAACCAGCCGACCGGCATCCTCGACGGCTACCGCCAGTCGGTGCAGATCCTCGCGAGCGGCCAGCTCGCGAACGCCGCCGAGTTCACCGGCATGGTGGTCGCGTATCGCAACGGCGCGCCGGTGCGCCTCGGCGAACTCGCGCAGGTGATCGACAGCGTGCAGGACACGCGGGTCGCGAACTGGTTTGCCAACCGCCAGTCGCAGGGCGGCCGGCTCGACCTCGCGCGCTCGATCGTGCTGGCGGTGCAGAAGCAGCCGGGCGTGAACACCGTCGAGGTGGTGGGCCGCGTGCGCGAGCTGCTGCCGATTTTTATCCGCCAACTGCCGGAGTCGGTGAAGCTCGACATCCTGCGCGACAATTCCGAGGCGGTGCGGGCGTCCGTGCACGACGTGCAGTCCACGCTGATGCTCTCGATCTCGCTGGTCGTGCTGGTGATCTTCATTTTCCTGCGCTCGGTGTGGGCGACAATCATCCCGAGCGTGGCGATCCCGATGGCGCTGCTGGGGACGTTCATCGCGATGTATTTTTTCGGCTACTCGCTCGACAACCTCTCGCTGCTCGCGCTCACGCTGTCGGTCGGCTTCGTGGTCGATGACGCGATCGTGATGCTGGAAAACATCGTGCGGCACATCGAGGCCGGCATGTCGGTGCGCGAGGCGGCGTTCAAGGGCTCGGGCGAAATCGGCTTCACGATCCTGTCGATGACGCTGTCGCTCGTGGCCGTGTTCATACCGCTGATGTTCATGGGCGGCATTCTGGGCCGGCTGCTGCACGAATTCGCCGTCACGATCACCGCGGCGATTCTCGTCTCGGGGGCGGTGTCGCTGACGCTCACGCCGATGCTCTGCAGCCGGTTTCTCCGGCCCCACGTCGGCGCCGCGCACGCGAAGGGCACGGCGCAAGGCAAGCTTTTCGAGTGGAGCGAGCGGATGTTCGACGGGTTGCTGCGTTTCTACGAGCGCACGCTCCACGCCGGCATGCGGCACCGGGGCGCGGTGATCCTCGTCGCCGTCGCGATGGCCGTGCTCACGGTCGGGTTCTTCAAGCTCCTGCCGCAGGGGTTCATCCCGACCGACGACACCGGCATCGTGTTCGCATTCACCGAGGGCGCGCAGGACATTTCGTTCGAGGAGATGGCGCGCCATCAGAAGGCCGTGGCGGCGATTGTCGCGCAGCAGCCCTACGTCGATGCGATGATGTCCGCGATCGGTGCGGGCGGATCGAGCACCACGGGCAACCAGGGCCGCGTGTTGATCCGGTTGACGCCGCGTGACCAGCGTCCGCCCGTCGGCGTGATCATGGACGACCTGCGGAAAAAACTCTCCGTTGTCCCCGGCATGCGGGCGTATCCGCAGAATCCCCCGACCATCCGCATCGGCGGCCAGCTCACAAAGGCGCTTTACCAATTCACGCTCTTCGGCAGCGACCTCAAGGAACTCTACACCGTCGCCGACAACATGGAGAAAAAATTCCGCGCGCTGCCCCAGCTCGTGGACGTCAATTCCGACCTACAGATCACCAGCCCGCAATTGCGCGTGGACATCCAGCGCGACCGCGCGGCCACGCTCGGCGTGACACCGTCGGATATCGAGGACGCGCTCTACAGTGCGTTCGGCACGCGGCAGGTTTCGACGATCTACACGCCGACGAATCAATATTACGTCATCATGGAAGTCGCGCCGGAGTTTCAACGCGACGCCTCCGCGCTCTCGCTTATCTACCTGCGCACGCGCGCCGGCAAACTGGTCTCGCTCGACACCGTGGCGACGCTGCGCCGGGACGTCGGCCCGCTCACCGTCAACCACCTCGGCCAGCTCCCGTCGGTCACGCTTTCGTTCAACCTCAAATCCGGCGTCTCGCTCGGCGACGCGACGGCGGCGATCGACCGGCTCGCGCGCACCGACCTGCCGGCGACGATCAGCTACAGCTTCGTGGGCTCGGCGCAGGCGTTCGCCTCTTCAATGAAAGGCATGGGTCTGTTGCTCCTGACCGCAGTCATCGTGATTTATATTGTGCTCGGGATCCTTTACGAGGACTTCATCCACCCGCTCACGATCCTGTCCGGCCTGCCGGCGGCGAGCTTCGGCGCGCTGTTCACGCTCTGGCTCTTTCGCGAGGAGCTGAATATCATGGGCTACGTCGGCATCATCCTGCTGATCGGCATCGTGAAGAAAAATGCGATCATGATGATCGACTTCGCCCTGGCGGCACGCGGACGCGGCGAGAAGTCGGCGGAGAAAGCGATCCTCGAGGCGTGCCTGGTGCGCTTTCGCCCGATCATGATGACGACGTTTGCGGCGCTCGCCGCCGCGCTGCCGATCGCGCTCGGCCTCGGCGCCGGGGCCGACTCGCGCCGCCCCCTCGGGCTCGCGGTCGTCGGCGGTCTCGTCGTCTCGCAGGCGCTGACGCTCTACATCACGCCGGTGATCTACATCTACATGGACCGGCTCGAAAAACGCCTGCGGCACAAGCGGCGCGAAACACGTGAGACGATCGAGGCGGGCGAGGCGCTGCCGGCGAAGTGAGCCGGTCGCGGGTGGAAAGCGCGCCGCTCGCTGATCCTGCGGAGGATAGCATCGATTTTCCGATTGAACTTAAGGGCTGACCCGCAGTCTCACCCCTGCTACACCAAGCCGACTGAGACCATGGATTCTTCGCCTCGCCACATTTTCGCCGTGTTCGCCGGCCTCGCGCTCCTCGCGGGCTGCACGACCGAATCCGGGCCGTTTCCGCCGCAGAGCACCACGAAATACACCGTCGAGAACACGGAGAAATTTGTCGTGCTGGACAACCCGGAGCAAGCCGCCGTGACCTGCACCGGTTTGCAGGAACGCGTGCTACCCGACGGCCGGCTTGAAATCGTGGCGAATGTGAAGAACCGCGAAAACCGCCGCATCCGGTTCCAGATCGATTGCATGTTCAAGGATGAGCAGGGCTTCAGCACGGGCGACGAAGCGCCGATCCAGAAGCTCGACCTCGCGGGAAATGCGACCGAGGCCGTCCGCTTCACGGCGGCGAACGCGCGCGCGAAGCGTTACACGATCCGCGTCCGCCAGGCGCAGTGAATTTCCGTCGTCCTCGCGCCGCGGTTATTTTTTCGACGGCGGCGGGCCGGGGTTTTTCCGCGCCGGGGCGGTGGGCGCGAACGTCACGTTTTTCGCGGCGGCGTCCATTTCGGCGACGGCGGAATCGAGGATCGCTTTGTCGGCCGGGGAATCCTTCACGACCGGCGTGCCGCTGGAGAAATCGATCGTCTTGCCGTCCTGAATCGTGACGACGGGCTTCGGTGCGGCGGCGCGTTGCCGGCGGACGAACCACCAGCCGAACGCAACGCCAACGCCGAGGGCGAAAACAAGCCAGAGAGATTTGCGTTTCATCGCTGGAAGGACGGAATCGGAGTGCGCAAAAGCTGAAACAATTCGCGCGCGGGAGCCAGTGCGTTTCGAGCGTGGTGCCGCCGGCGTGACAGATTTTGGCGGAGATTTGGACGAACCGAAATTCGCCGTGGGCGTTTTCGTTCGTGTGCTGGGCGCGTTTCGCGGGCAATTTTTCATTTCCATGCAAATGGTTCTTCGTGAACTCCGCGCGACGCTCGCACTGGCGTTGCCGATCATCGTCGGGCAGGTTGGCCAGACGCTGATCGGGACCACCGACAGCGCGATGATCGGGCGGGTGGGCACGGTGCCGCTCGCGGCGGCGGCTTTCACGCATGGGCTGTGGATCGTGTTTTTCCTATTCGGCCTCGGGCTGCTGATGGGCGTGGGCGTATTTTCGGCGCGCGACGGCGGCGCGGGCCGGGTCGAGGAATGCGCGGCATGGCTGCGGCACGGGCGGGCGCTGGCGCTGGCGGTGGGAATCGGCGGGTTCGGGTTGCTCGCGTTGCTCTCGACGCAGCTGCATCGGTTTGGGCAGCCGCCGGAAGTCGTGGCGATCGTGCGGCCGTTTTTCCTGCTGATCGCGCTGTCGCTCGTGCCGGTGCTGTTTTTTCAGGTGCAGCGGCAGTTCGCGGAATCGCTGGGCCGGCCGTGGGTGCCGATGCTCGTGATGCTCGGCGATGTAGGGCTGAACGCGCTGCTCAACTGGGTTTTTATCTGGGGACACTGGGGTGCACCGGCGCTGGGGCTGGTCGGGTCGGGCGTGGCGACGCTGCTGGCGCGGAGCGCGGCGGTGGCGGCGATCGCGCTGTGGCTCGGGCGATCGAAGACGTTCGCGGCGGTGCGAAAGGCGCCGCGGAGCGGATGGGAGTGGGCGCGTTTCCGCGCGCTGCTGGGGATCGGCGTGCCGGTGGGGGGCAGCCTGCTGTTCGAGTCGGGGGCGTTCACGGCGGCGGCGTTGATGATGGGGTGGCTCGGCACGACGGCGCTCGCGGCGCACCAGATCGCGCTCTGTTGCGCGGCGTTCACGTTCAACTTCCCGCTGGGTTTGTCCACGGCGGTGAGCATGCGACTGAGCCGCGCGCTCGGGGAAGGGCGGCGCGACGCATTGCGCGCGATCGGCTTCGGCGCACTGGGCTTGTCGTCGGTGATGATGCTGACGTTTGCGGCGGTGTTCGTGTTCGCGGGCGGGTGGCTGGCGCGGGGATTTTCGGCGGATGCAAACGTGATCGCGCTCGCCGCGCGGTTGCTGATGGTCGCGGCGGTGTTTCAGGTGTTCGATGGCGGGCAGGTGGTCGGCGCGGGCGCGTTGCGCGGGCTCGCCGATGTGAAGACGCCGACGGTGATCACGCTCGTCGCGTATTGGGGGCTCGCAATTCCGGGCGGATATTTTCTCGGCGTGCGCGGCGGTTTCGGCGCGGTGGGAATCTGGGTGGCGCTCGCGATGGGGCTGGCGTTTGCGGCGATTTTTCTCGGCGTGCGGTTCGCGCGGCTGACGCGCGCTGGGTGAAGCGCTGGCGCGAAAGCCGGGCTCAGAGGTTCAGTTTTGTTTTTGTTTCGGCGAGCGTCAGGCCGGCGATGCGGACGAGTTTTTGACGCGAGGTGTCGCCGCGAACAACGGTCACGGCGCGGCGCGGCACGTCGAGCGTGTCGGCGAGAAATTCGCAGAGGACCTCGTTGGCGCGGCCCTCGACGGGCGGGGCGTGGACTTTTATTTTCAAGGCGTCGCCGAGCCAGCCGACGATTTCCGAGCGCGAGGCGTTGGGGATGGCCTTGATTGCGAGCGTGCAGAACGACGCGGGTTCTTTCATGCGAGCGCTTCGGCGAGGGCGGCGATGATTTCCTCGACGGGCTCGCAGCCGACCGAGAGGCGGAGGAGGTCGGGGTCGAGGCCGCACGCTGCGAGTTCGGCGCGGCCGACCGGCGAGGTCACGAGATCGTAGTGGGCGAGATACATGAACGGGCAGATCAGCGTGGTCGTCATGCCGAAGCTCGGGCCCTTCGGGAGGCGCAGGCGGTCGTAGAAATTTTCCAGCGAGCCGCGCAGCGTGAACGTGATCATACTGCCGACGGCGTCGGGCGCGCGGGCGACACGGAGGTAATTTTCGCGCGAGGCGGGGTGCAGCGCCCAGAAAACTTCCTTCACGGCGGGGTGTGCGGCGAGAAAGGCGGCGACGCGCGGGACACTCGCGTGCAGGCGCGCGAGCATGGCGTGGGTGCCGCCGATTTCGAAGGCGAGGCGCGCGAGGTCGCGCGCATAGAGCGGCTCGATTTTCGCGGCGAGGCTGTGGCGCAGTTGGGCGGCGTCGGGCGCGGCCGGGTTCACGACGGCGAGACCGGCGGTGAGGTCGCCGGCGCTCGCGGTGTATTTGGTGAGGCTCGACACGACGACGTCGGCGTGCGGCAACACGTCCACGGCGAGCGCGGACGAAATCGACGGGTCGAGCACAACGGTGGCGCCGTGGCGGCGGGCGAGCGCGGAGAGCGCGGCGACGTCGGGCGTCTGGATCAGCGGATTGGTCGGCACCTCGACGAAGACGGCGGCGATGCGGTCGCCTTTTTCGGCGAAGAGGCGTTCGATGGCGGCGAAGTCAAAGACGTTGCCGAGGCAGATGTAATCGGCGGGCGTGGGCGCGAATTTTTTCAGGAGCGCGATCGTGTCGAGGTAGAGCCAGCCCAGCTGGAGCCAGATTGTGCGGCCGCGCGCGGCCTGGAGTTCGGAGATGGCGCGGAAGGCGGCGGCGATCGCGTTCATGCCGCAGTTCGCGAGGAGGAGATCGGCGGCGGGAAGGTTGGGAAACGCGGGCTGGAGCTGGCGGCGGATTTCGGCGAGGGCGTCGCCGGCGAAAAGCGGCTCGGGCGCGGCGGCGGCGAGCAGGCCACAGCGGACGAGGGCGTCCTCGGCGGCGCGCGAGGAAAGGAAGCCGCCGGTGTTTTGGAGAAAGGTTTTGGCGCGGGCGGCGAGTTCGGGCGAATCGGGATGAGCGATGACGTGCAGGTGGTCGTCGTTGAGGTGGACGACGTGCGCGGCGCCGAGGTGGGCGGCGAGGCGGTCGGCGACGCGGGCGGAGGCGGCGAGCCAAAGCGTGTGGCCGGCGAGGCCGTGGCGCGACGCGAAGTGGGCGGCGAGTTTTTGGAGGAACGGGTGGACGACGAACCGCGGGTAGCCGGAGGTCAGGTGGCGCGTGATCGCGGGGTCTTTTTCCTCGTAGCCGCGGACGGCGCGCATCGTGGGCAGGCTGCACGAGACGGCGTGGGGCGATGCCGGGATGGGCTGGCCGAGGGGAAGCGGAACGAAGGCGGACATGACCGGAAGGAGGGTTGAAGAGCGAGCGTTGACGGCCGGGTTGCGATGGCAACCGGAAGGTGAGTCATGGCGGGCGCGGAAAATGACTTCAATTTTCGGCGGCAGGCGCTAGGTTGCGGCGAGTCGGCGCGGGTGTTGCGCCGGCGTGTCGGTCCAACCCTCAACCCCAAAAACACATGACGAATGCACTCGGATCGTTGAATTGGCTCGCGGTGATCGTGGTCACGGTCGCCGGGTTTATGATCGGATGGCTGTGGTATGGCGTCTTGTTCGGCAAGGCGTGGATGGCGGAAATGAAAATCACGCCGGAAGCGGCGGCGGCGAAACCGAACATGGCGCGGTTCTTCATCACGGGATTCGTGCTGACGCTGATCTCGACGTTCGCGCTCGCGTGGATTTTGCGCGGGCACGGCACGGCGAGCGCGATGAAAGGCGCCGAGTGGGGCGCGATGATCGGATTGCTGCTCGTGGGCGCGCGGCTCGCGAACGGCGGCGTGTGGGAATGCCGGTCGTTGAAGCTGCAGGCGATCAACGTCGGGCATGAGCTGGTGATGTTCGCGGTGCAGGGCGCGATTCTCGCCGTGTGGCGGTGAGCGCAGGCGGCGCGCGGCGAAAAAAGTCGCGCGCTGCGATGCGGTTGGTTTGGCTGCGCGGCGCATGAAACTCGTTTCGTGGAACGTCAACGGCGTGCGCGCCGCGCACAAGAAGGGCCTGCTCGATTTCATGGAGAAATCGCAGGCCGACGTGATCTGCCTGCAGGAGGCGAAGGCGCACCCCGGCGACGTGCAACACGTGGCGTGGCCGCACGGCTACGAGGTGTTCTGGAATCCGGCGGTGAAAAAAGGCTACAGCGGGACGATCCTGTTCACGCGCGTGAAGCCGGAGGCGGTGACGCTCGGCATCGGCGTAAGCGACCACGACAGCGAAGGGCGGGTGATCACGGCGGAGTTCGCGGATTTTTTTCTGCTCAACGTCTATCAGCCGAATTCGCAGCGCGGGCTGACGCGGCTCGACTATCGCACGAAGGAGTGGGACCCGGCGTTTCTGGCGTATTTGAAAAAACTCGGGAAGAAGAAGCCGGTGATTTTCTGCGGCGACCTGAACGTGGCGCACACGGAGATCGACCTGACGAATCCGCGGACAAACCGGCGCAACGCGGGTTTCACGGACGAGGAGCGGGAAAATTTCACGAAGCTGCTGGCGAGCGGGTTCGTCGATACGTTCCGCGAGTTCGAAAAAGGGCCGGGCCACTACACATGGTGGAGCCAGATGATGAACTGCCGCGCGCGAAACATCGGGTGGCGCGTCGATTATTTCGTCGCGAGCGAAAAGCTGCGGCCGGCGCTGAAGCGGGCGTGGATTTCGCCCGAGGTGATGGGCAGCGATCACTGCCCGGTGGGGCTGGAGGTCGAATGAACTTTACGCCGACGGAACTGAAGAGGCTCATGCTCCTGGCGCCGCGGATGACGCTGGCGGTGGCGGAGAGTTTGACGGCGGGGCACGTGCAGGCGCGGGTCGCGAGCGTGGCGGGGGCGTCGGATTTTTTTCTGGGCGGCGTGACGGCTTACACGTTGGACGGGAAGGTCAGCCTGCTAGGCGTGAACCGGGCGGCGGCGGGGCTGGTGAATTGCGTGTCGAGTTCCGTTGCGGAGCAGATGGCGATCGGGGCGGGCGCGATGTTCGGGTCGGATTTCGCGGTGGCGACGACGGGTTACGCGGAGCCGGCGGTGGAGTGGGCGGTGACGGAGCCGTTTGCGTGGTGGGCGCTGGCGCGCAAGCGCGAGGAAGGAAAATATGCGCTGCGCAGCGGGCGGGTGGTGTGCGCGGGGGCGTCGCGCGTCGAGGCGCAGAAGATCGTCGCGGAGACGGCGCTCGCGGAACTGGTGGGTTGGTTGCGCGAGGTGCGCGGATGAGCGCGTGCGAACACGCGGCCGACGATGTCAGCCGGGCGCGGGGTCGCCGGCGCTACGGCGCGAGCCGCTGCACGTAATTCATCAGCGGCTGCACTTCGGGCGGCGGCTGCACCCAGTCGCTGTAGAGCAACTCGGGGAGCGTGTATTGGGTGTTGTAGAGGAGGAAGTTCGCGTTGTCGTTGCGCGAGAGGTAGCCGAGCTTGACGGTCGCGCCGGCGAAGAGACCCTTGGATTTCGAATACACGAGCACGGGCGCGTCGATGATCGGGCGGTTGTCGCGCTCGGCTTCGGCGGCGTTCGGGCCGGCGACGGCCTTCGCGTCCACGCCGACGTTGAAGCGCTGGTTGAAGAGCAGGCGGGGCGTCTCGTCGTTGGTGATGACCATGACGGACTCGATGGATTTCGCGCCGATCTGGAAGCCGAGGCTGGTTTCGCCGGCGGAGATAAGCACAGGCAGGCTCCAGCGGCCGCCGGGTTTTTTCACGAGCACGACGCCGTAGCCGTCCTTCACGCCGAGGAAGAATCCGGCCTTGAACTGGTTCACGATGATCAGCGCGTGGGCCTGCTGCAGGACGTTCGCGGGGATCGCGTAGGCCGGGTCGGACTGGAATTCCTGCAGGATCGCCTCGCAGGATTCGACGTGCGTCACATAATCGGCGCGCGTTAAGGGAGCTGCGGAGAGGGGCGCCGTGCCGATGAGCGCGAGGAGGGGCAGCAGGAATATTTTTTTCATGACGGTGCGGAAGTGGTTTGGCTTTGAGAACTAAGCACGCCGGGGCGCGCTTGGAAAGCGCGGAGTGAGCGCGGTCGTGGGCGGGACAGAGCGGCGGCGGGAATGTTCCAAAAGGCGGAAACGGGCCGGGCGGCTGCGTCAGTCGAGGCCACGCGCGGTGAGGTCGTCCTCGTCCCAGCCGAGGTAGTGGCCGAGTTCGTGGAGGTAGGTCAGGCGCGTCTCCTCGCGAAAGGCCGCGACGTCGCCCTCGGCGAAATCCCAGAGGTTTTCGACGTAGAGCAGGATTTGCGGCGGGGCGGGATTCGTTTGCTCGAGCTCGGTGCCGTGCGCGCTGCCGGCGAACAGTCCGAGGATGTCGGCGGGAAAACCATCGGCGAGCACATCCGCGGCGGGGAGCTTTTCGTAGTGGACCGGGACGGCGCGCGCGAGCGGGCGGATGTCCGGCGGGAGTTGGCGCTGCGCGGCGCCGACGGTGTCGGCGGCGATTTGGGTGAGGCGGGAAAATTTCACGGGCGCAGTTCCGCGGAAAGGTCGAAGCGCTCGAAGCGCCCGCCGAGCCACCAGAGACCGCACCAGAGTTCGCCGACGATCACGGCAAGAACGACGACGGTGGCGAAAATCACCGAGAGCATCGGGCCAATCAGCCATTGCGTGACGAAGACGAGCAACGCGGCGGTGAGCGCGGCGGGAATCAGCGCGAGCACGATGATGAAAATCTGCCCGAACACGAAGATCAGCCGCTGGCCCATCAAGTCGATCCCGCCGCCGGGCGTGCGCACGGCCTGAAACCACGCGGGAAAAACGATCGCGGCGGCGTTGGGCACGAGCAGTTGCAGGGCGACGAGCGCCGGGGTGAGCGCGGCGAAACACACGGCATAGGTCGCGCGAAGTTCGGGCGCGAGCCACGCCGAGGCGTGTTCGCTCGGTTGAAAAGCGCACAGGGCCAGCAGCAGCGCGAGCGTGACGATGCCGGTGAGGATCGCGACGGGCGCGAGCAGTTCGCCGAGCACGATGCGCCAGCCCGGCAGCGGGTAGGTTTTGAGGATGTCGGCATTGCCGAGATCGGCCCGCAGATCGAGCCGCGCGACCAGCGGGCCGAAGGCGAGCGTGTAGCCGGCGAGAATCAGGGCGGCGACGCCGAGGCCCGAGAGGATGCCCTGCTGCGCCGGGCCCATGCGCGCGAGGAGCCGGCTGCCGAAGACGATGAGGCTTGCGCCAACGAGCCAGGTGCGGGCGTCGAAAAAGGCGCGGGTCGAGAGCAGGTTTTTCCAGAGGAACGCGAACTCCGGCCGGCCGGTGTCGGCGAGGGCGAACGGCGGGCGGCGGGCCTTCGCGGCGGCCTGACCGAGGCGGTAATTTCCGGCGCGCCTCGCGGCGCGGCGGGTCGCGCGTTTTTCGGCCTGCGCGAGCGAGGCTTCCTCGAACGACGCCTCCATCCGCATGACCCAAAAATAAAGCGCGCCGAGCAGCAGCAGCGCGGGACCGAGCGCGATGAGGAACGGGCCGAGCCCGGTTGCGAAGAATGGCGCGAGCACCAATTTGAACGGCAGCAGCAGCCAGTGCAGCAGGCCGCCGTCGAGGATCGTGAGCAGCCAGCGGGCGAAAGGATCGGCGCCCGCGAGGTCGGCCGGCGCCGGCGCGCGCAGGTCGCGCCAGACCCACGCGATGGTGACGACAACGACGAGTGCGATGCCGCCCAAGACCGCGGCGCGGCGGCGCAGCGTGCTCGTGCCGCGGTCGATCAGGCGCGCGATCGTGAGCGACGCGCCCATGTAGTGCAGGTTGACGAACGTGAGAATCAGCCACCAGCCGATGAGCACCTGGAACGCGTGCCCGCTGACCAGGCCGCGGCCGTTGAAGACGAGCGAAAAAAACAGCGACTGGAGCAGCACGGAAAATTGCGCGCTGAGGAGCTTGTAGTGAATCAGCGCGCGGCGCGTGATCGGCGCGGGGAAAAGAAAGGCCGTCTCGGCCTCGGAAAAAAGCAGGCCCGGTTTTTGCGACGGCAGGACCCACATGAAGACGAACACGACGAGCAGTGCGAACGCGCCGAGCGCCAGCGCGAGCGGCGCGGTGTCGTGCGGCATAAAGCCGCCCGCGGGAACGAATGCGACGCGGGCTGGCGCGCCCGCGCGCCCGCCGCGACCGAAGGCGCGGCCGAAAACCACGAAGTAGAAATACGCGGCGCCGACGAGCGCGCCGACGAGGTATTTCGGCTGGCGCAGCCGCCGCACGCGCGACAGCACGAGGTTCTTGAGCGACGTGAGCCGCAGGTAGAGCAGCGCACCGAGCATGGCGGAATTCATTTCTCCGAGCCGCCGGTGGCGCGGATGAAAACGTCCTCGAGGCTCACATCGGGCGCGCCCTCGCTGAAGCGCGCGGCGACCTCGGCGAGCGTGCCGTCGGCGATTTTTTCGCCCTGTTTCAGGATGAGGACGTGCGAGCAAACTTCCTCGAGCAGGTGCAGCAGGTGCGAGCTGAGCACGATGGTGGCGCCGGCGCGGGCGCGTTTCAAAATCGAATCCTTCATCCGGCGGATGCCGAGCGGATCGAGGCCGGTGAGCGGCTCGTCGAAAAACATGACCGACGGGCCGTGCAGCAGGCCGCAGGCGATGGCGAGTTTTTGTTTCATGCCGCGCGAGAGCGCGCCGGGCAGCTCGTCGGCTTTGTCGGCGATCTCGAGTTCGTCGAGCAGCGGCTGCGCGATGGCGGCGTGATCGGCGACGCCGTAGATGCGCGCGACGAAGGCGAGGTGCTGGCGCACGGTGAGGTATTCGAAAAGGCGCGGTTCGTCGGGGAAAAAAGCGAGGGCGCGTTTCGCGGCGACCGGATCGGTGGCGAGGTCGTGGCCGGCGATGCGCACGGTGCCGGCGTTGGGCGGGATGATGCCGGCGACGCTGCGCAGGGTGGTGGTTTTGCCGGCGCCGTTCGGGCCGACGAGCCCGAGCACCTCGCCCGGCCGGACGGTGAACGACAGGTCGCGCACGGCGGTGAAATCGCCATAGCGCTTGGTGAGACCGGTGACTTCGATCATGCGCGCGAAGCTGGAGCCGCGCCGACGGCGCCGCAAGCCCGGCGAAAAACCGGTCGTAACCGCGCCGGCGGCCGGTGCGTCTTGCCGACATGCCAATGAAAACCTCGATCAAACTTCTTTCTCTCGCGGCGCTCGTAGTGCTTGCCGCCGCGCCGGCCAGCCGTGCCGACGACAATACGGCTCCAGCCGCGCCGCCCGCCGAACAACAAAATCTCCGCGGCAAGCACATGCGCGAACATCGGATGCAGCAGCTCGACGAAAAACTGCACCTTACCGCCGACCAGAAAACGCAGATCGAGGCGATTTGGGCCAAGGCCGACCAGCAGGGGCGGGCGCTGCGCAGTGACGCGGCGCTCACGCCCGACGATCGCAAGGCGAAGCGGCGTGAAATCATGAAAACGACGCACGACCAGGTGCGCGCCGTGCTCACGCCCGACCAGCAGAAAATTTTCGACGCGATGCCGCCTCCGGGGCGGGCGCCAGGCGCGCCGCCAGCCACATCGCCGGCCGACGGGAATCAAAAGTAATCGTTGCCGCAGATTTTGCAGGGGTTGGTTGAGCCGCCGTGTTGGAGCCACGGCGGCTCTTTTTTTTGGGCGGGCGGCGTGGCCGTTTCGGTTTCGACTCGCGTGACGGGGCGGGCAGAGTCGTGGCATGGACGAAGCGAGGCGCGTGGTCGTGGTGGGCGGCGGGGCGGCGGGTTTTTTCGCGGCGACCGCGTGCGCGGAAAAATTGGGCGGCGCGGGTGCGGTGACGCTGTTCGAGGCGACGGCGCATCCGCTGGCGAAGGTGCGCGTGTCGGGCGGCGGGCGGTGCAACGTCACGCATGCGTGCTTCGAGCCGCGCGAGCTGGTGAAAAAATATCCGCGCGGCGGGCGGGAGCTGCTCGGGGCGTTTCACCGCTGGCAGCCGCGCGACACGGTGGCGTGGTTCGCGGCACGCGGCGTGGCACTGAAAACGGAGGCGGACGGGCGGATGTTCCCGGTGACGGATGACTCGGGGACCATCGTGGAGTGCTTGCAGCGCGCGGCGGAGGCGGCGGGTGTGAAGGTCGTCACGAGTTTGGGCGTGCGAACGGTCGAGCGGACGGGCGGGTCGTTTTGGCTGACGATGACGGACAGCACGAACGTGCGGTGCGAGCGGCTGCTCCTGGCGACGGGCGGAAACAAATCCTCCGCGGGGCTCGCGATCGCGCAGAAGCTGGGGCACACGATCGTGCCGCCGGTGCCGTCGTTGTTCACGTTTCACATCGACGACAAGCGACTGGAGGGTTTGTCGGGCGTCTCGGTCGAGAACGCGGCGGTCGCGGTGCCGGGGGCGAAGCTGCGCGAGGGCGGGCCGCTGCTGATCACGCATTGGGGGATGAGCGGGCCGGCGATTTTGAAATTGTCGGCGTGGGGGGCGCGCGAGCTGGCGGCGGCGAATTACGAATTTCCGCTCACGGTGAATTTCGCGGCGCCGCACACGCGCGAATCGCTCGTGCGCGAGCTGGCGACGGTGCGCGAAAAAAATCCGAAGAAGCAGATCGCGACATGGAGCCCGCTCGAAATGCCGCAGCGGCTGTGGGAGCGGCTCGTCGCGTCGGCGGGGATTGCGCCGGAGATGCCGTGGGCGCAGGTCGGCAAGGCGGCGCTCGGCGCGCTGGCGGCGCAGGTGACGGCGGCGGAGTTTCGCGTCGTCGGGAAAAGTTTGTTCAAGGAGGAATTCGTGACGTGCGGCGGCGTGAAGTTGAGCGAGGTGGATTTTCGGACGATGGAGAGCCGGGTGTGCCCGGGGCTGCACTTCGCGGGCGAGGTGCTGGACATCGACGGCGTGACGGGCGGTTTCAATTTTCAATCGGCGTGGACGACGGGTTGGCTTGCGGGCGAAGCGATGGGCGGCTGAATTCGTGCGCATGAGCTATGGCCAGTTGCTGCTGCTGATCCTGCCGGTGTTCGCGATGGTCGCGATCGGCGTGGTGCTGCGGCGTGTGCACTGGATCGAGGGGGCGGCGGAAACGAGTTTGTTGCGGCTGGTGATTTATCTTTGTTTTCCGTGCCTGATTTTCGAATCGGTCGTCGGCAACGCGGCGCTGCACACGGCGGGCAATCTTTTGCTGCCGCCGCTGGTCGGCTGCGGCACGAGCGTGGGTGGAATCGCGCTCGCGTATCAGGTGGCGCGCTGGCTGGGGCTCGGCGTGGGCAGCGGGCGGCGGACATTCGCGCTGTCGGCGGGACTGGGCAACTACAGCTACCTCGCGCTGCCGATCCTCACGGGAATGTTCGGCCCGGAGAGCCGCGGGGTGTTGTTCGTGCACAACATCGGGGTCGAGGCGACGGTCTGGACGGTGGGCGTGCTGGTGTTGAGCGGGCGGTCGCTGCGCGAGAGCTGGCACCGGCTGCTCAACCCGATGGTGCTGACGCTGCTGGCCGCGGTCGTGCTCAACCTGACGGGTGCGGGCGCGGTGCTGCCGGGGATGCTGCTGGATTTGGTGCACGCGCTCGCGGGCTGCGCGATCCCGCTCGGGTTGCTGATGACGGGCGTGAATCTGGCGAATTATCTCGGCGAGCCGCGGGCGCTGTTCGACGTGCGCGTGTCGCTGGGCGCGGCGGCATTGCGGTTCGGTGTGCTGCCGGTATTTTTTCTGGCGCTGGCGCGCTGGCTGCCGTGCTCGGTGGAGTTGAAGCGCGTGATCGTGGTGCAGGGCGCGATGCCGGCGGCGGTGATCCCGATCATCCTCGCGCAACACTACGGCGGGCGCCCGTTGACGGCGGTGCAGATCGTGCTCGGCACGACGGCGCTGGGGGTGCTGCTCACGCCGTTGTGGCTGCGCGCCGGGCTGGCGTGGGTGGGCGTGTGACGCCCGTTCGCGCGACTGCCCGGGCAACAATGGACGAAGGGCTGGCGAAATCGCGATACGCCTGCACAGTGAGCGCATGAAGCGAGTTTTTCTGGCGATGACGCTGCTGCTGTCGGGGCTCGGCGCGACGCTGTATGCGGCTGAGAGTCCGGCTGCTGCCGCGGCACTCGAAAAAGAAGTGGCGGCGATCGTCGCCGGGCCGCAGGTGACGGTGGTGCATCTGTGGGCGCCGTGGTGCCCGAACTGCCGGGCGGAGATGACGCCGGACGGCTGGGGAAAATTCGTCGACGAAAATCCGGGCGTGAAGGTCGTGTTCATCAACATCTGGCACAAAGGCCAGGACGGCGCGCCGAAGCTCGCGGCGGCAGGGCTCGGCGGGCAGGCGAATTTTGTGGCGTTCACGCATCCGAATCCGGCGCGCAAGGCGGGCGACCGGCTGGAGACGATGCTCGGGCTGCCGATTTCGTGGATTCCGACGACGTGGGTGTTTCGCGAGGGAAAGCTGCGCTACGCGCTGAATTTCGGCGAGGTGCGCTTCGACATGTTGCAGCAGATGGTTCGCGACGCGACGAAGGCGTGGGAACGCTGACTTGCGTCCGGTGGGAAACAGCGCAGGCTGGTTGATTCGCGGTCGTTCTTTGATTGGTTCGCACCCAATCGATTCACTTTCCGATTTTTCGGGGGTGTTCCGGATTCTACCCTTGGTTGGAGTGCGCCGCTGCCTGTCGAGAGCCGAAGGTCTCTCGTTAATCCCCCTTCGAAAAAAATAATAGGCAACTACGAAGAAATGCCCATGGCCGCCTAATTAGGCAGTCACGTTGGTCCGACGACACCTGCTAGTCGTGACCGACGTCGATAGCAGGCATAGCGCGCGGCGCCGTCCGCGGACTGCGCGCCGTATCTTCATCCGGGGACTGGCTGGGGTCTTAGCGCGTGTGGTCGCTTGGCGCCGGTGAGATTAATATCACGCTATACTAGGTAGACGCGGTGCGCGAAGGCCGGGGGCACGCGGGTTCAACTCCCGCCACCTCCACCAGTTACTACATCCGTGAGGAAACTCGTTGTCGGCAAAACTGGCCGACACCGTTTGAGCCAATGAATCCCACGGTTTTATGAACTCAACGGTTAAGGTTTGGTCGCGAAAAACGCGGTTCAACCCGACCTTTCGGAGAAACGCAGACATTTCTGCGAAGTTTTCGTCTGACGTGGTTTTTTCGAGGCTATTTGCCTCGTGAATCCAGTTTCGGAGCGGTTCAACCCGATTCGTTTTGGTCTTTTCCAAAGCGGTGATTTCGGCTTCCAGTTCGACCTTCTTCGGGATGAGGGGATTTTTAAGTTCCTTGAATTCGGCGAGGTCGATTGAGCCCTCGGTGAAGCCGTCGTTGAGGCGATCAATCTTGGCTTTGACGGCCAGCAATTCGGTTCGAAGGCGCTCGATTTTTGCTTGTCCGGTGGTGGAACGCTCGGACTCCCATGTTTCGACTTTGGCGAGAAAACGCTCTTTCCACTCGTCGGGGAGCGTCGCCAATCGCACGTTCCGCTTCACTTCATCGGCGAACGTTTCTTGCCGAATAAATGTGGTGCTCTCGCAGCCGCGTTTCTTGTTTTTGTGGGTGCAACGGTAGTAAGAGTAGCGCCGACCGCTCTTCTTCTTGGTATGCCGCTCGCCGGTGATGCAGTGGCCGCGCGAGCCGCAGGTGGCGAGATTGAGGAAGAGAAGCCCTTTGTCTCCCCGGCGCTTCCTGGGCTTTGAAACGGCGATGCGCGCCTGCTGGATTTCGTCCCACGTCTTCTTCGACACCATCGGGAC
>Ga0265314_10002264_pt1 | contig 19926 bp, 16 predicted proteins | sample 4126metaG_FD_203106 | JGI IMG/M metagenome (GOLD analysis project Ga0265314, IMG submission 203106) | Rhizosphere microbial communities from Carex aquatilis grown in University of Washington, Seatle, WA, United States - 4-1-26 metaG | ecosystem: Host-associated > Plants > Roots > Rhizosphere >... | reverse complement strand
CCCGCAGATGCGTGGGTTAAAGCCCACGGTTTCACGCACCACGAGGAAGTAATCGGCGAAGCCTTTTTCAGTGATCGCGCGCAGTTCGTATTCGATGCGTTCGACCACGCGTGCGGGCAAGTCGTCTCCGTAGCGCTTGCGTGCGCCGGTGTAGGTATGCTCTCTCAACACTTGAGGCGCAGGCCGGCCAGCAGGATCGTGCCATTCCGGGAAGATCGCGCGCGTGCCCGGCCCACGATAGGCGCACCGCTCCGCTATGGCGTGGGTGCCCTTGATGGCCTCTGGACATACTTCCCAACGGCGGGCGTATTCGACTGGAGCTGCAAGCCAAGCGTCAGGTGGGGCCACGTCGCCAGGCTCCAGGCGCGAGACGGAGGTATTGCGCTCGATAGCGCGGAGCACGCGGTGCGTTTCGTGGTCTTCTGGTCGAAGAAAGAAGCTCCCCGGCGTAGCTACAAGCGGCACGCCCAAACGGCGCGCGACCTCGCGCAGCTTCCCAAAGTGCCCCGCAGGCTTGCGCGGCACGCTGGCTGCCACCGTGACGCCAGCGCCGTGGAGCGCTTCCAGTAAGCCCGGATCGCCGCAAAGCACGATGAGCCCGCGCAGGTAAACGGTTAGCGCGTCGGCCAAATCGAACACCGGCGCGCGGTGCCGCGCGGTGAGCAACAGACAAAGGTTGCGGTAGCCGTCCGTATTCTCGACAAGGCATACCACGCGCAGCGGGCTGGCGAGGTCGGTGATTTCCGCGCCGATGATTGGCTCCAGGCCTTCGCGGCGGCAGTTCTTGAGGAACGCGGGCAAGCCGTACAGGTTGTTTGTGTCGGTCAGCGCGAGGCGCGAATAGCCCAGGCCCTTCGCGGTTCGGCAGAGGTCTTCAAGACTGCACGTACCCCACATCATCGAAAAGTAAGAGCGGCAGGTCAGCGGGATCATGGCGCGAGCGTCCGGCCCATTTTCAAGGCTTCGCGACCGAACTTTGCTCGGATCGCATCGCGGGCGCGGTCCAGGCCTACGTTCTTGCGCACGCTCGTTTGTTCATCGGGGAATAGCTCTAGCTGCGCAGGCGGGAAGATCAGGCGGTCACAGACCATGCGCAGGTGCCGGACCCGTACACGCCGCATCCAGGCGCGCTGTAAGGCTTCGCTGGCAAGAGCAAAGAGCCGTGCGTCGCTGGCCGTGGCCTCGCTCGGGGACGCCACCCGCGCAACCTGCATTCCGTCTGTATAGGTGACGCGCAGGCTGACGCGCCGCGCCGCCATGCCGCGTTTGCGCAATTCCGCGCCCGCACGCTCGCACAACGCATACAAAGCACTGGCCACGGTTGCCGCGTCGTTGGTGTCGGCTGGGAATTCATGCGCGCCAACCACCACCGGGGGCTTTTCGTCAACGGGCAGGACAGGCGTTGTATCGACGCCGCGCACCGTCGCGTAGACGTGCCGCGCGCGCGTTGGGCTGCCAAGGGCCACGTCCAACTGCTGCGGCGTGAGCGCTGCCACGTCGCCCACCCGCTGGAGGTGGAACTCGCGGAAGCGCGCAAGCTCGTCGGCTTCGATCCCTGGCACAAGTTGCACCGGGACCGGCATTAGGAACGCCGCTTCGTCGCCAGCCTTCACGAGGATTTCGCCCGCGGGTTTGACCAGGCGCGAGGCAACTTTCGCGAGCAACTTATTCGGTGCAACCGTCCAGATTGGATTAAAGCCCAAGTCCCCAAGGGCTGACCGGCGCAGCCGCCAAGCCACATCGCGCGGCGGACCGAAAAGGCGAGTGGTCCCGGACACGTCGAGGAATAGGTGCCCGTTTTCGTCGGTGGCTTCAATCAAGGGCGTATAGGCGCGGGCCAGGTTGACCAGCGCGCGCATAGCCCGTTCGTAACGGTCGGGGTGCGGTGCAAGCAGTGTGGCGTCGCGCACCAGGCGGAGCGCGCGGTCCAGCGGCATGCGTTTCCGCACACCCGCAAGGTAGGCCTCGTTGCTCATATCGAAGACGCAGGCGCGCGCGCCGCCTTCTGGCGCAACGATTACCGGGCGCTCGCGCAGGCGTGGCTCAAGGATGCGCTCAACCGCGACCGCGAAGTCTGCGACGTTTAGGTGAATGACGGCGCGCTCTGGCCCGGTAGGCCAGGACGGCTTTTTAGACAGGGCTGCAAGCCCCGCTTGTTCCTGCGGCATACGCCCCCCAAAGCTGCCGCTACGAAAGCGACCGGCGAACTTCGAGCACCCGGCCAAGCAAGGTCAGGCGTTCAGGATCAGGGCGCAGCACCGGAAAAGCCGGATTCGCCGGGTGCAATTCGATGCGCCGCCCCCTGCGTTTGAAGACCTTGACGGTGGCTTCGTCGTCCACGAGCGCGACGACAATCTGTCCGGTCTCAGCGTCGGGCTGTCGGCGCACGATTACCAGGTCGCCGGGCAGGATATGCGCGCCCTTCATGCTTTCGCCCTGCACGCGGAGCGCAAAGAGGTCCCGCGCTGCGGTTTTCGAGCGCATGGGCACGTAGCCTTCGATGTGCTGTTCTGCGAGGTTGAATCCGCCAGCCTGGACACGCCCGAGAATGGGCACATGCGCCACGGCTCCAGCGGGCGCGGTCTCAGCGGGAAGTCGCAGGCCACGGGAAACACCGCCTCCCAAGCGCACGAGCTGGCCGTCGCGCACCAGACGATCTAGCTGCTCCTGCGCGCTCGAAATGTGCTTAAAGCCCAGGTGGGCCTGCACTTCCTGCGCGGTCGGCGGAACGCCTGCTAGGATGCGGTCCCGGACAAAGGCGAAAATGCGGTCACGCGTGGATTCAGGCACGGGTTGCCCCCTACTCAACCCATACCCGTAATATTACGGGTAGTCAAGACGAAAGCGTACCGCGAGGAAGACGTTGAGCGCGTGCTTTCGCGTAGACCTGGAGCAGCGCAAGCGCGAGTGGGCCGTGAAGTAGGACCGGTGAAACCTCTTCGCAAGGCTGCCGAAGGCGCTTTAAGTTTAATTTACTTCGGTTGGCCAGGTACTTGGTTTAGGGTTTCTGTATTGACAATAATCTCATAATTTCCAGCACCATCGTAGCTGAATCTGCAATGTCGTAGGAAGTCGCGTCCAAGAAGTCCAATTATGCGAATGGGTTTTCCGTTCTGTTGTGCGTCCAATGGCACAAGAGCTTCGTCCAAATTTGGAATAGCCATGGTGGGCTGTTCGCCCTCGAACGTTAAACTTCCACGTTTAGCATGAGAAATGTTAAACAAAAACCGAGCAAAATAGGTGAGGTTAATATGAACGCCACCAGCTCCGTGAGTTTGTGTTTTACCTGTTGGCTTCAAACCTAAATCGGCGGCGGCTTGAGCTGAAATACATGTTCGTGAAGCGCCAGTATCAACTAGGAAATGGCCCGTTACAGGCTGGGGCACTGGTTTACCTTCAGTGATTAAGGCCTCTTGCATTGCAACGGGTACGCGCCATTGCCCAATGAAAATTGGCCCGACATGTTGAAGTGTGATTGGGTTTTTAAAGTCAATAAAAATGCGACGTGGCGGACCTTTTTTATCAGCCAGTTTACCCAAACATCACCCCCGTTTCCCAAGCAATAGAGATGGGAGCGGGGTTGCAGGGTTCAATTGGGGCCAGCAGAAAAACGCCTTCTGATCCGAACTTTTTCATGGCGGCAGCATATCCAGCTTCAATCGTTTTGAAGTAATCAATCACCTCGCCATTTTTCATCAACACAAATTCACCCTTGTGCCGCTCAAGCATGGCAGGGAGCTGCTTTTCAAATTCAGCCTGCTCTTGGTCGATATTGAAATCGCTCATCACTTCCTCCCTTCAATAGGACGCGCGGCGGGAATGATCGTGCGGCCTTTTTATTTGGGTTCAAAACGCGAGACGAGACTTTAACGCGTTCATCCATCCCGTCTACATGAATTCAACCACATTGCGGTATACTTTTCAACGTAATGTGCGCGTGTAACCACTTGCTTGAACTCGTCTTGCGTGTAAAAATTTTTACTTAATAGGCATGCCTAACACTTAAACTACCTAGCAGACATCCTAAAACTGTTCCGTCTTCGCCGACGCGGGCTTCGGCGGCCGTAACCGGGTGCACAGCGCAGCGCGCCCCTTGGTCCGGTTTAGTAGCGCCGTGCCTGTTTCATTTGTCCCAAAATCCTCTATGCGGTCCCCGACCTGCCAGCCCATGAAGCCCGGCTTCGTCGTGGTCTTCCACATCGACCCGTCCGAAGCGGACAGCATGCCACCATCCAGGATTTGCGTGATCTTCGGCAGGTCCGAAAAAGGGTCTGGCTTTGCAGGGGTGGGCGGAGCAGGTGTCGGGTGTTCCGATTCAAGCCCCGAGAACTTGATTGCTTCAAGGGTGTTCACGCGGTCCTGAAGATCAAAGTTGGAGCGGGAAAGGAAATCGCAATACAACCCCAGCACGAGCGCCACGACTGCAAAGATCGCGGCGGCGGCCCACGGTATCCACTTGCCCCATTTCAGGCGAAGGGGTTGCTTTGCTTCAGGCACTTTGCCCCCAAATTAAAGTGAAGCACTTCGGCCCATGGTCGCACGCGTCACTAATGCCTCAGCCCAGTCAGCGCAGGCAGCATGATATTCGATTTGAAGTCGAAGCGAAGCGTTCTCACCTATATTGGAGAGCGCCTAGTCGTCCGCTTCCGCCGCATCCTTGATCACAAAGCGCGCCTTGAGCTTCGCCACGGTCTTGGCCAGCCCCGCACCTTCGACGCTCTTCATCACTTCGCCGAAATCCTTATACGCCGCGGGCGCTTCGTCCTTCGGATAGCGCCGCGTGTTGTACAGGATGTCCTGCGCGTCGAACTCGCGGTCGATCGTGTCCTGGTCGAGCGCGCGCTGCGCGGCCTTGCGGCCCATTGCGCGGCCCGCGCCGTGGTTCACGCTGTAGCAGCTCTTCGCGGCGCCGGGTTCGGCCACCATCACCACGCTTCCGGCCGTCGGGCTGCCGGGGAGCAGGATCGGGTGCCCCGTATGCTCGAAACGCGTGCCCTTGAGCGCGTGGTGTCCGCCCGGGAATGCGCGCGTTGCGCCCTTGCGGTGCACCCAGCACGGCTTGTCGTCCACAATCTCGCGGCGCGCGATGTTGTGGCTGATGAAGTAAACCAGGCGGCCCTGCGTGCCCGGACAGACTTCCTGGAACGCTTCGAGCACCAGCGCATTGATCAGGAGATGGTTCAGCGTCGCGAAGTTCGCGCCGAGCGCCATGTCATCCAGATAACGGTCAGCTTCCGGAGAACCGAGCGGCGCGTAGACCAGTTCCTTGTCGCCGCCCGGCAGCGGGATGTCCCACGCGCCGAAATGATTCTGCAGTGCACGGAACTGGCCCTGCGCGAGCAGGTTGCCGAAGCCGCGCGATCCACAGTGCGAAAGAAACGCCACGCGACCGTCGCGCAGCCCGAAGACTTCCGCGGCTTCCTTCGCACGCGCGTCGCCTTCCAGCTCCACGATTTCGCATTCGCCAAAGTGGTTGCCGCCGCCGTACGAGCCGAGCTGGCGCATCTTGTCGTCGAAATTGCGGATCAGGCCCGAAGCCAGCACCGCGTCCAGGCGTGCGCCGAGCGCACCGGCCGTGCCGTCGTGGCCCAGGTGGCACGCGTCTTCACAGCTCTCCGCCCATTCCGGCAGGATGCCCAGCGCGGTGCAGTTCTCCGCATTGGCACCGTTGATCGCGATGCGCTTGCCGAGTTCCACATCCACGCGGCGGCTCTTCTTGGCCGAACGCTGCCCCTGGCCCGCGCCCGTCGGCGTGCGCTCGAGGATCGCGTCGATCAGCGCGCGGCGGACCTGCTTCTCCGCGATGGCTTCCGCCGGCAGGTCGAGCTGCAGCAGGCTCATGCTGCACTTAATGTCCACGCCCACCGGGCCTGGATAAACGTGCGTCGGCGAAACCAGCACGCAACCTACCGGCGCGCCGTAACCGGCGTGCGCATCCGGGTTGAGGACCAGGTCCGTGACGCCGGGAGCCGAACGCGCGTTCAGCGCCTGCGCCAGACAGGTTGCGTCAAAGCCGTTGCGGATTTTCTCCGTGCCGATGACGGTGATCGGCTTGCCCTTGTTGCCCCGCGCAGGGAGTAGCGCGGTAGCTTCGCCGGTTGCGGTGATGACGGGCTTCTCGTTCGGGTCGGGCGTGAACATGGGACGTTTCCTTTATAACACCGATTCATAGACCAGCCGCAGCCGCGCTTTTACCGCCGCTTCTGCTTCCATAAAAGCACCCGGATCCAGCTTGAAGCGCTTGCGGATCTTGCCCGCGCCGTCCCAGGCAATCTCGCGCCAGAGCACCAGTACGCCTTCGCCCTGGCTTGCGAATTCCAGACGACGCAACAGCTCCTGTCCGTACGCACCAGCGCGATCTTTTCATCCTTCAGGACCGCATCGAAGTCGCCATCCAGGTACGGCAGCCGCAGTTCTTGCGCCAGGCTGCGCACAAAGATGCGCTTCAATCCGTACGCCACCGCACAGGCTTTTTCGCCCGGCGAGCGCGCCTGCAACGTCGAACCGAAGTAGCTGCACCAGTCGCAGTAGCATCCGCAGTATGAAATTTTTCTGCGCACCTTCACGAACGACGTCTGCAGGTACGAGCAGAAGAATTTCGCGAAGTCCGGCAGGTCCGCGTACGCCGGCTGCGCGTCGGCCGGCAGGTTCAGGTAGTGGCGGCGCAGCCAGTCTTCGGCGGCTGCGGCCAATTCCAGGTCCGGGTGCGACGTACCTTCAAATGCGTCACGTCCGCGCACCAGCCAGCGCAGCAACGCGTAGCTGCGTTCCTGAATCTCGATGGCGCGTTTCAATTTCACAAGCTCAAACATGGCTGACCTCGAAATACTCCCGGTATCCACGGCGACAAAGTTGAACGAAACGTTAGCGCGCTCTACCGTTGAGCTACGCGAGCCGACTGCTGAAGGCCCACGGCGGGATTCGAACCCGCAACCTCGACCTTAAATGGTGTAGTTCCGTCCGCATTCGCCGCGGATCCCGGTTTTCCAATTCGGAACGCAGCCCTGGCTGCATTCCTTCAAGGCACGGCGACCAGGTTGAAAGAGACGTTGCTCTACCGCTGAGCTACGCCGGCCGTCTGCAAGGCCCGCGGTGGGATTCGAACCCACGACCTGTAGTCCCCTTCGCATTCGCCGAATACTTCCCCAGCGTGACGACTAGTTTTGGCTAGAGTCTTTTTCCCGCCGGTTGCCCGGCGTTCCGGGGTTCGAACCCGGATGGCCCTTATTTAAGGGGCTTTGCCATGTACTCCCGTCCGGCATTCGTCACGCCGCAATGCGCTTCCTTTATTGTTTTTGCTTCCATCCCAATAGACCGGAGACGACTAATTTTGGAGAGAGTTCCGCCGGTTGCCCGGCGGCTCGGGATTTGAGCCCGATCGGCCTTTCGGCCTTTTCCATGTACTCCCGTCCGGCATTCGTCACGGTCAACTGGTGGACTAGGTTTGGCTGAGACGGCATTGTTCGGATGTAGTCCCGAGCCGCATTCCACCTTTTTTAAGGTCCCCTAGCATTCGGTCCGGATGTTGTTAGAGGTTTATGTCGTTACAACGCCACCTGCTCGATCACGCCGATCCAGTGCGCGCCCGACAGCTGGCCCGCGTGGAACTGCGCCAGTACTTCGAAGACCTGGTCCGAGAAGCCGCCGATGTTCAGGACGTCTTCGCGTTCCGCGGCCTGCGTCGAGCCGTACGGCTGGAGGTCGATGCAGACCAGCTTCGCCTTCGGGTTGCGGCGCTTGAAGATTTCCCACTGCGCCATCAACTCCGTGCCGCGGCCGCTCTTCGCGTCCACCCACGACTGGTTGTCCGAAACGTAGACCACCAGCTCGCCCTTGCGCTTGTCCGCATTCAGGCGCGCCATCGGCGCACTGCAGTTCGTGCCGCCGCCGCCAATCTTCGCCAGCTCCGCCGAGTTGGTCATGACACTGTCGCGCACGTTCAGGTTCAGTGGCACGACCTTGTCATCGAACGGCAGGACCACCGCGTCCGGATTCTTGCGCTGGAGGGCCGTGGCGATCAACGCCGCCACATCCACGCAGCGAACCGAGCTGGTCGCACCCTTGCGCGCGCCGGTAACCGGCGAACGCATCGAGCTCGAGACGTCCGGACAGATGAAGACCTGGCCGTCCAGCTTCGGCACGTTTTCCAGCGCGACTTCCATCGCGTCCTGGAGCGCCAGGCGCGCCGACTGCGGCACGTCCGGGTGCGCGTTCGCGTACGCCGCCATCAGCTGGTACGGGAAGACCTTCGCCTTCCGCACCGCATCCGGGTCCCGCAGGCGCTGGGCGATCAGCTTGCTCAGCTCGCGGTCGTTGAAGACGCCGTGCCGCAGAAACGTGTTCAGGTTCATGCGCGTCATGTGCCACGGCGCGTGGCGCGCGATCTCCTTCCACGCGTCCTCCGGCAGCGGCAGTGCCGTCAGCATTTCGAACGGCACCGACGGCACCAGGCCGTTCGAGTCTCGCTTGAACGCCTCGAACGCGCGCACCAGCGCCGGCAGCAACTCTGTGTCATACGGCTTGCCGATCAGGTACGCGTACAGCGCCGCGCGCGCCGGCGTCGCCGGCTTCGGGTGCGCCATCTTGATCACGTCCGCCAGCGACGGCTCCGCGCCCACCGACGCCTTGAACAGCGCCTCGTCGGAACGCTTTTCCAGCCAGCGCTGGATTAGGCGCTTCGGCGCCGTGCCGAACGACTTGCGGCCCGTCACGCCCGAACGCACGATCTGCACGAAGTTGCGCAGCATCTTGCCATTGTCGATCACGCGCTCGAAGACCTCCGCCAGCAAGCCCGGCGCCTTGACCGCCAGCACCGCGCACAGCAGCGCCGGCATGTCCTTCATGTGGCCGCGCTGGCGCGTGTAGAGCGCCGTCTTCGCGATGAATTCCGGGCGCACCTCGTTGCAAAGCTGCAGGACCGTCTCGAGCTGCTCGTCGGCGCTCGCGTAAAACGTCTGGCCAAAGCAGCCCGTCGCCGCGTACTGCGCCAGCTTGTGCTGCGGCGAATATTCGTACGCCGGCGCGCCTTCACGATTGAGCGTGTTGGTCTTCGGCAGCAATGCGCCGATCAGCGTGCGGAAGAGGTTCTTGTTCGCCATCTGCAATCTCCTTGTCGGACGAGTCCAGCGCATTCCGATGCGGTGAACATAGGCATGCGCCGTGCCAGCATTGCGTTGAACGCATAAGGAATCCCGCAAGCCGCGTATCTGAAATGGGTTGCAGTAATTTTTGCGCGCGAAGTCGCTCGGCAAATGCCTACAAGAAAACCTTGGTTAATAGCTATTATTCTAATAACTTATCTTATTAGATATGAAGACTGGTGCCTCCAAACCCCTCGTTCTGCTTGGCCTCTTGGGGCCCACCCTCGACCAGGGCAAAAGCGGCGCACGCTGGGAGCGCTGGCGCCCCAGCGTCGCCGTCTGCCAGCACGAAAACCTGCTCATCTCGCGCTACGAAATGCTGCATCAGGCGCGCTTCGAGTCGCTCGCCAAATTAATCGAAGCTGACATCGGCTCGGTCTCGCCCGAAACCAAAGTCCGGCGGCACCGCATTGAAATGGCCGATCCGTGGGACTTTGAAGAGGTCTACGGCACGCTGCACGATTTCGCGCGCGGCTATCCCTTCGATCCGGAACGCGAAGATTACCTCGTCCACATTACCACTGGCACGCACGTCGCCCAGATCTGCCTGTTCCTGCTGACCGAGACGCACTACTTTCCAGCGCGGCTCCTGCAGGCCGAACCACCCCGGCAGCGTTCCGGCGCCGAACCCGGCAGCTTCAAAATCATCGATCTGGATCTCTCGCGTTACGACCGGCTGGCCTCGCGGTTTCGCAAGGAACTGCAGGAAGGCACGTCCTTCCTCAAGTCCGGCATCCAGACGCGCAACGCGGGCTTCAACCGCCTGATCGAACGCATCGAAAAAGTCGCGGTGGCCAGCTCCGCGCCGCTTTTGCTTACGGGCCCGACCGGCGCGGGCAAATCACTGCTCGCGCGCCGGATCTTCGAATTGCGCAAGACCCGCAACCTGGTGCAGGGCCCGTTCGTCGAAGTGAACTGCGCGACGCTGCGTGGCGACACCGCCATGTCGGCGCTCTTCGGCCACGAAAAAGGCGCGTTCACCGGCGCGACGCAAAGCCGCCCGGGCCTCCTGCGCGCGGCCCACGGTGGCGTGCTGTTCCTCGACGAAATCGGCGAACTCGGCCCCGATGAACAGGCCATGCTGCTGCGCGCGATCGAAGAGCAGGTCTTTCTGCCCGTCGGCGCGGATCAGGAAGTGCGCAGCGAATTTCAGTTGATCGCCGGCACCAACCGCGACCTCAAGCACGAAGTTCGCGCGGGGAATTTCCGCGAAGACCTGCTCGCGCGCATCGATCTCTGGACCTTCCGCATGCCGGGCCTGGCCGAACGCAAGGAGGACATCGAACCCAATCTCGAATACGAGCTCGAAGCGTACGCCCGCGCGAGTGGCACGCGTGTCTCGTTCAATCGCGAATCGCGCGAACGATTCCTGGACTTCGCGACCTCCCCCGAAGCGCGCTGGGCGGGAAATTTCCGCGATCTCAACGGCGCGGTCTACCGCATGGCCACACTGGCGCCGGGCGGGCGCATCGGCGTGGACCTGGTCGACGAAGAGATCGCGCGTATGCGCGCCGCCTGGAGCGACCCGGCTGGATTCTCTGGCGGTGCGGACTCCGCGGGGTGGGGCGCCGCTGCGGGCGCAGAGCCGGTCTCATTAAAAGCGTTGCTCGGCGCGCACGAAGCGGAAAAGCTGGATCTGTTCGATCGGTTGCAACTCGAACAGGTATTGCGCGTGTGCCGCGACTCGCGTTCGCTCTCCGAAGCGGGACGACGCCTCTTCGACCAATCGCGCGGGAACAGAAGGACCGCCAACGATGCCGACCGCCTGCGCAAATACCTGCTTCGCTTCGGGCTGACTTGGAACGAATTGGCGGCAAGGGGCTGAAAAATCATGGGGCAGGAATGGAATGGCCGACCTCTGGTTTTTCCAAACCTCGCATCGTCGTGGCGCTCAAATGCTTTGTCCAAAACCCGCTTTCAAATTCGTGACCAACCCGATTGGGGTTTAAGGCAGAATAACCTCACCATTTGAAATTAAACGGCTCTAGCGGGCCTGTTCTGTTTGGCCTATCAACAATATGGTCATTGTCAGCGCTCCAGCGCAAATTGAAGTGAATCTTGAGTCACCATCCCCCGTCGCTGTCTTACCCTTTTGCTGGGCCTTTTGAGGGAGACTTTGGAGGCAAGGTTTGAGACTTGGTGAGACCGTCTGAGAGTGAAACCGAAGCCACCTCCCGGGATCGAACCGGGGACCTACGGTTTACAAAACCGTTGCTCTACCAGCTGAGCTAAGGTGGCGCGTCCGGCTTGCAAAGGCCTTCTGTGCTACGTCCATTTTGAGGCCGGAACACATTGATACGCCCAATTGCGTCTTCGATCAAGCGCATGGTCTGGACCCAGTCGCGCGCACATTTCTTGCGGCGCTTGGCCACGAAGACCGATACTTAATTCAGACATTGCGGTTGTCAGATGAACGCACTGCAACTTTGCCTCGGTCTAATGCTGGATCATGGAAATTTTCAGTAGGCAGGACCCGGGCTGGCGCGTCTAATCTAGGTACGGCAGGAGCAATCGAGGGGATGGCGTGACAACTGCATCTGAACCCAAATCCAGTCCGGACTTGTTGATTGCCTTGGTGACCGTTGTTGTGTTGGGCGGCGGCGCCTGGTTTTTCCTGAGCCGCAGCGGTTCGAATACCACCAACAACACCCCACCCACGGACCTGAAGAACGCCGGCGACGTCATTGTTTCACGCAAACCTGCTTTGCCGCCGCCATCCGATTCAACCCCGCCCGTAATGCAAGCCAACCAAGGTGGAACCAACGTCGCGCCGCAGCCCGTAAACTCGGACAAGCCCAAACCGGCCGTGCCCCCCAATCCCGTACCGATGGATAAGAACAATCCCGACAAAGCGCTGGTCCTTAAGGCCGACGGCAACAAGCCCGAATTTGAAGTCGTCGGCTTCGACGTCCTGGCGTCCTACATTTATGAAGACGCTCCGGCCGATGAAAGCGCGCAACTGCCCGGCATGAACGTCTTCAAGAACCGTGACCAGATCCCCAAGAACATCCACGCGCTGGACAAAAAGAAGGTCGCGATTCAGGGCTACATGGTGCCCTGGAAATTCGACGAGAAGACCATGACCACCACAGGCTTCATGCTGGTCAAGAACACGCAGCTCTGCTGTTACGGCAAGATGCCCATGCTCAACGAATACGTAATCGTGAAGATGGCCGACAAGCCCGCGCCGCTGATCAAGGACCGCCTGCTGACCGTTTACGGTACGCTCGAGGTCGGCGAGAAGACGCGCGACGGCCTGGTCACCAGCATCTACAACCTGAGCGGCACGGAAGTCATGGCCGACGACGACCTCTAGCTCTTCCTCTATATATCCTTCGAGCGACGCACCCTGCCCCGAGCGACTGGAAATCCAGCCTGCTTGGCGTATGACCTTCTCCAACGCTTAAGACCATTGGAGTGCCCATGTCCGACGCGCCCGCGACAGGCTCCGCAGACCCGGCACCGGCCATACCCGCGGCTCCGGCCAATCCCGCCGCCGGCTCCGGGTCGAATCCGGCGCTCTCACCCCACAACGATGCCAATCGCCAGGTCGTCGTTCGCGCCCGCGACGTGAAAAAAGTTTACAACCTCGGCCACGAACAGGTCCACGCGCTGCGCGGTGTCACGCTTGAAATTTACGCCGGCGAATACATGTCAATCATGGGCCCCAGCGGCTCGGGCAAGTCGACTTTCTTCAACATGATCGGCGGGCTGGCGAAGCCAAGCTCGGGCAAAGTCTTCATCGATGAAGTCGACGTCGCGGCGCTCGATCCGTACGAATTGGCTTGGCTGCGCTGCCGCAAGATCGGCTACATTTTCCAGAGTTTCAACATCATTCCCGTGATGACCGCGCTCGAAAACGTGACCCTGCCGATGATCTTCGCGGGCACCGGCGGCGACGAAGCCATGGACCGCGGCGTCGCGCTGCTCAAGCTCGTTGGCTTGGGCGAACGCGTGAACCACAAGCCGTACGAACTCTCCGGCGGTCAGCAGCAGCGCGTGGCCATCGCGCGCGCGCTGGCCAACGATCCGGCGATCGTGCTGGCCGATGAACCCACGGGCAACCTGGACCTAAAGACCGGCGCCGAGATCATCGACCTGCTCTGCAAGCTCAAGGCCGAGCGCGGTGTCACGATCATTTCCGCGACGCACGACCACAAAATGCTTTCCAAGTCCGACCGCATCGTCTGGATTTCAGACGGCGTGATCGACCGCATCGAACGCCGCGAAGACATCGTCATCGAAGAAGGCAAGATCGGCGGCGGCGAAGCCGCCTAAAGCCAGGAGCGTTTCAAAGCGTGAGCACCGCGCCCCAAACCGACGCCCCCGCCGCGCCCGCCGCCGGCGAACGCTCCATCGTCGTCAAAACTAAGGATGTAAAAAAAGTTTACCGCATGGGGCACGAAGAAGTGCACGCCCTGCGCGGCGTCGACATCGACATTTACGCCGGCGAATACATCTCGATCATGGGCCCCAGCGGCTCGGGCAAATCGACGCTCTTCAACATGGTCGGCGGCCTCGACATGCCTTCCTCCGGCCAGGTTTGGATCAGCGGCTGGGAAGTTTCCAAGCTCGACGCCGAACAGCTCGCGTGGCTGCGCTGCCACCACATTGGCTACATCTTTCAGTCATACAATGTGATCGAAGTCATGACTGCGCTCGAAAACGTGATGCTGCCGATGATCTTTGCCGGAGCCACGACCGCCGAAGCGACCGAAGGCGCCGAAAAGCTGCTCGATCTGGTGGGCCTGGGGCATCGCAAGGGCCACCTGCCGCGCGAACTTTCCGGCGGGCAGCAGCAGCGCGTGGCCATCGCGCGTTCGCTGGCCAACAATCCATCGATCGTGCTGGCCGACGAACCCACCGGCAATCTGGATACCAAGACCGGCGGCGAAATCATCGAACTACTGTGCAAGTTGAAGGCGGAACGCGGCGTCACGATCATCTCCGCGACGCACGACCACAAAATGCTCAAGCGTTCCGACCGCATCGTCTGGATTCGCGACGGACGCATCGACCGGATCGAACGCTCCGAAGATCTCGACATTCAGGAAGGCTCCATCGGAGGCCATTAGGCGCGCTTCCGTTTTCGAGCTCCGCGGCCGTTCGCACGCAAGGCAGGCTTTCAGCGCATGCGCCTATACCACGTCCTCATTGTCTCGCTGCTCGCCATCGCTTTGAGTGCTGGTGCGATGATCGCCGATCTATTGCAACGCCTCCGAAATTCAAATGACAGCAACACTGCGGAAATCGTGTACGGCAGCGGCGTACCGTATGTGGTGATCCTGGTTGTGATTGCCAGCGCCGCGCTGATCGCCGTGCTGCTGATTCGCAACGCGGTGCGCGAAGAACGCGCGCAGGCCATCCGCAAACTGCTCGGCGAGCCGCACAAGCCCGCCGCCGCGGTTCCAACGCCGACGCCTACTGCACCCCCAGCGCCACCTGCACCCGCGCCCACTACCGCAACCGCCAGTTCAGGGGACGCGCCCGCAGCCGCCTCTGGCGCGACGGCCTCTGCTTCCGCGGAGCCCGGCGCAAAGCCCGAGCCCGCACCGCCCACAGCTCCCGCCAAAGAGCCCTGGGGCCGCGTACAGTCTTGGTCTCCCGACTTCGCCGAACCCTTGCGAAAATTGTGGAACGAGCATGCCGCAGGGCTTTATCAGGCCGCGCCGCGTGAAGCCCCCGAGTTTCAAAAGTTTCTGAGCGCTCCGGAATTCGACGCCACCGCCAGCGCGCTCGCCATCGCGAATGACGGCCAATTGCTCGGAGCGCTCCTGGCGCTACGTTTTCCTGCATTCGAAGACGACGGGTTCTGGTGGCTTGAAGCGCCCGGTGCGATCGCGGGTTTGCTCGTCGACCCGGCAGCGCGTCGCAAAGGCATCGGCTCGGCGCTGGTGAAGCACTTTGAATCCGCGGCCGCCCGCGGCAAACGCCCGCGCGCATTCGTGGGCGGGCTTGAGAACTTCCCGCACCTGGTCGCGGGCGTTCCGGAATCCGACGCCGCCGCGCGCATCTTCTTCGCCAGCCATGGCTATCGCGAAGTCCGCCGCACCTGCCACATGGAAGCGCGCTGCGAAGGCTACACGCCGCCCGAAGAGCTGATCGAACGCGAGGCTGCACTCAAGATCAAGGGGTACACCTTCACCGCCGCACTGGCCGGCGACGCAGAGCAATTCAAGGCGCTGATTGAAGCCGGATCGCTCGACAAGCCGCAGCGCCGCCTCGAAAAGTTCATCACCGAACCCAATCGCTATTATTGGGTTCGCAAGGACGAACGCCTGGTCGGATTTCTTCAAGTCTCAACAAAAGATGCGAAGGGACTTTCCGGCATTACGCAGATCTTTTTTCTCCGCGAACACCGCGGCGTGGGATTAGGCAGCGTGCTCCTGATCAAAGCCCACGAACTCTGGCGCGGCATGGAAGCGCAGGGCGCATGGATCTGGACTTATCCTGAAGCCGCCGAGCGTTTCTACCCGCGCGCAGGCTTTAAGGTGGTTCAGGAGTGGCTGTGTTTGTCGAAAGACCTGCCCCACGACTGGACCGACAAGGGCTTCGTGGACCGCTTTAGATAAAGTTACTCACCGCCGGTACCCTTGAACTGGCTTTCCGGCGCGGCAAACAACACGTTGAAGGTCGTCAGGCTTCCATAACAACGCGTGATGTAGCCCTGCATCTCGACTTTTTCTTCGGGGCTCAGGTTCGGATGCGCATTGAGTTTCTGTTCGAGCACGCGCAGTTTGTCGCGGATCCCCGTCAGCTTCTTGAAGAACGCTTCCAGCGGCACTTCCTTGGGCTGAATGTCGTCCTTGCCCGGAATCATTTTAAGCGTTCCGCCGGACCAGCGTTTGGCGAGTTCCAAATCGACGTCAAGCCAGCCGTGATCGCCGAGCACTTCGCGCATGGCCTGCTTCAAGCGATCCAGTTCCGCGTCGCCCGACGGACCTTCGGGCTTCAGCGCTTCGAACGAATACGCGACGCGCTTGGCTTCGCCGCCCTTAAAGAGCACGACGTAATTCACGCCTTCATAGCCCACAATTTTTCCACGCCCAAAGAGCGGATGCGTGACCACGGCGTTCAGGCCCAGTTTCGGTTTGTCAGCGTCGGACATTTGAAGCTCCTACGACTGCACGGCCAGTTCGCGGTATTTTCCAAGCGCGCGGAGGCGCCGGTAGCGCTCACGCAGCAATTGCTCGACGGGTTTGGCTTTCAATTCGCGCAAATTCCGGTCGATCGCTTCCTTTAATAGTTCCGCCGCACCGGCCGGGTCGCGATGCGCGGCGCCCAGCGGTTCCGGCACGATCTCTTCGACGATACCCAAGTCCTTCAGGTCAGGCGCGGTGATGCGTAGCGCTTCGGCAGCGTCGGCTTTGCGTCCCGCGTCCTTCCACAGAATCGACGCGCAGCCTTCAGGGCTGATCACGCTGAAGTACGCGTATTCCTGAATCAGCATGCGGTCGCCGACGCCAATCCCAAGCGCGCCGCCCGAGCCCCCTTCGCCGATCACGATGCACAACACGGGCACCTTAAGACCAGCCATCACGAGCAGGTTGACCGCGATCGCTTCGGACTGGCCGCGCTCTTCCGCACCAATGTCAGGCGCCGCGCCTTTCGTGTCGATCAGGCAGACCACCGGCAGACGCAGCTTTTCGGCGAGCTGCATCTTATGCAGCGCCTTGCGGTAGCCTTCCGGCTGCGGCGAACCGAAATTGCAGCGCGCACGTTCGTGCACATCACGGCCCTTGTGCTGCCCGGCGAGCAGAACCTTGTGCCCGGCAATCGTCGCGAAGCCCGTGACCATGGCCTGGTCGTCGGCAAAGTGCCGGTCGCCGTGGACTTCGAGGAAATCCGAGCACAGCAGTTCGATGTAGTCGCGCGTCTGCGGGCGCTGCACATGCCGCGAAACCTGGATGCGGTCCCATGGCGTCAGCTTCGCGTAAGTGCGGCGCAGGTAGTCCATGCGCTTAACCTGCAGGCTGGTGACTTCCTCCTGCATGTCCATCGCGTTGGTGTGCGAGAGTTCTTCGAGCTTGCGGATCTGCTCGTCGAGCTTCTGCAGATCGCCTTCGAAGGGCAGATAGTAGAGGGCGTTATTGGGCGCCGTGGCCATGCGCTTGAATTGCTCCGTGCCGAAGTTGAGCGGCTCATCTTATGGATGCCGAGCCCGCACGCAAACACAACAGCGTGAGCTTTTGGCAATTAGCTAATCCCGGTGCACCGTCTCCATCGAGAACGCCGGCAGGCACACCGCGATGTACTCCGCGCCTTCCGGGCCCGGCGTACTGTACTGGACCCATTCGCCGGGCCGCGTCACGACCGCCTGCCCCGCGCGCACTTCCAGTTCGCCGCCTTCATGGCGCACGACCAGCGCACCGCGCAAAACCACGGTGTACTCGATGAACTCGGGCCGCTGACCGGGTTCGACCCAGCCGCCGGGGCTGCGCATATGGGCAATGCTCACTCCCGCTTCCTTGGAGTTCACGCGGCCGAAGTATTCGTCGATCAGTTTGGGCTTGTTGCCCACGGCTTCAATGCGCGTGGGCGCGGCAATCACTTGCGGCATCGAGTTCCTCCCTAGGAGTGCAGGAGCAACTTACCCCGCTTTCGTGGCTACCACCATCAACGCGCGGTTGATTCCTCCCCGCGCTCCTTATATGGACCCGTGCGCGCCATCGGCTACGCTGTCTTGGACGCCTCGCCAACCAAAGAGGATCTTGCTTGGGAACGCCCAACCGCCAGAGCATCCGTTTCGTCCCGCAATCGATCACCAACCGCGCCTTCTGGGACGCCGCACGCAGCACACCGCGTCACGAAAAGTTGCGCGAAGAAATTGAAAAGCGCAGCGCGGAAGCCCCGCTTCGCCCACCCGTGCCCACGGCCAGCGATTACCTCGCCGCGCGCACGCGCAACGCCCGTGATGTCGTCGACAATTACTGGCAGCGCGACCGTGCCACGCTCACTGCGCTGGCGCTACGCCGCTGCTTGCTGGGCATTGACCCCAAAGACCCCGACGAACGCCTGCTTGACTGGATCTTTTCATTCGTGACACATCCTACGTGGACCGTCTCGGCGCATTTGCCGAATCACGATCTCCCGCAAGGCGACGTGCCGATCCTTGATCTGGCCAGTTGCGAGATGGCCGCCATCGTCGCCGAGCTGCGCGAAGTCCTCGCGCCCTGGATCGAAACCCATTCGCAGACGCTCTGCGCGACGATGCTCCACGAAATCGACGCGCGCATCCTCACGCCGTTCGCCAATGGCGCGGAAGTCTGGTGGTACAAACCCGATGGCGGCTACGCGAGCAACTGGACCGGGGTCTGCGCCGGCAACATTCTCGCCGCGTGCGAATCCTTAGCCGCGCAAGGCCAGCCGCGCCCCAAAGCCAAGACCCGCGCGCTCGAAGCGCTGCGCTATTTCTTCCGCAAGGGCTTCACACCCGCCGGCGAATGCGACGAAGGCGTGATGTACTGGAATTACGGCATGGGCATGGCCTGCGTGGGCTTAATGCGACTGGCGCCCGACGAATTCGAACGCGAAATCGAGCGCGCGGGTTTCGAAGCCGCCGCCGATTACCCGCGGCGCGCGCACCTCTTTGGAAATACGTTTTTCGCTGGCAATGACAGCGGCTTTACAGCCAACGCGCCCACGCAATTCGTCCCGTGGCTCGGTCACGCCACGGGGAATGCGTTTCTGCTCGACTGGGCCGCGCGCTTCGGTGTGCCCTACGCGCGCGATTTCACTACTGCACTGCGCTCTGTGAGCGCGCCGGAAGCCGAACCTTCGCCGCCCGAACCTGCGAGCGCCAAGATTCGCACGCAATACCTTCCCGATCAGCAGGTCGCGATCCTGCGCGCGCCGACCAAGCGCGGCGAACTCATCTGCGCGCTTTCCGGCGGCAACAACGACGAGCGCCACAACCACAACGACCTCGGCCATTTCATCGTCGCGCTCGACGGCCAGATCGTGATCCCCGACCTCGGCGCACCGCACTACAAGACCGATTTCTTCGGCGCCAAGCGCTACACGTACCTGACGGCGTCCAGCCGCGGGCACAACGTCTTCCTGGTCGGCGAGCACGAACAGCGCCCCGGAAAGGAATCTGTGAGCAAGGTGCTTTCGTGGCAGCCCGACGCCGAGATCCCGCGCCTGGTCCTCGACCTCACCGCGGCCTACCCGCCCGAAGCGGGCCTGCTCAACTGGACCCGCACGCTGGAATGCTGGCCCGCGACCGAAGCTGCGCCGCCCAAAATGGTGCTGATCGATGTCTGCCGACTAAAAGAAGCTCACGCCAAGGTCACGCACGTGCTCTGGTCGCTCGAAGATTTCCGCGAGCCCGACGAAAAAGTGGAAGGCACAGGCTTCCGCATGCGCCTGGGACCGCTGAACTGCGAGATCTCTCCCGCTCCCAGTGCGATGGGGCGCTCCAGCTTCGACCCAGCGGAATTCCTGATGCGCGACTTCAATGGCCGCACGCTGCACCGCATCGAAGCCGCCTACCGCGCCGACGAAGAAGGCCTGGTCAAGCTCGAGACGCGCTTCTTCCCGGCCTGAGTATTTCGGATCAATATTTCTAAATAAATGGAGGGCGTTATGCCTGTTGAAGTGAAGTCGCTTAAACCGAATTCCATTTACTATACCGTCGGATTAACCCCATACCCTGAGGGGAAATCCCATCTCCAGGTCAGTTCATGGGTCTACATTTCGCAAAAGGGCGAAGAGTATTCCTTTTGCGACTGGTGGGAATATTTCAGAAATTATATTTATGAAAAAACGCCCGAAAAAGCGCGGC
>Ga0265314_10002263_pt1 | contig 19929 bp, 12 predicted proteins | sample 4126metaG_FD_203106 | JGI IMG/M metagenome (GOLD analysis project Ga0265314, IMG submission 203106) | Rhizosphere microbial communities from Carex aquatilis grown in University of Washington, Seatle, WA, United States - 4-1-26 metaG | ecosystem: Host-associated > Plants > Roots > Rhizosphere >... | reverse complement strand
GTCGGCGGATTGCTGGGCGGTCTGATCGGCAACCGCATCGGCGCGGCGATGGACGACGAGGATAAGCGGCGCGCTTATGCAGCCCAGATGGAGGCGCTGGATCGCGGCCAGGCCGGCGCTCCGGTGTCTTGGAAAAATCCGGATTCCGGCCGCTATGGGACGATCGTGCCGGGGCCTGCCTATCAGGACGTCGACCGCACCTGCCGCTCCTTCACCCACACGATCTATCTCGATGGCCGGCCGCAAACGGTTCGCAGCACGGCCTGCCGCAACCCCGACGGCACATGGTCGTCGGTTGGCTAGGGACGGGCATCGTTACAACGGTGTCATTATGCTTAATGGGTTGTTAACGGCGCGGCGGTACTAATCCACCCGGTCTCCACGTGGATACAGCCGACGATGTCGGGCGCCGATACGGTCGAACGACTGCGGCAATTCTTACGCGAGCTCTCGCCGCCGGCACGCTTGCTGCTGATGGGAGAACTCGAACGCTGCGTGCTGCGCGGCGAAGATATTGCCGGCGCCGATCTCGTGCTGCAGGAACTGCGCCGGGTCTTGCGCGAGCAGCGTGACGGTCCGCCCCGCCTTGCCGGTGCCGCCCGCCAGTTTTTCAAGCCGTTTGAGCCCTTCCTGGTCGACGACGTCGCCGGCCATACCCATCCCGGCCGCATCGCGCGTAGCTCGCTCGAAGCCCTGTGGACCTGGATTCGCCGCGACGTTTTGCCGGGCGACGCCAAACCGCTGGCCGACGATATCGGCGCGGCCTTGCTGGCGAGCGACAAGGCGAAAGCCGATTACCTCGCCCGTAAACTTCAGGATCGTGTCGCCGCCGCGGTCGATGGTTACTTCGAAGGCGGTTCAGATGAAAGGGCCCGTCGCCGTCTCCTCGCTCAAGTCGGTACGCCTCGTGCCGAGGAAGACGCGGCCACCCTGCGATGTGTGCTGCAAGGTCAAGACCGTCTGGCGAGCTTGAGCGAGCGTCTGCCGCTGCGCATCGGCAATCTGGCCGGCGATCAATTGGATGAATGCAAACAATTGATCGATTACACCGAGCAGGCCAACCGTGACCTGCTTCTGTACGCGCTGTTGATTGTTCGCGATCGCCTTGCGGCACCGTGGCAACTGGTTCGCTTGGGCACCAAAGCGGCGGGCAGCAATGCGGCCGCGCGCGTGGCCGATACGCGATATCGCGTCACGGTCACGATCGTGCTCGCCGATTTGGAACGTATGGTGCGCGAATTGAGCGATGAACTGCACAACGGCCGCGGTTTCGCCGTGTCTGCCTTGCTCAAGACCATTCACGATAGCGCCCGCGGGCTGCGCACCGAGCTGGATTTGCCGATCGCGAGCACGTGGGGGCGTTCGCTCGGCGCCATCCGCGCCAAGATCGCGGACTTGCTGCACAACGAAATCGAATCCACGCCGGGTCGGGTCCGCAATCTGTTGCGGCCGCGACCGTCCACCGAGATACGGCCCTATTCGGTCCTCGATCCGGACGAGGTAAGCGAGATCGAAACGCTGGTGCAGTTCGTGGGCACCTGCCGGCAGTTCGCCAATGAACTTGCGGTCGGCGAATTGACCCAGCGGATATTTTCCGAGCTGCAGCAGTATCTCGATTACGACATGCGGGCGCTGCTCGACGGCGTGCGCCACGCCGGGACGGCCGACCGGGCTTTTCGGCAATCTCAGGCCGACGCCGCCGTGCGCCTGTGCGCCAAGGTGCTCGGCAAGGACTACGCCGCGCTGGTCGGCAAAGCCGCGGAAGTCGCCGGCGGCGAGCGCAAAGCCGGCTAAGTTCCAGCCTTTTGCCCCATATCCTCCGATTTTGACTTCGATCATTGCGAGGCCGCCATTTGGTGCTAAATGGCGGCCAGAACAGGACCTTTATGACCCGCAAGCAGCGCCGCCTCATTTTGATCGGCTCCAGCCTCGGCGTGCTGGCGATCGCGGCTGCGCTGGTGCTGAGCGCCATGCGCGATTCCATCGTGTTCTTTAACTCGCCGACCGATATCGCGGAGAAGCATCCCAGTGCCGGCACGCGCATGCGCGTCGGCGGGCTGGTCAAGCCGGGCAGCCTGCAGCGCGGCGATAATCTGCAAATTCGTTTCGACGTGACGGACGGTAAAAGCGAGCTTCCGGTGCGCTATCAGGGCATCGTGCCGGACCTTTTCCGCGAAGGGCAGGGCGTCGTCGCCGAAGGCAAGCTCGAGCCGGGCGGCATTTTTGTTGCGGACACCGTGCTGGCCAAGCATGATGAGCGCTATATGCCACGCGAAGTGGTCGACGCTTTGAAAAAGACCGGCCACTGGCAGGAGGGTGAGGCGCCAGGTTCGGCGCCTCGGACCGGAGACAAGGCGAAATGATTTCGGAACTCGGTCACTACGCACTGGTGCTGGCATTGGCGCTCGGGCTGATCCAGTCGATCGTGCCGGTGATCGGAGCATACGGGCGCGACGCGGCGCTGATGCGGCTGGCGTCGTCGACGGCGGCGATGCAGTTCGTGTTCGTCGCGACGTCGTTTCTGGCGCTGACGATCTGTTACGTGACGTCGGATTTTTCGGTGGCCAGCGTCTTCGAGAATTCGCACTCGATGATGCCGCTGGTCTACAAGATCACCAGCGTCTGGGGCAATCACGAAGGCTCGATGCTGCTGTGGGTACTGATCCTGTCGCTGTTCGGCGCATTGGTCGCTTTGTTCGGCAATAATTTGCCGGACACCCTGAAGGCCAATGTGCTGGCGGTGCAGTCCTGGATCGCCTGCGCGTTCTATTTGTTCATCCTGCTGACCTCGAATCCGTTCCTGCGGTTGGCGCAGGCGCCGCTCGAAGGCCGCGACCTCAATCCGATTTTGCAGGACATTGGGCTCGCGATTCATCCGCCGCTGCTTTATCTCGGCTATGTCGGTTTCTCGATAGCCTTCTCCTTCGCCATCGCCGCGCTGATCGAGGGCCGCATCGACGCTGCCTGGGCGCGCTGGGTGCGGCCGTGGACGCTGGCGGCCTGGATGTTTCTGACCGTCGGCATCGCGATGGGCTCATACTGGGCCTACTACGAGCTGGGCTGGGGCGGCTTCTGGTTCTGGGATCCGGTTGAGAACGCCTCGCTGATGCCGTGGCTCGCCGGCACCGCGCTCTTGCATTCCGCCGTGGTGATGGAAAAGCGCAACGCGCTGAAAATCTGGACACTACTGCTGGCGATTTTGGCGTTCTCGCTGTCGCTGATCGGCACCTTCCTGGTGCGTTCCGGCGTGCTGACCTCGGTGCACACTTTCGCCAGCGACCCGGCACGCGGCGTGTTCATTCTGGCGATCCTGGTGCTGTTCATCGGCGGCGGGCTGTCGCTGTTTGCCTGGCGCGCGCCGATGCTCAAGCAGGGTGGGCTGTTCGCGCCGATCTCGCGCGAAGGCGCCTTGGTGTTCAACAATCTGTTCCTCACCACGGCCTGCCTCACCGTCTTCGTCGGCACTCTGTATCCGCTGGCGCTGGAAGCCTTCACCAACGAAAAGATTTCGGTCGGCGCGCCGTTCTTCAACCTGACTTTTGCGCCGCTGTTTGTGCCGCTGATGTTCGCGATGCCGTTCGGCCCGCTGCTGGCCTGGAAGCGCGGCGACGTGCTCGGTGTGGCGCAGCGCCTGATGGCGGCGATGGCCGTGGCGCTCGTCGCCATCGCCGCGACTTTCGTGGCCGAGGGCACGGCCTCGGTCCTGGCGCCCTTCGGCATAGGCCTGGCGTTGTTCGTGATTGCCGGCGCGCTCACCGATCTCGCGGAACGCACCGGCCTTTTCCGCCTGCCGCTCGAAACCGTGCGTATGCGCGCCGTCGGCTTGCCGCGCTCGACCTGGGGCACGGCGGTGGCGCATATCGGCATCGCCGTGACGCTGTTCGGCATCGTTTGCCAGACCTGGGCCAGCGAACGCATTATCGCCCTCAAACCGACGCAGACCGTCGCGCTCGCCGACTACGATCTGACCTTCGACGGCATGGTGCAGCACGGCGGGCCCAACTTCACCGAAATCGCGGCGAAGTTCACCGTGCGCCGTGGTGGCGTGCCGATTGGCGTGATGGAGCCGTCGAAGCGCAGCTTCGCCTCGCGCAACATGAGTACGACCGAGGCCGCGCTGATGACGCGCGGCGTCAGTCAGCTTTACCTGTCGCTCGGCGACAGCAACGAGGATGGCTCGATCGCGGTTCGCATTTATCATAAGCCGATGGTGCTGCTGATTTGGCTCGGCGCCGTGGTGATGGCGCTCGGCGGCGGGCTGTCATTGTCCGACCGGCGCCTGCGCGTCGGCGCGCCAAAGCCGGCAGCAAAGTCAGCTCTGCAACCGGCGGAGTAGGACGCATGCGGGCCATTTCCAAGATCGTGCTGCTGATCGCGCTGACACTTCCCGGCATTGCGGAGGCGGTGACACCCGACGAGATCCTGAAAGACCCGGTGCTGGAGCAGCGCGCGCGCGATCTGTCGCGCGAGTTACGCTGCATGGTGTGTCAGAACCAATCGATCGACGATTCCGAAGCGCCGTTGGCGAAAGACCTGCGCATCCTGGTGCGCGAGCGGCTGACCCAGGGCGATAGCGACAAGCAGGTGCTGGATTTCCTGGTGTCGCGCTACGGCGAATTCGTGCTGTTGAAGCCGCCACTCGAACTGCACACGCTGTTGCTGTGGGGCGTGACGCCCGCGGTGCTGCTGATTGGGATATTCGCGTTGATCGTCCTGGCAAAGCGGCGCCGGAGCGTGGTGCTCTCTTCGGAAGCGCTGACCGAGGCTGAACAACGCCGGCTGTCGGCTCTGGCGGACCCTTCCATCGCCGACCGTTGATTAAGCGTTTGAAATTACAGCACAAAGATTTCCCCACCTTACCGAAGTTTAATCCCCCCGACAGCACGCTGTAAGGCTCGTCACCCCATCTTCAGGTTCGAAACGGCGCGCACGCGCCTCCCGATTGAGATGGAGATTTTCCGATGAACCCGAGCGTTTTTCCCGCTCCCAATTCCCCCCAGAATTCGCCCCCCAAGAAGTCGCGCGTGCTTTCCCTTCGCCGCGCCATTCTCCTTGCCACCACCATCGCCAGCCTCGGCGCTGCCGCGCTCGTCGTCGCCCCCGGCTTGAACCTCCAGGGTTACCCGGCCGCGATCGCGCAGAATCTGACCGAACAGGCCAAGAAGGTTGCCGCGCCGGTTGGCTTCGCCGACATCGTCGAGAAGGTCAAACCGGCGGTGATTTCCGTCCGCGTCAAGCTGGACGGCGGTTCGCAGACTGACGGCCTCGGCGGCCAGAATATGGAAAACGTGCCCCCGGGCTTGCGCGAATTCTTCCGTCGCTTCGGCATGCCTGACGGCCAGAATGGGCCGGAAGGTTTGAACCCGCGCGGTCACGGCCACAACACCATCATGGGGCAGGGGTCGGGCTTCTTCATCTCTGCCGACGGCTATGCGGTGACCAACAACCACGTCGTCGAGAAGGCCGAAAGCGTTCAGGTCACCACCGACGACGGCAAGACCCACACCGCCAAGGTGATCGGCACCGATCCGCGCAGCGATCTGGCGCTGATCAAGGTCGAAGGCGGCTCCTTCCCCTACGTCAAACTGTCGGACGGCACGCCGCGGATCGGCGACTGGGTGATTGCGGTCGGCAATCCGTTCGGTCTCGGCGGCACCGTCACGGCGGGCATCGTTTCGGCCCGCGGCCGCGACATCGGCGCCAGCGCCTATGACGACTTCATCCAGATCGATGCGCCCGTGAACAAAGGCAATTCAGGCGGCCCGACTTTCGATACGGAAGGTAATGTGATCGGCGTCAACACGGCGATCTTCTCGCCGTCCGGCGGCTCGGTGGGTATCGCCTTCGCGATCCCATCCGACACCGTGAAATCTGTCATCGCGCAGCTTAAGGATCATGGCTCGGTCACGCGTGGCTGGATCGGCGTTCAGATCCAACCGGTCTCGCAGGACATCGCCGACAGCCTGGGCTTGAAAAAGGCGGAAGGCGCTTTGGTCGCCGAGCCGCAAAAGGATGGCCCGGCCGCCAAAGCCGGCATCGAAGCGGGCGACGTCATCACTGCCGTCAATGGCGATGCGGTGAAGAATGCCCGCGATCTCGCCAAGAAGATCGGTGCGCTGGCGCCGAAATCGACGGTCAAGCTCGCCGTGCTGCACAGCGGCACGGAAAAGACCGTCAGCCTGACGCTCGGCGAATTGCCGAACACCAAGGAAGCGCGCGCCACCAACGACGATAGCGGCAGCGCCGACAACGGCGCCACCGACATGGGCAAGCTTGGCCTTACCCTGGCGCCAGCCGCCCGCGTCTCGGGTGCCGGTAACCAGGGTGTCGTCGTAACCGGGGTCGATGGTTCGGGCGTCGCGTCCGAACACGGCTTCTCGACAGGCGATGTCATTCTCGAAGTGGCCGGAAAGTCGGTTTCGACGCCAGCCGACGTGCGCAAGGTCGTGGCCAGCGCGCGGACGGAAGGTAAGCGGACCGTGCTGATGCGCGTGAAGTCGGGTGAGAACACCCGGTTTGTGGCGCTGCCGGTCGGCCAAGGCTGAGGCTGACGATTTGAGATTGGGGATGTTCCGCCGGCAACCGTCGCCCCCGTTGGCGGTTCCTCCTCATCGGGACGGGCTTCGTGCCCGTCCCGGCAAATTCCCGGAAGCGGCGGCGTAAAGCCGGCCGCTTCCGATCGAACTTCATCCTGGCAACCGTCGCCCCCGCCAGGGTGGGGTCGTTGAGGGGGTGGCGGGCTCGTCCCGCCACCCCCTCGCGTACGGCAGGGGCAAAATAGCGTTCAGGCCGGCTTATGCCGGTCTTTCGAGGGAGCGACGACGGCGGGGACGAAACCTGCCACCGAATTGACTGGAATTGGTGTGACCGATGCGCCCTTATTCGGATATTCAAGCGACTCGCGCCCCTGGCCGCACGGCCGAGGCGCAGCCGGATCGGGTCACAATGCGTCTTTTAATTATCGAGGACGACCGCGACGCCGCGGATTATCTGGTCAAGGCGTTTCGCGAGGTCGGCCATATCGCCGACGCCGCCAATGACGGCGAAGACGGCTTGGCCATGGCGATGGACGGCCAATATGACGTCCTGATCGTCGACCGCATGCTGCCGAAGCGCGACGGCCTGTCGGTTATCGGCACTTTACGCACAAAAAACATCGAAACGCCGGCCCTGATCCTGTCCGCGCTCGGCCAGGTCGATGACCGGGTCAAAGGCCTGCGGGCGGGCGGCGACGACTATCTGCCCAAGCCCTATTCGTTCTCAGAACTGCTGGCGCGGGTCGAGGTGCTGGCACGGCGCCACGGCGGCCGCGAGGAAACGGTGCTGCGGGTCGGCGACCTTGAGCTCGACCGGCTGTCGCACCAGGTCCGCCGCGGCAGCGAGGAAATTACCCTACAGCCCCGGGAATTCCGGCTGCTCGAATACCTGATGAAGCACGCCTCCCAGGTCGTGACCCGCACCATGCTGCTGGAGAACGTCTGGGACTACCATTTTGACCCCCAGACCAATGTGATTGACGTTCATATCTCGCGCTTGCGCTCGAAAATCGATAAAGGATTCTCCCAGCCGCTTTTGCATACGGTTCGCGGCGCGGGATACATGATCCGTGACGGCGCTCGGTAAGCTTTTTCGCACCACCACGTTCAAGCTGACCCTGGTCTATTTGACCGTTTTCGCGCTATTTGCGGCCTTTCTCCTCGCCTATTTCGCGCTCAATACCCGGCGCCTGATTACCGAACAGATCACCGAGACGGTCGACGCCGAGATCACCGGCCTTTCGGAGCAGTACCGGCTCGGCGGCATCCGACGGCTGGTCATCGTGGTGGACGCGCGGGCGCGCCGCCCGGGCTCGAGCCTCTATCTGGTGACGACGTTTGCCGGCGAGGCACTCGCGGGCAACGTGAACGCGCTGCAGCCCGGCATTCTGGACAACCCGGGCTGGACCGAGACCACCTACCGGCGGCTCGACGAAGCCGAGCAGCCCGAACACGCCGACCATCCCGAACACGAGCACCTGGCGCTGGCGCGGGTATTCCAGCTGCCCGGCGGCTTCCGCCTGCTGGTCGGCCGCGATCTCGACGAACGCGAGCGGCTTTATCACATCATTGTTGACGCCGGCCGCTGGTCGATCGCCATCGTGCTGGTCTTGGGACTGGCCGGCGGATTGTTCGTGACGCGCCGCGTGCTGCGCCGCGTCGATGCGATGACGGAAACGACCAAGACCATCATGGCTGGCGATCTTGGTGGCCGGCTCCCGCTCGCCGGCACCGGCGACGAGATCGACCGTCTTGCGGAAAATCTCAACGCCATGCTGGAGCGCATCGAAGCGCTGATGCATGGCCTGAAGGAAGTTTCCGACAACATCGCGCATGATCTGAAAACGCCGCTGACGCGTTTGCGCAATCGCACCGAACAGGCGCTGCGCAATGCGACAAGCGAGGCCGAATACCGCGCCGCCCTGGAAGCGACTATCGAGGAATCCGACGGCCTCATCGCGACCTTCAACGCATTGCTGATGATCGCGCGTGCCGAATCCGGACAGTCCGGCGACATGCGCGAGTTCGACGCCGCCGAGATCGCTAACGACATCGGCGAACTGTACGAGCCGCTGGCCGAAGAGAAGGGCATCGCGCTCAAGGTCGAGGCTTCCGACGCAGCGCCGGTCCGCGGCAACCGCGAACTGGTCAGTCAAGCGCTCGCCAACCTGGTCGACAACGCCATCAAATATACCGAGCCAGTGGGCGAGGCGGTGAACAGGGCCGAAGGGACGATGCCGGAAATCGTGGTGCGGGCGCTCAATGCCGGCGATCGGATCCTGCTGACGGTATCCGACAGCGGCCCGGGGATTGCCGAGGCCGACCGATCGCGCGTGGTGGAACGCTTTGTCCGGCTCGAGCAAAGCCGGTCAAAACCCGGCTCCGGCCTCGGCTTGAGTCTGGCAGCGGCGGTGGCTCGGCTCCATGGCGGCGAACTGACGCTGGAGGATAACCATCCGGGGCTCAGAAGCGTGATTGCTTTGCCACGCGGAGGCCCGGTACAAAGTACCGGATGAGGCCGCCGGGCAAAACGAAGGTCAAGAAGGCCGTCAAAAAAGCCGCCAAGCCAGCGGCCGAAAAGCCCGTACGGAAGAATACCGGGGCAAAGCCGGTGGCCAGCAAGACGCTTGCGGCGCGGATCGTCACGGCGCCGAAGCTGACCGATCCGAAAGCAGCGCGCGCCCGCGTCGCCGAATGGCTCGCAGCGTTACCCGCAGGTGAGGGCAAGCAGTTAAAGGCGTTGCTCGCCGCGCATTCTACGATCCAGACAATATTGGACAGTTTCGCCGAAGCGTCACCTTACCTTTGGGATCTGGCGAGCGACGATCCGCCCCGCTTGTTGCGGTTGTTGAATGAACCGCCGGAGCAGCATCTCGCCACGTTGCTTGCGGAGACCGGGCGCGCCGTCGCCCAAAGCCGCGACGAAGAGGAGGTGATGCGGCTGTTGCGCCGGATGAAGGCCGAAGCCGCGCTTTTGATCGCCCTTGCCGACATCGGCGGCGTCTGGCCGGTGATGCAAGCGGCGCGCGCGCTGACCGATCTTGCCGATGCCGCGGTCGATAGCGCCGTCCGCTTCATTCTGGCGGACGCCGCGCGGACGGGACAATTGAGGCCGGCGGACAAATCGCAGCCGCAGATCGGCAGCGGCTACATCGTGTTGGCGATGGGCAAGATGGGAGCGTTCGAACTCAATTACTCGAGCGATATCGATCTCATCGTGTTCTACGACGCCGACGCCCCGGCGCTGCCGAAGGAGGCGGTGCCGTCAGCGTTTTTCGTCAAGCTGACGCAGCGGTTGGTGAAGCTGCTGCAGCACCGCACGGGCGACGGCTACGTATTCCGCACCGATTTACGTCTGCGTCCCGATCCGGCCTCGACCGCCATCGCGATTTCAACCGCCGCGGCGATGTCCTATTACGGAAGCGCCGGTCAAAACTGGGAACGCGCCATGATGATCAAGGCGCGCGCCTGCGCCGGCGATATCGCGGCCGGCGAGGCGATCTTGCGCGAATTGTCGCCCTTCGTGTGGCGGCGCTATCTCGACTTCGCGTCGGTGGCGGACGTCCACGCCATGAAGCGGCAAATCAATGCCTTTCGTGGCCATGGCGAGATCGCGGTTGAAGGTCACAACATCAAGCTCGGCCGCGGTGGCATTCGCGAAATCGAGTTTTTCGCGCAGACCCAGCAATTGATTGCCGGCGGCCGCAATCCAAGCTTGCGCGACCGCGATACGCTGACGACGCTCGACAAGCTTGAACATGACCGCTGGATCGACGCCGCGGTACGCGACGATATGAAGGCGGCCTATTGCTTCCTGCGCACCGTCGAACATCGTCTGCAAATGCTCCATGATGAGCAAACGCAAGTGCTGCCGGCGGAGCCGGAGCAAATTGAGCGTTTCGCGCGCTTTCTCGGCTACGCAGGCCGCGATGCTTTCGCCAGGATTTTCATCGGCCACCTGGAACGCGTGCAACGCCATTACGCGCGGCTGTTCGAGACCGCGCCCGGCGACGACCGGCCGGCCCTGGTTTTTTCGGCTGAGGCCGACGACCGCAAGACGCTGGATCGCCTCGCTGAATTGGGCTTTGCCAAGCCCTTAGAAGCTTCCGCGATCATCCGGCACTGGCTGGCCGGCGGCCATCGCTCCCTGAAAGGCGAAGCGGCGCGGAGTCATCTGACAGCGCTGCTGCCGGTGTTGATCCAGCAAATCGGGCGCACCGACAATCCCGGCGCGACCTTGGTGCAGTTCGACCACTTTCTCGCCAATCTGCATGCCGCGGCGCGGTTGCTGTCCTTATTGCGGCAAAAGCCGGATTTGATCGCGCTGATCACCCTGGTGCTCGGCATTGCGCCTCGGCTTGCCGATACGTTGGCGCGCAATCCACAAGTCATGGATGCGCTGGTCGATCCGAGTTTCTTCGGCGCTTTGCCGGATGAGAGCGAACTCAACCGGCGTCTCGACGCGGCGCTGGCGCAATCGCGCTACGACGAGGATTTGCTTGAGCGCATCCGCATGTTCGGGCTGGAATACATGTTCCTGATCGGCGTGCGGATATTGTCGGGCACGGTGACGGCGCGGCAGGCCGGCGAGGCTTTCGCGCGCCTGGCGGACGCCGTTATTCGGGCGGTGCATCGCGCGATCGCCGAGAATTTCGCCATCACTTACGGACATATGCGCGGCGCACAGACCGCCGTGCTGGCTATGGGCAAGCTCGGCGGGCGCGAGATGACCGCGACCTCCGACCTCGACCTCATTCTGGTCTACGACTTCGACGACAAGCGGCCGGAATCGGACGGCAAGCGGCCGCTTTATGGCGGCCAGTATTTCGCCCGCCTGACGCAGCGCCTGATCAATGCGCTGACGGCGCAGACCAATTACGGCGCGTTATACGAGGTCGACATGCGGTTGCGGCCGTCCGGGCGAGCTGGACCACTGGCGGTGCAACTCGAAGGCTTCACCGGCTATCACGAAAGCGAAGCCTGGACGTGGGAGCACCTGGCGCTGACGCGTGCGCGCGTGGTGTCGGCATCGCCCGCTTTCGGCGCCCGCGTCGCCCAGGTGATCCGTGGCGTCCTGCGGCGGCCACGCGACGCTGCGCAAATTGCGGGTGACGTAGTCGAGATGCGCGCCGCCATCGCCAAGGAAAAAGGCGACCGTGACCGGTGGGACTTAAAATATGCCGCCGGCGGTCTGGTCGACCTCGAATTCATCGCTCAATATCTGCAATTGGTGCACGCCCACCGGTTGCCAGACATTCTCGACACGGCGACAGCGCGCGTACTCGACAAGGCCTGGCAATTGCAGGTGCTGCCGGTCGAGGAAGCCGAGGTTCTGCGGCCGGCGGTGCGCTTTTATCAAGACCTGACGCAGATTTTGCGGTTATGCCTGCCTGGCGCGTTCGATCCCAAAACCGCGGGGGCAGGGCTGTTAAGCCTGCTGGCGCGCGCCGCCGACGTGCCGGATTTTCCTACGCTCGAAGCAACGCTAATCGAGACGCAAGCCAAAGTACGCGCGAGTTTTGTGCGGATCTTGGGAAAAACGCCGTAAGGAAATTACGCGGCTTCTTCTTTCGGCAGCGGACATTGCGGCTTGAGCGGCAGGCGCACCACCACCAAAGTGCCGCGGCCGGGGGTGGAGCGGATGCGCATGCAGCCGCCATGGAGCTCGATCAGAGATTTGGCGATCGCCAGGCCCAGCCCCGAGCCGTGATGGCTCTTGATCAACTGACTCTCGACCTGTTCGAACGGCCGCCCGAGTCTCGCCAATGCTTCCTTCGCAATGCCGATGCCGGTATCGGCGATCCCGAGCACGATGAACTCGTCCGACATGCGGCCGCGCACCGTCACGTTGCCGCCGGACGGCGTGAATTTGACCGCGTTCGACAGCAAATTGAGCGCGATCTGTTTGATGGCGCGGCGATCGCCCCGCAGTTGCAGGTTAGGCACAATGCGGGCAGAAACCTGGAGCTGCTTTTCCTGCGCCTTGGCCGAGACGACGCGCATGGATTCGGCAAGCAGGGTGTCGAGATCGAGTTCCTCGAAGTCGAGGCGGATGCGGCCGGCCTCGATCTTAGACATATCGAGAATGTCGTTGATGACTTCGAGCAGATACTCGCCGCTGCCGCGAATGTCGCTGCAATACTCGCTGTATTTTTCGGCGCCGAGCGGTCCGAACATCCCCGATTCCATGATCTCGGAGAAGCCGATAATGGCATTGAGCGGCGTCCGCAATTCGTGGCTCATATTGGCAAGGAACTTTGACTTGGCCTGGTTGGCTTCCTCGGCGCGGGTCTTCTCCTCGGCGTATTTCTCCGCAAGTTCCGCCAAGCGTTGTTGCGAGGCTCGCAGGTCAGCGATGGTCGCGATCTGGCGCTTCTCGCTGTCGACCAGCTTTTCCTCATGGGTCTTGAGCGCGGTGATATCCGTGCCGACCGAGACATAGCCGCCGTCTTTGGTGCGCCGCTCGCTGATGTGCAGCCAGCGCCCGTCCTCAAGTTGCGCTTCGAAGGTGCGCGCGCCCGGCAGCGTCGGTCCGCCGGTGATGACTTTGTTGCGCACAATGGGCTGACTGCCGGCCTCGACCACCGACTCGTAGGATGCGCCGACCAGGATCGCCTCGTCGGGAAGATTGTGCAGCTCCTGAAAGTTGGAATTGCACAGCACCAACCGGTTGTCGGCGTCCCACAACACGAAGGCTTCCGGAATGGTCTCGATGGCGTCGCGCAGCCGCATATCGGCGGCAACGGTCTTCTCGACCAGGCTTTTCTGCTCCGTAATATCGACGGCGATGCCGATCACGTGGAGCCCCGGCTCGCCGCGCTGGCGCACCAGTTCGCAGCGGGCACGCAGCCATACCCAATGGCCGTCGGCATGGCGCATGCGAAAGGCGTGGTCGATGGCGGTTACTTTGGCTTCGGCAAGTTCGGTGGCGAGTTCGTACAATTGGACATCGTCCGGATGCACTAGGGCGCTGACGTCGCCGAAGGGCATCAAGCTATCTTTTGCCTTGAGGCCGAGAATGTCGAACATCGACTGCGACCAGAAGATACGGCCGCGCGCGAGGTCCCAGTCCCACAAGCCGCAGCGGCCGCGGTTCAGTGCCGTGTCGATACGGCTACGGACGGTCTCGTAGATCGTATCGGCTTCGCGCGCGCGCGTCGCCTGCCAGTGGAAGGCAAAGCCAAGGATCAGAACGACGAACCCGGTGGTTGCCGATAGCGTGACGGTGAGGGTGGTGACCGAGCGCCAGGACGCCAGCGCGCTGTCGCGCGATTGCAAGACGGCGAGCTGACCGAACGGCGCGTTCAACATGCGCACGGTGGCGAGCGCGCGGCTGTCGTCGGGCAGAGCTATTTCGAGTACCCCGGCGCTTGCGCCGAAGGTGGTGAGGGGCTGCCCGGGGCCGAGCAACTCGACCAAGCGGCGCCCCACGGCGGCGCCCGTGGCGGGGATCGCCGCGGCGATCACTCCGTCGGCGTTGGTCAGCAGGAATTGGCGGCCGAGGCCGGTCGCCGTGGCGGGCAAGGCCCGCGCCAACACTTCCTGCGGCCGTTCGACGGCATCGGCCGGGCTCTTGATTTGTTGCAAGCGCTCGGCGGCGAGGTCGGCGAGGGCATCGAGCGAGATCGCCATGGTGCCGAGGGTCTGGCGTCGCTGATCGAGCACCTGCACCGCCGCGCCGACACAAATGGTGACGAGGAAGGCGATGATCAGAACCGGTACCGCACGTCGGAGCAAGGGCTCGGCCGTAAGCAGCCGCCGATACGCCGGTTTGGCGATCGATTGCGCGAGGCCCTTGATGGAATCCGGGTGTGCAGACGCACTCGCCACGTTGGCGCGCGCCATATAGGCCTCCGTTCGGTAAGTCCCCTGCCTCAAGAATCGGAAGGATGTGCCGCATCGCTTGCCGAATCACTCATAGGATTTGAATCGATGCCCGGCGCTTTGTCGAGAGTCCCCAGAGTCAATTATTGAAAAATCGTTACCCACACAAAATGTGAGATGCCGCAGCGCGAAAGCCGCAACGGCTAGCGACGGGGAAAAGAGCGGTAGCGGACGACGCTCGGAGGCTAGCCGAGCGCGCGCTCGACAATATCGGACAAATCGCGCGACAGGTTCGGCACGGACTTGATCCGGGTCAGGGCGGCTTCGGCCTTGGCCCGGCGGCCCGTTTCGAGTGTCCGCCAGGTGCGGAATGCGGTCGCCATTCGTGCCGCCAGTTGCGGATTTTTCGGGTCGAGCCCCAAAATCGTCTCGGCGATGAAGTCGTAGCCGGCGCCATCGGCGCGGTTGAACTGGGTCGGGTTAGACTGCGCAAAGGCCCCGATTAGCGAGCGAACGCGGTTCGGATTGGCGAAAGAGAAGGCCGGGTGCCCGGTCAGTTCGCGCACTTTGGCCAGCGTGCCAGGTTGCGGGATCGTGGCCTGCAGCACGAACCATTTGTCGATGACCAGCGGATCGTTGCTGAAGCGGACGTAGAAATCGGCGATGACGCGGTCGCGGTCCGCAACGTCGTGCAGCGACAAAGTCGCCAAAGCCGCCATGCGGTCGGTCATGTTGTCGGCACTATCGTATTGGCGGGCCGCGCGCGCGATCGCCTCGGATTTGCCGGTCGCGGCCAGAAGGTCGAGGGCGACATTGCGCAGGACGCGCTTTCCCGCATCCTTGGCGTCGGGCGAATAGGGGCCAGTGATGGTCAGCCGGTCGTAGGCCGCCGTCAGCGCCGCGCCGAGACGTTCGCCGATGTCGCCGCGCAAGGCCTTGCGGGCCTGGAAGATCGCATCGGGGTCGATGTCCCGGCCGATTTCACGAGCGATATCGCCTTCGCCCGGCGGCACCAGCGCTAGCGCGACAAAGGCTGGTTCCAGTTCGCCGTCATCGAGGATGGCTGCCATCGCCGCCAGCAATTTGTCGTCGCTACGCGGCGCCTTGCCGCCGCGGATCGCGGCGACATTGTCGATCAACAGCTGGGTCGAAACAGTCTGCAGCGCCTGCCAGCGGTTAAAGGCGTCGGCATCATGCGCCGCCAGGAAATCGAGATCGTTCGCCCCAAGGTCGGTGGTGAGCTTGATCGGCGCGGAGAAACCGCGGTTGATTGACAGGACGGGGCGTTCGGTAATGCCTGCGAACTCGAAGGTGTGCGAAGGCTCCGACAATTCCAGCACGCCGCGCTCGACCGGCTTGCCGTTCGCCAGCACCATCGGCAGATCGCGGCCATCCTTGCCGACGAGACCCGCCACCAGCGGGATGACCATAGGCGCTTTTGTCGGCTGGTTCGGCGTCGGCGCCAGGCTCTGTTGGCATTCGACGCTGAAAATATTGCGCGCGGCGTGGAAACGAGTTGTGACTTTGACCTCCGGCGTGCCGGCCTGGCTGTACCAGAGCTTAAACTGGGTCATGTCGCGGGAGCTTACGTCGGCAAAGCACTGGATGAATTGCTCGACGGTCGCTGCGTGGCCGTCATGGCGCTGGAAATAAAGGTCCATGCCTTCGCGGAATTTCTCCGGCCCGAGCAACGTGTGCACCATGCGCACCACTTCCGAGCCTTTTTCGTAAATGGTCGTGGTGTAGAAGTTGTTGATCTCTTTATAGAGTTCTGGCCGTACCGGGTGCGCCAGCGGGCCGGAATCCTCGATGAATTGCGTGGCGCGCAGATTGCGCACGTCGGAAATCCGCTTCACCGGGCGCGAGCGCATGTCGGAGGAGAATTCCTGGTCGCGGAAAACGGTGAGCCCTTCCTTCAGGCAAAGCTGAAACCAATCGCGGCAGGTGATGCGGTTGCCGGTCCAGTTGTGGAAGTATTCGTGCGCGATGACGGCCTCGATCTGCGCGAAATCCGTATCGGTTGCGGTCTCGGGTGTCGCCAGCACATATTTGTCGTTGAAGACATTGAGGCCCTTGTTCTCCATCGCCCCCATATTGAAGTCGGAAACGGCGACGATCATGAAGATATCGAGATCGTATTCGCGGCCGAAGGCGGTTTCGTCCCAGCGCATCGAGCGCTTCAGCGCATCCATGGCATAACCGCAGCGGCTTTCCTTGCCGGGCTCGACATAGATACGCAGCACCACCTCGCGGCCCGACATCGTGACGAACTTGTCTTCGACATGGCCGAGCTTGCCGCCGACCATGGCGAACAAATAAGACGGCTTCGGATGCGGGTCGTTCCAGACGGCAAAATGCCGGCCGCCGGGCAAATCGCCGCTGTCGACCAGATTGCCGTTGGCGAGCAGCACCGGCGCTTCGGCTTTATCGGCCTCGATACGGGTGGTGTAGACCGCCATGACGTCGGGGCGGTCGGGGAAATAAGTGATGCGGCGGAAACCTTCGGCCTCGCATTGGGTGCAGTAGGTGCCGCTGGAACGATACAGCCCCGAGAGTTGGGAATTTGCCGTCGGATCGACCAGCGTTTCGATCTCGAGCGTGAAGGGCCGGTTCGGCACTTGTGGGATCGTGAGTTTGTCCGGCGTGGCGATGTAGTTTTCCGCCGGCAGCGCGGCGCCGTCGATCTTCAGCGACACCAGGGACAGGCCGTCTCCATCCAGCACCAAGGGCGCGGCCGCCGCCTCTGGATTGGGCTCGAGGGCCAGCGTCGCGATCACCTTGGTCTGGGTCGGGTGCAACGCGATCTTGAGCGCGACGGTTTCCACCAGCCATTCCGGCGGGCGGTAATCTTTGAGCAGAATGGGGGGATGTGTTTCGGTACGCATGAGCTTTGATCTAGGATGTCCGGCAGCGAATTGGAAGAAACTAATGGACGCAAAAACGATGCCGGGCATGCGCGCCATGGTTCTCGAACGGCTCGGAACACCGCTGATCATGCGCGACCGGCCCTTGCCGTCCCCCGGTCCCGGCGAGATTCTGATCGAGGTCAAAGCCTGCGGCGTATGTCGCACCGACCTGCATGTCGTGGACGGCGAATTGCCGCACCTCAGATTTCCGATTGTCCCAGGTCATGAGATCGTCGGCCGGGTCGCGGGCATCGGGGCGGGGGTCGCCGGATTTGTCCCGGGCGAGCGGGTTGGTGTGCCTTGGCTAGGGGCGACTTGTGGCACGTGTCCCTATTGCCGGGCGGACGCGGAAAATCTGTGCGATACGCCGGTCTTCACCGGCTACACCCGCGACGGCGGCTACGCCACCCACACGGTTGCCGATGCCCGCTTTTGCTTTCCGCTCGGCGAGGCCGGCGATGACGCCGAGCTTGCGCCATGGCTCTGTGCCGGGCTGATCGGCTGGCGCAGTTATCGGATGGCAGGCGAGGGCAAGACGCTTGGACTTTATGGCTTTGGCGCCGCAGCTCACATCCTGGCGCAAGTCGCGATCTGGCAAGGCCGGCGCGTATTCGCTTTTACCCGCCAAGGCGACACGGCGGCGCAGGATTTCGCGCGGTCACTCGGTGCGGTATGGGCCGGCGCGTCCGAAGACGTGTCGCCGGAATTGCTCGACGCCGCGATCATCTTCGCGCCGGTCGGCGCCCTGGTGCCGGCGGCGCTCAAGGCAGTCAAGAAAGGCGGCCGCGTGATCTGCGGCGGCATTCACATGTCCGACATTCCGAGCTTTCCCTATGCATTGCTGTGGGAAGAGCGAAAGCTTATGTCGGTGGCGAACCTGACGCGCGCCGACGCGCACGAGTTTCTCGCGATCGCGCCGCAGGCCGGCGTTAACTGCGCGATCGCGCGCTATCCGCTTGCGCGCGCCAACGAGGCGCTGTCGGATTTACGCGACGGCCGCCTGCAAGGCGCGGCGGTGCTCATCCCATAAAAGCCTAGCCCGGTTCGGTGTGGCCGATCACGCGCTTGATCGACGGCGAGCGCACGCGCAAGGCGCGCTCCAGCTCGTCGACTTTTCCGTGCGCCGTCTGCACGCTGAGCTCGGGATCGACGCGGCAGTGGAAATTGACGATCTCGCCTTCGTCGGTTTCACGCACGCGCACGTCGTGGATATCGCGGATGATCCGAGTTTCCGGCGCAAGCTCGGCGAGCGCGATTTCGACCACTTTGACCCGCTCAGGCGGTGCTTCGCGGCCCGACGCTTCCTGCGGCTGCAAAGGCTCGATATGAGTCTCGACCTCCGCGTCGAGCCCAAGTTCGCCAGCAATGGCGCTTTCCAGCCCGTCGGCGAGTTCATGGGCCGCGCGCAACGACAACTTGCCGTCGACTTCCAGATCGAGCGAGATCGCCAGCCGATCGTTGATGTCGTGCACCGTGACGTGATGCACGGCCAGCGCCCGGTTGCGGGCGATGACCATGATACGATCGAGCACGCTCTCGTTGTTGAGCGCGACCGGTTCGGTGGTCACGGTCAATTCAGCGCCCGGCATTTTCTCGCGCAAAGCCGCCTCAACCGCGGTTTTGATCGCGGTGACGCGATCCAGTGGCAGCGTGCGGCTGACACCGACCACCAGGTCGATGAATGTCTTGTCGCTAACCGCGCGGGCGCGCACCTGCTGAACCGCGACCACGCCGGAAACATGACCGGCAATGCTTTTGATCTTTTCAGCGGCACCGGCAGGGGCTGTATCGGTCAGGGTGTCGATGGTGCGGCGTCCTAGGCGCCAGCCGGCGCTGCACACCAGCGCCGCCACCAGCAAGGCAGCCGCCGAATCGGCCCAGGCCAGCCCAAAATGAACGGCCACCAGGCCGATCAGCACTGCCAGCGATGACCACATGTCGGAGGAAAAGTGCAGGGCGTCGGCCTCCAGCGCCTGGCTCTGCGTCGCCTTTGCCGTTGCCGACAGCGCCCTGGCGCGGAAAAAATCGACTGCGATGGACGCCAAAATCACGGCGAAAGACCAGACCGTGGCAACGACCGAATGCGGCTCGTGATCGATGAGGCGCATAACGGCCTCCCAGATCACCACGCCGGACAAGAGGAACAGCAGCGCCGTTTCGCCGAGCGCCGACACGCTCTCGATCTTGCCGTGGCCGTAATGATGCTCTTCGTCGGCCGGCTTGCCGGAGACGCGCACCGCGCCATAGGTCATCATCGTGGCGCCGAGGTCGATAAGCGAGTGGCCGGCCTCGGACAGGATGGCGAGCGAACCGGTGGAGATGCCGACGATGCCCTTGGCCACCGTCAACACGGCCGACGCGACGATCGAGGTCAGCGCAACTTTTTCTTTTTCGTCCTGCATGCATTTCCTTGCGCATGATCTTACCCGAAAACCGGTTCCCACTTTTCGGGATCATGCGCCGAGGGTGTAGCCCAAACGCGGTGCAAGTTCGACTGTGCTGATTGCAGTTGCGTCTAAGTCGCGACTGGCCTGCCGTCCTGAGCCGCGGAGCGCGTGACCCCGTCCAAAATCCGGATATTGGCCAGCAATTGCTCGGTGGTGAAGCGGTAAGGCGTGCCGCCTTCGACCGCGTCGGCCCAGGCTTCGAAATTGGCCCGCACG
>Ga0265314_10002262_pt1 | contig 19939 bp, 18 predicted proteins | sample 4126metaG_FD_203106 | JGI IMG/M metagenome (GOLD analysis project Ga0265314, IMG submission 203106) | Rhizosphere microbial communities from Carex aquatilis grown in University of Washington, Seatle, WA, United States - 4-1-26 metaG | ecosystem: Host-associated > Plants > Roots > Rhizosphere >... | reverse complement strand
CGCGAGGACGTTCCTGGATCGGATCTTTCCCCTCGAAGGCAGCGAGTCGGCGAGCGACTCGTACTGTCTGGCGGCCGCCCCGTTGCTCGGCGACGTGGTGACGGTGGCCAAACCGCTGGTGAGCTATCGCGTCCACGGGCGCAACGACGGCGCGATGTCGGCGTTCGAGGTCGATCGATTCGCGCGCGAGCTCGCGCGCGCTCAATGGCGCTTCACCTATGCGCAGGAGATCGCGCGGATGAACGGCCTGCCCTTGCCCGACATTGTCTTTCGGCACAGCCTGGCGACATTGCCTTATCGACTGGCGTCGCTGCGCCTGGACCCGGACCGGCATCCGATCCCCGGCGACAGGCTGTCGGCAATCGTCGCCAATACCATCGAAGCAGCGTTTGTCCCGCAGGGACGATCGCCAATGGCGTGCGCGGCGCTCGTGGCGTGGACGGTGCTGGTGGCCGCATTGCCCCGCCGTGTGAGCGCGCCGCTGGCGCTCTGGCGATTCGCGTCACCCAGCCGGCCAAAGGCACTGCAATGGGCGCTCTCGCTGTTGCAAGTCGCCAGCAATTGACGGCGCCCGGCTCGGGCTTCGAGGTGCGTCCGAGAGCTACCAGCCCATCACCACGCGGAGTCGCGCCGCCAGTGTATTTCCCATCGCCTGCTGGCCGGCGACATTCGGGTGCTGGTTGCAGCCGAGGTTGTTTTGCGCCGCATTCAGGCTCAGCACCTCGACCCTGGATTCGCCGCTGCTCTTGAGTGCCGTGAGGATGTCGTTGAGTCGGGTGAGACGCATGCCGCCGTACATGTCGATCAAGACGAAGTAAGCGCCGGCGTACTTTTCGCGGATGCTCTGAACGAAGGACACGTAGGCGGTCTCGTACGGGAGCCCTGGATCGCTCGGTGCGAAGTCATTCGTGCCCAGATTGATGACCACAACCTGCGGCTGGTAGAGCGAGAAGTTCCACAGCGCGGTGTCGGGAATGGCATACGGGTACCGCCTCGGCATCGTCAGCGAGGCCGCCGTCGGCGTCGTCTCTCCGAAGTTGCGGTAAACGCCGATGCCCGAGTAGGCGATGGTGACCACATCGGCCGAGAGTGCGCGGGCAGCGACGGATCCATAGGCGAGATAGTTGTTGGTGTACGCGTCGATTCCGCCCGTGCAGGTCGCATTCCCCTCGACGCCGGCGCCCACCGAAAGCGAGTCCCCCACCATCTCGATGCGCCTCGCCGGCGCGTCGGGCGGCGCCAGAAGAGCTCCACCGGAACCGAAACCTGTCAGGCCGGTGAAGGTCGTGAGGTCGCCCGGTGATGCCTCCGTGTTTCGCCAGATCACGAGCTGGTGTGCGCCGCTGGCGAGCCCCGACGCCAGCGACACCGTCGATTGCCCCGCGACCATGGCGAAGGTCCTGGGCGTGCCGCCGTCGACGATCATCGTCACCCGGTTGTTGGCGCTGGCGTTGTTGACGGTCATGGAAGCCTGCGTCCCCATGAAGTTGGCCTGGATGTTCACTCCCGGCCACGCGTACTGAATCGATCCGGCCACCGGCCCCGCTGCCGTCCTCCCGACGACGCGGACCGAGGGCCCCGTGCCGGCGGCGCCGCCTGAGCCCGTGGTCCCTCCAACCCCAACGCCGCCTCCCCCCGACCCGCCCGTCGCCGCCGTCCGGCCGCCCGCGCCTCCAGTGGCCGTCGTTCCTCCGTCGTCCTTGCCGCTGGTCATTCCGCCAGTACCGGCGCCAGCCGGCATCCCACCCGTGCCACCGCCGGGGTTGCCGCCAGTCCCCTGAGCGCCTCCCAGTCCCGGTGCTGCGCTGCCTCCAGTGCCCGCGTCACCGGCAGTGGACGCATCGTCAGAATTCATCTCCCGCTCGGATGAGCCCTCGCCGCAGGCGGCGAAGGAGACCACCAGGAGAGCCAGCAAAAGGATACGCCAGTTCGTGATCATGTTCGTGCACCGCTCCCCGGACACGGGGTTGAACGACTAAGGCGGTGAGAGGGGCAAGACCTTCACGGAATCTTGAGAATCTTGCGGCCCGCAACGAACGTTGAGCGGCTGGCCGCTCCTCAAGGCCAACCGAGGCGGAATCGATCAGCGTGAAATGGCCGACGGGTGCGCGCTGACGAAGGCGTTGATCAGTTGGCGCGCGATGCTCAGGGTGGGGGGCAAGTCGGGCAACCGGTCAGCGCTGAACCAGGCCGCCTCGACGATCTCATCGCCATCCACGCGAATGTCGCCGCTGGCGTGCTCAGCCACGAAACCGATCATCAGCGAACGTCCGAAGGGCCAGGGTTGGCTGCCAAAGTAGTGGAGGTCAGCGAGCTCGACGCCGACCTCTTCGCGCACTTCGCGGCGCGCCGCCTGCTCCAGTGACTCGCCCGGCTCTGCAAAGCCGGCCACGGCGCTGAAACGACCGGGTGGGAATCGGACGTTGCGCGCGAGCAGCATCTGATGGCCGCGCGTAACGAGCACGATCACTGCGGGCGAGATGCGCGGGTGAAAATGGGCGTCGCAACGCGGGCAGCGGCGGAGCCGCTCGTCGGCGTGCAGCACAGTCTCGGCGGCGCAGCGGCCGCAGTAGCGGTGCATCGCGTTCCACCCCACCAGGGCCAGTGCCTGACCGACGGCGGCGAGTCGCTCGGCGTCTAACTTATCGAAGAGCTCGCGGGCGGGGACGCGCGTGAGAGGTGGCGACACATGCGCATCCGCGGATGCGACCGCCGCTGCATAGCAGGGACGGCCGCCCAGCGTCCCGAGGTAGAGCCACGCTGCCGCGCCAGGCTCGGCCAGGGACTGCACGGCCGTGCGGTCCGGGAGTGACGTCTGGTCCTCGTCGACTTTCACGACCACGTCCATCCCTGCGACGAGCAGGCCCAGCGCCGGTGCGTCCCCAGCTTCGGGCGGCGCGCACGATCCGGGGACAAATCGTTCTGTCGACATCAGCGAAGACTACGCTGGCGCGCTCCGCGGGGACGGGGTCGGCCGATCTATTCGGCGGCGGCACGCTCCATGCAGTACGCATTGAGGCGAGCCGACCGGCCCATTCTCAGAGCCGGTTAAACCTTCGCATGTTGATTCTCGAGCTGGCTCGGCTTAGCTCGAACACACTCTGTGCCGACTGGCGGCAGGCCGGTTACAGCTTGCCGCGCGGGGGTCGCTCGCCCGCGTCGCGGCGCTGCTGATGCTCGTCCGCGATCTCGGCGATCTCCTGCTCAGGGTCGGCGGTGTCCTGCGGCGTCCGCTGGACGCGCTGCGGTTGCTGGTGCGGGTCGGGCGGCTCCTGAACTTTCTTCCGTTCGGCGTTCGCGGAAACCGGCGTGTTCCCTTCGGCGCGCTCGGCAGCGCGCTCGGCCTCGCCACCGGGCCGCTCCTCGACCGCGTCCCCCCTCCACCTTGCCGGAGGAGTCTTCGGTTGCGGCTGCGCGTGTTTGTCCGTTTTCGTCATGACGATGAACGTGTCCACCATCCCTCGCCCCGTCAACATCCGCACGACCTTTCGGAATCCCCCTCCCAGGTTGATCTGCGCGGAATCCCCCTCCCAGGTTGATTTGCGGGCGTCTTGTCCGGAAGAGCTGGCACGAATCGTGTCCACGCAAACGGACGAACAGGCCCAGCTAACCGGTTGATTCCTCGTCGCCGGCCGTCCGCAATCGGGACGGTGGCCGTCCGGACGGACGGGATCCTCACCTGCAGACATCGACGAGCAACCTGGGAGGGGTGTTCTATCTGGCATGATCGACACATGGACGAAAGGCGCTTCATGTCGAGCACGCGGGCGGCTGTGGTTCTCGGCGCATCGGGATCGGTGGGCAACGCGCTGGTCAAGGAACTGATTCGCGATGGATCGTTCAAACCCATCGTGACCCTGGTGCGTCGTTCGCAGCCCGATCAGGTCACGACGGCACGTGATGCGGGGATCGAACTGCGCGAGACGCTCGTTCCCGCGATGGATCCAGCCGGTCTGGAAACTGCGACCCGGGAGGCCATTCGTTCGCTCGAAGGCGACGTCGTCGGCTTGAGTGTGTTGGGCGTCGGGGCCGGCACCGCGAAGCTCACGATCGACGAGCATCGCGCGGTCGACGTGCAATTGAACGCGGCCTTTGCGCGAGCGCTGAAGGCATCGGGGCGAGTGAAGCACCTGGCGTTCATGTCCGCCGCCGGCGCAGATTCCACCGCCGCGGCGAGCGGATCAGGCGCCGCGGGAATGGCGCGCTACGCTCGCGTGAAAGGCGAGGCCGAAGAGGCCGTGAAGGAGAGTGGTCCGGCTGTCGTCAGCATCTTCCGCCCCGCGATGATCATCGGGTCGCGACACACGCCATGGCTGCTCGAGAAACTGCTTCCTGCGTTCTCGTTCGTGACGCCCGCGAAATACAAATCGATCACGGTCGAGCAGATCGCAAAGGCGATGATCGCGACGTCACTGAACACGCCGGCGCAGTCGGGCGTCTACCACTACGCCGAAATGATGGCGCCGGCGGCTTTGATCGGCCGCCGCTAGGGCGGGGCGATGACAACGATGGTCTCTGCCGATGCTCGAGACGATCAGGATGCTCAAAATCCCCTCCGCGACCTGCTGGGCCGCGAAGAGCAGCGGGACCAACGCGAACACTCTATGTGACCGCGACTTTTCCTGCTTGATCGCGACCGCACCGATTCCCGTGATCACGGCCGCGACCCCGAAACTGCCAGTGGCCGAAAAACACTTCGTGCGCGTCGGTTCAGCGCAGAACGTGTCGGGAGTGAGCAGAGGGCCTGCCCCGGCAAGATGGGCTCTTTCGTGAGACAGGGAAGTGCTTAAATCGGACGCGGACTCCCGCCGAGCGACGGAACCCCGCTGTAAGCTCCCGCCACCTTGACAGCTGGTGGTCGCGTATCCACCAACTCCAACGTCCATGAACGCTCTACGAACTCACGAGCGAGGAGGGGCCGACGGCCTCAGGTACGAACCGGCGGCGTCCCCGGTCCCCGGCATCGGGGACGTCCTGGTGCAGGTTCATGCTGCCAGCTTCACGCCGACGGAGATGGACTGGCCGTCGACGTGGGTCGACCGCGCGGGCAAGGACCGGCGTCCGGTCATCCCGGCCCATGAGGTATCGGGCGTCGTCACAGCCCTCGGATACGGCACGACCGGCGCCGCGATCGGAGACGCCGTCTACGGGTTGACCGACTGGTACCGCGACGGAGCGGCCGCCGAGTTCGTCGCGGTCGAGGCGCGGAACCTCGCGCCCAAGGCCGCAACGCTGAGTCACCAGGAAGCAGCCGCCGTTCCGATGGCGGGCCTGACTGCCGTTCAGGCGCTGTTCGATCATGGTCGGCTCGCGGCCGGGCAGACCGTGCTCATTCTCGGCGCGGGCGGCGGCGTTGGTACCTTCGCCGTGCAACTTGCGCGCGCCGCCGGCGCGCAGGTCGTGGCGGGCGCGCGCGGGTGGGCGCGCGAACGCGTGCTCGACCTCGGGGCGGACGCCTTCGTCGACGTGGATCGCGACGATGTCGCCGCAGCCGCGAGGAACGCAAACCTGGTATTCGACCTGGTCGGCGGGCAAACGCTCGCCCATGTGTACTCGTCCCTGAGGAAGGACGCCCTGGCGGTGTCCGTTGTCGAAGCGCCTGCCGCCAGGACCGATGGTCGTGGGCCGCGAGGCGTGTTCTTCGTCGTCGAGCCCAACCGAACGCAGCTCAACGAGCTCGGCCGGCGCATCGACGCGCGCGAGCTACGCCCGGTCCTCGGTGCCGTCATGCCGCTCGCCGAAGGCGGCGCAGCCTTCGCAGCCAAGCGGCGCGGCAGCTCACCGGGCAAGATCGTGCTGCAGGTCGCAAACGATCCGCGGTGACGCGCTCAACCGCCCGCGGTCTCACTCTCCGTGCAACGACTCGAACGCGAACGAGTACGTGACGTTTCCATTCACCCCGCCCACCGGTTGAGGGAATGTCCAGCTCTTGAACGCGCCGACCAAGCAGCTCTGCAATCGGGCGCCACCTTCGATGCGACTGGTCGGAGCCAACGACAAGACGTGTCCCGTCGGATCGATGACGGCGTGGATCGTCAACCTCCCGTGCAGGTCGGGGGTTTCCATGATCGCGCGTTCGTAGCAAGCGTTCGCCTCCGCGGCGTGTGAGCGCACGACGAAGTTGACCCCCTTGGGATCGACGAAGCCTGGCTGCGGCAAGGAGGTCGCCGCTGGCGGCGCCGGCGCGGAGACCACCGTGGTCGCGGGCGCCGCGGGGGCGTGACTCTCGACGGGCGGCCCGACCCTGGGCGGTGTCTTCACCTTCTCGGGCGCGGTTTGCGCGCTCGGTGCCGTGGCAACCGGCGGCGGAACCGTCGACGGCGTCGGCAGCTCGCGGCGGTGGCTCCTTGGCGCGGGGCTCACGTGCCTCGCTGGAGCTCGGTTGCCATGGGGAGTGGCTGCCAGCTCCGCCGGCGGCTCGAGCTCGGGGGCGGGCGGTGCCTCCGGCGGCGGGGCGACCGGGGCCGGTGGTGCTGGTGCGGGGACCTCGGGTGGCTTGACCGCGATCGGGGAGACGGGAGGAGGCCTGGGGGCCGGGGCGGTCACCGCTCGTGCGCGCACGGCCTCTGTCTTTTGCCGCTGGAGCTGCCGCAGGGTCACGAACCCCATCAACGCGGCGGCGACGACGAGCATCCCCGCGATTGCCCTCTTCTTCCGTGATGAGCTCGCGGATGAATTGGCCGATGAATTGGCCGATGAACGAGAATTCGCTACAACCGAGGGCGACTGGCTCACGGCCGCGCTCGATGATGTGGCGATGCTCGTGCCCGAATCGTCCTGCACGGTCGACTGAGTCTTGGGACGCGACAGCGGCGGTGGCGTCAGTCGGCGGATCAGGCGGGTCGCGCTGATCGACACCGTCTGCCCGATGGATCCGCGATCCCGCAGGAGGCCGTAAGCGCGCGTCCCGATATCCTCGGCCCACTTGCCGGCGGCGACCGACGCTTCCCACGCCGTGTGCAAGAACGTCGTCGGGATCTCCAGCTCCGTGAAGACCTGTCCGGGGCTGCTCTCGGTTTCGCCGTCCGAGATCCAACGACCGTTCTGAAACGTCGGCGTCACGTCGTTTTGCTCGAGAAAGGTCTGGCCCGGATCCTCCAGCGTTGCCCACACGAGGTGTTGAAGACCGGCCGCTTTGGCCGCGCAGGCCAGCGCGTTGGCAGTGGCGAGCTTCGTCTCGAGGGACGGATGCTCCGAGGACAGCTGGATGTAAAACGCACCATAGGCGCCCGCGAGGGCCGGTCCGAGAGCGGCGGCGTCCTGCGGATCCGCGACCAACAACTCGGCCCCCATGATCCCGAGGCGTCGACTCTCCGACGAGTCGAGCCGGCGGACGATCGCCCGCGCCGCGAACTCGCACTCGGGATCATCCAGGATCGCGCGAACCAGTCCCAGTCCCGCTGCGCTCTCGGCGCCGACGACCGCAATGACCTTCGCCGCCGTCTGCCGTCGCTCGGGCTCGGCGCCGGTCGTCTCGAGCGGCCTCATGAACGAGCGCCACGCTCGCGCGTCAGCGGGATGCCAATCGACCTCGCCAACCCGCTACCAGCAGACAACCAGCGGGCAGGTCGTGTGGCAGGCGAAGCAAACACGGCCACGAGTCCGGTATCGGCACATTTCAGACATAACTTTACGATCAGGCCGCACGACCAGGCGCGTCCCGTGGGAGGCGAACCACCCACACGGCAGCGGCGTCGAGTTTGCGATCGCCCCGCCAACGCTCACATTCAGGCCGACGGACGAACTGACGACGATCTCGAACGCCGCTCGCTTCGTGTTCGCGACGTGACGCGAGGGAGCCACCAGAACGACCAAGAGATGCATCCCTCGCGCCGCCACCCGCAGTGTCCAGAGCGAGCTCGAGTGGCGCGGAGCGTTCTCCGCGTGGCCCTGTTCACGGGACTCATGGCGGCGGTCGGATGCAGGCTGGCAGGCGGCGAATCGGGCTCGAGTGACTCGAGCTTCGGGGGATCCAACGACCGGGCCGGATCGACGGGCGCAGCCGGCGACGGACAGACCGGTGGCTCGACAGACGGCAATGACAGCGCGGAGCCGGGAGCGGGTGGCGTCGACGGCTCGGGCGGCGGCGACGGCGACGGCACCGGCGGCGGCGACGGCACCGGCGGCGTCACAGGTGCCGCGGGGGCCACCGACGGCGGCGTCTCCTGCACGGCGCCGCCCCCGGCCAGCCCGCTCGTTGGGTGGGCCGCCGTGCACCCCATGAATCCGAGCGGGACCACCGGGGCTGGCGACGCCACGCCGGTGAACGTGACCACCACGGCCGCCTTCAACAACAACGCCGGCGGCACCGCCGCGCGCGTCCTTTACGTCACCGGCTCGTTGACCGGCACCTTCTACGTTGGCTCGAACAAGACCATCGTCGGATTGTGCGGCTCGTCGCTGCACGGGCACGTCGAGATGGCCGGCTCGGTGAACGTCATCGTCCGCAACCTCACGATCGTCGGATACGCCGTCGGCGACTGCGCCCTGGATCCGACTTACGACGCGACCGTCGGTTGCTCGTCCGGTCTGGACGCCGTGTCCGTGTACAACGGCGCGCAGCGTATCTGGTTCGACCACTGCGACATCTCCGACGGCACCGACGGCAATCTCGACATCACGACCGGCTCCAACTTCATCACGGTGTCCTGGACCAAGTTTCACTACACGCCGCGCACCGACAACAGCGGCTCTGATTCGACCGGCGTCACGGGTCACCGCTTCAGCAGCCTGGTGGGAGGGACCGACAACTCGCCGGTCGACGTCAACGCCCTGAATGTGACCTGGCATCATGATTGGTGGGCCGACAACGTCTCGGAGCGACAGCCGCGGGTTCGTTACGGCAAGAACCATGTCTTCAACAGCCTCTTTTCGGCAACCGGCGACTCCTATTGCGTTCGGGCCGGATTGTCGGCTGCGCTGCTGGTCGAGAACAACGTATTCACCAATGTCGCCAGTCCCTTCGTCTTCAACAGCGCCGCCGACCAGGCCACGGCATTCATCACGGTCAGCAACAACCTCTACGTCGCGGTGAGCGGCCCGATGTCCACCGGCGGAGGCGGCACGCCGTTCACCTCTCCGCCTTACCCCTATACCCTCGACGATCCGAACGGCCTGCAGCAAGCAATCCAGACCGGAGCCGGCCCGCAGTAAACGAGCGGCAAACGAGCGGCCCCAATGACGCCGGCGGTCCGCGGCGCGGTGTCTGTGGGTCCATGGCGCCGAACGAACCCGTGTGTCGGAAGTTGTCAGAAGTTGTCAGAAGTTGTCGGAAGCGCGTCGCACGCGCACGCGCGCGCGCACTCGCGCGAAGTCGATGCCAGAAGACTTACTCGCAGAATCCAGGTACTGTGCAGGGCGATCGCGCCCTGCATGGGTGCTTCGCTGATCTACAACGCCTTCCAGCAAAGGCCTTGGCCCCAGGGGATCTCGACATGGCACGTACCTCGAACCAGATCGCGGCGCGGCTCTCAATCTCGGTGCTCTTGGCCCTCGGGGCCGCCAGTTGTGCCGGCGGCGGGACGAAGCCACGGACCGACGGAGGCGCCGACGTCGCGCCCGACACGTCGAAACCGGACGTGGCCAAGGAAGATACGGCCGCGCCTGACACGGCGTCGGACGCGCCGCGCACCGACGGGCCGAGCGACGTCGTCACGACGGAGGTCAAGCCCGATGCGCCGCCCGACCTCGGTCCCACTGACGTGATGACCCCCGTCGACGTCTCCACGGTGGATCAAGCGCAGACCGACGTTGCGTCCACGTCGGACGGCGCGGTCGCCGACGCATCGGACGTGGGCTCCTCGGACGGATCGTCTGGCGACGTCCCGCCAGCCACCGGCACCGGGCTCCTGAATCCGCGCACCGTTCCGGTGACCGCCTCGACCCCGCTCGGCGTCGCCGCCGGCGCGATGCTTCCTGCGAACAACGCCACCGGCGTGCCGGTCGATACGTTGCTGCGCATTGGCTTCGACGGCCCGCCGACGCTGGGGACGTCGGGAATCATCGCCATTCACCTGGTATCGAACGGAGCGATCGTCGACAGCATCAACGTCGGGGATCAATACGCGATCTACAACGGTGGCTCGCTGACCAGCGCAAGCCTCAATACGTCGAGGGTCAACATCATCGGCAACGTCGCCGGCTCCGGGGTCACCCAGGTGCGCGTCGTCAACTACGTCCCGATCTTCATCAACGGCAACACCGTCACCATCGTTCCCCACAACAACAAGCTCGTGTACGGCACGGCGTACTACGTGACGATCGATAACGCCCTCATCGCGGGAACGATCTCGTCGGCCGCTTTCCTGGGGATCTCGGATCCGACCGCCTGGACCTTCACGACCAAGGCAGCGGCCCCGGCGACGCTCAACGTGGCGGCCGACAACAGCGCCGATTTCGCGACCGTTCAGGGAGCCATCGATTCATTCGTTCCCGGCAGCACCGCCCGGACCATCAACATCGCCCCCGGGGTGTATCAGGAGATGCTCTTCCTTCGAAGCAAGAACAACGTCACTTTCAAGGGCACCAACAACGGTCTTGATGCGGTGATCCAGTACGACAACTCAGACCCTTTCAATCCCGGGGTGGGGCAAGGGCAGGCCGTGACGGGCGGGACGATTCCGGGGCTCGGCACGGCCACGCTTGGCCCCTGGTCCGCCGGCGGCCGCTCGTTGCTCCTCATTTCTAGCGCCAGCGGCATTGTCTTCGACGGCGTCACCATCAAGAACCTGCACTCCCAGGGCAACCTCCTTCCGCCGCCGCCCACCACCAGCCCGACCTACACCAACTACACGCCAAGCTCCGCGGCGGAGGCGATATACTTCAATGCCAGCCAAACGGGAACGCTCGTTGCCAAGCACAGCAACTTCGTCAGCTATCAGGACACGCTGCAGTTGAAGGGCGTCAACTGGTTCTACGACTCCTTCATCACGGGTGACACCGACTTCATCTGGGGCAACGCCAATACCGCGCTCTTCGAGCAGTGCGAAATCAAATCCAGGTTCAACACCAACGGCTCGAGCGTCGTGAACTCGCGCGCGATTCTGGGCAGCGGGACCGCGGCGGTGCCGGTGAACTACAACACGTCGAACGCGGGTTTCGTGTTCCTGAACAGCGCCCTGACCAAGGAAACCGGCACATTCACGGCCTACCTGGCACGCTCGCCGGGGGTCGTTCCGGCAGCGACCGGGACGCCATTCGTTTACAGCGGGTACGACATCGTCTCGTTCATCGGATGCACCATGGACGCGCACATCTCGGCGGCCGGATGGAACATCGTCGGACAAACGAACACGATGGGCGCGAACGTGAGACCGAACCCGGTGACTGGCTGGCGCGAGTACCACAGTATGTCTCCCAGCGGACAGCTGCTCGACGTGAGCCAACGGCTGCCCGATTCGACGCCGCCCGACGCGGGCGCGCCTCCAGCCGGCTCCATCCAGCTCTCCGACGCCAACGTCACATCCTTCTTCCCCGACCGCGCCACCATCTTGCACGGCGCAACCGACGGAACGTACACCACGACGGGGCTGGCCACGTTCAGTCCGGTGCCGTGACGAGCTCCCGACGGCGGTCGCGATGACGCCGCGCGCCCCCGGGGCAGTCCGTCCATCTCAGGTTCCTGCCGAAATCATCCGATCCTGATGTCTGATGTCTCCGTACCGACCAAAAGGAAGGCGTTCGCGTTTTGCGTTCGGAAAGAACGGCGCGCCAGGATCTGTCGCCGTTCCGGCCATGGCCTTCACGGTGATGCTCGCGGGTTTGGGCCTCGCCAACTCCTGCGGCCCCGAGTCCTTCCACGACGTGTCGCAGAAAGACGGCGCGGCCGACGCCGGGATCGATCATCCGGGAACGGGAGGATCTCCGGGAGCGGGCGGCACGGGCGACCTCGGTGGCAACAGCGGCGCGGACGGACAGGACGGCTCGCAAGACATCTTCGCGGATGCCTCGAGCGACCTCCCACAGGACTTGATGACCGACAGCCCCGCCAACGACACCGGGATCGACACCGGCGCCTCGGACGCCCCGCCGGTGGCCTGCCCGGGAACCATCCAGGACAAGATCACGCCATGCAACGGCGAACCACCGTGCACGAAGGGCTGTGGTCTCAACCTCGCGAGCATCAACATCGCGCGCGCCACGAAGCTCTGCACCTGTCCGGGCCCCGGGCAGACCTGGCAATGTCCGAACCTGGGCGCGTGCACCTATCCGCCACTCACCCTCACCTGCTTCAACCTGCCGACGACACTTCCGCCATGTCCCGTGACTCAGGTCGAGGTTGGATCGAACCTGATCATTCCGAACGCCACACCGTGCACTCTGGCGGCCGGTGAGACATGCGGCAATGTCTGCGGCTCGACCTCGGCCAACTCGTATCAGGACAGCGGCGGGAATGGAAAGATCGGCTACTGCGTCTGCGTCACGAAGGGCGCGACCGCCGTCTGGCAGTGCGCGAGCACCAATGAGTGGCCGCCGGAAGTGACCCCGCCCGACGGAGGGTGATCCTCGGTCGCAGCGGCGGGGAGCGCTCGACTCATCCGTCCTGGTCCGCGGAATCGAGGTCGAAGTTCTTCTTGAGCTCGCGGCCCGCGCTCACGTTGATGCTCTCGACGTGGTCGATCTCCGGGCTGCTCCGCTTGAAGCGCAGCTTGTGCGCGCCACAGGTCACCGGCAGGTGAACGACGGGCGTGGGCTGCCCGACGTCCTTGCCGTCGATCCAGAGCTCCGCCCAGGGGACGGAGCCGATGGTCAACAAGCAATCCTTGGCCGCCGGAGCGGCAACGACCGGAGCCGGCGCGCGAGCCTTGGCCCCGAGCACAGGCCGGGCGGCCCTCTTCGTCACAGGCGCGCGCGTCACCGCGCGAGGCTCGACCTCGACGCGTTCTTTCGCCCGCGCGTCCGGCTTGAGGTCGACGTGGACGGTCTTGTCGAGATCCGGAATGATCTTGTAGAGCGTGGTCAGGTGCTCGGCCTTGACGAAGCGGAAGGTCAACGCCGTGGTCCCGCGGTCCAACGTGATCGTGAAGGGTGTTCGCCCCAGCGAGCGACCAGAGCCGACATCCGTCACCTCGGCTTCCTGCGGGTTCGAATCGACGGACAGGTGCACCATCGCGAGCGCCGGCCTGGCCGGACTGCTCGCGACCGGTGCGACGTCGACCTTTTCCGGCGCCTGCGGGCTCCGATTGCGCGCGAGCAGCACCACGACGGTGGCCACGAGCGCGGCGGCTCCCAGGGCGCCGGCCCCCCAAAGCGTGCGCGCGCGCCAGGGGCTCGGCCCGCCGGTGAGCGGGCGCGGATAGAGGGACGAGCTCTCGGGACCGCGGATAGCCGCCGGCGACGCGGCCAGCCGACGCGCGAACGATGGGGAGGAGGCCGTGATTTCGTCGCCGCGCGCCAGGTCGGCAGGCGTGCCAGGTAGCGTGGGCTTGTCCGCGCTCACGCGAGCGGCCCCGGTGGTCGACGAGAAAGAGCCCGTGACGACGCTGACCGACTTGTCGCTGGCTTGCCCTTCCGGGAACAGATCGCAGAGCAGCTTGAGGTGCTCGCGCGGCGCGAGCCTCTCCTCCATGATCACGCGCTCGAGATCGCGGGCCATGTCTCCGGCGCTTTGATATCGCGCGTCTTTGTCCCGCTCGAGAGCGTGCATCACGATCCGATCGAGCTCGGGGCTCACCGACGCATTGAACGTCGAGGGCGGCGGGATCTCGAGCTCGAGGACCATCCGGCTGGAGGCGTAGTCGCTGTTCGACCGGAACAGGCGGCGGCCGGTCAACAACTCGTGCAGCAAGATCCCCACCGCGAAGATGTCCGAGCGATGATCAATCTCGCCGAGCTGGATCTGCTCGGGCGACATGTACGCGACCTTCCCCTTCATCAGGCCGACCTGCGTGCGGCTGTCGCGGACCAGGTGGCTGACGCGCGCGATCCCGAAGTCGAGGATCTTCACCGTGCCGTGGAAGTCGAGCATCACGTTGGGCGGAGAGATGTCCCGGTGGACGATCCCCAGCAGCTTGCCGTCCGACGTCTGCAGCTGGTGGGCATATTGAAGGCCCACGCAGATCTGGCGAGCGATCTCGACGCTGGCGGCGACCGGCGCCATCCGTCCGGTCGCTGACATTCGCGCCTTGATCACCGTGAGCGTTCGCCCGTGAACCTGCTCCATGGCGATGAAGAAGCAGTCGTCGACGTTCCCGAACTCGTAGATCTGGACGAGGTTGGGGTGCGACAAGAGGCCGCTCAGCTTGGCCTCGTCGATGAACATCTGGACGAACGCTTCGTCCTGAGACAGCTGGGGCAGGATCCGCTTGATGACCAGTGTTCGCTGGAAGCCCTCGGGCCCGCCAACGACCGCTTGAAAAACCTCGGCCATCCCCCCGACGCCCAGGCGCTGCAGGAGGACGTACTTGCCGAACGGCTCGGGAGTCGGCATGGGGCGCGAATCAGGCCGAGACGGCTGTTCCCTCACCTCCTGAGGCACGCCTCCATTGTGGCCCGGTGGGTCCTCGGACACCAACGACTTTCCTCGGCATTAATTGCCGAGACCTTGAACGAAGCGCGGTGCGCCATGGCGAGGCCGCGCCTGCGACGAGATTCAAGACTTCGCGGCAAACCGCCGTTGTTGGCCCCGTGTGATTCGCGATGAGATCCCTACCTAGTGCGGGAAGGACGACGCTAATCGCGGCGGTGCTGGCGCCATTCGTGGTCGCAACCTTGCCGGCAGCGGCCTTTTTCCTGGCCACCAACGCGGCGCACGCGGCGCAGGACGACGAAACGCGGACGGTCGGCGCGATCACGTTGCTCAATCGCCGGGCGATAGAGGCCTACCAGGACCTGAACTTCGACGAGGCGCAGCGTCTGTTGCGCCAGGCCCTCGATCTCAGTGAGGCGCGCGGCCTCTCGCAGCATGCAATCCGCGCGCGGACCTGCGTCAATCTCGGCATCGTCCTCGTGGGTGGGTTCAAGGATCGGGAACAGGCAATCAAGTTGTTTCACCAGGCCTTGCAGATCTCGCCCGAGATCCGGCTCAGCCGGGCGTTGGCCAACCCGCAGATTCAGGAGGTCTTCGACGAAGCGGTCCGGCGCCTGGGCAGCGAACCTGCGACGCCGCCGCCTCCACCGGCCGCCGTCGTCGCGCTGCCCGCCGAGAAGCTCCTCGCGCACGATCCCGTTCGGACCGGGTTGCGCGGTAGCGCGCTCACCATCACGGCTTCGCCGGACGAGAGCCTCGGCCAGCATGCCCTGGTCCTCGGCTACCGACCCGCGGGCGCGGCGGTCTTTACCGAGGTCACCATGCAACGTCAGCCGAGCGGCATCCACCTGGGGCTGATCCCCGAATCCGCGACCGCGGGCGGGCACGTCGAATACTACATTGAAGCGCGCGGCACCAACGGCAAGCGCACGATCTCGAGAGGCTCGTCGGTCGATCCCCTGGTCGTCACGCTGGCGGCGCCCGAGGTCGCTCGATCCGTCGACGTGGCCGCGCCGGTGACAGGCCCGGCGTCGGACGACGACAGGCGCTGGGTGTTGACGCTGATGGCCGGAACCGGAATCGGCTGGACCAGTGGCGTCGGCGAGGTCCGCCAGCTCGACATCACGCCGTCCGGCTTCGCCTGGGCAAGTCTCGGGCACCTCGCGCCGGCGGTCGGCTACATGGTGACGCCCCACCTGCTCCTCGGCGTCCAGGGCCGACTGCAGCTGGTCAGCGGCGCCGCCGAGTATCGCCCGAGCGGCGGCGCGACCACCGGCGTGTGCGGTGGCGACGGCGTCTGTTCGCCGGCCAAGGGGGCATTCGCGGCGCTGGCCAGGGCCGAGTGGCTCTTCAACGAACCGAGCAGCACGTTCCGGCCGTTCCTGTCAGCCTCGGTCGGCGGCGGTCTCATCCGCCACGTGGCTCAGACCGGCGACCAGAGCGACTGCGGCGCGGACCAGAACGCCAAGTGCTTCGACACCGTACCGGGTGGGCCGTTCCTCGTCGGAACCGGCATCGGTTTCAGGTACAGCCTGTCACAGAGCGTCTCGCTCGTCTTCGCGCTCGACGGACTCATCGGCGCCCCCAAGTTCACGGCCGAGGCCGACGCGAACGTGGGCATCTCCCTGCGACTTTGACGGCGAGCGCGCGCCGTGAACTATTCGCCAGGGACAATCTGGCATACAATGCGGCGCATGCGAATTGTCCTGGTCGTCGTCGCGGTGCTCGGGGTTGGCCTCGGATGTGGTGGTTCAGGCGGAGGCAGCACGGCGGCGCTCGATTGCGCGTGGCTGGCGGGCGACAACTGCTGGAAGATGACGGCCGCCGAAGCGACCGCGTGCCTGCCGCCCACGACGGAGACTGGCGTGCTGAGCGCGGACAACAAGAGCTGCGCCTACACGAGCGGCGCGCAGGTGACGTTCGCGCCCGCGCTGGTGCTGCCCATCCCCGACAACGCGGACTGGAACTTCACGATCACGAACGGTGGCGCGGACTGCCTGCACTTCGAGAGCTCGAAGGCCGGGCTCAAGCTGGTCGTGGCCGGTCACACCGTGAACGAAGGGCTGTCGGGCGTGGCGGGTCTCAAGATCACTTGCCCTGACGGAACGGCGTACGCGAACGCCAACGCGCTCAGCCTGCTCGACTGCGGCGCGGACGCCGGCCTGTCGCTCGGCGGCTTTCCCGGCAACAGCTGGTCGTCGAGCGACTCGTCGGTGAGCGTGGGCCTGATCGGCACGTCCGACGACTCGCTCCCGCTGTTCGACTGCCAGCGCTGACAGACCTCGCGCGTGGCCGTCTGGCCTAACGCTGGCCCGGCTTCACGAACAGGTGGTCTCGGACGCCAAGCACACCTTTCACGGCGCTGGCCGCGCTGACGGCCTTGCGCGCGTCGGACGCCGACTCGACCGTCCCGGACAGCGTCACCACTTTGCCGTCCGTGTCGACGTGGACGTGGAGTGGGTCGAGGCCGACGCGCGTCACCTCGCCCTTGACCTTCGTCGTGATCCACGCGTCCTGGCCGCTCGCGCCGGCGTTGTCCGTGGCGTCCTCGAGGCCCTTGCGGGCCTTGTCGCCCAGGTCGACAGCGGCGTGGCCGATATCCTTCGCTGTCTTCTCGGTCGATCGGGCGACGCCTTTCACGTCATCGCCCACGGCGCTCCCCGCACGACCAGCCGACCCCGCCGCCCCGCCTTCAGAGGTGCGGGTACACGCGACGACCGGCGCCGAAGCGATCATGCACACCGCAGCCACCAGGGCTCTCCGAGATCGGCGCATGTCCATACGAAGAAGCTTTATGCGCGCCCCATGAAAAGGCAACGGCGGCGGGTTGCGTCGCCGCCGGTGCCTTCACCGATGAGAGACGATCTCTTAGTTCTTTTCCGTCTTGGTCTCGGTCTTGGTCTCCGACTCGGTCTTGCCGGTTCCGTCGTCCTTCTTCTTCGACTTCTTCTTCTTGGTCGTCTTGGTCTCGGTCGTGGTCGTGTCGTCCGCCTTGGCAATGGTCCAGGCGGTGGGGAGGAGAACGGCGAGTCCGAGGAAGACGATGCGTACGAGATTCATTGGTCACTCCTTGATGTTCGAATGAACTGCCCCAAGACCATAATGTCGATCTCTTAGATGGGAACCCCCGATCGTCGCTCGGTCGCGTAGAGAGGCTGCAGCGGCTCGTCGAAAAAGATCACCTATCTCGGTCCTAGAGCCTCCCCCTGACGCCGAACGTGCTTACGGATCCCTCCACGGTTTCCACGCGGCTTCAGAGCTTCACGTGGCCAAAAGGAGAGTTAGACGATGAACACGATCCATGATGGGAAGAAGCGTCCGCTGTCGTTGGTCCTGCTGTTGACCCTCTTTGGAATGGGCGCCGCGGTGGGGGGATGCGCCTATGCGGGCATTGCCGCCACGCCTGACGGAACCGTGCTGATCGCGCGCAATTCCCTCTTTGGCGGGCTCCGCAAGATCTATGCGTGCAAGCTCGTTGGCAATGCGATGAGCTGCGTGGAGACGACGAACGCGCCGTGATCAGGGTGCGACGCGCGACGAAGAGACAACAGCGTCATTGTAGGTATTGACGGCATCGACTGCGTTCGTGAACCCTGCGCCAATCAGGCTCAGGCCCGCGACGGTCGATGTCGCTCCTGCGCCGAGCGCAGCCGTTCCTTCCCAGTGTCGCAACAGAAACACCCGCAGCACCAGCGCGGCGACGCCGCCCACGTACAGCGGGACACCAGCCGCCAGCTGATTGTGCGAACGGTGGGCCATCCGAGCAGCCGAAGGCACGCTGGCGAGCAGCGGCTCCAGGGCGCCGCCGAACGGCCCGATGGGAACTTCCTGGCCATCTTTCACGTAGATCGCCGCCCCGTGACGAATGATGAGGCCCACCTGGCCGTTCGCTCGGGGCTGATAAGAAGTGCTACACGCGGCCGCCGCGCAGCAGGCCGCGACCACGGCGACGATGGGGGCCGCTTTGAAATTCACCGGGGCCTCAATGCGGCCCGACGACCAGCGCCAGCCGTCCTGCCTTTTCCCACTCGATCGCGAAGGCGACCAGATCGTCCTCACGCATCCCACGGCCGGGATCCAGCATCAACAACTGGCGGGTGCGCTGGTTGATGCCGACCACGACCTCGTAGTGCGCATAAGACCGGCTCGTGTACTGCTGCACCAGACCGACCAGGACCGGGCGATCCAGGGCCACTTCGCGCACCAGATCGGCTTCGGTTCCGCGCACCAGGAACGCGCGCAGGCCTTTTTCGCGGGCCAGATCACGAAGGGAGCCCGCGGGGATGCTGCCTTGCTCGCCGCCCGGAATGTCACGCGCGACATCGACGTCGGACGAGGCGACGCCCCAGTGTTGCAGCACCATGGCCAGCGCCGCAGCCCCGCATCCATGCTCGCTCGACTGGCGGATGAGAGGCACGCCGTCGACCAATGTCCAACCATCTTCCCGCGTCACATCAGCGATGGAAACGCCGTGCGCGGAGCCGCGATAGCAGCTCGCAAGCGCCAGCGCGGAGATGGCGACTCCGAATGCCGCGAGCCAACGCCGGCCGACAATCAAGCGAGGACGAGGATCAGAATCACCAACAATACGATGACCGCGCCGGTGCCGCCGATGATGACAATGTCGCCACCCTTGAATGACTCGAGGGACTTTGCCTCCGCCTCGCGCGAGGCGTAGGTCTCGTCCATCGTCGGCGACGGCGCGCGATCCTGGCGCGCCAGCGATCCGGTGCCCTCGGTCTTGCCGGTGCCCTCGATCTTGACCGAGGACGGGGGTGCCCCAGCGGCAGACTGATTCGCCCATGATGTCGACTGGATCGCGCCAATCCCCAGCATCGCGGCGCAGATCATGACGAGGATCCGGCGTCCGTGGCGGGGCTTGTTGCTCGTCTCTGTTCCCGTCATGTTCATCATCTATTCTCCCTGCGTGGAGGAAGCTGCTTTCGTTCCTCGAATGCGCAAGGGGTCGTTGGAAGATTGGACGAGAACATTTTGCTCACTGCCCTGGTCGGATGGGCGCCGCGCCCGGCGCCGAAGTTGGCTCCTCGCCCATTTTGATCTTCTTCTCCATGGCGGCCCGCGCCAGAGGTGTGTCCGGAACGGGAATTGCGTTGTCGCTCGCGACGACGCGCGTTCCGTACTCGTTCGCATACACGCGTGTGAATTCCGCCCCGAAGAGCACGATCTGCGACGAGTAATAGATCCAGACCAACAACACGGCGAGCGAGCCGGCCGCTCCGAAGGTCGACGCGACGCTGGCTTTCCCGATGTAGAGAGAGATTCCGAATTTCCCCAGGTGAAAGAGCACCGAGGTGACCAGGGCTCCGACCCAGACGTCGCGCCATGCAATCTTGACGTCGGGCAGGACCTTGAAGATCGCCGCCAGGACGAGGGCGACCAGGCCGAGCGAGAGACCGTAGCTGAGAACGTATCCGAGGATGACCCGGGCCGGCATGAAGCTGCCGATCCATG
>Ga0265314_10002260_pt1 | contig 19946 bp, 15 predicted proteins | sample 4126metaG_FD_203106 | JGI IMG/M metagenome (GOLD analysis project Ga0265314, IMG submission 203106) | Rhizosphere microbial communities from Carex aquatilis grown in University of Washington, Seatle, WA, United States - 4-1-26 metaG | ecosystem: Host-associated > Plants > Roots > Rhizosphere >... | reverse complement strand
TATTGCCGTCACATTCCTCACCTTTAAATCCACCGATCAGATCTGGTATCTATATCCCTTCCTCGGACTGGGAACGCTGGCGCCGTTCGGCGGATATGCCATTTATTTCCCTGAATTGTTTCCGACTCGGCTGCGAACGACGGGAACTGGATTGTGTTACAACGTCGGACGCTACGTTTCCGCGCTGGGCCCGCCGATGTTGGCGTATTTTGCGAGTATGCTCGACGGCAAATTTGAAACGCAGGGCTTTCGCGTTGCGGCCGTGATCGTGGCGTCGTCTTATCTGATTGGCATGATTGCGCTGATCTGGGCCCCGGAGACGTGCGACCAACCGTTGCCTGAAGACGAACGCATGCTCGCGCATTAAAATTTCATTGTTTGTCCACCGCCGGCGGCGCGGGTTTGCTCTCCGCCGGCGCGACCCACGAATAGACCAGCGCGATCGCCATTAAGATGATCAGCAGAAATAAGAACCAGCCAAGGCAAGTTGCAGCTCGGCGGCCGACCATTCTTTCGACGTGTTCAGAACTGCGGGCCATAGGATTACTCAGTAGGCAGGAACGGTAGTCAGTAAGGAGCAACTGGTAGAGCGTCCTTTTAACTGCTGGCTATCATCTACTGACTACTTCGTTAAAGCCGGCAATTCAGAATCTGCGTTTCTAAAATCGCGGATGCGCCGAGCGCTTCGAGCTTGTCCATAATGTCGATGGACTGCTTTTTCGGGATCATCACTTTCACCGCGACCCACTTCGGATCTTCCAAGTCGCTCACTGTAGGCGAATTGAAGCCCGGCGTGATCTTCTCCGCGTCCTTCAACTTCGCGCGAGGGACGTTGTATTCCAGAAGCGTGTACTGCTGCGCGGTGAGCACGCCCTCGAACCGTCGCACGATCAGCTCGCACAATTTCGGGTCGCGCGGCTTTTGTGCCTGGATAAAAACGGCCTGCGATTGAGCGATTGTTTCGATCACTTCAAGTCCATTGTCGCGTAGCGTATCGCCCGATTCGACGAGGTCCACGATGGCATCGGCCAGGCCGAGCGCCACCATGATTTCGACCGAGCCGCTCACTTCGAGCAACTGGACGTCGACTTTTGAGCGTCGGAAAAATTCTTTGGCTGAAGTCACCATCGAGGCCGCGACTTTCTGGCCTTTCAGCGCCTTCACACTCTTCGCGCCGTCGCTGGTCCGCGTTGCAAGTGCCAGGCGGCAGTGTCCATAGCCGAGTTCCAGTCGAGTGGTCACTCGCTTTTCGCAGCGGTTCTCGTGAATCAAATCCTTGCCGACCATGCCCATGTCCGCCGCCCCTTCCGCGACCAGCAGCGGAATGTCGTCGGGCCGGACGAACAGAATCACGGCGTTCAAACTGTCGACGTGCGCGAACAGCGAGCGGTCCCGCTTGCGGTACTTGATCCCGGCCGCCTTGAGCAGACTCTCACTCGGCTCCTGAAGGCGCCCTTTGCTGGGGATGGCAATTCGTGTCACGCTGTCTGGCAACCGCACGTCGATTCTCCTTCGGTAAATGTTTTCACCTGATTTTCAGGCAAGACTTGTACCCGAAACGCCGCTCACTTGCAGGGAAATTGCGCTCAATGTAACGCGTGCCGTTTATGGGGCGCGGGCGTCCCGCCCGCGAGGCGTAGTCCGGCGTGCGCATCACTCAGCATTGAAATAGTAGATGTGAACGAGACGAACAGCGGGCGGGACGCCCGCACCCCATAAACTACTTCTTCCATCCGATGTACTCGATATCGATAAAGTCGCCTGCCGCACCGTCCGCAACGGGGTCGAAGCGCAACTGTGTAATCGTTCCTGTGTATTCCGGCGACGCCGACAGATTGATTTCGTAAGTGTGTGGCGCGCCATCCGCGGTAATTTCAAAATCCACGCACTGCTTCGCGCTGAACGATTTGTCTCCAAAGCGCTGCCAGTAAATCTGAGCGGTGGTCTTTTGCGCTTTCAGCGCAGCGCGGACGAAAAGCGTGGGCGCGTCCGCGGCTTTCCACGCGGATGGCGGACTCAGCAATTGCGGATCGGCTTTCTCGAGCAATACGTGCCAATGATCTTTTATTGGCCAGCCGGAATCCGACGCATGAACCATCGTCCAATGTTGGCGATTCTTCGTGAAATCGAAATCCGGCCGCGCGTCGGGCTTGTGCTGCGCCGCGTACGTGCGAATGTCGCTCAGATTGCCGAGCACCAGCGTGTAGCTGTAGTCGTAGACAATGTTGTAGTCTAGAATCTCGTTATGAAGCGGCGCGATGTAGCCGCACGGACCATCCTTGATGCCGCCGCTGTTTTCTTTCCCGCTGAATCCACCGATGTACGAAAAGGTTCCGGGCGTAAAAACGCCGAGTCCCCAATCGTTGTCGTTCACCAGCGCCGCCCAGTTTTCCATCGCTCGAAAATTCGCCCAGGGAAAAGATGTGCCGGCCGGAACTTTAGGAATGCGCTCGATCGCGCCGCCGCTGAAGGGTTCAGCGCCGGTGTAGGTCATCAATTTCCACAGTGTGCCGATGGTGTAGATCGCCGGCAATTCCTGGCTTCGCGCCCCGTAGTGCGTCTTGTCGGGACGATCATTGTTGAGCCGGCAGCGAATTTTCGCGGTCGATGCGTCGAGCTCGATCCACGTCTCCATCGTACATTCGCCGGGAACATTATTGAGCGGCCAGTGCATCGGCACCGTTTTGACGTAGAGCGTTTTTCCGTCGTTGGTGTGCGCGAGAATCTTCGAGCGGTTGTGATAACAATCGCCCGACTGAATCGGATTCCAGCCCAAGCCTTTCCATTCAGGCTTGGGATCCTGAAACGGCACCGGCCCCGAATAATACGACTGCTGAATCTGCCGTCCCCAATCGAACGAGTTGACAATATTTTCCTTCGTCTTCGCATCGGCGAGGTACGTGATGCTTCCTCCGAGATCGAGGTTAATGCCGATGCGGATGACGCCGTTGTCGAGGTAGTCGATCTGGTCTGCAGCGGACGCGCCGCGGAAAAAAAGGAATGCAATAAGCAGAATGGAGTATCGAAAATTCATTTAAGATTGTGTGCCATCTTTATTGCGCTCATTTTCGATCTTGAGCAATGCATTTAGTTCATCGAGTGCTGCAAGATCCTTGTTCCTGCCAGCGATAGTCTTCGCTTTGACCAGCTTCGCCAGGGAAAGAAATTTTAGCTCGATCCCAAAGAGAATTTTCTTCCCGGCGTCCACGATCACGTCATCGTAGGGTCCGACACCTTCCAATTCGCCTAACATATCAAACTGACCGTAATCAGTGTCGAATGTAAAATTTAAGCCTGCCTTTAAAGTGCGAATATCCAATCTAAACGGCAAGCCTTTCGGCGCGCCTCGGGGGTAGGCATGAATCTGTGTCAGAAACGCTGCAAGTCGCCTTAAATTTTCATCATCTCTGGCGTAGCATACATCCAGATCAACTGTTGACCGCGCAGCGCCGTGCGCGATCCCAGCAACTCCGCCAATCACTACGAAACGCACACTGTGGGCAGTTAGTGTTTCCAATAGTGCGCGAAAATTGCAAGGCGTTGTCATTTCTTCGATGACTCAACCCATGGCGCATTTCTAATTGCGCATTGAATTTCAATCAGGGCCTTCAAATTTTCAAGCCGTTGTTCAACTGTTAGTCTCAAATTGGAAACAATTATTCCCAAATCTACGCCGCGCGGCCGGCAAAAATCCTGGATTTCTGCATTGCGCAGAATTCGATCCGCAAACTCTTCAGAGATAGGCTCAAGAAGATCGCAGTGCTTACGTTCGGATGTCCGATTCATATCAAACTCCTTAACGTTATTATACACTGTTCAAAACATTAAACGATTTCCTTCAACACATTCGCCGCAATCACCAGCCTTTGGATCTCGCTCGTGCCCTCGTACAGGCGGCAAATGCGCACGTCGCGGTAGTGGCGCTCGGCATCGTATTCCTTGATGAAACCGTAGCCTCCGTGCATCTGCAGCGCGGCATCGGCGGCGCGGAAGGCGGCTTCGCTCGCGAAAAGTTTTGCCATAGCGGCTTCTTTTGTGAAGCGCTTCTGGGCGAGATCCTTCAGTTTTGCCGCGCGCAGCATCAATAATTCCGCGGCTTCGAGTTCGGTCGCGCTGTCGGCGATCATCCATTGGATGGCCTGAAGTTTCGCCAGTGGCGCGCCGAATTGTTCGCGCGTTTTGACATGGCGGACTGCTGTCTCGAGCGCGGCCTTGCCGATGCCCAGCGCCTGCGCCGCGATGCCGATGCGGCCGCCATCGAGCGTCTCCAGAGCGACGTTGAAACCTTTTCCGAGCGCACCGAGCAGATTTTCTTTCGGAACTTTGCACTGGTTGAGGCTGATTTCCGTGGTGCTCGAGGCGTTGATGCCGAGTTTGTGTTCGGTCTTGCCGCGCGTGAAGCCGGGCGTCGTCGCTTCAACCAGAAACGCGCTGATGCCGTGATGGCCCAGACGTTTGTCGGACGTGGCGTAAATCACAAACACATTTGCGTAGCCGCCGTTGGTAACGAAGAGTTTGTTACCGGTGATCTCAAAATGATCGCCTTTGTCGGCGAAGACTGTCGTCATCGCGGACGCGTCGCTGCCCGAACCGGCCTCGGTGAGCGCGTAGGCGCCCAGAAATTTTCCGGTGGCGAGCGGCTTGAGGTATTTTTCTTTCTGCAGATCGGTGCCGTGCTTCAGGATCGGGTCCATGCACAGGCTGGTGTGCGCGCTGAGAATCACGCCGGTGCTCGCGCAGGCTTTGCTGATTTCCATCACGGCGAGGTTGTACGCGAGGGCAGTGCAGCCGGCGCCGCCCCATTGTTCGGGAATATAAATGCCCATCAAGCCGAGCTCGCCCATTTCTTTGACGAGTTCTTCGGGAAAGCGAGCCGTTTCGTCCAGCTCGCGAGCCAGCGGCTTGACCTTCTTCTGCGCAAAATCGCGTGCGGTCTCAACGACGGCCTGTTCCATCTCACTCAGACTGAAATCCATGTTATGATCCTGAGAGCCTTGGGTTCGTGCCTCCGTGACGCCATGGGAATTATAGCATGTCGGAGCATCCGGTGCGGGGAAGGGCGGGGCAAGTGAGAAGACCGAAAAATTCAACTTGCATCCGCCTCCAAATCGCTTAAAAACTCTGTCTCTCCGCGCCATGGCTTATGGCGCGGACTTTTGTTTGTAGCGCGGACCCTTTCCATTTGGGAAGGCACACGCGCCGAAAAGGAGCACGACGATGTCAGTCCACAAAAGTTTACGCACCGGCGGTTCGCTGACGAAGCACCGCAATGTTTTGACCCGCATCGAGCGCATCAAGGTTCTTGAAGAAGCCGGCGGCTGGCGCGAAGGCCAGAACAGCGTCCTCGGCCTGCGCAAGGTCAAGAGCATCAAGATGGCCGCGAAGAAGAAGGTGAAGAAGGAAGCAGCAGCCGAAGGCGTCGGCGCAGCACCGTCCGCGGCATCACCCGCGGCAGGCGCCGCACCGGCCGCAGGCGCGAAAGGCGCGGCACCTGCCGCAGCTGCCAAGCCGGCCGCCAAGAAGTAGTCATTCGGCATCGAGAATTGGACGTAAGGAGCAGGCCCGAATCGGGCCTGCTTTATTTATTTCGAATGGTTTGAAAGTGAACGGTTTACTGCGGCGAGCTACTTCTTCTTCGCTGATTTCGCGCGCACGGTCGTGTTGGTCTCGTATGCCTGCTGCGATCCCGCGGCCACCGGAACGGTCGGCGCATCCACGCCAATGGCGGGAATGGGTTTCACCACGGCTTCCAAGCGCACCGAGCTGACTCGCGCATTTCCGTCCTGCGCATTGGCGCGCAGCGCGCCGTGGCGGTAGGAGACGATCAGCGCGCGGACGACGTTCGAGTCATACACGCTGCCGGACTGCTGATCGAGTTCGGTGAAGGCCTTCTTGACCAGTGCCGCATCGGGTTCGGCATCCGGGTTGGAGGCGCCATTCGGATAGATCCGCGAATCGAAATCGCGGGCGACGGCGACAATGCGCGCGGCCAGCGGAATTTTTTCGCCCGCCAGGCCGTCCGGCTTGCCGCTGCCGTCGTAGCGTTCGTGCTGAGCGCAGATTCCGGGCAATGCTTCGTGCAGGCCGGGGATGTCTTTCAAAAATTCCATCGCCACGGACAGATGCGCCAGCGACGGATCGGGCGCGCTCGTTCCGGCGGAAGATTGTGCGACGGCCGAAACTTTGCCGATGTCGTGCAGCAGCCCCGCGAGCGAACTGAACAAAACCTGGTTTTCAGTTAATCCGATTTCGGCCGCGATCGCTCCGGCGACCGAGCAGACCCGTTCGGCGCGCCCGCGCTGGCCGGGCGTCGCGCCCTGCAGCAGCGAAACCAAGCGGCCGATTGTGCGCAAAAACGTGCGGCGGCGCCCGCGCATCAAATTCAGATTTTCCATTGCCATCGCGAGCTGCGAACCCATCGCGGAAAGCAATTGCACGTCGCTCTGCTCGAAGGTGTCGGTGAGGCTCGAATTCACGGCGTATATTGCGCCTACGGCCTGGCCACCGCTCTGGATCGGCACGCAGAGCACCGCGCGAATCTGGTTCATCACGATCGAGTCGTCGGCTTTGAAGCGGTCGTCCTGCATCGCATCCGCGGTCAGAATCGCGCGCGATTCGGTGATGACGCGGCGCAAAATCGAGCGCGAGATCGGGACGTTTTTCTTCTCAGTGGTCTGGCGCATCGCGCGCGGCGTGATCGAGCCGGTTGCTTCATCGCGCAGGAAAAGATACAGATGGTCGGCGGGAATGTATTCCTGCGAAAGATCCAGCAGGCGTTCGAAGAGTTTCTTGTCGTCGCGTTCGCTTTGGATGATTGACGTGGCCTGGCAGATCGCCTTGAACATGTCGCTCTCGCGGCCGGCGCCTTCGCCGACGTAGAGGTCGTCCATTTTCAGGTCGAGAGACGTCTTGAACGGCTGCTGGTCGTCCTCCTCGAATTCCAAGTCGCCTTCGCGCGCTTCCTTGGTGCTCTCGAAGAGCAACTGCGTGTTTCCGACGCGCACCACATCGCCTTCGCGCAGCAATTCTTCTTCAATGCGTTCATCGTTGACGAAACTGCCGTTGCGGCTGCCCATGTCGCGAATGAAAACCATTTCGCCGACACTGAATATTTCCGCGTGTTCGCGCGAAACGCCCTGGTCAAGAATCTGCAAACCGCACGAATTGTCGCGGCCGATCAGCAAACGATTCTGCCCGTTCAGGGACAGAACTTTGCCCTTCTGCTTGCCATTCTTTACGCGAATCTGCGGCATCGTTTAATCGTCAATCCGAAAGCGTCTTCACCCTAACAATCGTCTACAATACTACGTGCAGATATTTCAGGTGGAATCAGAAAAAAGTAAAATCCGGTTCCGATTTCGTGTCAAAACCGGCTCTTTTTACTTATCGGTAATCAGAACTCCATGTTCCAGTCGAAGAATCCGCTGAGCTCGCTCGGAGACATTACGGTCGTGCGTCACGATCAGCACGGCTGTTCCGCGTTTCTGGCTCAGTCCAAAAATCAGGTCCATGATATGGCGCGCCGTTTCGGGGTCAAGGTTGCCGGTGGGCTCGTCGCAGAGCAGGATCTTGGGCTCGAGCAGCAATGCCCGGGCGAGCGCCACGCGTTGGCGTTCACCTCCGGAAAGCGTTGCAGGGCGTTGCTTTGCATGAGATTTTAAGTCCACCAGACTGAGCAGTTCCTGCGCCCGCTCGATGTACTGCGCCTGCTGCGACATCCAAGCCTGTACGCCCAGCGCGATTTTCCCCGGCAGCAGGATGTTTTCGAGCACGTTGAACTCGGGCAGCAGGAAATAATGTTGGAAGACGAAGCCGATATTTCGGCTTCTCAAGAACGCGCGACTGTTTTCGTTCAGATTTCCGGCAGGCGTGTCGTCGATGAAGATTTCGCCTTCGCTGGGCGTATCGAGCAACCCCAGCAAATGGAGCAGAGTACTTTTGCCGCTGCCGCTGCGTCCGACCAGCGAGGTCACTTCGCCCGCACGCAGCGAGAGGCTGATGCCTTTTAGCACGTCCCGGCGTTCTTCTCCGTCGATGAAAAATCGCTTCACGCTGTCGGTGCGCAGAACGACGGAGTTCTTCCCGACGTCGTTCCGTCCGCCGCTTGCCGTTTCAACCTGTTCGACTGTTTTGGTGGAGTTACTCATGCCGAAGGCACTCCACCGGATTCATGCGTGAGGCCTGCAGTGCCGGAATCAGGGCGCCCAGGAATGCTGAAATCATTGTGGCCGCGGCGATAATGCCGATGTCGAAACCGAGCGTGCGCGTCATAACCCGTTCGTGGCCGAAGGCTTCGCCGGGGAATAAATCGATGTGCGCGGTGACCGCAAGGAATTCGACGATGCCGTTGAGATTGCTGATCAGCACGTAAGAGCCCACAAAACCCACGAGCAACCCGAGGCCGCCGATGAACAGCGCCTGCACGAGAAAACAGGAGCGTATGCCGGCCGGCGTCGCGCCCATCGCGCGCAAAACACCGACGTCGCGGACTTTCTCGGCGACAAGTCTGCCAAATATCAGGTACATCACGAAGGCCAGCAGCCCGAGAAAGACGCACATAATGATGCGCATCATCATGTTTTCGGTCGTAATCGCCTGATAAAATTTATTGTCCTTGTCCTGCCAGGTGTCGACGATCACCGCGTTTTCATGGTGATATTCCGGGATGTCGCGGTGCACGATTGCGACCATTTTCTCGCGCACTTTTTCTTTCAGCTCTTTCAAGTCCGGCCGGTTCGGTTCGGTCAGCCATAAATACAGCGTCTTGGCCTGGCCTTTCACGCCGATCAGTTCAGCCAGATTCTGGCGGTCGACATACGCGGCGGTTTCGAGATAGGGATTTTTTCCCTCAAAGAAACCGATGATGTAAAACGCGCGTGAGCGCGCTTCGCCTTCTTCGTCGGAGAACAGAAACGTGACGCGTTCGCCGATTTTCAGATTGTACGAGCGCCGCCACGCCCCGCCCACGATGCAGCCGGGCAGTTTCAGATTGCCGGCTTCGTGAAATCCGAATTCGGTCAGGTCGTGCGGAGTCATGATTTCTTTGAGCCGCCCGTATTTCAATTCGCGCTGCAGATCGATGCCACGGAGCGTGCCGACGGTCCGCGCTGAATCGAAAATGGCCATCGCCGGCGATTCGAGCCCGATGGTGACACCGCGGATGCCTGGATCGACCTTCGCCAGTTCATCGGCCCACGGTTCAGGCCGCTGAATTCCGCCCGCCAATTCGCCCACGCTGACCGACGCGTGCGCCATGATGCTCTGGAGTTTGTCCATCCAGTGCTCTTTCGAGCCTTCCAGGACCGAAATAATCAGCAGGTACAAGGTCACAACGAGCGCGATGAGCGCGCCGGCGACCCAGGTGATCGAGCGAGTGCGAAGATGGCGAAGCGCGACGCTGAAAACGTACATAGCATTCTAGTATCGGCATTTTTGAGTGTTTGTCAGTTGTCAATTAATGAAGTGCAGCGCGACAAAAACGCGCAACGCCGGTTGGCGTTGCGCGTAAGAAGATGTCCATTCACCGGGTCTGCTGTACAGCCGTCGTGCTTTGTGTCACTTCGGCGCAGGAGCCGGAGTTGCAGGCGCAGGCGTCGGGGTGGCCGATTTCGGCGCTTCGACTGGCTTCACCGGAGCCGGCGGAACAACGGGCGCAACTTTCGGCGCGGCTTCTTCCTGTTTGATCCGGTTGAGTGCAGCGTTCGCCCGGGCCGCCACGTTCTTTTCGTCCGGATTTTCTTTCAGCACGCGCTCGAGCTCTTCTTCAGCCTTCTTGTAATCTTTGCGGCGGCGGGCGAACTCGGCCAGTCGCAGGGAGTACTCGGCCTTCTGCGGCGCCTGCGCTGTTTCGCGCAGCTTGACGTAGGCTTCTTCGGCTTCTGCATTCATTCCCGCATGTTCGAGGAAACTGGCCATCATCATTGCGTTGTAGGGCGAGGAGTTGTCGGGGGCCATGTGTTCCTTGGCCCACTTCACTGCTTCGTCTTTTTTGCCGGACTGCAGCATCAATTGCGCGATCTGGTAATTCGACGATTGGCCGACGCCTTTGGGGTCGAGTTTCAACAATTTCTGATGGACTTCGATCGCTTTGTCGAACTGGCGGGTTTCCTGAAATGCCGACGCCTGGCGCAGCAGCAGGGACACGTCGTTGGGTTTGAGCGCGAGCAATTTTTCGTACACGGCCGCGGCCTTGACCGGATCACGCTTTCCGCTGCTGTTGTACAGATCGCCCAGCCGGTTAAGAGCGTCGGCGTTGTTTGGATCTTTGGCGACGGCTTCTTCGGCCGCCGCAACCATCTGGTCGATCTTGCCCGGCTGGTTCTGCCAGATCGACGTCAGGCGGTTGTTCACCGCCGAGCGAATCCACTGTTCTTCGGGCTTATTGCTCGTCCCGACCGCCGTCACCAGGTCGTTAAGTGACTTCTCGGCCTTGGAGGGATCGCCGTCCTGAGTATAGACGTCGGCAAGAATCAGCGTGTACTGCGCACGCATCGACAGATTCGTGGCCTGTCCGATCACTTCTTCAATGCTGGCCGCGGCGCCCTTGTAATCCTGCTTGCGCTGGAGCAGCGTGCCGAGCGCAAAGCCGATCTGTGTTTTGACGTCCGGTTCTTTTGCGAGGGGCTGCGCTTTCTTCAGGAGTTCCTCGGCGCGATCCAGCGCGTTGTAGCGCAAATGAACCTGCGCCAGGTCGAGCAGATAGCGCGGATCCGACATTTCTTTTACGGCCGGAGTCATTTCAGGAATTGGAGGCTTGGGCGCGGCCACGGGGCGGGGGCCGATCGGCGCGGCCACGGGTTTTGGCACAGCAGGTACCGCGGCGGGCGGAGTTGCTACAGGAGCCGGGACTGGTGCGGGTTTCGGCGGAGCGTCTTCTCCTGCGCTAAGAGTTCCTGCGATGGCACAACCTGATACCACTATGGCACTGATCCAGCGGCTTTCACGACCGATCATACTTACATCTCCCAATAAAAAGAGGCCCAGTTCAAAGCGCGCTTCTTACAGCGACTCGCCCTGACATGCAACTTCCGATAAGATGATTGTACACGGGACGATACGGGACTGCTATTTCTTCTTTGCGGGCTGCTTTTTGCCGTTGTCGGCGGTGGCGGGGCCATCTTTTGCCGCACGGGCGGCCTTCTGTTCGGCGACTTTCTTGCGATAGGCGTCGAGCGCCTCTTTTGTCGGCGTACTCTTGGGATCTCCGGGATAAGTGTCCAGCGCCATCTCTTCCATGTTCGTCGCGCCGTCGCCGTCGGAGTCCTTATCAAAAAGCGCTACAGCAGCGAATTGAATATTGATCCGGTATTCGTCTTTTGAGTGGATCAGCGTCTGCACGTCTTTGCCGTAAAGGCCGAGGTTTCCCTTGCCCGGCTTTTCGCCTTCTTTGACATTATGGCAGAAGATGCACTTGCCGGTTTCCTTCAGCCCGAAATACGCCTGGTAGCGCTCGAGAAAGTCGCGCTTTGCATTGGCCGGACGGGTCAGCACGACGACGGCAGAGCACGCCAAAAATACCGCAAGCATCTCGAATCTGGCTTTCCGTCCCAGCATGACTGTGCTCCACTTAATATAAAGGAGACGCACCACCAGTCCTCTTTATTAGGAGGATAATCGGCGGTTATGGTTCCTTCTTGACGACTTTCACTCCAAATCCCGCGGCCGGAACGTCGACCGTCACGCCGTCTGAGAAGGTGACCTTCTTCTCAACAAAGCTCAAGTTGTATGACATGTATGTTTTCAGTCCCTCCTTTTTGAACGCGGCGTAGAGCGGATAATCTGCCGTTACGGTGCGGTCGACTGGGCCGCTGACGTTCAAATTGTGAATCCAATGGTAGACGTTTGCGCGCGTATTTCCGGCTTCGATAGCAAATGTCGGATTCGCATCGTACTGTTTGATCGCGTCCGCGGGATCGCTCAGCGCGTGGTACATCAGCACCTGGCACGGCCAATCGATCCACTTCTCGCCTTTATTTTCGGCGACGAGCGCCGCGTAGTTCCGCTTCACATAATCGGGATAGCGGCCGAGGTACAGCGAGCCGCCGTGAAACGGCATCCAGTTGATCCCGTGAACGATTTCCGGCTTGTTTGAAAACCACGTTTCGTTCACGCCTTTCGCGCCCCAAACCATTGTGACGACCGCCGGCGTGTATTCTTTTGGACGATTCTTGGCCTCGACGTCGAACCAGTACTGATTGATCGATTCGCATTCGGTCGTGTAAAGATAAACGCCGAGATCGCGCAGTTTCGTGTCGCCCGTCGCCTGTCCGAAAAGAATGAGGCCCGTCCACGCGTTCATCGCTTCGGACGAGGACTCGTGGTTGTTGCCGTCGAAGAACGCGCCCTTGCCCGAGGCCCACGAATGCCCCGCGTACGGATCGAGATTGCGCAGGAACGGAAACATCGGGTCGTCGCGATCCGGGCACGCAATGTCGCGGATCAGCAGGCGGACCATCGGCCCGTACTTTTCGGCGCCCGCCCAACCCGTTTCATGCCGCGCAACTTCCGCCGCCGCGCGCAGAAAATAGCCGTAGTGAAAATGATGATCGCTCAGATCGGTCTCGCTGCCGTAGCTGGCCGGGTAGCCGATCAGCGTGCCCCAGTTCTTGTTGTAGTAGAAACAATTCTTCGTTTTCTCGCCGCCGGGAGCCGTCGCGCTGAACCATTTTTCCAGATTGCCCTTAAGCTCCGCATAGATTTCTTTGCGCGCGTCGTTTGCGCCGCACTGTTCGGCGATCGGCAGCAGCGACGCCAGCAGGCCGAGCCGTTTGCCGCCCCAATACGTGTCCTTCAGGTCCGGCTCTTTTTTCGCGATCGCTTCTTCGACCAACTTCGTCAGCATCGCGCGATCGTAGTCGCCGTTGTCCGGAAGCGACGGCATCACGCCTGGAAAAATAAGCTGCGTCGAGAACCCGCTGCCTTCCGCGAGCTTCATCGTGCCGCGCACACTCGGATAAGTCGCGTCGAGCAACTTGTCTTTCGTGTTCATCCACTGGTGCGGGTAAAGCGCGTATAGCGTCGCCGCGTCCTGGCCTTCCATTGCCTTCGTCGTGATTGAGAACGTTGTCGTCACCGTCGCTTTCTTTTCATCGAAGCTCCAGTCGACTTTCGATCCCGTCACGTGCGCGTAGGCGTGTTTGGCAAACAGATCGAACATCGCCTGCGATTTTTCCGGAAGCACGGCGAGCGAAAAATAATTTTTGCCGTTCATCTCGCAGGTCAGTGTTTTTGTGGTCAGGCCTTTCCACTTACAACCGGCCGGACCATAGAGCGCGTAGGCTTTGCCGTTCACAAGAATGCCGAGCATCGGCTTGTCCGCGTCGCCGGCCCAAACTTCGGGCGCTTTCTCGAACGAAATCGTGGCGTCGCCGCCATCGTAGAGCGCGTAAACATAGGGGCTGCCGTGGCCGAAGGTGGTTTTGAAGCCCTTTCCATCGCTAGTGAAGGCCGCGGTGACAAACCAGTCGCTGAATCCATCGACACGCGCATCGGGGAATTTCGCAACCGCGGAATGCCCGAGCGTGAAATCGTTTTTTCCGCCGGGCATGGCGCCGAAGATGCCGACTTTGTTCACCGCGATCTTGTCCGCAAAGCCGACGCGCAGCCCATCCAGTTCTGCGCGCAGGATCAGTGGATGCGCGTACATCGGCTCGGAAAACGGCACCCATGCCAGCGAACTCCACCAGTCGCTCGTCGGCATTGCGCCTTTTACGTTCTCGGTTTTGTAAATCGTCGCCGGCGGTTCCTTCACGCCTTTCGGCGGTTTGACGAGATAACTTCCTTCGCCGGCAAGCTCCACATTTTCACCAGCGAAACTCAGGGCGCTGCAAAACAGCGCCGCGATTACTAATGCTTTAGAGAAAATCCAATTCATCCGTTCAAGTCCTCGCGTTTTTTGACAAAAACTGCGAACACTTTACACCACACCGCAGCGGCATTCCAATTCGCGAAATTCAGTGACGCTTCGCGGCCCTTTCTGTTCCCCTCTCCCCTTGAGGGAGAGGGCCGAGCGAGCGAAGCGAGACCGGAGTGAGGGGTGAGCGTTGCGACCCCAAAAAATCACGGGCAGCCCTCGCAGGCCGCCCGTGATCGCCCTTCAACAACACGATTTTGTTCAGCGGTTCTTGCGCACGCTCTTCTTTTTCGCATGCGTGAAGCTCGGCAGCTTGATGACCTTGCCGCCGTCCATCGCGGACTGGTGCGCGAGAATTCCCACGCACGTCCAGTTCGCCGACTGCACCGCGTTCGGGAACGGGTCGCGATCGGTGATCAGCGCGTCGACGAATTCGTGCGCCAGATGCGGATGCGAGCCGCCGTGACCGGCGCCCTGGATGAAGGAAAGATGCGCCTTCGAGTCCGCGTCGTAAACGCCGCCGGTCGTGAAGCGCTGGATTTCCTTCGGCAGCAGCTTCGCGTAGTCCGGAACTTTTACGTGCTGCGGAATTTCCGGCTCCGGCTTCTTCGCCGTGTGAAGAACTGGCTCTTCGTTTTCGCACAGCTGCCACTCAAACGTTTTCTTTGTGCCGTAGACGTCGAACGATTCGCGGTACTGGCGGGCCGTGTCGAACAGCGAGCGGATAATGCGCGCGCTCAGGTCCGAATCCTTGAACTTGATGTGGCACGTTTCGACCGCGAAGGGCGAGTTGTATTTCGAGATCAATTCCTTGCGAATCGTGCCCGAGCCGAAGCACGAGACGTATTCGGCTTCAGCCTTCGTCAATCCCAGGCACGGTCCGACGCAGTGCGTGGCGTAGTGCATCGGCGGCAGGCCCGGCCAGTAATTCGGCCAGCCGTCCATGTCCTGCTGATGGCTCGCCTGCAGGAACTGGATCTTTCCGAGCTCACCCTTTTCGTAGAGTTCCTTGATGAACAAAAATTCGCGCGCGTAAACTACCGTCTCGGCCATCATGTATTTCAGACCGGTCTTCTCGACCAGTTTCACGATCTGTTCGCACTCTTCGACCTTCGTCGCCATCGGCACCGTGCACATGACATGCTTGCCGGCTTTCAGCGCCTTGATCGATTGAATGCCGTGTTCGGGAATCGGCGTGTTGATGTGAACCGCGTCGACCTCGGGATCTTCGAGCATCTCGTCGTAGTCGGTGTAACGTTTTGAAATTCCAAACGCGTTTCCGACCTCATTCAGTTTCTTCTCCGTGCGCTGACAGATCGCATACATGTTCGCGTTCGGATGGCGCTGATAAATCGGGATGAACTCGGCGCCGAATCCGAGTCCGGCGATGGCGATATTGATCTTCTTCTTGGGCATTTTTCTCTCCTCTTTTTGTACGCAGGCTTCCCCGCCTGCTTGATGTTCTACGCGACGAATTCTTAATCCACCGTTTCCACGGTCACGGCCATCACAACCGGCACCGTGTGATCCGGGCCCTTCACCAGTTCGATGTTCTCGATCACATCGTTGCTTTTGGGATGGATTGCGAAGTACCGAATCTGCTGGCCGCGCAGTTTGAACGCCAGTTTCGACTCCGGCACATTGATCTCGCGGATGTAGTCGGCAAAGTGCACGCCGTCTTTCAGCGGATGATCCTCAGTCTTGCCGTTCGCGTAGCGCAGGCGCACGATCATCGTCACCGAACCGTCGGGCTTCGGCCCCGTCGCGCCCCAGCCGCTGACGCCGCTCAGGAAATGAATCGCCTTCGCCGGCGCGTTGCACGGCAGCGAAACCGATTTTGGCATCGTCGGTCCAAACGTTCCGGTCGGCCCGTAGAGCATGATCACGTTCGGCGTTTTATCGCCCTGTGGATCGACCAGGTTGAAGGGAACGCCGTCGAACGTTTTCGGCGACCAATCCGGGAAGACCAGCCGCTGCTCCTGCGCGTCTTTGTTGATGAACATGCCGAGCGTCGAAACAATTGTCGCCGACTTATGCAGATCGAGCGGCATGAACTTTCCGCGCGCGGTCAGGAATTCGAGAAGGTCCGCGATGCTTTCCTGCGGAATCTGTTTCTCGAAGCCTTCGGGCATCAGCGATTTTGTCGAGGCCATCAGTTTCTTGATGTTGTCGCGCTGGATCGCGGTGACTTTCGCCTCGGAATCGAGAATTTCGATCGACGTTTTTGTTTCCGACGACAGCAGCCCCACCTTCACCTGGCCGTCGTTCGTGATCACCGTGTATTGCCGGAAATTTCCTTCCACGCTGCGGCTCGGGTCGAAAATGTGGATCAGCAATTCGCTCTTCGGATGCGCCGACATGCCCGTCAGATCCGGCCCGATCTTCGCGCCTTCGCCGCTGTGCATGTGGCACTTCGCGCAGTTCGCTTTGAAAACGTCTTTACCTTTCGCCGCATCGGCTTTGTGCAGCACCACCTTCGCCAGTTCATCGATCACTTTCTGGCGATCCGCGTCCGGCAATCCGCCGCCGCTTTCCATCAATTTCTTCGCGGACTCCGCGATCGCTTTGTTGGGATGCGATGCGAGAGACTGTTTCTGATCGAGCGACAATTCGGAGAGCTGCACTTTTCCCTGCTCCGCGCCTTTGACGAGCGCCTCGGTCCAGTCCGCGCGGCCGAGCAGCATCACCAGCGCGCGTTGCCGCACGGCCGGCGTGAGCGTCGCGAGATTTCCGACAAGAACCGTTCCTAGCTCCGCAGAATCCGAGCGGCGTACGGCGTCGAGAATTCCCGCAGCGAATTCAAGCGAACTGCGAACCGTGATCAGCTTGAGCAATTCCTTCGCAGACTCCGCGTCGGCTTTGCGCAGTTCAATCAATTGCACCGCGGAAGCCACGCGATCGGCGTCGCTGATCTTTTCATTGCGGGCTTTCTCGAGCATCGCCATGCCGATTTCGGCTGTGTACTTGTCCAGTTCAGTGCTGCCGAGGTGGCTCGCGATGCCGACCACTTGCCCCTTCGCATCCGCCGAACATTCGGAGATCAGTTTCAGCAGCGCTTTTTCAACGCTCTCGTCCAGCTTGGTCTTTGAATAGGTCAGCGAACCTTTCGACAGCCCGCCAATGACCGTATCGCACGCCTTTCGCTGGCCTCCGACAAGCGCCATTACGACGCTGCTCGTCGCCGCCGCATCTCCCCCGCGTGCGGTGTGTTCCGCGACACGCGCGATCAGCTCAATTGCTTTGCCATCGGCGGAATCGAGCTTCATGGACGCGACAGCCTTCAAGAATTGAACGTCGTTCGCTGCCGCCGCCGCTGTCATCGCGTCAGGAATGTGCTTGTCCGAAATATTGATCGGATCGCTGAGCGAACTCGCGATCGCCGTCGCCGCCGCGTCGGAGCGCGGCATTTCCGCGAGCGCCAAAAACGCCGCAAGCCGCACCAGAGGTTCGCTGTCCGCGTGAGATCCGGCTGCGAGCAGCGCGCTCGCCGAAGCGTCGTTGCGCGGAAGAACGTTCACTGCGTTACGCCGGACGCCGGCCGACGGATGTTTCAGAGCCGCGAGCGCAGCCGCAGTTGCCGCTGCGTTTGAGCCGTCCAGCGACTTCAAACCCTGCAGCGTCCACAGCGCGTGAATGGCGCCGACGTTCAGTCCGAGTTCGTCGATGGCATTGTCCTGCGTCAACGCAATCAGTGCCGGAACGACGTCCGCGTTTCCGCGTTCAATCAGCAGGCGCTGCGCCGTCGTGCGCCAGAACATGTTGTCGTTCTTCAGCGCGGCGACCAGCCCCGGGCCATCTTTCGGATCGAGTTTCAGCGGCTGGTACGGTTTCGCATCCTTATACACAAGACGGTAGATGCGGCCGTGCGAATGATCGCGCAGTGGCGTGTCATAGGCGTTGCCCTTTCCGTTTTTGAAACCCTGCGGCACAGGATTGTGCTGAATGATGTAATTGTACCAATCGATCATCCACAACTGTCCGTCCGGTCCGACTTCGGTCATGATCGGCGCAGTCCACTCATCGTCGCTCGCGGCGACATTCCACGCGTTGCGCGACGTGAATGTGCTGCCCTTTTTCTCGAGCACAAAAGTGGCGGCGACGTGGCCGGTCGGTTCGTTCACAATCGCGACGCGGTTCCAGTACTCTTTCGGCAGCGCGCGCGCGGTGTACAGCGCGTGGCCTGCGCCGGCAGTGAACTTTCCATGCGCGTCGACCTGGCGGACTTTTTCGGTGACGGGATGGATATCGTTGCTGTCGGCGATGCAGTTCAGCGCGTTCGTCGACCAGCCGCGCACGCTTTCGTAATAGCGATTGGGAATCGACATGTAGACGCTGGGATTGTTGTTCGCCGTCGAGCCGAACGCGAGCCCTTCCTCGCTGAAACCCAGGCCCCAGGAATTGTTGTTGTTGCTGCGCAGGAATTCCATCTTCGACCCGTCCGGCTTGAAGCGATAAAAACCTGCGCCGAATTTCAATTTCTCGCCGCCGACTTCGCCGCTGAAACTCGAATAACCGACGATGCCCCAGATCCAATTATCCATCGCGTAGTGCAGGTTGCTGGGTCCGGCGTGCGTGTCGCCTTTGCCCCAGCCGCTGAACAAGACCTGGCGCACGTCGGCCTTGTCGTCGCCGTCGGTGTCTTTCAAAAAGAGCGTCTGCGGCGCCATCTGCACGATCAGGCCGCCGTTGGCAAAGGTGAGACTCGTCGGAATATTCAGGTTCTCGGCGAAGATCGTAAATTTGTCAGCGACTCCGTCGCCGTCGGTGTCTTCGCAAATCTTGATGCGGTCGCGGCCTTCGCCTTCGGGGCGGATGTCGTTGGGATAATCGAGCGTCTCGGCAATCCAGAGCCGCCCGCGGTGATCCCATGCCATGGCGATGGGTTTGGCGATCTGCGGATCGGCAGCGAACAGTTTCGCCTCGAATCCTTTCGGCACGACCAGATGTTTGATCGATTCGGCCGGATCGAGGGGCACTTGCATTTTCTTCCATTCTTTGCCCATTTCGCCCCATTTGCCGCCCGGGACATAAAACGGCACGTCGGCATCGACGTATTCGAACGGTTTGACATCGGTCCGCTTCGGAGTCATCTCCGGTTCGCCGCGCGACGCGACCGGCGCCGAAGTGGGTTTGTCGTCTCCGCAGGCCCAGCGAATTCCGCGTTCAACCAAGGCTTGGAAACCAGGATTCGACCACGTACGTTCATCGTGGCCATACGCGGTATAAAATACGCGGCCCTTTCCGACATTCCGCACCCACGTCCACGGTTCTTCGGTGTCGCCTTCCTTGCGTGTTTGCAAAACAGTTCGATCGGCGTTGTGCTTTGTGTGAACGTACGTTTCATCCCACGTTCGGAAAGGTTCAAGGCCTTTCATGATCGGATGGTCGCGCTGCGCGACGGTTGTGTTGAATTCGCCGGTGCCGTGCTTCAAAAATTGAGCGCCAACCAGTTCGATGTACTTGGGTGAATTCAAAAAACAGTACGACGCGCAGTGTAGCGGCACAAAACCTTTGCCGGCCGCCACGTAATCCAGAAGCGCCTTCTCCTGGTCCGATTCGATCTTGGTCGTGTTTGCATAAATGACCAGGCAGTCGTACTTGGCCAGATTTTCCGGGTTCAGATCCCCTGCATTGGCGGTGTAGGTGATCTCGATCCCGCGCTCGCTCATAACCGGTTTCAACTGCGCGAAGCGATCGGCAGGTTTGTGGTGTCCGTTGTCGCCGAGAAAAAGGGCTTTGATGACCTTTTTCGCCGGAGCGTCTTCGGCGTTGGCGATTCCGGAGAGGAAGATTGCGAACAGCAGTAAGCATACAGAGGCCAGTGAGTTTTTCGTGCGCGAATACATGGCGTTGCCTTCCGTAATGGGTTCCTGTTAAGACGTCACTATGCTAGTTTTTCGTACAACGCCAGGCCATGAGGTTATACGCAATTAACTTGAGATTTTTAACCGGGCGTCAAATCGTTTGCTTTTGACCGTCTTCCCATATGAAAGTGATTCTTCGGCCTTCACAATTCGTAACGCAGGTTTTTACAGAATCGAACATTTTCACCGTGCGGTGTAATCAGTGTTATGCGCAAGCAACGCCGCGTCGC
>Ga0265314_10002259_pt1 | contig 19948 bp, 21 predicted proteins | sample 4126metaG_FD_203106 | JGI IMG/M metagenome (GOLD analysis project Ga0265314, IMG submission 203106) | Rhizosphere microbial communities from Carex aquatilis grown in University of Washington, Seatle, WA, United States - 4-1-26 metaG | ecosystem: Host-associated > Plants > Roots > Rhizosphere >... | reverse complement strand
CGCGCTCGCACGCTCTCAGGTCTTTCCCGCCACCGTCGACGGGGAGTTCGAATCCGACGTGCTCGCCGGCTTGAGCGCGACGCCGAAACGGCTCGCCGCGAAATATTTCTATGACGGCGTCGGCTCACAGCTGTTCGAGCGCATCACCGAGGTGCCCGAATATTACCCGACGCGCACCGAGATGAAGATCCTGCGCGACAACGCCGCCGACATCGCCAAACTCATTCCGCCGGGGGCGGCCCTGGTCGAATTCGGCGCCGGTTCGAGCAAGAAGGCGCGCATCGTGCTGCGCGCGGCGCCGGCACTTGCGGCTTACGTACCGGTCGATATCTGCGGCGAGATGGTGGAGCAGGAGGCGGCTGAGTTGCGGCCCGATTTTCCGCGGCTCAAAGTGTTGCCGGTCGTGGCCGATATCTGCTTTCCCTTCGAACTGCCGGCCGAAGCGAAAACCGCGCCGGCCCGCGTCGGGTTTTTCCCCGGCTCGACCATCGGCAATTTCGAGCCGCATGAGGCGGCGGGCTTCCTGCGCAACGCCGCGCAAATCCTCGGACCCGGCTCGACGATCATCATCGGCGCCGACCTCATCAAGCCCGTTGACGTTCTCAACGCCGCCTATAACGACAAGGCCGGCGTCACCGCCAGGTTCAATCTCAATCTGCTGACGCGCATCAACCGCGAACTGCACGGCACGTTCAAACTCGACAGTTTCGAGCACCACGCCTTCTACAACCGCGAGCGCAACCGCATCGAAATGCACCTCGCCAGCCTGAAACGGCAGAAGGTGAAAGTGGCCGGCGAATATTTCGACTTCCGCGCCGGCGAAACCATCCACACCGAGAATTCCTACAAATACAGCGTCGAGTCGCTGGGGGCGCTGGCCCGCGGCGTCGGCTGGATGCCGGCCGGGGTGTGGACCGACGCCGACAAGTATTTCTCGATCCAGGCCTTTACCTTCGCCGGCGAGCCGCCGACCCCCAAGCTGTGACCCAAGCTGTGACCCACCTTCCCGAAGCCCTCCGCCTGCGCTAAGTCACGCCGTCCGCAATTGGACGCGTAGCGATAGGGCAGGACTTCATGAAAATCGTCGGTTTCGAAGCGAACGACAAAGTGCGGCTGGGCGTGGTCGATGGCGACAACGTTATCGATATTCAGGCCGTCGACCCCACCATTGCCGGCGATCTCGGCGATTACCTGCGCGCCACCAACGGCGATATGACGCAGCTCAAGGCCGCCGTCGCCAAAGCGACGCCGGCCGCGCGTATTCCGCTCGCCGGGCTGAAGTTCGCGCTGCCGGTCGCCAATCCCGGCAAGATCGTCTGCCTCGGCCTCAATTACCTCGACCACGTTAAGGAAGGCCCGCAGAAGGACAATATCCCGAAATTCCAGTCGATCTTTTTCCGCATGCTGACGTCGCTGACGCCGCACGGCACGCCGCTCATGCGGCCGAAGAAGTCGATCCAGTTCGACTATGAAGGCGAGATGATCGTCATCATCGGCAAGCGCGCCAAGCATCTCACGCTCGACAACGCCACCGACTGCGTCGCCGGCTATTCCGTCGCCAACGAGGGCTCGGTGCGCGAATATCAACGCCACACCACACAGTGGGGCATGGGCAAGAATTTCGACAAGACCGGCAGCATCGGGCCGTGGATGGTGACCGCCGACGAACTGCCGAAGGGCGGCAAGGGCCTCAAGATCGAGACGCGGCTCAACGGCAAGGTCATGCAGTCGTCCAACACCGATCTCCTGATGTTCCCGGTGGCGGAATCGCTGGTCTATCTGACCGAGGGCATGACGCTGGAGCCGGGCGACGTGCTGTTCACCGGCACGCCGTCGGGCGTCGGCCATGCGCGCAAACCCGAGCCGGTCTGGATGAAGGCGGGCGACACCGCCGAGGTCGAGGTCGAGAAGATCGGCGTGCTTCGCAACACCATCGAAGACGAGAAGTAACGCTCGTATTTTAGCCGACAAGGGGACGACATGGCCGACAAGCTCAATATCCTGGTGATCTGCGGATCGCTGCGCAAAGGTTCGTTCAACGCCGCGGTGGCGCGGGCCTTGCCGTCGCTGGCGCCGCCGGACATGACGTTCACCGACGCGCCGTCTTATGCCGGCTTCCCGCCCTATAACGACGACGTGCGCGTCGCGTCCGGCGCGCCGGCCGACGTCGAGGCCTGGGCCGCCGCCATCCGCGCCGCCGACGGCGTCATCATCGTCTCGCCGGAATACAACTGGTCGGTGCCCGGTCCTTTGAAGAACGCCATCGACTGGGTGTCGAAGCTTAAGGACGTGCCGTTCAAGGACAAGCCAGTCGCCTTGCAGTCCGCCTCGGGCGGCCAGATGGGCGGCGGCCGCATGCAGTATCACCTGCGCATGATCCTGACCTCGATCGACGCCCAGGTGTTCGGCAAGCCGGAAATCTTCGTCAACTTCGCCGCTAAAAAGATCGACGAAAAAACCGGTGAACTGACCGATCAGGCTGTCAAGGACATCATCAAGCAGCAGCTGGCCGCCTTCGCGAAGTTCATTGCGCGGGTGAAGGTGTAGCGAGCGTATTAACGCCTGCTACTTCGCCTTTTCGGTCACATAGCAAACGAGCGTGGCACGGCTTTGCGCGTCCGGCAGGCCGGCGAAGGGCATGCTCGTGCCGGGCGCAACGGCTGCGGGATTGGTAATCCAGCGGTCGAGCGTGGCGGCGTCCCAGGTGAGGCCCGTTTTCTTCAGCGCGTCGCTATAGCCGCCGAAATTCGCCGTGCCCGCCTTGCGGCCGACGAGGCCATGCAGGTTCGGGCCGGACTTGTCGTAATCGTCGGCCACGAAGGTGTGGCAGCCGGCGCATTGCTGGTCCTGAAACAGCTTGGCGCCTTCCGCCATGTTGCAATCGGCGGCGCGGACGGCGGCGGGTGCCAGCGCGATCAGCAACGCGGCGGCAAGACTGGTTTGAATTTTCATTGTTGCCTCAACCCGCCGACACGATTTTGTTGATGTCCTTGCCTTGATCCTCGAGGACGATCCAGGCGGCGTTACGGCCGGGCTCGCCGCGCACGCTGCCGCCGGGATGCGTCAGCGCGCCGGTCTGGTACAGCCCCGGGATCGGTGTGCGGTGCTTGGCCCATCCGGGCACCGGGCGCATCGCGCCGGATTGCGAATAGTTCTCGGCGGCGCCGTGGCAGCTGCCGCCGACATTGTTGATGTTGCGGCCTTCGATATCCAGCGGCGTGACGATGCGACGCGCGATGATGTTCTTGTCGTCGAGGTTCTCGGTGTATTGCCGCACCAGGGCCAGCAACCGGTCGGCGTAGGAGCGCTTGATCTCGTCCCACTGCGCAGCACCCCCTTGCAGCGTGTAGGGCGCCAGCACCTCGAACTTCATGACGTGCTTGCCCGGCGGCGCGCGCGACGGATCGACCGTCGTCGGGTTGAACACCTGCAGGAACGACGGCCCCTCGTAGATGCGGCCCTCGAGCGAGGCGTTGGCCTGTTTGATGCGGTCTTCCAGCGTGCCGATCAATTGCACGGCCGGGCAGGTGATGCGTTGATCGCCGACTTTCCAGCGCGGCGCTTCGTTGAGCGCGAAATGCACGCAGAACAACATCTCGGCGAACAGCGGCTTGAGCATCTTGGCGGATTCGACATAGACCGGCCCCAGCGCCTCCGGCGCCATCTTGACGATCTGGTTGGTGTGCATCGACGACACTACGCCGTAGCGCGCGCGGAAGGTTTCGCCGCCCGCGGTTTTCACGCCCGCGCATTTGCCTTCTTCGAGGATCAGCCCGGTGACGAATTTGTTGGTGAGGACGGTGCCGTTATTGGCCTCGACCGCCTTCACCATACTTTGCACCAGCGCACCTGTGCCGCCGATCACCGAGACCCAGCCGGCTTCCTGGCGGCCGTTATATTGGTCGAGACTGTCGAGCCCGGTGTGCTCGCGATAGGGCAGCTGGCGGTTGATGGTCGAGTAATAGGTCAGGAAGGAGCGGAATTTTTCGCTTTCGAACTCCTGGGTCAAAGTGTCGGCCATAGTCTGATGCATGCGGCGCACCCAGACCGGGCCGTCGGGCAGCTTCATCAACGTTTCTTCGACGGTCGGCGCGTAACCGATCGGCGCGCCGTTGAATTTACGCACCGCTTGCAGGAACGGCCCCATGCCTTTGTACAAGACGCGCAGCCTTGCCGCGTCCTTGGCCGAGAATTTGGCGAGTTCGGCCAGCGTGCGGTCGAAAGTCTTCCACACCTGGAGCGGCGTGCCGTCGGCGAAATACAGCAGCGACGACAGCTCGGCCGGATCGTTGGCAAAACGCACGCCGTATTTGTCGAGCTCGAGCTCCTTGCGCACATTGTTGCGGAACAGCCCGCCCGGCGTGTTGGCGCAGGCTTCGTGCCAGAAGCCGGGCACGGTCAGTTGCTCCGTCGAAGTATTGCCGCCGACCGTGGCTTTGGCTTCGAGCACGACACATTTGTAGCCGGCCTTGCCCAGATAGGCGGCGCAAGCGAGTGCGTTGTGGCCGCCGCCGACAACGACGTAGTCGAAATCGGCATTGGCGTTCGGCGTGGGAGGCGTTGCGGGTTGCGGCGCTTGCGCTTCGCTCACCGACGGCACGGCGGCCGCCGCGGCCAATCCCATTTTCAGAAAATCGCGACGATCGACCATGTTTTCCCCCTACGAAATTGTTTTTATCTGTTGTGTCGAGTGTAGTAGGCGGCGCGCATAACGCAAGCGCCCGCCGAAAAGGCGGGCGCTGTCATCATTTCACATTGAATGCTTGTGTGGTTCAGCCCGCCGGTTGCGCGCGCTTGGGGAACAATTGCGGCCGCAGCTTCGGATGTCCCGCCATCGTCTTCGGCGCGTAGGGTGCCTCGGCACCCAACTCTTCGGCGGCGTGCCAGGCCCAACGCGGATCGTAGATCGCGGCGCGGCCGATGCAGACCATGTCGGCCTTGCCGGTGGCGACGATGTCTTCGGCTTGCTGATAGCCGGCGATCAGGCCGACGGTCATCGTGGTGATGCCGGATTCTTTTTTCACTTTTTCCGAGAACGGCACCTGGTAGCCGGGCGACAGCGGAATCTTCTGCTGCGGGTGCAGGCCGCCGCTGGTGACGTCCATGTAGTCCATGCCGCGCTTCTTCAATTCCTTGGCGAGCAGCACAGTCTCCTCGGGCGTCCAGCCGCCGTCGACCCAGTCAGTCGCCGAGACGCGCATGCCGATCGGCTTTGCCTCCGGCCAGACCGCACGCACCTCCTCGTACATCTCGATGGCGAAGCGCATGCGGTTCTCGGTCGAGCCGCCGTATTTATCGGTGCGCTGGTTGGACAAAGGCGACAGGAACTGGTGCGCCAGATAGCCGTGCGCGCCGTGCAGCTCGATGACGTCATAGCCGATGCGATCGATGCGCTTGGCGGCGGCGGCGAATTCGCCGAGCACGCGCTTGATGTCGTCCTTGGTCATGGCGTGCGGCGTCGGCCAGCCACTGTCGTAGGGAATGGCGGAGGGCGCTTCCGGCGTCCATGCGTCGGGGCCTTCGAGGATCGGCTTGCCGCCGGCGGCCGGCGGCATCTGCGGGCCCTTGCGGCCGGCATGCGCCAACTGCACGCCGAGCTTGGCGACGCCGTATTGGCGGCAGAAGTCGTGCACGCGCTTGAGGGCGGCTTCGTTGTCGTCGGAATACATGCCGGCGCATTTCGGCGAGATGCGGCCTTGCGGGTTGACGTTGGTCATCTCGCACATAACAAGGCCGGCGGCGCCGAGCGCCATGTTGCCGAGCCACATCAGGTGCCAGTCGTTGGCCGAGCCGTTGTTGGAGTTGTACTGGCACATCGGCGACACCACGACGCGGTTCGGCAGCGTGAGGCCGCGCATGGTGATCGGAGAAAACAGGACGCTAGCCATTGGAAACTTCCCTTTCCGTTTGAATTGCGACCGGCGTTAAAGGCCGACTGTTTGTTTGCGCATGATCTTATCCGAAAGCCGGTTCCCACTTTTCGGGATCATGCGGTGTAATAGGCGTGCATGGCGACGACCAGGCAGCAGATCGCCCAGAACACGCAGAATTCGATGCCGCCGATCACCCAGATCCAGTTCTTGGTCAACTTGTAGGTCGCGGCGGCGGCGACCATCAGGTGAATAAAGGCGAGGAAGCCGACCAGCGGCGTCAGGATGTCGAATAACAGTCCGATGGTCAGGAAGGTCTCGATCGTGCCGGCAAGATACATCCAGAAAGCGGGCGGCTTGAAGCCGACATTGACGTAGAATTGCAGCGCCTGCGGCACCGTGAACTTGGCGACGATGTGCGGGATGAAGAACAGCGCGCAGATGATGCGCAGAATGTTGAACTCGTTGAGCAGATTGAACTTGTCGGCCAGTGACATGATCCCCCCGGATGCGCGATGCTGCGCCTATTATTACAGCTTTTTGCCCTTCAGCCAGGCCTCGCCTTTGGCATAAAGTGCGTCCAGTTCAAGCCCTTCAAGGCCGGGCAGGTCGCGTTTGACCGTAAAGCCGTTCTTGGCCTGCAGATAAGCCAAGTGGCGATAGCCTTCCGGGTATTGCGCCAGCAATTTCGGATCGAGCTTGAGCTTGGCGCCGTGATCCACCGGATCGATGCGGTCGCGCTCATAGGCGTACCGGCGCAACACGATGCCCCATCGACTTTTGTGCTTTGGGTCTTTGCGCTTCTCGATGAAATCGTAGGCGCGGCCCTGGCAGGTCACGTCGCACAGGATGCCCTCGACCGTGGCGCGCTGCGTTATCGTGATCTTGCATTGTCCGATGGCGCGCTTGCCTTTGATATCGATGCTGATGCCGCCGAGCGTGTGGGAGATGCGAGCACCGTGGTCGTGGCCGTCCTGGCTGACGGCGATGAATTCCTCGTAAGAGCCCTGAAACCAGGTGGCCCACATCTGGCCGTCCTTGTGCCAGAGCGTGCGGAAACGATCCCACATCCGGGCGTCGCGCCAGACCACCCAATTCTCGATCAGCGCATGGATCGCCAACCGGTCGGCATCGTGTTTGGCCATGCGCTTCCCCTCAGGCCCCGGTCTTGTGCCGGGCATCCACGTCTTTATACACGCAATGGAACAAAAGAAACGCGGGGGATAGGCATGGCGCGGCTTGAGGGGAAAATCGCGATCGTCACCGGCGGCGCCAAAGGCATCGGCCGCCATTATGCGCAGGCGCTGGCCGCCGAAGGTGCCCGCGTCATGATCGCCGATATCGCCGACGGTGCCGCGGTGGCTGCCGCGATCGCCGGCCGCCACGGCGACGGCGCCGCGCACAGCATCGTCTTCGACGTCACCGACGAAGCGGCGGTCAAGGCCGTGGTGGCCGAGACCGTGGCGCGGTTCGGACAGATCGACATCCTGGTCAACAACGCCGCCTATTACGCGACGTTAAAGCCGCGCAACTTCAACGAATGGGATCAGGAAACCTGGGACCGCGTCATGGCGGTCAATGTGCGCGGCTCATATCTGATGGTGCGTCACGTCGCGCCGCATATGATCGCGCGCAAGAGCGGCAAGATCATCAACATCGCCTCCGGCGCCGCCTACAAAGGCGTGCCGCGCATGCTGCCTTATGTCACGTCGAAAGGCGCGATCCTGGCCTTCACCCGCTCGCTGTCGCGCGAGTTGGGGCCCCACGGCATCGCCGTGAACTCGCTGTCGCCGGGCTATATCCTCAGCGACACCGGACTGGAGAATTCGGTGCACGTCGAGGAGGAGCGCATTCCGGTGCGCAACAGCCGCGCCTTCAAGCGCGATGCCTATCCGGAAGATCTGCTCGGCACGCTGATTTTTTTGGCGTCGAGCGACAGCGATTTCATCACCGGGCAGTCGATCGTCGTCGATGGCGGCGGCGTGAATAACTGACCTGTTAAACTTACCGATTGGGTATGGGTTTCTTGCACTGCACAAAGTTCCAACTATGAAGGCGCCGCCGGAAACGGGCCCGCGTCGGCTAGCGCCGGGGCGGGCTGGCGGCTGCGCATTTCGATAATTAGTTACAGAGGGTCGGGCGGTTTCGCTGTGTCGTGAACTACGGTATAATAGTTTCAAAGCAAACTAATTCACCAACAAACTAATTCACCAAGGAGAGCGCCATGTCGGTCGAAGCGGTTGTCGAACCCGGTCCCAAGCACAATGTTCAGGCTTCACGGCAGGCCTATTACGACAAGATTTCCAAATACCACATGACCCCGCTTTGGGAGGTGCTCAAGGGCTTGGTGACGCCCGAGCCCAAGACCAGCGTGTTGCCGGCGGTGTGGAAGTTTGCCGACGTCAAGCGGCTTATCCTGGAAGCGGGCGAGGTCATCAGCGCCGAGGAAGCCGAGCGGCGCGTGCTGGTGCTGGAGAATCCCGGTCTGCCCGGCAAGTCGCGTATTACCAACGCGCTGTTTGCCGGCGTGCAGCTGATCATGCCGGGCGAAATCGCCGACGTGCATCGTCACGTCTCCTCCGCCATCCGTTTCGTGCTCGAAGGCGAGGGCGCCTACACCGCCGTCGAGGGCGAAAAGTCCATGATGAAGCATGGCGACTTCATCATCACCGCCAACTGGGCGCCGCACGACCACGGTAACCCCGGCAAGGAGCCGGTGATGTGGCTCGACGTGCTCGACATGCCGACCATCAACCATTTTGAAGCCTCGTTCGGCGAGCACTTCGAAGAAAAGATGCAGAATACCAATCACGAGGACGGCGACTCTTTCGAGCGCTTCGCTTCGGGCGTGCTGCCGGACGGCATGCCGGTGACGCAGAACCGCAGCCCAGTGATCAACTATCCCTATGCCAAGATGCGGCCGATCCTGGAGCGGCTGAAAAAGACCGGCGACGTCGACAAGCGCTTCGGCGCTCGCGTGCGCTACGCCAACCCGATCAACGGCGGGCCGGTGCTGCCGACCATGGGCGCGTACCTCGCCTTGCTGCCGAAGGGCTTCAAGGGCGAGCCCTACCGCTCGACCGACGCGACGATCTTTGCCTGCGCCGAAGGCAAGGGAAAGACGATCATCGACGGCAAGCCCTACGAGTGGGGCGTCAACGACGTCTTCGTGGTGCCGACCTGGAAGCGCTTCCATCACGAGCCGGCCGAGGAGTCGGTGTTGTTTTCGATCTCCGACAAGCCGGCGCAGGAAGTGCTCGGCATCTGGCGCGAAGGGAACTGACACTCCCGCGCTGCGTTCTTATATACTGACGGCTGCGCCGCTTGCGGCGCGGCCGTTTGTTTATGCGCGAGGAGGATTTAAATGCAGTTCGAACAACTGTCCGCCGGACACGGCGCGCTGACCGGCGTGCGCACGGGCCAGGGGCCGGATCTCGTCCTGCTGCACTCGCTCTTGGCCGACCGCTTCGCCTTCGATCCGGTGCTGGAGGTTTTGGCCGCCAAGCATCGCGTCACGCTGTTCAATCTGCCCGGTTTCCACGGCTCGCAGCCGCCGGTGCTGGCGCTGATGGACGCCTATATCGCCACCATCGAGGACGGCTTCCAGGAATGGAAGATCGCCAATGACGCGGTGCTGGTCGGCAACGGCTTCGGCGGCACGGTGGCGCTCGCTTTCGCGCTGGCGCATCCGGAGCGTATTGCCAAACTGATCGTCAGCGATGCCGCCGCGGCTTTCCCGGACGAGGGTAAGACGCAGTTCGAAGTCATGGCGCAAAAAGTCGCCGACGGCGGACTGGGCGCCATCGCCGAGATCGCCGCCAAGCGCGTGTTCTCGCCGGCCTATTTTGCCGCGCATACCGAACTCATCGCCGAGCGCCAGCGCGTGCTGATGGGCATTCACCCCAAGGCGTTCCAGGCCGCCTGCAAGATTTTGCAGGAGTCCGATCTCGAGCCGATGCTGCACCGTCTCAAGGTGCCGACGCTGGTGGTGTGCGGCGAGTTCGACCAGGCGACGCCGCCGGCGCTCAACAAGCTGATCGCCGAGAAGGTCGAAGGCGCGCGGTACGTCGAACTGCCGGGCTGCGGCCATTGTCCGCCGCTCGAGCAGCCGCAGCAGTTCCTCGCCGCGATCAAGGATTTCGTCGGGCTGTAAACTTAGCGGGTGAAGGCGACCATGCGTTTGCACGCCTGCAACAGCACCAACGCGTCGGTGGCGAAGACCAAGCCCTGAACGCCACGCTTCACCAGCCCGCGGCTGTAGTCGCGTTCCTGGCGGTCGCCGATCGTGGTGACCACGAACTTGGAGTGCTGCTTGCAGGCCGCGCTCACACGGTCCAGCGCCGCGCTCATCTTCGGATGGTCGAAATCCGCGCCGGGCGCGCCGACCGAGACCGACAGATCGTAAGGGCCGATGAAAAGTCCATCGATGCCGGGCGTGGCGGCAATCGCCTCGATGTCGTCGATCGCCTCAGCGTCCTCGATCAGCGGCAGCAGCATGATGTCGCGATTGGCTTTCTGCGCATAAGCGGTCCAGTCGTCAGGCCAGTATCCGGTGGCGCGCACGATGGGGCAGGCGCCGCGCTCGCCTTCCGGTGCATACCGCGCGGCGCGAACCAGCGCTTCGCAAGACTTGCGGTTGCCATGCGGGATGACGATGCCGGCGACATCGAGATTGAGGATACGTTTGATCAGCCCCGGATCGACTTCCGGCACGCGTACCAGCGGCGCGATACCCGCCGCGTCCGCCGCCCGGATGAGATGGGCCAACCGGTCCATGTCCATCGGGCAATGCTCCATGTCGATCATGACGAAATCGATACCGGCCCGCGCCAGGATTTCGATCACCATCGGCGCACCGATGAAGTCGATGATGCCGGTCAGGCTGTCGCCGCGCGCAAAACGCTCGCGCAAACTGGTTTTCACGTGACGTTTCCTTTTCTCGCCTGCGCGGATCACTCTGCCTTGATGCCCGCGGTCTTGACGACCATGGCCCACTTGTCGGTCTCGTCTGCGATGAGCTTGCCGTATTCGGCGGCGGTCAGCTGCATCGGGTCGACGCCGAGGGCGACAAGCTTTTCCTTGGTGGACGGTTCGACCACCGCGGCGCGGATTTCCTTATTGAGCTTGTCGACGATATCGGCGGGGGTGTTCTTCGGCGCGCCGAAGCCGAAATAGCCGGAGGCGTCGTAGCCCTTGACGAAGTCGCCGATACTGGGCGTCTCGGGCAGGGCCGCCGACCGCTGCTTCGACGTGACACCCAGCGCGCGCAGCTTCCCCGCCTTGACCTGGGCCACGACGGTCGGGACCGGCGCGAACACGACCTGAACCTGGCCGCTGAGCAGATCGGGCACGTAGCTGCCTTTGTACGGCACGTGCACCATATCGACGCCGGCCATCAGCTTGAACAGTTCGCCGAAGGCATGCGGCGGTGTGCCAATGCCAGCCGAACCCATATTGATCTTGCCGGGATTGGCTTTCGCGTAGGCAATGAATTCGGGCACCGTGTTGGCCGGTACCGACGGATTGACCGTCATCACATAGGCGGCTGCGCCGATAATGGCGACCGGCGCGATGTCGCGGACGAAGTTGAAACCAAGGTTTGGATAAAGCGACGCGTTGAGGGCGCTGGCGGTCATCACTTCCATGAGGATCGTGTAGCCGTCCGGTGTCGCGCGTACGACGGCCTCGGTGCCGATATTGCCGCCGGCGCCCGGCCGGTTATCGACGATGAACTGCTGGCCGAGCTGTTGAGACAACGCTTGCGACACGATGCGCGCGAGGCTGTCGGCGGCTTGTCCTGCGGGGAAGCCGACGATGACGCGCACCGGCTGTGCCGGATAGGCCTGCGCCCAGGCGAATTGCGAGGCGGCCGGGAGCGCCACGGCGCCCGCCGCAAACTGCAGGATTTGTCGGCGTTGAATTGTCATAGGCGTCCCTCGGATATTGGCAGCGAAATTTTTTGCAAACTGCACCATGTGTTTGTTCGGGACAAGCCGGGACCTTGGCTTTTGATGGACGAAGTTCCCTACTTGAATCCGTAGAGCTTCTTGGCATTGTCCGCGAGGATACGGTTGCGCACCGCTTCGTCCGGCACCCATTCGAGCATCAGGTCGAGCAGATCGCCGTCATTCGGCATGTCGCGACCGTCCATGTTCACGTGCGGCCAGTCGGTGCCCCACACCATCCGCTCCGGCGCGTGCTTGACAAAGAGTTTCGCCAGCGGCGTCACCGCAGCGTAGGGGAAATTGCCTGGCGTGCAGCGCATCGGCCCCGACAGTTTCAGCCAGACACGGCCGGTGTCGAGCATGCGCAGCACCGCCTTCACCGCGGGCTGATCGACGCCACCGGCGGCCGGAATGCTGGCGAAGTGGTCGAGTACGATGTCGTTCGGCAGCGCTAGCAGTTTGTCGGCATAGTCGACGATGTCGGTGCCGTGCGGATAAAACTGCACGTGCCAGCCGTGCTCGATCGCGCGTGCCGCGATCTCACGATTGTAATGCGGCAGGTGTCCGCCGCGCTTGGCGCTGATCATGCGCAGGCCCTTGACGCCGAGCTTGCCGAGGCGGGCAAACTCCGCCGATGGCGTATCGTCCGGCAGCAGCGCCACGCCGCGCAGCCGGTCAGGATATTGCTCCAGCACGTCGGTGAGCATGGTGTAGCTGCGGCTATAGCCGCCGGGGCTCACGACCACCGCCGTGCTCAGACCCAGTGTGTCCTGCAGCGCGAACAGCGTCTCCGGCAACTGGTCGCGCGAGGTGTAGGGACTGTCGGGCGCAAACGGATATTTTGCGGCCGGCCCGAACAAATGGATATGCGTGTCGCACGCGCCCGGCGGCGCTTTCAGTTTGGGCTTTTTGGGGTTCGGGTCCGGCGCTTGGGTGAGGACGGGCATTGGCGCTCCTTCCGATTAGCTATTGCAGCTTGATGTTGGCGGCTTTGGCGAGTTCGCGCCACTGCGGCAGCTCGCGCGCGATCTGCGCGCCAAATTCCGCCGGCGTACCGCCGACAAGATCGACGCCGTCGCGCGTCAGCCGCTCAACGACGCCCGGATCGCGCGCCGCCTTGGCGCTCGCCGCCGCCAGTCTATCGATGATCGTCTTCGGCGTGCCAGCCGGCGCCAGCATGCCGATCCACAGGATGCCCTCGTAGCCGGGCAGCCCCAGTTCGGCGATGGTCGGCACGTCCGGCATCAGCTTGGAACGGTGGCTGCTCGCGATCGCCAGCATGCGCAAGCCTCCGACCTGCACCTGCGGATTGGAGGTCGCGTAGGTGTCGAGTTTGAGTTGCACCACGCCGGATAACAGGTCCGTCATGGCCGGCGCCGCACCGCGATAGGGAATATGCGTGAGCTGCACGCCGACGCGCCGGATCAGCATTTCCATGGTGACATGCGGCAACGTGCCGATGCCGGCCGAGGCATAGTCAAGCTTGCCGGGGTTGGCTTTGGCGTAAGTGACGAACTCGGCGAAGGTCGTGAACGGGGCCTTCGGATAGCTCACCAGCACTTCTGGCACCTCGGCGAGCATAGACACCGGCACTAGGTCTTTTTCCGTGTCGTAGGGCAGCGATGGCTGCATGGCCGCGTTGATGGTGTGGTTCGGCGTGGTGATCAGCAGCGTGTAGCCGTCGGGTGCCGCTTTCGCCACCGCGTCGGTGGCGACGATGCCGCCGGCGCCCGACTTGTTCTCGATGATGAGGGTCTTGCCGAGGTCTTCGCCCATCTTCGCCGCCATGACGCGGCTGACGATGTCCACCGCGCCGCCCGCCGGGAACGGCAGCAGCAGCCGGATCGGGCGTTCAGGATATTCGGCGAAGCCGGGGGCGGATTGCGCGCACAGGACAGCGAGCGCCGTCAGTACCGGCGAAACGATATGTCGGATTTTCATGACGACGACTCCTCGTGTCCGCCCTAACCCAGCGCCTTCATCACCGCGCCGGCAATCGCCTTGGTGCCGTCGGCGCCGCCATATTCCATCGGCTTGAGGCCAGAGGCGTAAGCTGTGTCGACCGCGCGTTCGATGCGCAGCGCGGCGTCGGCGGCCGGCTGATGGTCGTGCTTGTCGGCGAGCCAGTCGAGCATCATCGCGGCGGATAAAATCATCGCGGTCGGATTGGCCTTGCCCTGGCCCATGATGTCCGGCGCAGTGCCGTGACATGGTTGGAACACGGCATGCTTGTCGCCGATGTCGGCTGACGGCGCGATGCCGAGACCCCCGATCAGGCCGGCGGCGAGGTCGGAGAGAATATCGCCGAACATGTTCTCCATCACCATGACGTCAAAGTCCCACGGCTTCTTCACCATCATGGCGGCGCAGGCGTCGACATAGAGCATGTCGGTTTTGACGTCCGGGAATTTCGGCTTGCGCTCGTTGAAGATGTCGCGCTGCCAGTTGAAGGCCTTGAACACGTTGGCCTTGTCGACCAGCGTCAGCCGCCCCGGCTTGCCGCGCTTCTTGCGCCGCTCGGCGAGGTGCAGCGAGAAGTCGAACAGCCGCTCGGTCTTGTCGCGCGTGACGACCAGCGTCTCACGCGCCTCGTCGTGCGTGGTGACGCCTTTGCCCATCGAGGCGAACAAGCCCTCGGTCGATTCGCGGATCAGCACGAAGTCGATGCCGTGCGTGTCGGCGCCCACGATCGGCGACGGCACGCCCGGCACCAGCCGCGCCGGCCGCACGCCGGCGTACAAATCGAAAATAAAGCGCAGTTCGACCTGCGGCATGATCTCGGTGTTGTCGGGATAGCGCACGGATGGCAGGCCGCAGGCGCCGAGCAGAATGGCGTCGGCCTGCTCGCACAGTTGAATTGTCGAGTCCGGCATCGACTTGCCGGTGGCCCTGTAGTGCTCGGCGCCGGCGGCGCCTTCGACAAAGCGGAAGGCCAGTTCCGGGGTCGTCTTCTGGATATGCGCCAGAATTTCCAGCGTCGGCGCCATGACCTCGATGCCGATGCCGTCGCCGGGCAGGACCGCGATATGGAATGCGTCGTTGACGGACATGGGTCCCCGGCTGGCGTTAGAGCGATCCGATGGGTAAATGAATACGTCAACGCGTCGTTGCGCAAGGAGGGTGGGGTATGCCCCGTTTCGCCGCCAATCTGGGTTATCTCTACACCGACCGGGCGCTGTTGCAGCGCATCGACGCGGCCGCCGCCTCCGGCTTCAAGGCGGTCGAATTGCAGTTTCCCTATGACGTGCCGGCCTCCCAGGTGCAGGCCGCGCTCAAGCGCAACAAGCTTGCCGTGCTCGGCATCAACACGCCGCCCGGCGAACGTGACGGCGAGTTCGGGCTTGCCGCCCTCCCGGGCCGCGAGAAGGACTGGCAGACGCTGTTTGCCCGCGCGCTCGATTACATCGTGGCGATCGGCGGCAACGCGGTGCATTGCCTCGCCGGCAAGGTTCCGCCGGAACAGCGCGCCGCCGCCGAGCGGACGTTTATCGACAACCTCAAGGCCGCCGCCGACCTGGCCGCCGCCAAGAACATCATGCTGCTGATCGAGCCGATCAATCCGCGCGACCGGCCGAACTATTTTCTCAATCGCGTCGAGCATGCCGCCGACATCATTACCAAGGCCGGCAAACCGAACATCAAGATCCAGTTCGATTTCTATCACCTACAAATCGTCGGCGGCGACCTCATCACGCGGCTGGAGAAGTACCTGCCGGTGGTCGGCCATCTGCAATGCGCCGCGGTGCCGGTGCGCCACGAGCCGGACGGCGGCGAGATCAACTATCCCTTCGTCTTCGCCGAGGTCGACCGGCTCGGCTACCAAGGCTGGATCGGCTGCGAATACCGGCCGAGGGGCAAAACCGAAGCGGGGCTCGGCTGGGGCAAGGCTTACGGGCTGATTTCGGCGTCTTAACCCCCGATTAACCATCAAACTTCTTGAAAAACCTCACTTTTCCGCTTTTCGCCGGCGCCGGCTCTTGCTAAATTATCGCCATGTGGGGACGCAAGACAAAGCCCGAGGCGGAGGCGCCTGAGCCGCCGACCGAACTGAAAGCCGCGGTGCGCGAGGCGCGCATCGAAGCGGCGGAGCGTTCCGGCGTCGTCGTCGATCTGCGCGATGCCGACGTGGCGCGGCTCGAATTGCTCAACGAGGCGCTCGATCCGCTGTTCGCCGACATCCCGAAAGGCGTCGAGCTATTCGACCGCGGCATCAGCAAAGGCGACGTGCCGCGTCTGTGGATCGATGTGATCGCGCATATCGAGATGGGCCGCGACAAGCGGCAGTACCGTTTCGTGCAGGACACGCGCTATGGCCGCGCCGTGCTCGCGGAAAGCTACGAACTGCCGGAGATGAAATCGGCGGTGACGCGCTATGTCGCGCGCCGGCTTGTCGAGCGCGAGCGCGCGCTCACCGACGACGCACCGTTCGGCGAAGGCTCGATGATCAAGCTCGTCGAGCACGAGCAGCAGCGCGGCCGCGTCCGCGCCTTGCGCACTTTCATCTACGGCCTGATCGTCGGCGTCGCCGCGCTGGTCGTGCTGGCGCTGCTGTACACGCCGCATCCTTAGTTCGTCAGCATCAACCGCTTTTGCTCGACAACCACGCCATCCGCGCTGAGCGCGCGCGACACCAGCTCGCAGGTCCAAGCGCCGCGGGCACCATCGATGCTATAGAGGTGATAGGCGGCGTTGTCATGGTCGCTACCCGGCGCGGCGGAAGCAGACGGCACGCCGACCGACGGCACGCTTGCGCCGTTCGGCCCCTCCAGCCAATTGAGCATGTGCAGATGATCGTGGCCGTGGATCAACAGATCCGCGCCATGCGCGGCGATGACGCGCAACAGCGCCGGTGCATCGAGCAGCCGCTTATGCCGCGAACTTTGCGTCACCGGCGGATGATGGATCATCAGCACGCGGAACAGGTTTTCGTTTTTGAGATTGTTGAGGATAGCCGCGAGCGCGGCCACTTGCTTGTCGCCGAGCGATCCTGTGGCGAGGAACGGCGCGGTCGGCACCGCGGTCGATAGTCCGATCAACGCCAACGGGCCGCGCCGACGTACATAGGGGAAGCCGCCCGCGCCGACGTCGCTGTTCATGAAGGCGCCCCACTGCCGCGCGGCATCGGCCGCCGCCGACGGCACGTAGGCGTCGTGATTGCCCGGCACATAGCTGACATCGGCAGCCTGGCCCAGGCTTTCCAGCCAGTCGCGGCCGCGCACAAACTCCTGCGGCAGCGCGATATTGGCGATGTCGCCGGTCACCGCGATGTGGTCCGGCTTCTGCGCCTTCATGTCCGCCACGATCGCGGCCAGCGCGGCGGGGTCGTGGATAAAGCGGCGCTTGCGCCGCCAGTTGATATAGCCGGTGATCCGCTTGCCGATCAGTTCGCGCCAGGCCGGCGGCGGCAGCGGCGCCAGATGCGGATCGGACAAGTGGGCAAGGGTGAACATCACCGCGTGCCTAGCCCGCTACGAGTTCCCGATCAATATACCGGCCGCAAACACCAGCAAGCCACCGACCACGATCTGGAAGGTTGCGGCGAGGAACGGCGTCTCCATGTAGCGGTAGCGGATATAGGAGATGGCGCCCAGTTCGACGAACACCACCATGATCGACACCAGGGTGGCATACCAGAAATCTGGAATGAGGTAAGGCAACGTGTGGCCGAGGCCGCCGATCGCGGTCATCAGGCCGCAGACGGTGCCGCGCAGCCACGGCGTGCCGCGGCCCGTGAGCGAACCGTCGTCCGACAGCGCTTCGGCAAAACCCATCGAAATGCCGGCGCCGACCGAGGCGGCGAGGCCAACCAGAAAGGTCTCCCAGGTTTGATGCGTGGCGAAGGCCGCGGCGAACAAGGGCGCCAGCGTCGACACCGAGCCGTCCATGAGGCCGGCGAGGCCGGGCTGCACGAATTGCAGAACGAAAACGCGCCGCGCCGTTTCGTCTTCCTTCTCGCGCGCGCCGGTCGTGAGGATCGTTTCGGTCAGCTTGTGCGCCAGGCTCTCGTGCCCGGCTTCCGCTTCGGCGAGTTCGACAAGCAACTGGTGCACCGAGACGTCGCGGGCGTTTTCGGCGGCCTTGCGGTAGAAGCGTTCGGCTTCGTACTCCATGTTCTCGGCGAACTTGCGCACGTCCTCGAGGCCGAGCGGGCGCATCAGCCACAGCGACGATTTGTGCTGGATGAAGCCCTTGACGTCCTGGCGCCGGATCAGCGGCAGGTACTCACCGAACTTCTGCCGGTACAGGTCGAACAGCCGCGTGCGGTGCGTGACTTCTTCGTCCGCCATCTCGTCGAATACCTTGGCGGAAGACGGAAACTGCTCGCGCAGGCCTTCGGCGAAGCCGCGATAGATACGGCTGTCCTCCTCTTCGTTGGTGATGGCCAGCGCCAGCACTTCCTGTTCGGTCAGTTCGGAAAATTTCTTCACGCGGGGATCCTTCGAGGCGGGCGACATTGAAGTTATATATTAGAATGATTCTAATAAGAAATGGCACCGTTGCGGCCTGTGGATGCGGCCGAACTTTGAAGCCGGCTCACGCCCGAAATGCCATAAGGGGATCATGGCGTTGCGCGATGTTCAACTTGCCTTGTGGCCGCTGCTGCGGCCCTTAATACATTTCTACTGGCGTTTTGCGCGCGGCGCGACGTTGGGCGTGCGCGCCATGGTGATCGACGGCACCGGGCGCGTCTTTCTCATCAAGCACAGCTATCTGCCCGGCTGGCATCTGCCCGGCGGCGGCGTCGAGACGGGCGAGACGGTCGCCACCGCGATGGCGCGCGAACTCTTGGAAGAGGGGAACATCAAGCTCGCCGGCGAGCCGAAGTTGCACGGCGTGTTCCACAACAACCGCGTCTCGCGGCGCGACCATGTGGCGATGTTTATCGTCCGTGACTTCGTTCAGGAGGCGCCGCCGGTGCCGGACCACGAAATCGTCGAGCACGGCTTCTTCGCCGTCGGCGCGCTGCCCGAGGATACCAGCCGTGCTACCCGCGCCCGCATCGCCGAGGTTTTCGAGGGCGTGGCGGTGAGTGAGGTGTGGTGAGGGCGCCAATGCCGGTCAATAATTGGCTACCCGCTGCGGTGCGCGCTGCGGCGATCGACCGCAAGCTGAAGTCGGGCGAGGCGCTGTTCCGGCTGGGCGACAAGACCGAAGGCTTCTGCGAAGTGGTCGCCGGCCGCGTGCGGCTGTCGCGCGTCGACCGTTCCGGCCGCGAAGTCATCCTCTACGTCGCGGGTGCTGGCGAGACCATCGCAGAAGCGTCGTTGTTTTCGCCGCAATACCACTGCGACGCCATTGCCAGCACCAATGTCGTGGTGCGCATCTATCCAAAAGCTGCAGTGCTCGACGCTTTCGACAAAGACCCAAAATCCGCCCAGGCGTTCACCGCAACGTTGGCGCGCCAGGTGATGAACCTGCGCACCCGCGTCGAGCAGCGTAACATTCGCTCGGCGCGCGAGCGCGTGCGCCACTTCCTCTCACTCAATGCCGGTGCCGACGGCCGCACGGTCGCGTTGACCGGCACACTGAAGGATCTCGCCGCCGAACTCGGGCTGACGCACGAGGCGCTCTACCGAACGTTGGCCGGCCTCGAACGCGCCGGGGAGATCAAACGCGGCAAGGGCAGAATCGTGCTGCTCGGCAAGCGCAGGATATGATCCTAATCATATGCTGCTAACGTGGCCCCGGCTATCAGGACAGCGGGGCGCAACCCGAACGAGGCCAGCTATGTGGAAATTTCCTTGGAAGATCACACTTGCCGGTGCCGCGGTTCTCGCCGCGACGGTCTACGCTTTTGCGCAGATGTCGCCCGGCATGAATGGACCGATGAGCCAAATGCATCAGCAGATGATGCAAGGCCAAGGCGGCACGAGCGACGCAATGCAGCAAATGCACGAGGAGATGATGCAAGACGGCAAGGGCCCGGGGATCGGCCAAGGACTGCACGGTGGCATGAAAGGCGGCATGCATGGCGGCATAGGCGGCGGCATGCACGGACAACAGTTCGGAGCTGCCGGTTTGCCGACGATGCCGGGCCAGGACGCCTTCGGCACCATTCAGGAAGTCGTCCAAATCATCCAGGCCGATCCGGCGACCGACTGGGCGAAAGTCAACATCGCGGCATTGCGCGAG
>Ga0265314_10002258_pt1 | contig 19950 bp, 20 predicted proteins | sample 4126metaG_FD_203106 | JGI IMG/M metagenome (GOLD analysis project Ga0265314, IMG submission 203106) | Rhizosphere microbial communities from Carex aquatilis grown in University of Washington, Seatle, WA, United States - 4-1-26 metaG | ecosystem: Host-associated > Plants > Roots > Rhizosphere >... | reverse complement strand
AAGCGGGCCTCGCCCTGGTTATTTCTGCTTGTTCACCAGACTATCGATCTCTCGATTCCGCTCTTTCATGCGGGCATCGCGGCGATCGAGACGTTCGTCCGTTTTGGGGGCTTCCTTCTTGGCAGGCTCAGCCTTCTTCTTGTCATCGTCCTTCGTATGTTGCTTGCTTTGATCCTGCTTGTGAGGCGGATCAAGCGCGAACACCACCGGCATCGTGGCACTGAGTCCCACCAAAAGAGCGAACCTAGCAACTCGTAACATGTGGTTCACCTCTACTCATCGGATGATTGCGCCCAAAGCTTTGTTTCACCGGAGTGCTAAGGCCCGTTAAACTAGTACTATGCGGAGGACCTCCCTAGTCTTTCTGTGCGCCGCAGCCATTTGCGTCGGGCAAAAGCAGCCGTTCACTGTGGATACGATGATGAAGCTCGCGCGGATGAGCGAACCGGTTCTTTCTCCCGACGGCACTCAAGTCGCCTTCACCGTGCAGAAGGTCGATCTCGACAAGAACACCAAGCCCTCCCAGATCTACGTGGTGCCGGTGCTGGGCAACTCGCCCCGGCAGCTGACAACTGCGGGCAATACGAATGAGCGCCCGCGCTGGTCCCCCGATTCGAAGGAGATCTACTTCGTTTCGGATCGCAGCGGCTCTTCTCAGATATGGGCGATGAACGCCGATGGTTCGGACGCGCACCAGATAACCAAATTTGCCGCTGAGGCCGACGGCATTCTCGTTGCGCCCGACGGCAAGAAGATCGTTTTTCTTTCGAACGTCTACCCGGACTGCGGCGCCGACGACGCCTGCAACCAGCGCAAGATCGACGAAGAGTCCAAGAGCAAGGTCAAGGCTCGCATTTACACTACACTGCTGTATCGGCACTGGACCCAGTGGCAGGGAGCGCGCCGCCGGCACCTGATGGTCGTCAATTCGGATGGCTCCGATCTTAAGGAACTGACGCCCGGACCCAACGATGTCCCGCCGTTTTCACTCGGCGGCCAGGACGACTACGCGATTTCGCCCGATTCGAATGAAGTGGCGTTCGCGATGAACGTCGACCCGGATGCATCCACCAGCACTAATTCGGATATCTACGTGGTGCCGATCGGCGGCGGCGACGTCAAAAAAATCACCACCGGCCCTGGCGCGGACAATACTCCGCTGTATTCGCCGGATGGGAAATTCCTCGCGTTCCGGTCGCAGGCGCGCGCCGGATACGAGAGCGATCGCTGGCGGCTCATGGAACTCGATCGCGCCACCGGCCGCGTCACCAACCTTACCGAAAATCTGGACCGATGGGTCGGAAGCGTGACCTGGTCGCCGGATTCCACGCGATTGTTCTTCACCGTGGAAGATAGGGGCCGCAACGGCCTGCAGATGATCCAGGCGACCGGCGGCGGATCGCGCAACATTATCGCCGGCGCATCCAGCCTGGACGATGTGCAATTCACCTCCGACGGGCGGACCATGATTTACACCGAGGTCAGCGGTTCGCATCCCACCGAGATTTACCGTGCGACATCGAGCGGTGGCGCTGGAGTGGCCCTTACGCACCTGAACGACGCGGTGTTATCGAACGCCGTCCTCACGCCGCTGGAAGAGATGTACGCCGATAGCTCGGACAAAGCCCGCATACACGCCTTCGTCGTGAAGCCGCCCGATTTCTCGCCGACCAAGAAATATCCCGTGCTCTTCCTGATTCATGGCGGACCACAGGGGTCGTGGGGAGAAGAGTGGACCTACCGCTGGAACGCCCAAGTCTTTGCCGGGGCCGGATATTTGGTCGTGATGCCGAATCCGCGCGGGTCCACCGGCTACGGCCAGAGGTTCACCGAGGACGTCAGCGGCGATTGGGGTGGTAAAGCCTACGACGACATCATGGCGGTGGTCGATAGCGTCGCGGCGCTGCCCTATGCCGACCCCGCTCGCATGGCGGCTGCCGGCGGCTCGTATGGCGGCTACATGATCGACTGGATGCTCGGCCACACGGATCGCTTCAAGGCGTTCGTGACGCATGCTGGCGTCTTCGACCTGCGGAGCATGGCGGCGGAAACTGAGGAGTTGTGGTTCGTCCAGTGGGAGTTCAAAGGCATGCCCTGGGACAATCCGGAGTTGTACTCCAAATGGTCTCCGAGTTATTTCGTTAAGGAATTCAAGACGCCGACGCTGGTGATCCACGGCGAACAGGATTTTCGCGTTCCCGCGAGCCAGGGGATGCAGTTGTTCACCGCACTGAAGTCGCAGAAGGTTCCGGCGAAATTGATCCTGTTTCCCGATGAGGGCCATTGGGTGCTGAAGCCGCAAAACACGGTGCTGTGGTATTCGCAGTTCCTGGATTGGATCGGCCAGTGGACCAAGGCCCAGTAATCCTCCTTGCGGCCCTGTTTCTGACAGGATGCAGTCAGTCTCCTGAAGCCCAGTTGCGCAAGACGGTCGCCTCACAGACCACCGGCGTGATTCATCTGCCACCAGGCGAGATCGAAATCTCCTCTGAACTCACGTTGGCCCCCGGCGCGCACGATCTCGAAATCGCCGGCTCGGGCACTCGACTGAAAGCCGCAGATAACTTCAAGGGCCGGGCGATCCTGGTGCTCGAAAACGCCGAGCGCATTCATCTCCACGATTTTATGCTCGACGGCAATCGCGGCAAGCTCGCCAAGCCGCTTGAGATGGCTCCGCCGGAGAACGCGTTCCGCGTTTGGTATCCGAATAACGGCGTGCTCGCGAACAAGGTCGCGGGCCTCGAAATCGAGCGGCTGGAATTGAGCCTTGTGGTCAACTTCCCGATCCTCATCAGCCAGTCGAGTAAGGTTCGTATCAGTAAGGTGACCATCGATAGTTCGGGTTCGAAGAACACGCGCGGTCGCAACAACCTGAGCGGAGGCATTCTTCTCGAGGAAGGCACAACGGATTTCGAAGTGCGCGATTCCGTCTTTCGCAACATTCTGGGTAATGCTCTCTGGACGCACTCCAACTTTCACGCGCCTCGTCAGGAAGGTGGCGTCTTCGCGTCGAATAAGTTCGATACCATTGGCCGGGATGCTATCCAGGTCGGCCACGCCGCGCGCGTGGAAGTGGAGGGCAACTCCGGGATCAACATCGGTTATCCCATCGATGTCGTCGATATCGAGAATCAAGGAACGCCAGTGGCCATCGATACGGCGGGGAACGTCGACAATTCGTCATACGCGCGCAACGAGTTTAAGGAAGTCAACGGCCAATGCATCGACCTGGACGGCTTCCACGACGGAATCGTCGAGAAAAATGTTTGCACCAACAGCAAGGGCGTGGAGGCTTACCCGTACGGCGGCTCTGCGATCGTCATGAACAACACCCATCCCGATACGCATTCCTCGAATATCGAGATCAGGGGAAACATAATCGAGGGATCCAAATTCGGCGGGCTATTCTTGATGGGCAGCCGGAATCGGGTCATCGACAACGTGTTTCTTGGCCTGAACCTGGCGCACGGCGACGAACCGGAAATCCTCACGAGCGGCATCTACCTGGGCCGCGGCGTGGCTCGCCCGGAGGAGACGACCGGAAATGTAATCCGCGGAAACCGGATTTTCGGTTACAAGATGAAGACGCGATGCATCGCGTTTGGTCCCGGAGTTTCACATCAAGCGAACACCCTAGAGAGCAACACTTGCTCCGACGACCCGGCTCCCCGGTGACGTATCCTGATTCTTAATGTCGATTGAGTTTCGTAACGCGGTTCTCGCACCCCTCGACGGAATATCCGTAGTCGCCCCAGACGGGGTCATCATCGGAGTGATTGGCGAAAAGGGCTCGGGCGTAACCGAGTTGTTGAAGCTCGCAGGTGGCATCGCGCAACCGGAGAGCGGGGAAGTTCGCGCGGGCCCCGAGCGACGCTATGTGGCTCTGGGCGAATCGTTGAACCTCGCGCCGGCTGCGGTGATCGCGCTCGACCAAGCGCTCGCCACGCAGGACGCGGTGGTGCGCGCCCGCACGCTCACCGGTCTCGATCGGCTGCGTCGCGGCGGAGCGATCGTTCTGCTAGCCTCGCATGAAGGCAGTTTGCTCGAACTGATGTGCGATGAAATATGGTGGCTCGACGGCGGACACATCGCGGCCAAAGGCGACCCCAAAGAGACACTTGCAAAGTACCGCAGACATGTCGCCGAGCGCGTCCGCGCTTGGGGTGAAACGCTTCCGCCCCGCTTGGCTCCGGTGTTCCGCCACGGCGATGGCCGGGCCGAGCTGATGTCCATTGAGACGCTCGGTCCAGAAGGCAAGTCCACCATCGTTTGGAAGAGCGGCGAAATGGCCACGATTCGGGCCACTGTGCGTTATAACGCGGCGGTGGAGGACCCGGTGATCGGACTACTGATCCGCACCCAGGTGGGCTTCGAAGTCTACGGCACGAATACGGAACTGGAGCGGATCAAACTGGGGCCGCGCGCCGTTGGAGATGCCGTTACGGTGACGTTCTCATTCCTGTGCGACCTGTGCCCCCGCGCTTACACGCTGACCCTGGCGTCGCACGATCCCGACGGCACGGTGCACGATTGGCTGGATGACGCCATCGCCGTTACGGTGACCGATGAGCGTGCCACAGCAGGTGTCGCGAATCTGCGTGCAAAGGTGACCGCGGAGAAAGCGGAATAGCGGGGTTAGGGACGCGTTTCGCGCTTGCGGTCCCGCCGCTTGTGGGCGACGAACCCTTTGATCAGATCGGTCCCAGCGGCGGCACCTTCAAGTTTCTTCCAACCCGGATCCTTCGAGGGACTGGTTTGTTGCGCACCGGGGGCGGCGCTAGGAATGGCAATTCGGTCTTTGGAGGAAACCCTTACAGACTTCATGACTAATCGTACCTTGATGGGGCATTTCGACCGGTGGTCAGGTTTTGAAGTGGAGCAAGCTTCAGCTTGCAACGGAGGCTTTAGCCTCCGATTCGGCACGGGCGCTGAAGCACCCGTTGCAGGCTGAAAGCCTGCTCCACGATATTCAGGAACGCCAGGGAAAGCTATTTGCCTTCGAGCAAAAACGTCGGCGCGAGTCCCGTCAGCGTCGAAAATCCCGACGATCCCGCGACGCTCAGCCAGCTCGACGCACCGTAGACTTTGCCCAGGAAAGCATGCGGATGGAGGTGCACCACCATATCCTTCATGATCAGGCTCCCGTACTGCATCAAGGGAAACACGGCGTGCGCCGGCTCCACCGCTTCCTGCACCACGAAAGGAGTCCGCATGGCCTGCCGCAGCGCCTTCTCCCAACCCGCGTCATCCACATCCGCCCCTCGAACCGGATGCAGATCCGTCGAATCGTCATTGGGCTTGAGCACCAGCTTGTTGCGATGCTTCATGACGAACTCAGGCAAGTCCACCGTCCGGTTTTTGTAAGTCGTCTTGGCGGCTTGCACTAGCCGTGTCCACGGCACAAATTCGCCGATGGCCCGCTTTTCGGCCGCCGGAAACTTACCGGTGATTCTCTCGTCGGTGAGCAAGTCGAAGATGACCCGCTTGGAGCCGATGTCGGCGCGGAAGCTGTTCACCATGCACACGGCGTGTTCTTTGTACGCGCGCACCATGGCATGGTTGAGATCGAAGCGCACCAGGAATTCCTGCACTTTGATGCGCCGGTATAGAATGTCGATATTGAAATCGCCCTTGCGCAAAACGTTATTGCGATACTCCAGCTGCTCCGGCGAGACGACTTCGGAGGCATACCCTTCGCGGGCGAAGAATGCCGCCAAAAGGGCATGATCGCTGGACGCGGCCGCGAACGGCGCCTTGAATTCAACAATCGCGATGTTCGGTTTCTTTTGCTTTCCGCCGAATTCCTTGTAAGCCTTTAGCAGCCCGCCCAGCAGATGTTTGGCGCCGCCCATTTTTTGCAGCTTGTATTTCTTGCGGAATTGTTTGACTGGGGGCGCCTCGTAATACAGATCGGACAGTGCATCTCCGTAAAGCACTCCCGCGGGCGCCTCCGAATTGAAACCGGTGAACCGTATCGAGCCGTCGTGGATCGCGGCGTCCAGCAGCGCCGTGATGCTCACGGTAGAATATCCTGGATCTACCGCCGCCAGCATTTTCTCCGCGGGCAATAGCTGCAGCCGGGCGAGAAGCGCGGGTGTGTCCAGGGCCAGCTTCTCCACGCGGGCGATCGCCGAGAGCAATGTCTCGGACGCCCGCACCAGAGCGGCGTAGTCCTTCTGCGTTATCAAGTGCGGCCGTAGCACCGGTGACACGGGCCTGCCGTCCAGTTTTTCGGACTTGATGCGCTCTTGTAGCGCATGGGCCCATGCCAGGTCGATGTAGGGTTCGCTCTCGATGAGTTTGTGATATCGGGCGACTGCCTCGCTCACCAGAGTCATCGTGTTTATCGACGTTAGTATCGCACTGCCAGGGGCATTTGCAAAATACAGGAACGTCAATAAGATTACTTAAGACACTGATAGGAAAGGACTTTTAGATAAAACAAAATACTCTATCGTTGATTTGATTTGAGCACTTTTTTGCGCAGGCGGATGGACTGGGGCGTCACTTCCACCAGTTCGTCTTCTCTGATGAACTCGATGGCCTGCTCCAGGTTCAGCAGCCGCGGCGGTACCAGCCGGATGGCTTCATCCGCCGAAGAAGCGCGCATATTCGTCAGCTTTTTCTCTTTGACGATGTTCACATCCAGGTCCGCATCGCGCGCGTTCTCGCCGACGATCATGCCTTCGTAGACTTCCGTCGCCGGCGACACGAACATCTCACCGCGCTCCTGCAAATTGAAAATCGCGTACCCGGTGGTCTTGCCCGCGCGATCCGCCACCAGCGATCCTGTGGGCCGCGACGGAATGTCGCCCTGCCACTCGATATAGCCTTCGAACAGCGAATTCATAATCGCGGTGCCCTTGGTGTCCGTCATCATTTCACTGCGCAAACCGATCAGCCCGCGCGATGGTACTAGAAACTCCAGGCGCACGCGGCCCGATCCGTGGTTGATCATCTTCTGCATCTTGCCCTTGCGCGTGCCCATCTTTTCCATTACCACGCCGGTGCAGTTTTCCGGGCAATCGATCACCAGCAGTTCATTCGGCTCATGCATTTTCCCGTCGATAGTTTTGGTCAGGATTTCAGGCTTGCCGACGCCCATCTCGAAGCCTTCGCGCCGCATCATCTCGATCAGGATCGCCAGTTGCAGCTCGCCCCGCCCCATCACCTTGAACGCGTCAGGTCCGCCGGCTTCTTCCACACGAATCGAGACGTTGGTCAGCAACTCTTTGTCCAGGCGATCGCGCAGATTGCGCGACGTGACGTAGGTCCCTTCGCGGCCCGAAAAGGGCGACGTGTTGATCGTGAACGTCATCGCGATGGTGGGCTCGTCGATCATGATGTGCGGCAGCGGCTTAGGCGTATCGACGTGCGTAATGGTTTCGCCGATAGTGATTCCTTCCACCCCCGCGATGGCCAGAATGTCTCCCGGCGTGCCGATGGTTTCGTCCACTCGCTTCAGACCCTCGAATGAGTACAGCTTGGTGATCTTGGTCTTATGGAACGAGCCGTCCAGCTTGGCGATCGACACTTCGTCGCCCAAACGCAGCGTCCCGTTAAATACTCGGCCGATAGCCAAGCGACCAAGATAGTCGCTGTAATCCAAATTGGCGACTAGCATCTGCAAGATCGCTTCTGGATCGCCCTTCGGCGGCGGAATTTTCTCCAGGATCGTGTCGAACAGAATCCGCAGGTCCGGGCTGTCCTGTTCCGGATCTAGTTTGGCGACCCCGATCTTCGCGTTGGTGTAGATCACCGGGAAATCCAGCTGATCCTCGGCCGCGTCAAGATCGATGAATAGATCGTAGACCTCGTTGAGCACTTCTTGAATGCGCGCGTCCGGGCGGTCGATCTTGTTGATCACCACGATCGGGGGCAGCCGCGCCTCCAGCGCTTTCATCAGCACGTAGCGGGTCTGGGGCAGGGGACCTTCGCTGGCGTCCACCAGCAGCATCACGCCGTCCACGATCTTGAGCGCCCGCTCGACTTCGCCGCCGAAATCGCTGTGGCCGGGTGTGTCGACGATATTGATCTTAATGTCGTGATAGCGCAACCCGGTGGCTTTGGCCAGGATGGTGATACCGCGCTCGCGCTCCAGTTCGTTCGAATCCATCATCCGCTCGACTACCGCTTCGTTGGCTCGAAAAAGGCCGCTTTGGCGCAGCATTGCGTCTACAAGGGTGGTTTTACCGTGGTCAACGTGGGCGATGATGGCCACGTTGCGAATCTTCTCATTTGCAGTCATTGGAACTTTTATGGTCGCACGAACGGGTTAAACGCCAATGAGTGCGATGATTGAAGTACGTGTCCGCACAGCCTTCCGTAGTCATCGTTGGTCGTCCCAACGTCGGTAAGTCGACCCTGTTCAACGCCATCCTGCGTTCGCGCCGATCCATTGTCGGCGACGAGCCCGGCATTACGCGCGACCGCATCTATGGCCAAGCCGAGTACCGCGCCCGGAAATTCGACCTGATCGATACCGGCGGCATCGTCCAGGGCGACGATGCTCTCATACCTAGCGAAATTCTTCGCCAGGCACGGGTCGCACTGGAAAGCGCCGATCATGTCATTTTCCTGATCGATGGCCGCAGCGAGCTGACCGGTGCCGATCGCGACCTGGCCAAGATGCTCCGCAAGCTGGGCAAACCGGTCGCCCTGGCGGTCAACAAGATCGATAGCCCCAGTCGCGAGGGCTTGGCGCACGAGTTTCACGAGCTCGGCTTCGAACATCTTTACCCGGTTTCCGCGGAACACCACCTGGGCATCGACGAGTTGCTGGCGCACGTCACCGAGGGATTCCCAGTCTCGCCTCCAGAACCCAATGAGCCCGCGAATCGGATCAAGGTCGCGATTCTGGGCCGCCCCAACGTGGGAAAATCCACGCTGCTGAATGCGCTGGTGGGATCCGACCGCGCCATCGTTTCGCCTATCGCAGGCACCACGCGCGATGCCGTGGATGAATCCGTCACCCGCGACGGCGTCGAGTACGTGTTCGTCGATACGGCCGGGATCCGGCGCAAGGGTAAGACCCATTTGATGGCCGAAAAGCTGAGCGTGGTCATGGCTCGCCGCCACCTCCGCATGTGCCATGTGGCTTTGCTGGTAATGGACGCCACCGAAGGCGTGCTCTCGGCCGATTCCACCATCGCCGGATATGCCCATGAAGAAGGCCGCGCCATTATCCTGGTCGTGAACAAATGGGACGCCATCAAGGAACGCAACCGGAAGAAGTTCCTGGAACAGATCCATGAGCGGTTGAAATTCCTGGATTACGCCCCGGTGGTATTCATATCGGCCCTCAAGGGGCAGGGAACACCGGCGCTCTTTTCCCTGATCCGCAAAGGCTTCGAGGCGGCCTCCCGCCGTATTGGAACCGGCGAACTGAATCGATTTGTGGATACGCTCCGCTGGGAGTTTCGTCCCAAGATCAAGTACTTGACCCAGGCGTCCATCCGGCCACCCACTTTCGTCATCTTTACCGACCGTACAGGCACCGGCAAGCTTCATTTTTCTGCTGAGCGCAATCTGGCGAATAGGTTGCGGGAGAAATTCGACTTTGCGGGCGCTCCTGTAGTCGTGAAAACCAAGCGGGCGGAATAAATTCTCCCGGAACATGCCCTACAGCAGGGTCGGGTTTCGCTCGATACGTAAAGGGTGGAAGTGTTTGTCGCGCGCCAACCCATTTTTGACCGTAATCGCAAAGTCTGGGCCTATGAGCTCCTGTTCCGATCCGATGGCGACGCCACCCGGTTCGACGGCACCGAGCCTAGTTCCGCCACCCGGCAGGTGATTTCCCATGGCGTGTTGTCCATCGGTTGGGACAAGATGCTGCGCGGAAAGCACGGCTGTATTAACTTCGGCCGGGATATGCTTCTGCAGGATCTGTATTCCAGCCTTCCCCCCGGGCAAACCATCATCGAGCTGACGGAGGACATCGAGGCGGACGAGGAAGTGCTGGAGGCGGTCCGCGGGGTCAAAGACCAGGGGTATCGGATCGCGCTGGACGATTTCCGGCCCGGTCCGCGAATGGATTCCTTGGTCGAGCTCGCGGACCTGGTCAAAATCGAAATGGATACGCCCAAGGCGCAGCAGGAAGTTCTGCTCCGGGACCTCCACGCGCGCGGTATCCGCGTGCTTTCTGAAAAGGTGGAATCGGATGCGGATTTTCGTTGGGCCCTTCGCGCGGGATACGATTATTTTCAGGGAAACTTCTTCGCCTGTCCCGTGGTCATGCAAGGGACCGAAATTCCGGCCGTCAAAATGAACTGTATGCGGCTGCTGCAAGAAGCGCACCGCCCGGAGCTCGATTTCACCCGGCTAACGGCCTTGATCTCGCAGGACGTCTCGCTCTCCTACAAGCTGTTGCGCTACGCCAACTCAGCGCGTTTTGGACGGCAAGGCAAGATCAACTCCATTCGCCGGGCGCTGGTGGTGTTGGGGGAGTATGGCATCCGCAAATGGATCGCCATTGCCGCCCTGCCCGCAATCGCCGATGACAAACCCAGCGAGCTGGTCACACAATCCCTGGTGCGCGGCCGGTTCTGCGAGCTCTTAGGGCAAGCCAGCGGTCAAGGCGTTGAGGATCAGGCTTTCCTCGTCGGCCTGTTCTCGATGCTGGACGTCCTTCTGGACCGTTCGCTGGACGATGCGCTAGAAGAACTGGGCCTGGCGCCTTTGCTCGAATCGGTGTTGCGAGGGCAGGCTCCCGAGGAAAGCGTGTTAAGCAGAATTTATTCGCTGGTTCGCCGATATGAGGTGGCGGATTGGGCCGGAGTAGAAGCTCTGGCCGACCTGTTGGGAACCCCCGCGGAAGTCGTCGGCGCGGCCTATCGCGAAGCGCTTCCCTGGGCCGATGATCAAGCCCACGCTTCATAGGGGTCGGGCGCGCCCGACCCGCGAAATTCAGATGTACTCGTAGAAACTCCGTTTCAACCTTCCGAACACCACCAGTCCAATCCCCATCGCCACAGCCGCCGCGATGATCATGTTTTCGATCAGTGTAGCCGGCGGGGCATGGCGGTCAATCAAGATATCGCGCATCGCCAGCGCCAGAGCCGCCACCGGGTTGAGTTTGTAAACAAATGCGTACTTCGGCGGAATCTTCTCCCAACCATAGAAAATCGGAACCAGCCAGAACAGCACCAGGTTAAAGGATTCCACCACGTATTGCGTGTCCCGAATGTACACACTGATGGCGCTCGACAGCAGTGAAACACCGCACACGAACACGATATACAGCGCCCACAAGGGCAGCATCCATAACCAAAACCAACTGGGCGCCAAATGGTAGTAAAAGGTCATCGCCAGCATCAACGCCACCTGGATCGCCAGGTGGACGCAGTTGGAGAATACCGCCGAGATCGGCATCACTTCGCGCGGTACGGGCACGCGTTTCACCAGTTGGGCGTTGGCGATAATCGACGTGGTGCCGCTCTGCCACGCGCCTGCGAAAAAGATATACGGAATCTGGCCGCACAGAATGAACAATGGAAAGAAGGGCGGGCTCTGGTCTCCATAAATGTATCCGAAGACGAAGGTCAGCACTCCCATCATCACCAGGGGGTTAATCAGCGACCACAGGATGCCCAGGCTCATGTTCCGGTAGCGGATCCGGAAATCCTTGAGCACAAGGTTTTGAAGGAGATAGAGGTAATCTCCCTTCCATTTTTGTTGGACCATTCGAGCCTCAGTATACAATGCGGTCCGCCCCCCTACCCTTAGTCCTCAAAAATAGGAGACACTGGTCGATAGGCAATATTGGATGAAAGTTCAAAACGCCAACCTCCCGCCTCTGGACGCAACGGATCAGGTAGCCAGGAACCAGCCTGCACCGACGAACTCAGGCGCGGCCGCTGACGACGTTCATCTTTCGGAACTGGTCCGGAGTCTGCGTTCGCTGGTGCCGGATTCCCCGGAGCGCCAGGCGCGCCTCGAGCAGATTGCGCGAGCTTATGCCAACGGCACTTACGAGGTAGACGCCGAGGCCACGGCCTCCAAGATTATTGACGATTCGCTACAGTACCCGTAGCGTCAGGGGACTGCCTACGAATTTCCGCGATCGAAAGCCGCCTGATCCCGCACTCTGTTGGCGCGGAATTTCGCGGGCTGTCCCCGCCCAATCCGTCCCCGCCCAATCTACCGAGCCATACGGAACGCAGCCCAAATCGCATTGTGATCGGAGAAGGGAATCGGCTCGGTGCTCGAGCTCAAGGGTTCCATTCCGTTCACGAACAACCAATCCAGGTGTTGGCGCGCGATCGGTAGCGTGACCAGCTCATCCTGGAACGGCGTCTTGAATCCAAGCTGCGCCATCGCGCGGCGCACCGTCGATCGGTACCCGCCGCCATGGGGAATCGGCAGCACATGATCGATCCAGTAAAAATCGTTGGTGTTGAAGTCTCCACCGATCAGCCGCGGACCGGTAAGCTTGGCGGCCTCGTCCATCACCGGTTGAAGCTGTTTCAGTCGCAGTTCGGGATTGATGCGGGTATCCAGGTGAGCGTTCCAGATGCGCAGCTCGCCCGACGGAACGCGTAGCTTCACCGCCAGCGCAAACCGGTGGCGCGTTTTGAAATGGAGGTTAAATGGTGTCAGCCACTCGACCTTCGAATCCTCGATCGGGAACTTGCTCACCACGGCGAGGCCGCGATCGAAGACGTTCGGCCCTTCCGGTGAGAATGCCACTTGATACCCCAGCCGGTCGGCCAGGCGGCTGGCGATGCTGGCGCCTCCCTCTACGTTGGAGACTTCCTGCAGAAGAATAATATCGGCGTGGCTGACGCGAGGCGCGGCCTCGAAGTCATGCACCACTTTCTCGAAACTAGACTGGTGGTCCAGGTTGATCGAGGCGATGGAAATCGTATCGGCCGGCGGCGCGCCGTCGAGGTTTGGAAGATTTGGGAGATTCGACGGAGTAGCCGTAAGAACTAGAACCGCCAGCATCGTCAGGGAGCCGACGGGTAACCACAACTTCATACTTCCAAGTTACCAGATTCACGATTTGACCCCTCGGACACCAACGCGAGCCATTTGACAGAATATGTCGATGAAGATCGTCAATATCGCCGACTTGGAAGCTACGGGAATCTATCATGAGTTCCTTCGCGTTCCCGCTTTGAGCCTGGGACTTTACAAGCATCCGGTCGGCACCAGCGTGCCCCAGGATCCTCATACCGAAGATGAGGTCTACTATGTTGTCTCTGGAAGTGGAAAGATCGTCGTAGATGGCTCGGATTATCCGGTTGCGGCGGGCGCAGTTGTCTATGTCCCTGCGAAGGTGCCGCACCACTTTCACTCGGTGACGGAAGACCTCAACGTGTTGGTCTTCTTTTCACCCGCGGAGCATACGCTGGCCTAGCGTGTTTCCAGTGTCGATACGATCTGTTCCGCCGCCGCACCAAATCCTTTTTCGTCCACGCGCACCGTCTGGCAGCCGGCGTCCGCTCCCGCCTGCATGTCGTCGTCTGAATCGCCGACTAGAAAGGTGTCCTCCGGTGCGGCGCCGAAATCCCGCATCGCCCGCACGATCATACCCGTCGCAGGCTTGCGGCACGAGCATCGTTCCCCCACCGAATGCGGGCAAAAGTAAATCTTCGAAATCCGAACTCCGCGTGCTCCCAGCTCGCGCAGCAAGCGCTGGTTCACTGCGATGAAATCCTGCATCGTGTAATATCCCAGCCCAATGCCTTGCTGATTCGTCACGATCGCGAGCCGCAGCCCGGCCGCTTGAAGCTTCAGCAACCCGTCGATCACGCCCGGCAGAATCTCCACCTGTGCCGGATCGTGCAGGAAAGGCACATTGCGGATGAGCGTGCCGTCGCGATCGAGCAGGACTAATCCTCGAGAATCCTGGCTGACAGCGCTGTCGGGCGTCGCGTGCCCTGCCAGCACTCCCATCTTTTCGATTAACTTCGAGCTGCTCGTCTCGAAGCCCGACTTGACGACCACGACTTTTCCGCCGTACTCCTTCACGGCATCGCCCGAACGAAGCGCATCTTCGGCGTAATCCCCGCCCTTGATGTACAGATCGGGCTTCCAGCGGAGCAAAAGAGACAGCGGACGGTCTTCCTCCATCAGTGTCACCGCGTCGACCGCCGCCAGCCCGGCCACCACGTACATCCGTTCGCGCTCCGGGACAATCGGCCTCAGCGGGTTCTTATATCGGGAAACCGACGCGTCCGAGTTCACGGCGACGATCAGGCGGTCGCAAAGCTCGCGCGCTTTCCCCAGATACTCGACATGGCCCGCGTGCAGCAGGTCGAAACTGCCGCACGTGAAGCCGATCCGCCGGCCGGCAGCTTTCTCGGCGGCGACCCACTTGTCCATCTGGTCGATCGATAGAATTTTGGATAGGATCTTGTCGGCAGGGTCCATCTGTTCTTCTCATGTTAGAGTAAGCCGGAGTGGACCTCGCCGACATTCTCAAACTGTTCCCCGGACAGCGGATCTTGGTCCTGGGGGACGTGATTCTCGACTGGTATTGGTGGGGTCAGGCGACCCGCTTATCGCCCGAAGCGCCCGTCCCCGTGGTCCGCAAGCAGCGCACTACGCTTCAGCCAGGCGGTGCGGGCAACACCGCCGCGAATCTGGCGGCTCTGGGCGCACGCGTGAGCCTCTTCGGGGTGACCGGAGCGGATTCCCATGCCGATGAGCTGAAGGCCGCGCTGATCGCCTGTGGCGTCGAAACAACCGGCCTGGTCGCCGACGCCAGCCGTCCAACCACCACGAAGACCCGGGTAATCGCGGCCCACCAGCAGGTGGTTCGTGTGGACGAGGAATCCACCGGACCCATTTCCGAGGCCATCTCTTCCGATGTCCTTAAAGCCGTCAGGAACGACCTCGGCAACGCCGGCGCGATCGTCATCTCCGATTACGCCAAAGGGTTCCTCACGCCGCCCCTTCTTGATGCCGTGATCGGCGAGGCCCGACGCGCCGGGAAACGCGTATTCGCCGATCCCAAGGGCGCCGACGCGGCTCGCTATCGGGGAGTTTTCCTGCTGAAGCCCAATCGTCTGGAACTGGGCTTGTTAACCGGACTGCCGACGGACACCCATTCCGAGGTTCTTGCTGCGGGTACCCGCCTGGCCGCAAGCATGCCCGGGACGTATATCCTGGTTACCGAAGGCTCGGAGGGCATGACGCTTTTCTCTGATTCCCAGCCTCCCGAGCACCTTGCCCCCGCGCCGCGCCAGGTGTTCGATGTCACCGGAGCGGGGGATACAGTGCTGGCCGTGACCGCTATGGCCGTGACCGCGGGCGCTTCCTGGAGCCAGGCGATGCAGCTGGCTGCTGAAGCTGCGGGCATCGCCATCGGCCGGATGGGTAGCGTGGCCGTAAGCCTGAGCGATCTGCAAACGAATCTCTGAGATTCCTTGCCGCTTCGCACGACTAATTCAGCGTGCTGAGAATCATCCTGCTGTTGGCCCTCGCGTTGTCGAGCGCCCCTGCGCAAACTAAGTCGCAAACCAAAGCGCCTCCGCCTCAGGGCACTACCGCTCCGCTAGCCGCCGGAGCCAAGGAAGATGTCCAGATCGAATCGGCCATCCGGACTCGCTTGGCTAAGTCCGTGATCGGCAAGGATGGACTCACCGTGCGCGTTCAGGGCGGTGTGGCTTACTGGGACGGAACCACGAGCGTGGTGCAGCATAAGGGCGCGGCGACGCGGATGGCCAAGTCGGCCGGCGCCAAGAAAGTAGTGAACAACATCAAGGTCGGCGACGACGCCAAGCAGAAGGCCGCCGGGAACCTCGAACAAGGCCGCCGCCGCGCCCAAATCAAACGCAGCGAGGCTCGCTAACCTACCTTCGGAATTTCGACGTGGAACGCCGGATCCTTGGGCGGCTGAATCAACTTCGACACCGCCTTGTTTCCCAGCACCGCCGCGACGAATGCCGCGTGTTTCTCTGTCGGAATCGAACTCGGCGCGATGTCGAAGGTGTAGTGCGTATCGCTCATGTGCATCGAGATGTGTTCCGGACCGATTTCCAGGATCTTCTCCGTCATGAGCTGAATCACGGTGTCGCGCGGCTGGTCGTGATTCGCTGCGAACACGTCCACTACCCGGTCGCCCGCGACGCAATACAATGCCTCGTTGTACGCCGCGCCCTTCGAAACGCAGTTCTCATACATCACCCGCGCCTGATCGGCCGGAGTGCGGTGCGCGCTGGTCACGGTGGCTGACACAAGCCCCGCGACTTTCAGGATGTCCTTCAGAATCTCGGCCGCCGGATCGGGCAACGGGATTCCTAGAAGCAGGGGCTCTTCTGGTAACGATGTTGTCGATTTCATGCTCATCCACTGGGGATTGTCCATGACGCGGCTTCCGATGCCTGCCCAAGCAAGTTCGTATGTGATTGACTTCACAAGATCTTTTCCTATTTGGAACTTCGTGTGCCGCGATTTCGACGCCCAGTGATAAACTCAAGGTGAGTTATGAGTTCACTCTCCCCCAGGCTGCAGGTCAGGGTCCAGCAAAAGCAGATCCTCACCCCTGGTTTGGTTCAGATGGTCAGCCTGCTGCAGCTGAACCGTCTGGAGCTGAAGGACATGATTCAGGCCGAAATCTCCCAGAATCCCGTCCTCGAAGAGTCGGGAGAGGGCGGCGAAGAGCTGACGCCCGAGGAATTGCAGCCGCTGCTCGAAGCCGAGCGCGTGGCCGATCCCGCCGACCAGTCGATCCTGGATGTAACCACTGGCCCCGTGGAAGTGGATGCCTCCGATGGCGCCTACACCACGGAAGGCGTCGATTCGGCAAACATCCCTGCTGTTGAATACGTGGAAGCCGACGCCCAGGCAGGTCCAGCCGTCGATGCGGCCGCGAGTGCCACAGCCCCTGAAACTCCCGAGGCGCCGGCGCAAGCCGATCCCTTTGACGAGATCGATTTCGGGTCCTATTTCGACGATTATCTCGATCCTGGTTACAAGAGCCCTGCTTCGGAAAACGTTGAAAAGCCCTCGTTTGAAACTTTCCTTTCCTCGCCGGTCACTCTTTCCGATCACCTCCACTCGCAGCTGGCCTTGATCGCCCTCAGCGAAGAAGTCCGGGATGCCGCCGATGGTGTAGTCGGCAACCTGGACGAAAACGGATATCTGCTCTCGAGCCCCGAAGAAATGGCGGCCGAGGGCGGTCATAAGATCGAAGACGTCAAGGAAGCGATTCACGTGGTGCAGACGCTCGACCCGGCGGGCGTGGCTGCATCCGACCTGCGCGAGTGCCTGCTACTGCAGCTCGAAAGCCGCGGCGCCAAGGATGGAGTGGCTTGGCAGATCGTGCACGATCACCTGAAGCTGGTGGAGACCCGGCAGCCCAAGGAGATGGTGAGGCTGCTGCGGCGCCCGATGGAGCATATCCAGGTCGCGCTCGACGTCGTCAAGCATCTGGACCCCCGGCCCGGCCTCCGTTATTCCGGCCCCGGAGCTCGTCAGGTGGAGCCCGACGTCTACATTTCCAAAGACGGCGACGATTATCTCATCCAGGTCAGTGACGACGACGTTCCGCAGCTGCGTCTGAATCCGCAATACCGCCGCATGCTCGATCGTGAGCAGGAGCCCAACCGCGAGGTTCGCAGTTATATCAAAGAACGTTACGCGTCGGCTATCCAGCTCATGAAGAACATCGAGCAGCGCAAGCAGACCATCCTCAAAGTCTGCCAGTCTGTGGTGCGCCGCCAACTGGATTTCCTGGAGCACGGGATCGATGAATTGAAGCCCATGATGATCAAGGAAATCGCCGAGGAGATCGGCGTCCATCCTTCCACCGTCAGCCGCGCCGTTTCGAATAAATACGCACACACTCCACAGGGCGTCTTCGAGCTGCGATACTTTTTCTCCGAGGCCGTCCAGGGCCCCGGCGGCGGCGCCACGCCGCTGCTGATTCTCAAGCGCAGGGTCAAGAAGATGATTGAGGAGGAGGATCCCATGCATCCGTTGACCGACGAACAGATCACCGAACGTCTGCAGGGAGAGGGAATCGAGGTCACTCGCCGCACGGTTGCCAAGTACCGCGAGGACATGCGTATCCCGTCCACTCACCAGCGCCGGGTGCGTTCTTAAACGAACGCTGAATTTATTATGAAAATCACATACAAGGGAATGCCCCACGCATTGCCGGCCAAGGTCCAGCAGAAGCTGGACGCCAAGTTCGCGAAGATCGCCAAATTGCTCGATGGACGGGGCGAGCGCGAAGCCCACGTCATCGTGACCCAGGAGCGGCGGATGTGCTGCGCCGAAGTCACCTTGCAGTTCCACGATCACAAGCTGGTGAGCAAAGGCTCGGATGCCGACCTGTTCACCGCGCTTTCCATCGCGCTTGAGAAACTCGATTCCCAGGCCGTGAAACAGCGGACGAAGTGGCGCACGACCCATCGTCGAAATGGTCCCGGTGTGAGCCGCGCGGCAGAACCGGTGGAGGAGCACCCGGAGCTTCCCGCCAAGGTTTCGGCCCCGGCCGGTGCCTCGAAAGCCCGCGAAGCGGACGGGAAAAGAGTTTTCCACGTCAACGGCGTGGGAAAGCGCAAACCCATGACGCTCGATGAGGCGCTTCTCGAAATGGACAAGAATCGCGACTACCTTGTGTATCGCGATGCTGATCGGGATAATGAACGTCAAGGCCTATCCGTGCTGGTGCGCCGTCGTGACGGACACTTTGACTTGATCGAATCCTGACCACCAAATCATCGACCATGCCGGCATCCTCTCCGCGCCCTCGCCGACCTGTAGGTGGTCCGGCGGATAAAACCGAGCTGGTGATCATCACCGGTGTGAGCGGATCCGGCAAAGGCACCGTCCTCAAGGCTCTGGAGGATCTGGGCTACTATTCGGTGGACAACCTGCCCATCGAGCTGATTCCGAAGTTCGCCGAGCTGGTCAAAAACGCGCCGGCCGTCCGCCGCGCGGCTCTGGTGGTGGACATCCGCGAAGGCGCCGCGCTCGAGAAGCTTCCCGCGTTGTTCAAGCGTATCCGCCGCCAGGTTCCCACCAAGTTGCTGTTCCTGGAAGCCGACGATTCCACCTTGATCCGCCGTTTCAGCGAAACCCGCCGACCCCACCCGTTGGGAACCGGGCAAAGCGTTGCCGCCAGCATCCGCCGCGAGCGGGATCGTCTGAAGCCGATTCGCGCGGTGGCCGAGCCCATCATCAACACCAGCAAGTTCAACGTGCACGAGCTGCGCGAAACCATTCACTCGACGTTTGGCGGCCAGCGTGCCGCCCAGTCCGGAATCCTGGTGCAGATCAACAGTTTCGGGTATCGTCACGGTGTGCCAGCGGATAGCGACCTGGTGTTCGATGTTCGCTTTCTGCCCAACCCCAATTACATTCCGGCGTTCAAGAAACTCACCGGTAAGAACCCGAGCGTGGCGCGCTACATCCGGTCATTCCCGCAAAGCCAGGAGTTTATCGAACGCATTTCCGATCTCTTGATCTATCTCCTGCCGCACTACATTGAGGAAGGGAAGAGCTATCTCACCATTTCCTTCGGCTGCACCGGAGGGCACCATCGCAGCGTGATGATCGCGCATGAGCTGCGCAAGCGGCTGAGCCAGGCTGGGTATCGGGTGAAGGAAACCCATCGCGACGTCACCAAGAAAATCTGAGCGGGAGTGGCTCGAAACCAACGGGACCGGCGCGTTCGCCATGGGCACCGTCTCGGGACTCAACACGCGGCGTTACCATGCACTGCTAATCGCTTCGCTCCGGCCGCCTACGGAACGCTATGTCTTGCTTTCGCGCTTCGAGGAAGAAGCGATCGTAAACGGCCGGACGTTCTCGCTGTATTGCTGCCAGTATCCCGGCAAGCTGGTGAACGATGGCGCCGGGCTGCTCGAAGACTTTCTCGACCAACCCTGCGCAACGTGGCGCTACAGTCTAGGAGGCGTCAAGCTGGAACGGCAGGTCTATCTCGTGCCGGGGCGCCAGGCGGTGGTAGTTCGCTATCGCAGCGACCACGCT
>Ga0265314_10002257_pt1 | contig 19951 bp, 31 predicted proteins | sample 4126metaG_FD_203106 | JGI IMG/M metagenome (GOLD analysis project Ga0265314, IMG submission 203106) | Rhizosphere microbial communities from Carex aquatilis grown in University of Washington, Seatle, WA, United States - 4-1-26 metaG | ecosystem: Host-associated > Plants > Roots > Rhizosphere >... | reverse complement strand
CAAGTCAAAGGCGTACTGATTCTGGCCGATAAAGAGGCCGAGGAATCCCTGAGTAAAGTCGAGCGCGCCGCCGATGTTGCCGCGCAGATCAATGATCATGCTATCGAGCCCGGGCGTACTGGAGGCGGCGTCGACAGCATAAGCAAACTCCTCAAGGCTCGTCGGCGAGACCTGGGTCATGTTTATGTAGAGCGTCTTGCCGAGGATGCGGCCAAAGACGGTCGGCTCTATCTGCGCCTGGTCGTACAGCGACTTGCTGTTGGTGTTCGAAAGTACCTGATTGGCATACGCAGCCTGCGCGAGCTCGGCCTTTGCATCGCTTGAGGTAGCGTCCGCGAGCTCGCTCTTTTTTGTGTCGTATGCTTGAGCTACAGCTTGCGGCGACGCGCCCTTGGCGAGCCCCAGGTCGCCATAGAGATCGGTATCGGGGTGAACGTTGCTTACCTCTTGGCGCAGCGCCGTCTCCTGCTGCTGCGAAAGAAGTCCGCTGCGGCCCGCGGGCGCCAGATTATTTAGGGCTATCGTGGCGACATTCTCGGCAAGCGCCGCTCGCGCATCAGTGCTTGTTGCGGTGGCAAAAGCGGCCGCGAGCGCCTGAACAACCCCGGTGCGATCCGGCGTAGGAAGTGCGGGCACACTGCTGGCATTCAGGGCCTTTTGGAGCGAGAGTTGGAAGAGCCCCGCCAAGTCGCTGTCGGCCGCCTTCTGCCAGTAGTTGGCGGTGATGATGTCGTAGACGTCCATATCAAAGCGCACGTACGGACTCGCCTCCTGCGGAGTTTTGTAGCTCGCTGAAGCGGCGGCGGCCGGCTGCGAGCGCTCATGATAATAGTAGTAGCCGCCGCCGGCGATAGCGAGCAGCGCCAAAACGCTGCAAGCCAAAATAACCCGACGAAGCGTGAACATTCTCATTTATTATTAGAGTATACCAGGAACCTGCTCCTTATTGTCTGGCCTGCTATTTTCTGGTATAGTACTTGAAACGCTTTGGATACCACTCGTATTAACCACCAGATCCGCTCCGCGGAAGTGCGCGTCATAGGCCCCGAGGGCGAAAACTTCGGGGTATTAGCTCTTTCCGAGGCTATACAGCGCGCTCAGGACGCCGGGCTCGACCTCATCGAGATCTCCCCTAACGCCGTCCCGCCTGTTGCAAAAATCATGGAATATGGTAAATTCCAATACGAACAGCAGAAAAAACGCCGGGAAATGAAGGCCAAATCCCACGTCACGGAGACGAAGGGCGTCCAGGTTAAAATAGGCACCGGAGAGCACGATCTCAACCTCAAGGCTAGAAAAGCTGCCGAGTGGCTGGGCGAGGGCCACCGGGTCAAGGTAGACCTGTTTTTGTGGGGGCGGTACAAGTACATGGAATTCAACTTCCTGAAGGACCGCCTGGAGCAATTTTTAAAGCTGATTCCGCAGGAGTATAAGCTGGCCGAGCCGATAGGCAAAAGCCCCAAGGGCCTCAGCGCGGTGCTGGAGCGCGCAGCAAAGAATAAATAAGCAAATCAAAATGAAAACAAATAAGTCATTTACAAAGCGCCTTAAAATTACCCGCAACGGTAAGATTATTGCGCGCAAGCCCGGGCAGAACCACTTTAATGCCAAGGAGAACCGTGCCAGCCAGATGGACCAGAATCGCTCGCAGGCGCTCAATCTGACGCCGAAGGTCTCGCAGCGCTATATCGGTACCGCAAGCAAATCACGTAACTAATTTTTAATTTTTTATGGCACGCGTAAAAGGAGGCAAAACATCGAATAAACGCCGCAAGAATATCTTGGCGATGACCAAGGGCTACCGCTTTGGCCGTTCTACCAAGAAGCGCCAGGCGCGCGAGGCGATATTCCACGCAGGCAAGTACGCCTTTGCCCACCGCCGCGACAAGAAGAACGACTTCAAGCGCCTGTGGAACGTCAAGATAAACGCCGGGCTCCACGAGATCGACCAAAAGCTCTCCTACAGCAAATTTATGGGAGCGATGAGCAAGAAAGGCATCGAGGTCAACCGCAAAATGCTCGCCGAACTCGCCGAAAAGTCTCCCGCAGCCCTAGCCCGCTTCGTCAAAAAAGTTTCCTAAAGAAAAGAGCTCCTCGCGGAGCTCTTTTTGTTTATGCAGGGCTAGCCTCGGCTAGCGAGGTTCGGATCCCAAATTGGGTTTGTCCTGCGGGCTTTCGGTCTTAGCGGCTTGAGTCCTCCGAATCAAACTCGGCGGCCGCAAGCCATACTTGGCATGAATCCCCGCCACAAACCTCGGGAAGTCGTTGTGCAGAGCCGCTCGCAGTGCATCGGTCATGGCATCCTCCCTTTCGTACCAACTCATTACTCAAACTTAGCTCCCGGAACAAAAGTTACGCCGTTGCGGTTGGTTCGAAGTGGAAGGAGGCTCTGTTTATTTTGTCTTTGTTGACCAGCTCTACCACGCGCTCCACGAGGGCCGAGGGGCTCGTGTCAAAAATAATGCGGTCGTTGGGGCGGTGGCCGTTCTCGATTATGTTCTTGAGCACCTCGTCGGTCTCCCAGTCGGCCTCGAGTATGCCGATCGGCTTCTTGTCCTCGAATGCGATCGTAAACTCATGTATCGTCCCGATGCGCCCGCAGCCGAAGAATACCGCGTCGCTGGCGCGCGTGAGTATCAGGTCGCGCCCCGGATAGCCGAAGCCGGTGTAGACGATCATGTCCATGTACTCGATCGGCAGATTAAAGCTCTCGACGTGTTCCTTCTCAGTATTGGCGGGAGAGAATCCTATCGAGAATCCGCCGGCCTGCTTGGCGCCCATGGCAGACCACAGCGGGAAGCCGGTGGTGGCGCCCGTCACGATGATCGCGCCGTGCTTTGCTATCTGGCGGCCCAGCTCGACGCCTTTGTCGTATGCATCGATGCCGCAGTGGCCCGTTTCGGCGGCGCCGGAGACGCACAGCTTGAGCTGTAAATGCGTTTGTTTAGGATCCATTAGCTTTATTTTACCCTAAAAATCGATCGATGCCTTGCTGCCCTCGCCAGGAGCAATGGCTTTGACGCCGAGGTAGTCGCGGATGCGCTGGACCAGGAACCCGGCCGATGCCGGCTCACCCATTACTACGAATACCTCCTTGAGAGAGGTGGCGGTCTTGTTGACGAACTCGAGCAACTGTTCGCCGTCCATGTGCGCCGAATAGCCATAGATGGCCTCTACCTTGGAGCGCACGATTGTCTCTTCGCCCATGATGCGGACTTTTTTGTCTCCCTCAAGGAGCCTCCGGCCTAGACTGCCCGCAGCCTGATAGCCTGCAATAAGGAGCGTGGATTTTTCATCCGGCAATACGTACTTTTCGTGGCCCTGGACGCGGCCGCCGTTGCTCATGCCCGAGCCCGCAAGCACTATCTTGGGGCCCGGCAGCGCCGCGGTGCGCCTGGACTCGTCCACATTTTCTACAAATTTTAGCTCGGGGAATGCAAAGATATTCTCCCCTCCCTTGATGCGCTCATATATGGCTGGCGCAAAGTAGCTCGGGTTGGCGACATATGCCGCCGTTATCTTTTGCGCCAGCGGCGAGTCTACATACACCGGCATGCTCGGCACGCGCCTTTCTAGCATGAGGCTCCTGATGTCAAACAAGAGATCCTGCGTGCGCTCGGTCGAAAACGCGGGGATAAGCAGCGTGCCGCCTTTTGCAGCTGTATCCTCAATGATGTTCTCAAGCTGGTCTTTGTGGTTGTCCTCCTTGGCGCGTACGCGGTCGCCATACACGCTCTCCATCACCAAATATTTGGTGCCGGGGATATCGTCGGTAGGCGGCAGGAGCGGAGAGTTACCGCCGCCCAAGTCGCCGGTGAATACAACATGTGCTCCCCCGCGCTCAAACCGCGCCATCGCCGAACCGAGGATATGCCCCGAGTCAAAAAGCTCCAGAGTTACACTATCTCCTAAATCTTTTTTCTCGTGATACGGGATGCCCTCCCACATCGTGAAGGCTTTCGCGATGTCGTGCTCGTTATAGAGCTCGGGTCTGCCATGCTTGCGTGCGTCGTAGCCGAGGAGTTCCATGCTGTCCATAAGCATGGGCTCGGCAAGCGACCGGGTCGCCTCGGTCGAGATGATCTTGCCGTGGAATCCGTCGCGCACGAGCTTGGGGATGCGCCCCACATGGTCGATATGCGCATGCGTTACTACCAGGAACGTTATTGAGGCCGGATCATAGGCGAACTTTTCCCAATTGCTCTCCTGCGCGTCGCTGCTCCCCTGCGAGAGTCCGCAGTCGATCAATATCTTTGCGCTTCCGGTGTCGAGCAAAAAATTAGAGCCTGTCACGGCCCCCGCGCCTCCGTAAAAAACTATGTTCGATTCCATTGGATATATTGTAACAAAAAATCCCACCATGTGGGTGAGATATTTTGTTGGACTTCGAAGGCAAGCGTCTACTTTTGTAACAAGTGGGTGTTCTAAGCGGTACACCACGGTGCCCCGCCACAACGAACTCCCTGTAGATCACTTAAGGACATTTGCCTCCGCAGTCCTAACCTTAGTATAGCAGACCGTATATAAAGGCAAGATGAGGCGAGAGGAGCCTTATTCGTCAATGCCAAACCGCTTGTACTTGAATATCCCCTTCTTGCCGAACCAGTGGTTTATTTCGTGTTTCGCCTCGGCCGGAGTCTCGCTTGCGTGCACGAGGTTGTAGACCGCGCGCTTTTCCACATTGGCGCTGATGGCCGAGTCGACGGAGAAGTCGCCACGGATGGTGCCCATCTCGGCCAGGTTCGGCATCGTGGGGCCGACGATCTTGCGCACCATGTCCACGGCGTGGACGCCCTGAACCACCATCTTAACGAGCGGTGCCGAGATCATGAAGTCGATGACCCAGCCGCGCACCTGCTTGCCGATGCGGTAAAGGTCGCTGGTCCCGAAGTCATCCTTTACGTCGAAGCCGTACTTCGCGTAATTGGCGCTGGTCTTCTCGCCGATGCGGCGAATCCACTTTTCGTCCTTGGGGTAGTGACTGTCGATCTCCTTGCGCGATGCCTGGAACATCTCCAGCGCAACGATTTTCATATCGCGCTGCTCGAGGCGCTTAATAATCTCACCGACCAGGCCCTTGCGGACGCCGTCGGGCTTTATGAGCACAAAGGTCTTTTCCTCCTTCGGGTTTATCATGGCCGCACTTTACAATATCTGTGGGATTTGTACAAGCTGCTCTTCCTTGACGGGCACTAGTACCCCTGCTACGTTTGGAGTATGGAGCGCACTGCTTCACATACGTTCGCGCTCGTCGTCCTCGTACTTGAAAAAAGTCCGGGGCCTATGGCGCGTCTGTAAAAACCAAAACGAAACAGAAAACACCAAGGGCCCCGAAAGGGGCTCTTGGTGTTTTTGCTGGCAGTTCTTTGAAAGGAGAAGCCGATGTCAAAAGATATAGAGCGATGGTTACGCGCACTCACAAAGCGCGGGTTCAGCAATACGGTTAACCCTGCACATTGGGGCGACAAGTGGGCTGAGCGAAAGTGGATGACAGTGGACGCAGCATGCACGATACTCGAGATCACGCAGGCCAACGAGTATATCAATATTGTTGAGCGCCAAGATGATTCGGGCAAAAGGTTCTTCCTGCTTTCCCGATATGTCCGCACAGACTGTCCCCAGTTTCCGAAGACGTATTACTACACGAAGCCCTATGTGCCGGAGCGCTGCAGCAAGTCTCAGATATGGAGGCGGTGCATCCGCCGATAACATCAAAACCGCGTGATACCAATCACGCGGTTATTTTTTACTGCAATGCAGTCAGTATCTCCGGGCCGTCCTTTGTCAGGAGTATCGTGTGCTCAAAATGCGCGGCGCGCAAGCCGTCCTTGGTTGTATACGTAAAGCCGTCGCCCTTGTCTATCATCTCGCCCGAGCCCTCGGCAAAGATAGGTTCGATCGCAATGACCAGACCCTCGGACATCTCTACCCCCTTGCCGACTTTGCCGAAGTTCGGGATGTTCGGCGCTTCATGCACTGCCTTCCCCACCCCGTGGCCGCGCAAGTCGCGCACAACATCGAGCTTGTAGCGCTTAGCAACCGCCTCCGCAGCGGCGCCGATATCGCCGGTATGCCCGCCCACCTGCGCCGCGGCTATCGCCTCTTCAAGCGCGATTTCGGTTCCCGCTATCAGGTTCTGCCCTCTGGCATCGGTCTTCCCTACCGCGAGCGTATGAGCGGTGTCCATAAAAAAACCTTTGTAGTTGAGACCGAAGTCGATCGAGACAATGTCTCCCGCGCGCAGAATTTTGTCTGGGCTGGGCGGGCTGTGCGCGATATCCTCGTTTATAGAAATGCACAATGCCGCAGGGTATGGCTTTTCTCCTGCGGTTTCGTAGCCAAGGTATGATGGTGTCGCATCCATGCGCTTGGTTGCGGCGCGCGCGACTTCCTCGAGCTCCATCGATGGCACGCCGGGGCCGACTTTGGCGAGCACCTCGCGCACAACCTCGGCCATGCGTTTGCCAGCCTCGCGCAGAGTATCTATTTCGTTTTGCGTGCTTGCTATCATACGATTTGTCGATCCTACCGCAGGAGCGCCAATTACGCGAGGTTGAGCTTTGAGAGAATGTCCGCGTGCACATCCTCGATGCTTTTATCGCCGTCTATCTCCACTATCTTGTACACCGGATTCGCGTCGAGCCGCGTCTTTATCTTTGCCCACTCGGCGCGCGTCCACGCCAGGCGCCTGCGGATGTTCTCTTCCGTATCGTCGGCGCGGGCGCGCTTGAGGAGCCGCTCGATGCCTATCTCGTCGGAGATATTGATATGCACGATGGTTGGACCCTCGCGCTTATAGAACTCCATCGTGGTATCAACCACATCCATCTGGGTCTCGCTGCGCGGGAAACCGTCGATAAGCAGGTGCTCGTCGCCGTGCAGATGATCGATCAGATACTGCGAGAGCACGCTGCTGGAGATATTGAACGGCACGAGCTCGCCGCGGCTGATGACCTCCTGGAGGAGCTTCGAGGTATAGGTGCCGCGCGCGGCCAGGTCGCGCAGATTCTTGCCCATCTCAAAATGGACTACTGCGCGCGACGGGTCGAGGCGCTTGAGATCGGCTTCGAACATGGTTGCATGCGTCCCCTTGCCGCTCCCCTGCGGGCCCAAAAAAATAGTCGTCTGCTGATCCACAAAAGTATTGTACACTACCGGGCCGATAAGTCATCGACTGCGCGCAAAAAATCCCGCTTTGCCTGCTCGAGACCGCCATCCGGGTTCTCCACCACTATCGTCGCATGATCCTTGAACGTGGTTTCGTCTTCGTAGCGCTTGCGCCTTGCGAGGAGCTCCACCTCAGTGATCGGCGCGCGAGAGCGGATGCGGCGCTCAAGACTCTCCCAGGAGCCCGCATCGATAAAGATAATCCCGAGGGCCTCCGGCGGCACTTTTGCCTGTATTTGGCGCGCGCCCTGCACCTCGACTTCGCGCACGACGGTCTTCCCTGTTTCCAGATTCGGAAGTATCTCGCCTTTAAGCGTGCCGTAGTAGTTGCCTCCGTATGATGCCCACTCCAGAAAGTCCCCCGTCGCTTCACGCCGCTCGAACTCTTCTTTGGTTACAAAAAAATATTTTTCTCCCTCGACCTCTCCCGGGCGCGGCGCGCGAGTAGTGCATGAGCGCGGGAATACGATGTCAGGCTTCTGTGTATGGAGATACGAAAGAAGGGCACTCTTCCCGCTACCGGAGGGCCCGATAACAAGAATGAATTTGCCCTTTATCATACTGTTAATACTCGCGTATGGAGATCTGCGCGTCAATGCGGCGCGCGAGGTCGAGTATCACCTGGACAACGATGAGGAGCGCAGTACCGCCGAGCGCCAGCGTCGTGATGCCGGTGAGCGACTGCATAACGATAGGCAGCACCGCGATGATCGCGAGGAAAAGCGCGCCTACAAACGTGATGCGGGTGATTATCTTAGCGAGATACTCGGATGTCGAGCCGCCGGGGCGCACACCGGGGATAAACGCGCCGTTCTTCTGGAGATTCTCTGAGATGAGATTAGGGTCAAAGGTGACCGCGGTGTAAAAGTACGTAAAGAGGAATACGAACACGAAGTAAAGCGCGCCGTAGAGCGTAAGGTTCTGGAACGCGCTCAGGATCGAGGACGAAATACTCTGGAGTATCGCGTTGCTCGAGGTCGAGAAGAACGTCGCGAACATCTGCGGGATCAAGAGGAGCGACAGCGCGAAGATGATCGGAATAACGCCCGCCTGGTTGAGCCTGAGCGGCAGGTAGGTGGAACCCCCGCCCGAGACAAACCGCATCCCGCGGATGCGCTTGGCGTAGGTCACCGGCACCGGACGCTCGGCCTCGCTGATGATGACCACTGCGGCGATAACCGCAATGGCGCCGGCCAAGAAAGCAAGGTAAACCGGTAGCTGGCTCGGGTCGAACGCAAACAGCGTCTGGCTGAAGCTCTGCGGCAGGCGCGAAACAATGCCCGCGAAGATGATGAGCGATACGCCGTTGCCGAGGCCGAACTCCGAGATAAGCTCGCCGAGCCACATGAGGAGCAGCGATCCTGCGGTGATCACCAAAAGATTGGCGGCAAAGTTAAACGGCGAGAGCACCGTGAGCACCCCCTGGCGCTCGAGGATAAGCAAAAAGCTGATGCCCTGGAGCACCGCTATCGGGAGCGCCAACATGCGCGTGTACTGGCTAAAGCGCTGGCGGCCCGCCTCCCCTTCCTCCTGGTAGAGCTGCTTGAGCGCTGGGACCATCATCGTGAGGAGTTGCATGATGATAGAGGCGGTGATGTACGGAGCGACGCCGAGCATCACGATCGAAAGGCTCGAGAGACCACCACCGGAGAACAGGTTGAGGAGCCCAAAGAATTGGTTGTTCGTAAAAAAGTTCTGCAGCTGCGCGGCATTAACGCCGGGGATCGGGATCGCCGCAAGCACGCGGAAGACCGCGAGCACGCCCAACACGAACAAGAGCCTATTGCGCAGCGACTTGTCTGCAAGGAGGAGGGTGAGTCGTTGTATGAAAGTATTCATGTCGCGGTGTTAGGCGACGCTGCCGCCTGCCTTTTCTATCTTCTCACGCGCCGATGCCGATATCGAGCAGCCGGTGATCGTAAACTTCTTGGTGACTTCGCCATCGCCGAGGATCTTGACTACCCCGGCCTGGCGCACTGCACCGCGCTCGATGAGCACCTTGGGGTTGATCGCGTCACCCGAAGCGAACATCTTCTCGAGCACGGCGATGTTGACCACCGAGGGCTTCATCTGGATGCTCTTAAAGCTGTAGCCGCGGCGCTTCGGAAGTTTCTTCAGCTCCTCGCGGATGGCAGGCATTATAGAGTGGCCCGCGCGAGCCTTTTGGCCCTTGGTACCGCGGCCGGATGTCTTGCCGCGGCCGCCTCCGCGGCCGACGCGCTTCTCTTTTTTGTTGGGGGTTGCCCGTTTGAGTTCGTTGAGTTGCATGGTGGTTGATTTATGCTTTGAGCGATTTGAGCGCCTCTATAGCAGCACGCGCGTTGTTAAGGCCATTCTTGCTGCCCGAGTGCACCTTGGCGATGATGTTGGTGATGCCGGCGAGCTCGAGCACAGGGCGCACCGATGAGCCCGCAACGAGTCCGCGGCCGTGTGCCGGGATAAGCATCACGCGAGACGCATTGAACTTGGCCTCGACGTCGTGCGCGACGGACATATCCTTGCGTAGCGCCACGGTGATCATGTGCTTCTTTGCATCGCGCACCGCCTTGTCGATCGCGAGCGTGGTATCCCCCGCCTTGCCGACGCCTACGCCGACTTTGCCCTTTTTGTTGCCGATGATGACCGAGACCGAGAAGGAGAAGCGGCGGCCGCCTGCAACCACGCGGGCTACGCGGCGGATGTTGATGATGCGCTGGTCATACTCGCTCTTGCGCTCCGGGCGGGCGCGATTGCCGCCGGGGCGTCCACCCGGACGACCTCCTGCGCCGCCCGTGCGGCCGCGACGGTCGCGCGCAGGGCGGGCGAACTTGTCGGGCGCCGCAGCCGGAGCTGCAGCAGCAGTAACCTCAGGGGCAGCCTCGATCGGTGCCTCCGCTGTAGTATCCATATTCTTTTCTTCAATAATGTCAGCCATATAGTTTAAAAAGTGAGTCCTGCCTCGCGCGCTGCTGCCGCCAACTGCGCCACGCGCCCCGTGTAGCGGAAGCCTCCGCGGTCAAACACTACCGCTTTGATGCCGGCCGCCTGCGCGCGTTTAGCCAAGTCGCTGCCGAGCGCCTTTGCTGCCTCGGTCTTCTTGGTCTTGAGCCCCTTCGTGGTGCCCGAAAGGAGCGTCTTGCCTGCAGCGTCGTCGATTATCTGTGCGTGCAGATAGCGGTTCGATTTATACACCGCAAGGCGCGGGCGCTCGGCATTGCCGATGACGCGCGAGCGTATGCGGTTGTGTCGGCGAGTGTGGCTCAGGTTTTTAGCGATAGATTTTTGCATGGTGGTTTATGCTGCCTTCTTGCCCTGCTTGCGACGGATAACTTCGCCATCGTAGCGGATGCCTTTGCCCTTGTACGGCTCCGGCTCCTTGAGCGCGCGGACGTTCGCGGCAAACTGGCCGACGAGTTCCTTGTCGAACCCGCTTATCGAGAGCACGCCCTTGTCGATCGTTACCGTAAGGCCCTCGGGGATGCCTACCTTGACCGGATGCGAGAAACCGAGCGCCAAGTTTAAAGTCTTGCCCGCGACATCCCACTTGTATCCGACGCCCTCGATCATGAGTTTCTTTGAGAATCCTTGGTTGACACCCTCGATCATGTTGCGCACGTGGCTGGCATAGCTGCCCACCAGCGCGCGAGCCTCGAGCGAGTCCTTCTTCATTGCAACCTGCACGCCCTCGGCGCCCTTCTCGATCGAGATGAGGCGATGACCCTGGCGCGTGAGCGTGCCCTTGGGGCCCTTTACGGTCAGCAAATCGCCCGAGATCGAAACTTCGGTCTTGGCTGGTACTGCGATTGGTCGTTTAGCAAGGCGTGACATATATGATTTACCAAATTTCGAACAGGGCCTCACCGCCGACGTGCTTCTCGCGAGCCTCTTTGCCCGTCAGTATTCCTGCCGGAGTCGAGAGTACGAGCAGACCATGGCCGCGCTTGACCGGCTTTACATCATGCACACCCATGTACATGCGGCGCGAGGGCTTGGAGATGCGCTTGGCGCCGAGTATCGAAGGGCGGCCGTTTTTGTAGGTAAGAGAAATAGTGAGCGCGTTGTTCTTGATGCGCTTGTCTATGGTGCCGATGTAACCCTCGCGAGCGAGCACCTCGGAAAGGGCGCGCGTCATCTTGGACGACGGCACGGATACGGACTCTTTGCCCGCCATGAGAGCGTTGCGGAGCCGGATAAGAAAATCTGCGATAGGGTCAGTTACCATAAAAATTACCAGGATGATTTGCGGACGCCCGGGATAAGCCCCTCGTTAGCGGCCTCGCGGAAGCATTGGCGGCACATGCCGAAGTCGCGCATGAAAGAGCGCTTGCGGCCGCAGCGGAAGCAACGACGAACAACCCGAGAAGCGAACTTCGGCGGGCGGTTTGAGCGCGCGACAGTAGACTTTTTAGCCATGTATTCTTTTTGCGGATTTGCCCGGGACTGGCCTGGGATACTCCCCTATCCTTGGGAGTTATGATTCTGCCGGTATCCCTCGCCTTACGACTCAACGAGACCTAACAGAAAAAAGGAGCCCTGATGGGCTAGAGGGATACTACCATAGGCATTCCTAGAGCGCAAACTCCTAAAAGGCTTCCCTGTAAGGCTTTTTGAGGTATGCGGCACCCCGTTGACTTTGAGCCTCGTTGTGGGATATGGTCTTGGGAGAAAGCGGAGGTATGAGATGACCCAAAGCACACCGGCGCGAAGTATCGCCGACGAAGTCCCCGAGTCGGAAGTGGTCGAGGTATTCGGAGGCATGCTTGCGGTAAGTCCGGAGATTTTTCAGAAGATACTCCAAAGCATGGCCGACCGGCACGGGGTGGACAAAGACGAACTCTCCGTCTACGTGATGGAGGTCCTGAGGCGCCAGCCTCCTTACGAAGACTGATAGCAAAAGCCCCGCGCGATGCATCGCGCGGGGCTTTCTTATTTCTACCTGAGGAACAGCGATCTGCGCGGGCCTGACCAGCCCGAGCTGACAACATCGCCTTCTATCGCCCTACGATCACTTTCGAGCGCAGCGCGATCTTCCGCAAAGGCCTCTTCCGTCGTTTTGGGATAGCGGCGCGGGGCGAAAGGAGGATCAAGAAAACGGAAAGTTGCCGCAATCGCGCCGACAAGACGAGCGCCGAAGCTCCTGCGGTCCCGATAGTCCTCGGGTCCTGGATGCTCTTCCCTCCGCACAGGCGCAGAACCGAAGGTATACGTAGGAACCACGGGCGGATAGTACGGCCCGCCGCGAGGACTCCAGCCATGCGTGCCGTTTTGCTTGTGCCGCCTGCGCGCCGCAAGCCTGCGGGCTGCCTTCTTTTTCATCAAACTGTCTCCCGATTGGACTGAACTGGAAAATAAAATACCACGTGTTTGTATAAAAAGAAAGACCCCGCGCGAAGTGCCGCGCGGAGCCTGTAGTATCGGGTTAGAACCTCCCGACGATCGAAAGCTTGGACAAGTGAACCAGCAGATTGACGTCAGGATCGTAAAAATGTTCCTGAGCATCATCCTCAAACTCCTGGGAGATTTCCTGGCCGGCCTTGCTGCGAGCCCAGAGATCCGCCAAGACAGCCGGGGGTGTCTTGTAAACACCCGTCTGCGCTTGCGACTTATGTTGTTCCCCGTGTGGCACCCGTCTTCCTCCTCGTTAGTGTGACTTCCAAAGAAAAGAGTGCTCCTTAGAGCACTCTTTGTCAAACAGCACATTAAAAATTATTTATTTTTTCTCCTGCTCTTTTTTGAAAGGAAAGCCGAGGTGGGTCAGGTACGCTTTTGCTTCCTCTTTGTTTTTGGCGGTTGTGACGATCGTTACGCCCAAGCCAAAGACGTCCTTGATGTCTTCGTCGGCTGTTTCGGCAAACACCGTGTGTTCCTTGATGCCGAGCGTATAGTTGCCCATCTCGTCGATAGAAGTGGTCGGGATGCCCTTAAAGTCCTTGGTGCGCGGTAGCGCGATGTGGATGAGGCGGTTAACAAAATCCTGCGCACGCTTGCCGCGCAGCGTTGTCTGGTAGCCTACCTTGTCGCCGATGCGGGTTTTGTAGGTAGCGATAGCCTTCTTTGCCGCGCGCGGAGCCGCCTTCTGTCCCGTGATGGTGGCGAGGCGGTTCTCGATAAGCTCCACCTTCTTTTTGTCCTTGGTCGAGCCAACGCCGACGGAGATAACCACCTTCTCGATCTTGGGCGTCTGCATGGAGTTAACCCACCCAAAGCTACCCTTGAGGTCATTAAATACTGTTCTCTGCTGTTCTTGCAAAAGTTTAGCCATATATTATTTCTTGAGCCCTACGTTGCTCGCGTGTATCGGAAACTGCTTGTCCAATATCTGGCCTTTCTGGCCCTCGCGGCGCGACTTCGCGTGCTTTTTGCGCATGCCTACACCTTCCACAAGCACCATGTTGGTTTTGGGAAATGTTTTTGTGACCTTGCCGCTCTTGCCCTTCTCGTTGCCCGAGAGGATAAGCACGGTGTCGCCTTTTTTAACGTGGAGAGTATTCATACAAATGTTTATACGACTTCCGGTGCGCGGGAGATGATCGTCTGATAGCCAAGCTCCTGGAGTTCGCGCGGGATCGGGCCGAAGATACGTCCTGCCTTGGGCTCCTTTTTGTCCTTGCCGGCGGTCTCGAGTATCACGACCGCGTTCTCGTCGAAGCGGATGTACGAGCCGTCCTTGCGGCGCATCGGAGCCTTCTGGCGCACGACGACGGCGCGCAGGATGTCCTTCTTCTTGACGCCCTTGCGCGGCTCAGCCACCTGGACCGAGAGCACCACGAGCTCGCCTATCTGCGCATAGCGCTTTTTGGACGAGCCGAGCACCTTGAAGATGCGGCCGATTTTGGCGCCGGAGTTGTCTGCAATAGTAACGAGTGAGCGTGGTTGGATCATAGGATTATTCGAACACTACCTCGAACGACTTGGTCTTCGATATCGGGCGGCATGAACGGATGGTAACCTGCTCCCCTTCCTTGGCGCGATTGCCCGGATTGTGCGCGTGGTACTTCTTGGTCGACTTCATGTACTTCTTGTACTTGGGGTGCTTTACGTAGCGCGAAACACTCACAACTACGGTCTCCTGCATTTTATCGGAGACTACCGTGCCGCGAAGGGTCTTCTTATGTACTGTTGGGGTTTCCATATATTATTTTGCGCGGCGGGCATTCTGCTCGGTCAGTGCGCGGGCCACCTCGCGGCGGAGCGTCCGAGCCTGCTTTACGTTGTGGTTTTTACTACCGGAAGCCGAAAAGCGCAAGACGCGCAGCTCTTCCTGCTTGTCGAAGACGATCTTGGCGAGATCCTCGGGAGTGTGGTTTATGAGAGATTGTTTCTTGGTAGCCATAGCAGTATTAGTGCGCACGGGTGACGACCTTGGTCTTGAGCGGGAGCTTTTTGCCGGCCTTGATGAGCGTGTCGGTCGCGATAGTTGCAGCGACGCCGTCCACCTCGAATAATACGCGGCCCGGCCACACTTCTACTTCGTAGCCGACCGGGTCGCCCTTGCCCTTGCCGAGCTTCACTTCCGGAGGCTTCTGGGTAAAAGGCTTGTCGGGGAATACGCGCAGCCACATCTTGCCAGTCTTGCCGAGCGCGCGGACGATAACCTTGCGCGAGGACTCGAGCTGGTTGGAGCGCACGCGCGCGTGCGTGGTCGCCTTGAGGCCGTGGCTACCGAACGCAACGGTAGTGCCGCGGCTGGCCACCTTGCCCTTCTTGGCGTTGTGGCGCATCGTGTGCCACTTTCTGAATTTTACTTTCTTAGGAGTCAACATAAAAATTTATTTGGCCTTCTCTTTAGCGGAGTCGGCAAAGACCTCGCCGCGGTATATCCACACCTTGATGCCGATGACGCCGAGCGGCAGGTTTGCGCGCTCCTTGGCAAAGTCGATGTCAGAGCGGAAGGTCTGCAGCGGAATGCGGCCCTTCTTCAATTCCTCGGTGCGGGACATGGAGCCGCCGCCGAGCATGCCGGAGAGGCCGATGCGGACGCCCTTAACGTCGCGGTTGGCCATCACCTTCTCGATCGTCTGCTTGAGCACGCGGCGGAAGGGCATGCGCTTTTCGAGGCCCTCGGCGACCATGTAGCCCACTATTGCGGCGCTGGACTCAGGGCTGCGGATCTCCTCGATATCGAGCTTGATCTCGGGGACCTGGAGCTTGTGCTTATTCAAAAATGCGGTGATTTTGTCCTTGAGCTTGGTCGAGCCCTCGCCGCTGCGGCCGATAATGACGCCCGGGCGCGAGGTCTTGATGATGATGCGCAGCTGCTTCTCGTTGCGCTCGATTTCCATCCCGCCGATGTACATGCCGCGCAGCTCCTTCTGCAGATATTCGCGCAAAAGGATGTCAGCCTTGAGGTACTGCTGGTACTTAGGGCCCGTCACGAACCAGCGATGACGCCAGTCACGCAGGATTCCGAGGCGGTGTGCAAATGGGTGTACTACTTTAGACATATTATTTTGTTGCCGCCGGGGCCACAGCCTTCGGTGTCTTCTTGGAAAGCGCCAAGGTTATGTGGCTCGTGCGCTTGCGGATCGCCGATGCGCGGCCGCGTGCGCGGGGCATCTGGCGCTTGAATACTACCCCGCCGTTGACCTGGATGCTCGAAATGTAGAGCTCGGACTGCGGGGCGGTCTGCTTCGCGTTGGCGATGGCAGAGAGGAGGAGCTTTGCGACCGGGTCGGAGGCGCGCTTGGGGAGCGTACTCAAAAGCGCGAGTGCGCGGTCTGCCGACTTGCCGCGGATAAGGTCGGCAACGAGGCGCACCTTGCGGGGCGACTGCCGATAGTTTGAAAGTGATGCTGATGCGTCTGACATATATATTATTTCTTTGCTGCTGCAGCGCCCTTAACGTCGGTGGCAGCCTTGGCAGCCGATGCTGCCGCGATCTCGGCCTCCTTGGCCTTGGTTTCCATCTCCTTCTGCATCTTGCCGCCGTGGCGCTGGAACTTCTTTGTGGGAGAGAACTCGCCCAGGCGGTGCCCGACCATGTCCTCGCTCACAAGCACCTCGATGTGCGTCTTGCCGTTATGTACCCCAAACTTAAAGCCGACCATCTCAGGGGCGATCTGGCTCCGGCGTGCCCATGTCTTAATAAGCTCAGATCCTTGAGCTTTTTTGCCCTCAATCTTCTTGAGGAGTTTTGCGTCTACGTATGGTCCTTTTTTGAGGCTTCTTGCCATAATAAATTCCCCTGTCCGTTCAAGCAGAGAGCGCTCAAACCTTGCGACACGGGAGTACAGGGATAGTACAGGATAAGGACAAAAGAGTCAAATTAGGGCAAAAAAGAACCCCGACCTAGACGGCCGGGGCACTGCTGCAAGGACAAGAGCCTAGTTGTCGAGCCGCTCGAGTTGGAACTGGCTCAACTTCTTGCCCACGATCATCTCGAACAGGTCGACATAGGCGTGGGTGAGGTTGGATATGATGAGCGGAGAAAACTCGAGGCCTTCCCTCTCGCCGCCCCTTTCCTTCCATATCGCCTCTGCCTTGTCCCGAGCGATTTGCTTGTCGAGCCAAGGCGGGTTTTGCCCCTGCTTAATATCAGCAAGCCGGGCAAACCGACTCGAGTCGGGCGTGAGCACCTCGTCGGCGAGCACGACTTGGCCATCCTCGTCGAGCCCAAATTCGAACTTGGTGTCGATTCCCTCGATACCCTTGGCGCGAAGATGTTGTTGGCCGAGATTGAACACACCCCGACTAAGCACCACCGCCTTCGGATATTTCCGAGCTGTCGCTCCGCTTGGAAGCGGCGGGTCGGTTTCCGACTTCTCTGTGGGAGTAAAGACGGGCCCAGCGAACTTCGCAACCCCGCTGAAGTTTGTCATGAGCGGAAGACCTGGAGGAATCTGAACTTCGTAAGGATCCTCGCCCTTGCTGTAGTACTTGTCCCACAGGCTCCCGCACAGATACTGCCGCAGGATAAACTCGACTAGAGTGATGTCGAGCTGCTTCACCACGATGGCGCGACGGTGAAGAGGAACTTCCTTGAGGTCAAGGTCCGGTTTCGGCACGTAGTCGTAAATCTTCTTGCCGTAGGTGATCAGATGATGGGCGACGCCCGCTCGCTCGAGCACGTCAATGAGCCAGAAGATGGTGAGCGCTGTGAGCACCTCGCCCTTCTTTGGAATCTCGCTTTTGTGCACGATGTTGTGCGTCGAGATGCGGTTCGTTGCCACAATCAGGAGCGGCGGACGGCGTTTGTCGTTCGCTTCGGGCCATTTGGCCTCGAAGGTATCCCTTGTTTTGCCTTGATATTTGAGCGGCAAAAGAGTGAGCGCCGGCGGCGCGTACTTCGCTAGTGCGGACATGAGTCCTCCTTCATGTGAAAGCCGGGTTGAACCGGCGGACAAAACTGACAGCAGTATGCCGGCAAAAGAAGAAAAGAGTCAACTTTGTGCTATATTGCCCGTTAGCCTGAACAAAAGGAGACGCCTCCATGGCAGACGAACTACCCAAGAAGAAGGGGAGGAAGCCAGGGAACGGTTCCCGCCATCACTACACGCTCCCCTCCTGCTCAGACAAGGAAATTGCCTATATCAAGGAACGCTGCCTTACCGGCAGCGAGGCCGAGGTGGTACGGAATGCCCTGCACGTGTATGCGGGATTGCTCAAGCGAGTCGACGCAGGCTACGAGGCGATCTTGCGGCATAAAGAGGATAAGACGCTTTGGGTCTTGCACGACTTGGCCCTTACCGCTCCGCACGTCCCTCCCGAATTCATGGGAGTATAAGCGCAGCGAAAACCGCCCCGGCATCAGATGTCGGGGCGTTCTCTTTTTATTTATGCACCGAGATTTATTGCAAAAAGTCTTGCCAAGTAAAAGACATGGCGGTATGGTTGCAAAAGGCTGAGAGTTCATTATGTTTTTAGATGCAGCGAAAGGAAGCTAGGTGAAATTAAGAGACGGGCTCATTTGCCACAGCACGAAGTGCAGCCAGCAAATCTCTGGCAGACCCCACTGGAGAGGCCCTCTTCCCTATTGCACGGCGGGCTGCGCAGATCAGGACAGACATCAGCAGCGCGACGGCACTCCCCAGCAGCAGCAATCCCCGCCGCGTGCGGGATTTCTCCGCTTTCTGCCAATGCAGATGAGATAGGCACCTGCCTATTACGAAATCAAAAAGGCGCCCAAGGGCGCCTTTTATCTTTTTATTTTATTGCTGTGCTCCGCGCTTGCCAACTTTTCTGCGGGAGACGATGAGGTAGTTGGAGTACTTCTTCGGGCGGCGGGACTTTTGGCCTTTGCCGGTGGGCTTGCCCCACATCGACTTGGCGCGGCGCGTGCCGCGGCCCTGGCGCCCCTCGCCTCCGCCGTACGGATGGTCAACCGGGTTCATTGCAGTACCGCGCACCGTCGGGCGAATGCCCAGCCAGCGGCTGCGGCCCGCCTTGCCGATATTCATCAATTTATTCTCAGGATTGGAAACCTCGCCAAGCGTCGCCCAGCAGGTCTCGAGCACTTTGCGCACTTCGCTCGACGGCATCTTGAGGTCTACATAGCCGCCGTCGCGCGCAATCACCTCGATATGCGTACCCGCTGCGCGGCCGAGCTTGGCGCCGTTGCCCGGCTTGATCTCGACATTGTATACAAACGCGCCGATGGGAACGTTCTTGAGCGGCATGCGGTTGCCCGGAGTTGCCTGAGCGTTGATCGCGGTATCAACAGTGTCGCCAACCTTCACAGACTGCGGGATGAGCGCGTAGCGGCGCTCGCCATCCTTGTAGACAAGCACGCCGATAAAGCCGGAGCGGTTCGGATCGTACTCGATGGTCTCCACGCGCGCGGGCACCTGCTTGTTATACGAAAAATCCACGTCGCGGAACATGCGCTTGTGTCCGCCGCCCTTGTGGCGCACCGAGATGCGGCCCGCGCTATTGCGCCCCACGCCGCGCTTGCCGCCCGATGTGAGCGCCTTGTGCGGCTCGTTGGTGGTGAGCTTGCCGCGGAAGGTGACAGTGGTCATACCACGGCGGGATTTTGTATATGGTCGGTAGTGTTTCATATTTTTTTTATACCAATTCTATCGTCTCCCCCTTCTTGAGGTATACGTAGGCCTTCTTGCCGGCGGCAGTCGTGCCCTTGCGGTTGGTGCCCCGGGTTGCGACGACCTTGCGCGGGACGGCCACGATGCGCACGAAGCGCGGCGTTACCTTAAAGATATCCTTAACCGCCGCTGCGATCTCCTTCTTGTTGGCATCCATCGCGACATTGAACACGTAGATGCTTTTCTCGGAGAGGAAAGCGCCCTTTTCAGTGATGCGCGGGGATATGAGGATTTGTGAGTGAGGCTTGTTCATAGAATTATTTCTTCACTACCTTCTTGGCGCTCAGCGTCTCAAAGGCAGCGGCCGGATTGGCGATGATGACATATTTGCTTGAGAGCACCGAAACAGGGTTGAGGTTGCGGACCTCGACCATCTCGATATTGCCGAAGTTGCGGAAGCTCTTCTGCGTCGCTACGTGCACGGCCGGGATGGCGATAAGCGCCGCGTTCTTAGACTTGGTAAGGCCAACAAAATTTTTACTGAGGCCCGAGAGCATCGCTTTTGCATCCTTTGCCTTGGGCGCCTTCATCTCGAGCGAGTCGATAAAGAGCACCTCGCCGTCCTTAAACTTGCGCGAGAGTGCTACGAGGAGCGCCTTCTGGCGGGCCTGGCGGTTAGCCTTGAGCGCAAAGATCTTGTCTTTGCGGGGGCCGTGCGTGACGCCGCCTCCCTTCCATATAGGCGAGCGGCTGGAGCCGTGGCGGGCGCGGCCGGTGCCCTTTTGCGCCCAAGGCTTCTTGCCGCCGCCGCGCACCTCGCCGCGGTC
>Ga0265314_10002254_pt1 | contig 19953 bp, 21 predicted proteins | sample 4126metaG_FD_203106 | JGI IMG/M metagenome (GOLD analysis project Ga0265314, IMG submission 203106) | Rhizosphere microbial communities from Carex aquatilis grown in University of Washington, Seatle, WA, United States - 4-1-26 metaG | ecosystem: Host-associated > Plants > Roots > Rhizosphere >... | reverse complement strand
CGTCGGCCGCGATCAATGGGGCGGAGAAATATTCGCCGACCAGAAATTTCATACCGCTGGTCATAGCCTGGGCCAGAAAGCGAAGCGGCGCGCGCTCGCCTAACGTAGCGTCAAGCGACGCGTGCCAGCGCGGCAGGAATTTGGCCGGCACCGCATCGTCGAGAAATCTTCCGCTCAGATCGCCCATGATTTGAGCGAAGGAGGGGCCCATCAGGCGCACGCGCCAGCGCTGCTCGCTTTTCCCGAAAAACGCGCACTCATAGATCACGATGTCAGGCAGAAACGGTCTCAGCAGGCGCGCTGTCATATCGCTTTCTCGGGGAAGGCCGCTCCCCTTCACTGCTTTGCGCCAGACACCCAGCAGTCGGCAAAGATCGGGGTGGGAGAATCTGACGGTGGCGTCGCATACCGCCGGCCAGTTCTCTTTCTCGGCGATATCGTTGTACGCGGAGGAGTCGGTGATCATGGCGCTTATATTCCCCATCGGCGCCCCAACGCCTATCGATAAGTCATACCTATTGCCGATTCGACGCGCACGCAAAGGGCGCGATGACCCTGAAATGTGTGCGGATAAATCGCGCGCCCACCTCTCCCCGACTTTACGTTCGATCAACACGTCAATTTCTGAGTTGCGCCCATGGGCGAGCGGCCGTGATGCAAACGGTTCTTATGGCCCGGCTGCCCCCGGGGCCAGGATGCGTGGTCAGCCAGCCCCTTTGGCCAACTCGCGCAACTTGAATTTCTGGATTTTTCCCGTGGAGGTCTTGGGAAGCTCTGTGAACACAATGGTGCGTGGGCATTTGTAGTGAGCGAGGTTGGCGCGGCAGTACGCGATCAGATCGGCGGACGAGATATTTTGACCGGGGCGCCGTTCGACGAAGGCGCAAGGGCTTTCGCCCCATTTTTCGTCGGGCTTGGCCACCACCGCGGCAAACATCACCGCAGGATGCTTCATCAACGTATCCTCCACCTCGATGGAGGAGATGTTCTCGCCGCCTGAGATGATGATGTCCTTCGAGCGGTCCTTGAGCTGGATGTATCCGTCTTTGTGCATGACGCCGAGATCGCCCGAATGGAACCAGCCGCCGGCAAAGGCTGCTGCCGTCGCTTTTGGGTTCTTCAGATATCCCTTCATCACGATATTGCCGCGGAACATGACTTCGCCGAGCGTTGCACCGTCGGCGGGCACCGCCTCCAGCGTCAGCGGATCGAGCACGGCGAGCGCCTCCAACGCGTGATAACGCACGCCCTGACGGATGCGCTTGGCGCCGTGCGAGGATTTGTCGAGTGCGTCCCAGCTGGATTTCCATTCGTTCACCGTGGCCGGACCATAGGTCTCGGTCAGCCCATAAACGTGCGTCAGAGCAAATCCCGCATCCTCCATGCCGAGGAGGACCGCCTCCGGCGGCGGCGCAGCGGCATGAATGAAATCGACCTTGTGCGTGAAGGCGCGGCGCTCTTCGGGCTTGGCATGGATCAGCGCCGACATCACGGTGGGCGCGCCGGACAGGTGCGTCACCTTGTGATCGGCAATGGCGTCGTACATCGGTTTGGCACGCACCGATCTGAGACAGACATGCGTGCCCGCCACTGCGGACAACGACCAGGGGAAACACCAGCCGTTGCAATGAAACATCGGCAACGTCCACAGATACACCGGATGGCGAGCCATGTTTGCAGCCAGCGTGTTGGCGTAACACATCAGCGCCGCGCCGCGATGGTGATAGACGACCCCCTTGGGATTGCCGGTCGTGCCCGACGTATAATTGAGCGAGATCGCCTCCCACTCGTCTGTAGGAAGATTCCAGGCAAATTCCGGATCGCCGGCGGCGATGAAATCTTCGTATTCGACGCGACCCAGCTTCTCGCCGGGCTGAGGAAACTCAGGGTCGTCATAATCGATCACCAGCGGTTTTACCGTCGCCAGTTTCAGCGCCTCCTTGATGGCAGGTGAGAATTCGCGGTCGGCGATGAGCACCTTTGCCCCGGCATGGTCCAGCATGAAGGCGAGTGCCGGCGCATCCAGCCTGGTGTTCATCGCGTGCAGAATGGCGCCGATCATCGGCACGCCGTAATGCGCCTCCAGCATCGCCGGTGTGTTCGCCAGCATCACCGACACCGTGTCGCCCTTTTTGATGCCCGCCTCCGCCAGTGCCGAGGCGAGGCGGCGCGCGCGCGCATAAAATTCGGAGTAGCTCATACGTCCACTGCCGTGGATGATCGCAGTGTGATCCGGGAAAATGCGCGCGGCGCGCTCGAGGAAAGTGAGCGGCGTGAGAGATTGGTAATTGGCCGGATTCTTGTCGAGGCCGGTCTCGTAGGGGTTGCCGAACGATGCGGGCTTCAGGTGAGGCATGACGCGCGGGCCGCCGGGCGCGCTACGCCGCGCCAGGGTTTGTCGCGGCCTCGGCCTCATTGTGATCTTGGTCGCCGGTTTGTGCGGCTTCGCTTTGGCCAGCGGTTTTTTGGTGCGCGGACGCTTTTTCCCCGGCTTTGGAGGCGCCTTCTTGCGCGTGCTTTTCTTCGCCTTCCTGCGGGTCGCCATGGGCCGTTTTCCCTGACTCAATTCGGGTCGGAAATTAGGTGAGCGGCTGTGTTACGGCAAGGCGCATGGACGCCTCGCGCCGGCATTGCTAGGAAGGCCTCCTAAAGGACGGAGCGCATGATCGAACATTCGATGCCGGTAAAGCGCGGCGGGCCATTGCGAACGCTGTACGCCTGGATGATGAAGAATGCGCAGGGCAAGCATGCCTGGGCGGCATTGGCCGGATTTGCCTTTGCCGAAGCGTCGTTTTTTCCCATCCCGCCGGACATCATGCTGCTGCCCATGATGCTGGCGAACAGCAAGCGCGCCTTCCATCTCGCTGCCTGGTGTGCGCTGTGGTCGGTGATCGGAGGGATGCTCGGCTACGTCATCGGGGCATTGTTCTGGGATACGGCGGGGCTATGGATCATCCATGCGCTGCAGGTTCCCGTTTCGCGCGTAGAGGCGATGCGCCTGGGGTACACGCACCATGCCTATCTGATCGTCATGCAGGGCTTGACGCCCATTCCGTACAAACTGGTGACCATCGCGTCCGGGCTGGCGGGCGTTCCGTTCGCTCTGTTCATGTTGTATTCGACGATTGCGCGCAGCATGCGGTTCATCGTCCTGGAGGGATTGCTGGTTTATTGGTTTGGCGAACAGGCCCAGGCAATTCTGGACAAATATCTTGAAATCGCGCTGATTGTCTTCCTTGTCCTGGTGGTACTTGGCGTGGTTCTCGTGGGCTTCGTTATGAAATAGCTTGGCGAGAGCACGGTACGCTCGCTAGAAGGCCGGATGTCGTGATCCCGCAATTGCGCTCCATCGCCGCGATCCTTTTTGCGACGCTGATTTTCCTGATCGGCAACGGCCTGCTCGGCACGCTGATTCCGGTGCGCGCGCATCTGGAAGGATTTTCCACGCTCGCCATCGGGTTCATCGGCTCAGCCTATTTTGCCGGCTTCGTGATAGGTTGCTTCACAGGACCCAGATGGTTGACGCGCGTCGGCCATGTCCGCACCTTCGCGGTTTGCGCCGGAATAGCCACCGCGGCGACGCTGGCGCTGTCCATTGTCGTCAGCGTCCCCGCCTGGATCGCGATGCGCGCGTTGTTCGGCTTCGCCGCGGCCAATATATACATGGTGCTGGAGAGCTGGCTCAACGACCGCGCCGGCAACGAAACGCGCGGCCGGATCTTCGCCTCCTATCTCAGCGTCAATTTCGCCGGGCTCTTGATCGGTCAGTTGCTGTTCGCGACCGCGCGGCCACAGAGCTTCGTGCTGTTCAGCGTGGCGACGATTTTCTATGCGCTTTGCCTGATCCCGGTCGGACTGACGGCGTTGAAACAGCCGGCACCCGCGCCGGTGCCGGTCCTGAGACCGCTGCGTCTGTTCCACATATCCCCGGTGGGTGTCGCCGGTTGCATCGCCGTCGGGCTGGCGAACAATGCGCTCTGGACGCTGGCGCCGGTCTATGCGCAGAGCCACGGGCTTTCCAGCGGCTGGATCGCGCTTTTTATGTGCGCCTTCACCGTCGGCGGGACGCTGGTACAGGTACCGGTAGGGCGGCTCTCCGACAGAATGGACCGCCGCTATGTGATCGCCGCGACCTGCGCTTTGGCAGCCGCCGCCGGCATCGGCATCGGGCTGTTTGTCGGCAACGGCCGCGGCATGATGTTGTGGTCCATCGCGCTGTTCGGCGTTCTGGTGCTGCCGCTCTACGGACTGTCGGTGGCGCATGCCAACGATCGCATCCCGCGCGAGGCGTTCGTGGAATCCTCGGCGACGCTGCTGCTGATCAATTCGCTCGCCTCGGTCGTGGGGCCTGCTCTTGCCGCCGGCGTCATGGATGCATTCGGGACGCGCTCGCTGTTCTTCTTCACCGCGTCCGTCCATGTGACGATGATGGTGTTCACCCTTGCGCGCCTGCGCATGAAAGAAGCGCCCGGCGCAGAGCACCGCGAGAAGTTCAAGCCGCTGCCGCACGAAGGTTCGCCAAGCTCGCTCGAACTCGATCCACGCGGGCCAAATGAAGAGAAAGCGGCTTAAGAACAATTTTCGAAATTGCATCTCCGAGTAACGATTCACACTTTTCGTTACGGGTTACGCCTCCGGCGGCGCGATCAATGGATTTTTGGGCGACCAGTGGAAGCCCGCGTATCAGATGGAAGTGGGGCTGCGCTATGATCTATCACCCCAGATGTCGCTGTTCGGAGAATATCGTTTCTCACAAAGCGAAGCGACGAAGCTCAGCGATGCGACCGACATCGCGCACCAGCATTTTTCCGATCATCTGCTGACGATCGGTCTCAGCTATCATCTGGGCCAGGACTGAGCTTCGGCCGGCTGCAAGGTCGTCGAAACCGGGCAAGGGCATGATCCGATTTGGTTAAGTCGGCTCATACTCTTGCTCATGTAGTCCGGGTCGCGAGGCTGGATTGAAACAATCCCATAGTCCATCTACATTAGAATTACTTTCATTCTAATTTCATACGGAATCTGGGAGGGTCTCATGAAATCGTTTCTCGCTGCGGGCGCTTGTGCGCTCGCGCTTGCGTTCGCGACGTCTGCATCGGCCAAGCAGTGGGTCGATTATGCTCCGCAAAAAGGTCTGTGGGAGGTCACGTCTGTGAAGGTCGATCCCAACAAGATCGACGACTATCTTACGGGATTGAAGTCATCCTGGGTGCCGGGCGAGGAGATCGCCAAGAAGCACGGTGTGATCGACATGTACGAAGTGATGGTCAAGGTCAATGCTGCGGACGGCCTCGCCAACGTTTTGCTTTGCCAGCATTACACCAGCTTCGCCACCTTCGATCCCGACAAGAAGCGCGATCAGACGATGGATAAGGAAGCCGAAGCCATGCTGAGCAAAGACAAATCAGATGCCATGGTCGCCGGATTCGACAAGTATCGTACCTTCGTCGGCGACGATTTGTATGTGCCGGTAGATTTTTCGAAATAGGTTGAAGTATTGGGCGCAGTGCGTTGGCGCTGCGCCTTTTGCCTTTTGTATCACGCCGCCCGCGTCCTTCCTTATCCCTAAAGTCGCCGGCGAAGCTCGCAAGTCATTGACGAAACATGCCGTTCGCCATTCGCCGAAAGGCGGCGAAGGCGATCTTGGTAAATCTTTAGTTGTAAATTATACTAACTCACAGAATTTGAAGACATCGCGGTGAAACCAACTGGGGGGTGGCATGCGCAGAAGCGAAATTCTCATTCTAGCCGCGCTTGCAGTTCCTGTCATGGCGCTGGCACAAACTCAGCCCTCCTTGAACCACGCGCTGGCCGTGATGCAGAAACCGCCGCCGCCATTGGCGTTCCAGACCATGACGCCTACTCGCGGCGAGCGGGCCGCGATCGCCGCTGCAAGGGAAAAATCAGCGCGTACACTTGAGTTGATCAACGCTTATCACAAGCGCAGCGGCAGCCCGCCCGTGGACATGCAGGCGATCAACCGCACACAGGTGCCTGTGCTGATCGTGCCGGCTGCGCCGCTGTACAAGGCGTTTCAGATTTTCTCCACGCGCGATCATTACGTCCTGTCGGGCGGTAACGATCTGAATGGCGTGGTCGTGACCGGCACGCGCGTCACCCAGCTGTTGAAGGGCCAGGCCGCGATTCCACCGCTCGATCCCAAGCTGCAGATTATTCTCGACCAGGCCCGCGCCGCGAACGGAACCAGCGATCCGATTACAGACGTAACGGTCAGCGTGACGGAAGATGGCGCCGAAGCGAGTTTTCGCCGCTTCGGGGCGCTTTACGATTTGAGACTCGCCTGCGCCAAGAAGGACGCACCGGAATGCTCACTAGAGCAAACCGCAAAACTGATCGGCGGCACGGTGCTTCTGGGGGGCGGGTTATGAGCGGCTCTAAACATTATTTGCTGCGTAATCTGCCGAGGTTGGCGTTTGCGTTGTTCCTGGGAGGTTGCGCGCCAAACTCGTGCTCCAACCAGCAACCGGCGCCTAATCCTGCGCCGAGCCCCGCGCCGGCCCCAACACCAGCGCCGGCTCCAGCACCGACGCCAACACCGGCTCCAACGCCACCACCGGGCGGGACCTTCACCTACGATCCGCCGGGCACGTTGACGCCGAGCACTTCCGGCACGGGCGATGTCGACAACACGGTGTGGAACGCGGACATGCGCTTTCCGCTCAAATGCGCACCGGCGTATCCGAACTCACAAGTCTATTTTCCGGCCGGGCAGGATCCTGGCGGCTTTTGCGAGGACTGGCACTATCAGTATCCCTGGCACGACAATTTCTGCGAAAAGCGCCCTGGCGCGGACAACCAGACCTCCTGGATGTGTCCATCCTATGCAGACATTCATCAGGGCCAGGATATTCGAGCCAACACGATCTGCAGCAACAGAGGCACCGATGCCAACACGGGCACCTACTATCGCAGCCCCGTCGATCATCTTTATAAAACTAAGTACCAGATCGTCGCTGTGGACGACGGCGTCATCTCTTATGTCGGCAACTACAGCGTCTATCTCGATGTCCTGCGCGACGGCCAGCCCGAGCGCAAATACACCTATCTGCACATGAACATGGACGACGTGAAGACCGTCTATCACATCGCTGCCGGTGTGTCGGTCACTAAGGGTCAGGTCATCGGCACGCTGTCGAACCAATTCCATCTGGACGACAACGGCAAACCTATTCCCGACGACACGACGCCCCATCTGCATTTTGAAATCCAGACGAGTGCGACCGGCACTGACGGGCACAGCCACTTTACCTGGGTGTCGCCCTATATGACGCTGGTCACGGCGTACCAGAAGCTTTTGGCGGCGGGGCTGGACGGCAGCTGCCCGCCTTAGGGCTCGCTGGTCTCGTCTTCCGGTTTGTCGGACGAGTCTTCGATGATCACCGGCGCTTCGGGCGGCGCCTCTGGCTGCGGCCCGGTGCCCGCCGCGGCGGGCGCGTCCTGCACCGGCTTCAAGGTCGCACCGGCCTTCGCCGCGCGCTTGATCGCACGCTCGCGCTTTACCGCCGCGCGGCTGACCGCGAGATCGAGTTCGAGCTGCGAGCAAAGTCCCAACGTAACCGGATCGACCGCCTTGATGTTGGCCGCGTTCCAGTGCGAGCGTTCACGGATCTTCTGGATCGTCGCCTTGGTCGTGCCGATCAGCTTGATGATGTCCGCGTCGGTGAATTCGGGATGGTTGCGCAGAATCCAATAGACCGCGTCAGGCTTGTCCTGGCGTTTGGAGACCGGCGTGTAACGCGGCGCCTTCTTTTGCTTGACGGCCGGCATCTTATGCTTGGGTGGCGCCATCTTGAGGCGAACCTTTGGGTTCTTCTCGGCTTCCTCGATCTGTTCGCGGGTGAGCTGGCCCGAGGTGATCGGGTCTGACCCTTTGATGCCTTTGGCGACGTCCTCGTCGGCGATGCCCTTCACTTCGAGAGGATGAAGGCCACAGAATTCGGCGATCTGCTCGAAGCTGAGCGAGGTGTTGTCCACCAGCCAGACGGCGGTAGCTTTGGGCATCAACGGTTTGGTGTCGGCGGCCATGATGATTTTCTCCCTATGCCGGGGAAGCGTTCACCGCTCCACCCGACCTCTCCAGGCTTGACCTTTCGAGGAATGGAGGGGGTTTTAGCGGGGACGGGCGGGGAAGGGAAGGGTTTTTGCCTACACTGTCAGTAAAATCTTCCCGATATGCTCGGTTTTGGCCATCCGCGCATGCGCGGCCTGGGCGTCGGCCAGCGGGAAGACGCGATCCACCACCGGCTTGATTTTGCCTGCCTCGATCAGCGGCCAGACCTCGCGCAGCAGCGAACCGCGGATCGCGCCCTTCTCTTCGTTGGAGCGCGAGCGCAGCGTGGTCGCCGCCAGTGTCAGCCGCTTCATCAGCATCGGCGCGAAGTTCACCGTCGCGCTCGAGCCCGACTGGAATGCGATGTTGACGATGCGGCCCCACAGGGCGGCGGCGTGGAAATTGCGCTCGATATAATCGCCGCCGACCATATCCAGAATCACGTCCACCCCGCGGCCGCCCGTCAACGTCTTCACCGCCTGCACGAAATCCTCGGTGCGGTAGTTGATCGCATGCGCCGCACCCAGCGTCTTGCAGGCCTCACATTTTTCAACACTGCCCGCTGTGGCGAACACTGTTTGGCCGCGCGCTGTGCACAGCTGGATTGCGGCAGTGCCGATGCCGCTGGAGCCGCCATGAATCAGAACGCTTTCCCCTGGTTTCAGCCGCGCGGTGTCGATCAGATTGGTCCAGACGGTGAAATGCACTTCGGCCAGCGCCGCGGCCTCCACCAGGGCGATGCCCTTTGGCAAGGGCAGGACGCAATGCTCGGAAACCGCGGCAAACTCGGCATAGCCGCCGCCCGCCAGCAGGGCGCAGACCTTGTCGCCGGTGCGCCAGTTCGCAACGCCCTCGCCAAGCTCGGCGATCTCTCCGGAAACCTCCAGCCCCAGCGTTAACGGGGCTCCGGGCGGCGGCGGGTACTTCCCTTTAGCCTGCAGCAGATCGGCGCGGTTGAGACCGGCGGCGGCCACTTTCACCAGGATTTCGCCCGCGCGCGGCCGCGGTTTTTCAATCTCCACAAGCTTCAGCACATAGTCCGGGCCGGGGTTTTCAACATGGATCGCCTTCATGATTGTCCTGCTTTGGTTCTTGCGTCGGGGTACGCCGAGGACTGAAACTACCATTGGGTCACGAGGACCGAAACGATGGCGATCGATCCTGAAGAACTGCTGCCGAAGAAAAAGCGCGCCGACATCGTTCTCGGCGAAGACCTTTCTGCGATGTCGGAATTCGAACTTTCCGAGCGCATCATGGGGATGGAAGCAGAGATTGCACGCTGCCGCGAAGCTATTGGCGTGCGACGTTCGACGAAGTCGGCGGCGGACGCATTTTTCAAACGTTGAGCTTCGCAGCCGCACAATCGCGGTGCACAATCCTTAACGCGCGCGTCAATGATTAATACGCACAGCGTAAACGTTGCCTTCGCGCACCATTGCGTTGGTTTATGTGCACCATAAGCAGCGTCGCCTCTTGCGCGCGGCGAACCAATTGATAGCTTGCACGCGGGATTAAGTGCGGGCGGGGACAATGGCGCTTTCCGAGAGCGACGACGTGCACGAGATCACTCTTCGCACGTTCACGGGTTCGGCGCTTTTCCAACACACCTTCGACGAAGGTATGTCGCTGGTAGAGGAAACTGCGCGCTATCTCGATGGTCCCGGCCGCGAGGAACAGCGCGGCCTGCCGCGCAAAGCTGCGATGCTCTATGCCGGAGAAAGCATGCGCGTGACGACGCGGCTGATGCAGGCGGCCAGTTGGCTGCTGGTGCAGCGCGCCGTGCAGGAAGGCGAAATGGACGCAGAAGACGCGTCGAGCGATCGCTATCGTCTGGGATCGAAGGAAATCTGTTTCGGTGCCGGCGCCGAGGGCGTCGAGCTTCTACCCGCGGTGTTGCAGGATTTGCTTGCGCGCAGCGACAGGCTCTACCGGCGCATTGCGCGGCTGGACGACGTGCTGTTCGGCAACGGAGCGGCGCCGCTCGGTGCGCGCGGTCAGTTTGCGCAGCTCGAACAGGCCTTCGGCGGCGAGTGACGGCCGTCAGCTCCCGACGAAATCTTTGAACTTCTTGTTGAAGCGGGTGAGGCGGCCGCCGCGGTCGAGCAATTGCTGTTGGCCGCCGGTCCAAGCCGGATGGGTGGACGGGTCGATGTCCAGCGTCAACTTCTGGTCGGGCGTGCCCCAGGTGGTGCGCGTGCGATAGGTCGTGCCGTCGTTGAGCTGGACGTTCACGAAGTGATAGTCGGGGTGAATGCCCTTTTTCATGGCGGCTGGCCCTTTTTTCAACAGGGGGCGGCTTATAGGGGATCGGGCCCGACGGCGCAAGACAGTGCCGGGAAACCTCGGTTTTACCCCTTCGCCTGGGGCTTTGCGGCTCCTATATAGAGGGTGCATCCCCACAAGGCGGGCACAGACATGGCGCAATCGGGCGCGGAATTTGCCGAACAAATCCAATATGCCGCCGCCGGACGGGCCAAAGCGCGCTCGCTGGCGCCTTTGCGCGCGTTGCTGCCCTTCCTCATGCCGTTCCGGCTGACGATCATCTGCGCCATGACGGCCATGCTGGTCGCCGCCGCCGCAACCCTGGTTCTGCCCGCAATGCTGCGCGGCTTGATCGATCGCGGCTTCAGCGTCGCGCAGATCTCTGCCATCGCCCACTATTTTTTGCTTTTCCTGGCAGCGGCGGCGGTCATGGGCGTGGCGGCCGCGACCCGCTTCTATTTCGTGACCTGGCTGGGTGAACGCGTCGTCGCCGACATCCGCAAGGCGGTGTTCGACCATGTGCTCGGGCTGACGCCGGTGTTCTTCGAAGTCACCCGCACTGGCGAGGTGCTGTCGCGGCTCACCGCCGATACCACGCTGATCCAGACCGTGGTGGGTTCGTCGGCCTCAGTGGCGTTGCGCAACCTTGTAATGTTTGTGGGCGGGTTGACGCTGATGTTTGTCACCAGTTGGAAGCTGACGGCGTTGGTTGTCGCCGCTGTGCTTCTGGTGATGGTGCCGTTGATCGGTTTTGGACGCTGGGTCAGGCGACTAAGCCGCAGGAGCCAGGACAAGCTCGCCGACACCAGCGCGCATGCCAGCGAAACGCTGAATGCGGTTCATACGGTACAGGCGTTCACCCGCGAAAACCACGAGCGCACCCGTTTCGCGCGCGCGGTGGAGGAATCCTTCAGGGTCGCCATTCAGCGCACCCGCGCCCGCGCCGTGATGACGGCCATCGTGGTGTTCGCGGTGTTCGGCTGTATCGCCGGAATCGGCTGGGTCGGGGCGCAGTCCGTGCTGGCCCATACGATGAGTGTGGGCCAGCTTATCCAGTTCATCTTTTACGCGATCCTCGTCGCTGGCGGTGTCGGCGCGATCAGCGAAACCTGGGGCGACGTGCAGCGCGCCGCGGGCGCGGCCGAGCGGCTGGTGGAGCTGCTGCATGTTCCGCCCGCGATTGCCGCGCCGGCCCATCCCAAACCGCTGCCCAAGCCGTCGCGTGGCGCGGTGAAATTCCACAATGTCGTGTTCCGCTATCCCTCACGTCCCGATACCGCGGCGCTCAACGATTTCTCGTTCCAGATCGCGCCCAGTGAGGCCGTGGCGCTGGTGGGGCCGTCGGGCGCCGGCAAATCCACGGTGTTCCAGCTGCTGTTGCGTTTCTTTGAGGCGCAGGAGGGCAACATCTCCTTCGACGGCGTCGATATCAAAGATCTCGATCCGGCGGCGTTGCGCGGCGCCATCGCCATCGTAACGCAAGATCCGGTGATTTTCTCCGGCACGATCGCCGATAACATCCGTTACGGCCGCCCCGAGGCGAACGACGAGGACGTACGCCATGCCGCAGAGGCTGCCGCTGCGCTGGAATTCATTACGCGTCTGCCGCAAGGGCTGGAGACGCTGGTCGGCGAACGCGGCGTCACACTGTCGGGCGGTCAGCGCCAACGTATCGCCATCGCGCGCGCCATGCTGCGCGACGCTCCGCTGCTGCTACTCGACGAAGCGACAAGCGCGCTCGATGCCGAGAACGAGAGGCTGGTGCAACAAGGTCTGGCAAATCTGATGGTTGGGCGCACGACCATCGTCATCGCGCATCGCCTTGCCACGATCCAGCGACTGAAGCGGATCGTGGTAATGGACGAAGGCCGCGTGGTGGGCGAGGGCAGTCACGCCGAACTTGTGGCGCAGGGCGGACTTTATGCCCGATTGGCAAATCTGCAATTCACGAGCGCAATGACCCTGGTCAGGTAGAGGCCAGATAGGGGGAGCGATGAAAATCAATCCTTGGCTTCGCATCGCCGCGACGGCGGGCGTTGTCGTCGTCGTGGCGGTCCTGGCGGGCACCGCCCGCATGCTGGAGTCCCATGGCGTTTTCATTTCGGTGACGCCCGGCTTTGGCGGTAGCTGCCGTGCTGTTCCGAGCGCCACCGGTCCGGAAGACATCGCCATCGACAAAGAGGACAAGATCGCGTTCGTCTCTGCGACCGACCGGCTGGCACGCAGCAAGGGCAAGCCTTCGTCCAAGGACGGGCTCTATTCGTATGCGTATGAGGTGCCCGGCGCCGGCCTGGTCAGGCTTTCGGGCACGCCCGCCGATTTTCATCCGCACGGCATAAGCCTTTATCGCGCGCCTGACGGAAGCCTGACCTTGATGGCCGTCAACCATCGCCTGGACAAGACGAGCAGTGTCGACATTTTCTCGGTTCAGATCACGGGTGGCACCGTGAAGCTGGAAGAGGTCGGCAGCATCGCCGGTCGCATTCTCACGAGCCCGAACGACCTTGCGGCCGTCGATCAGGACCGTTTTTATGTCGTCAACGACCATGCCAGCAAGACCGATTTCGGCCGCTGGCTCGACGACACTCTGGTACTGCCGCGCACCAACATCCTCTATTTCGACGGCATGAAGTTCACGATCGTCGCGAAGGGGCTGAATTCCCCAAGCGGAGCGGCTCTGTCGAAGAACGGACGCTATCTTTATGTAACGGAATCCTATCCGCGCACACTTCTGACCTTTGAGCGCAATCCATTTTCCGGCGAGCTCAAACAGGCGGGGATGCTGTCTATTCCGTCGAATCTCGATAAGGCCGACGTGGCCGAGGACGGCAGTGTCTGGGTGGGTAGTCATCCCAAGGCATTTGCCACAGCGGCGTACCGCAGCGATCGGGGCAAGCCCGCGCCATCCGAAATTTTCCGCGTCGGCGTGCAGAACGGGGTTCCGCAATCGGCATCGCTGGTCTATGCGAACATGGGCGATGAGATCGGGGCTTCCAGCGTCGGCGTTACCGTCGACGGCCATCTTCTGATTGGTTCGCCATTCGACAGCAAGATTCTGGATTGCAGATTGTAGCGTCCGAACAAAAAGGGCGCCGTCGCCGGCGCCCTTATTCACTGCCCCCGTGTAATTCCGTTAGGCGGCGACTTCTTCCGCCGGATCGCGCAGCACGTAGCCGCGGCCCCAGACCGTTTCGATGTAGTTGTCGCCGTTGGTCGCGGCGGCGAGCTTCTTGCGCAGCTTGCAGATGAAGACGTCGATGATCTTCAGCTCCGGCTCGTCCATGCCGCCGTAAAGATGGTTGAGGAACATCTCTTTCGTGAGGGTCGTGCCCTTGCGCAGCGAAAGCAGCTCCAGCATCTGATATTCCTTGCCGGTCAGATGCACCCGCGTGCCGTCCACTTCCACGGTCTTGGCGTCGAGATTGACGGTCAGCTTGCCCGTCGTGATCACCGACTGCGAATGGCCCTTGGAGCGGCGCACGACCGCTTGGATTCGGGCGACCAGCTCGTCCTTGTGGAACGGCTTGGTCATGTAGTCGTCGGCGCCGAAGCCCAGCGCTTTCACTTTCGCTTCGACGATCGCGTTGCCCGAGAGAATGAGCACCGGTGTCTGTACCTTGGCGACGCGCAGGCTCTTCAAGACCTCGAAGCCGCTCATGTCCGGAAGCTGCAGGTCGAGTACGATGATGTCGTAGTCGTACAGCTTGCCGAGATCGATCCCCTCCTCGCCCAGATCTGTCGTGTAGACGTTAAAGCCCTCCGACCGCAGCATCAGTTCGATGCTACGCGCCATCGCGCTGTCGTCTTCGATCAAGAGCACGCGCATGTCAGACCCCTTTTGGTCATGATGCCGGCAGAATTTCCACCGGCTTGGTTAACCGACCGAAAGACGGTAGGCGGAAATGGTTAACATCCACTTTCCAACATTCGAAAGGTTTCATGGGATACGAAGGTGCCTTAACGGCCCCGGAACGAATCCGAATCTACATTACATCCCATTGATTCGCTTTGTTAAGTTTACCGCCACTTAAATCCTTTCCGGCAAGATGTCTGTTCAGGAGGGCCGGAGAAGCCGGTCCGGAAGGACGCCGTATGCGGACGTTGCACCAGGAAATCGAGACCGTTCCCGCCCTCAGGCGCTTTGGCCGGGTCGCCCGGATCGAGGGGCTTATGGTCGAAGTGACGGGAGCGGCCGGGGCCATCAGCCTGGGCGGGCAAGTGCGGCTAACCCCCAATTCCGGCAAGCAAATCGCCTGCGAAGTGATCGGGTTTCGCGAAGGCCGCGCGCTGGCGATGCCACTGGGCACACTGGAGGGCATGACGCTCGGGGCGCGGGCGGATTTTGAAGGTCGCGCCGCATCGATCTTTCCTTGCCAGGGCTGGCTTGGGCGTGTGCTCGACGGCTTTGGGCGGCCCACCGATGGCAAGGGGCCGCTGCCGCAAGGACCATTGGCTTATCCGCTGAAAGCGTCGCCGCCGCCGGCACAGTCCCGGGCGCGGATCGGCGGCAAACTCGATTTGGGCGTGCGCGCATTGAATGCGTTCGTGACCTGCTGCAAGGGCCAGCGCATGGGCATTTTTGCGGGCTCTGGTGTCGGCAAATCGACGGTGCTCGCCATGCTGGCGCGCAACACCGATGCGGATGCGATCGTTATCGGCCTGGTGGGTGAGCGCGGCCGCGAAGTCAAGGAATTCGTCGAGGACGACCTGGGCGAAGAAGGTCTCAAGCGTTCCGTCGTGGTCGCGGCGACCTCGGATCAGCCGCCGCTGGTGCGCCGTCAGGCCGCCTATGTCGCGATGACCATCGCTGAACAGCTTCGGGACCAAGGCTTGCATGTGCTGCTCCTCATGGACAGCGTGACTCGTTTCGCAATGGCACAGCGCGAAGTCGGTCTTTCCGCCGGGGAGCCGCCGGCCGCGAAGGGCTATACACCAACGGTGTTCGCAGAATTGCCGCGATTGCTGGAACGCGCCGGTCCTGCAGCCATGGGCTGTGCAGGCTCAATCACCGGGTTGTTTACCGTCCTGGTCGAAGGCGACGACCACAATGAGCCGATTTCCGATGCGGTACGTGGCATTTTGGACGGCCATATCGTGCTCGATCGTGCCATTGCGGAACGCGGAAGGTTTCCGGCCATCAATATCTTGAAGTCGGTGAGCCGCGTCATGCCGGGCTGCAATACGGCCCAGGAGCAGGACATCGTGGCGCGCGCGCGCAAGCCGATGGCCGTTTACGACGATATGGCCGACCTGATCCGTCTGGGCGCCTACAAAGCGGGCTCCAATGCCGAAGTGGATCACGCCATCGGCTTGCATCCGCAACTCGAGTCTTTTCTGGCGCAGAAGAAAGAAGAATGCGCGACGTTAACCGATGGGTATCAAGCGCTGAGCACAATAGCCGGCGGCGGGAAGGGTAAGGTGTCATGAAAAGACAAGACACATTGGTCCGGTTGCGCAGGTTTCGCATCGACGAGCTTAAGCGGCGCATGGCAACGCTGGACGGAATGAAGGCCGACGTCGAGCGCAAGCTCGCCGATCTCGAAGAAAGCGTGGCGCGCGAACGCCAGCGTGCCGGCGAGACGGACATCGGGCGTCTGGCATTTCCGTCGTTTCTGCGCTCCATCGAAGACCGCCGCGAAAACCTTCGTACCACGCTCAAGGACATCGAACGCGAACGCACGGTCTGCCAGGACGATCTCACGAACGCCTTTCAGGAGCTGAAGAGCCTGGAGTTCGCCAACGAGCAGCAGGACAAGCGTCTGGCCGAGATCGAAGCCCGCCGCACCCAGTCCCGCCTCGACGAGATGGCGCTAGTGCGCCACCTGCGCAAGCACGCACTGCGCGGGGCATAGGAAAAGCGGATCGCGTGTAGGGGTTGCGTTATTCCCCAGTTGCTATCGGCTATTCGCTATTCGCTCGATTGATCCTAGAATCCGCCGATTGCTTCGCCGAGGAGGGTTTCATGTCCGCATCGGAATTTTTGTCGCCTACCATCGGGCGGCTCGTGATTGCGTGGTTTTTTCTGGCCCAGGTGGCCTTCTATGGCGGCGACTGGGATGCGACGGTCTCGCTGATGACATTCAGAGGCATTCCGGCGGCGCCGTTCCTGCTGCTGCTCGCGCTGTTGTTGCTTGTTCTGGGCAGTCTGTCGCTGATACTGGGCTTTCACGTCCGCCACGGCGCCGTGCTGCTGTTCGGCATAACGATTGTCGCCACCGTGCTGATGCACGATTTCTGGCAGATCCACGACAATCCGGTCGCCCGTCATGCCGATTTCGAGCTGTTCGCACGCGGCATTGCCATCGCCGGCGGCCTCCTGCTCCTGGTTGGGATGGGGCCGGGACCGCTCGCGATCGACAATAGCGGCAAGAAGAGGAAATAAGCCTCACGCGGCGGAAAGAGTCGTTTCCGCCGGGTTTGGCAGTCTGTCGCGTCGGCTGGGACTAGCGAGAAACCGCAGAGCGAACGAAGTTTACGATCGCAATCAGCACCGCGAACAGCACGACGTAGGCGACCAGGGTCAGCATCCTCAACTCGAGGAAGGTGTGCCAATCCGTCGTTATATAGGTCACGGGGTCATGCCCGCCCACCGTCACGGCGCGCCCAAAGCACAGCAGCGCAAAGACGATCAGAGACAGCACCGTCGCCGAAATGATCGACTGAAAGCTCGACATGGCGAAGCCGGCGGCAAGCACGACCACAACGGCAAATACCAGCGTGATGGTGTCGGCTGTCGTCACGATTCCATGAATCGTGTTCCAAATATCGGTAAGCGCAGACATATTCCCATACCCCCTTGAACGCCTGTTGCTTCAGCAACACGTTTCCCCACGTCCCTAACAGGTGGCCGTGTAACGGTGCCTATTAACAGATCATACACCAAAACGGTTCTGCCGCGAGTTCAGGCAGATTTGGCGTATTCCAAGATTATTATAGTTAACGCAGGGAGTTTGCTGTCTGCGGACTGCCTGTTTGTCCGCCAATCGCGTCTGCCAGGGCTGCAATTGCCGTGAGGGCAACGCTCTGTGGATAGATTGTGCACAACGCCATCTGGCGGCGCATGGCATCCATCACCCGTGCATCGTTCGGCACGAAGCCGAGATAGGACGGCGTGATCTTCAAGAACGTCCGCGCCGAACGGACCAACGCGTCCGCCGTGCGGCGCGCTTCGCTGGCGCTGCCTGCCATATTGACCACAAGCGAAGGTGCACGCCCCCCAGTGCGCTTCAGCATCAGTTTGACGAACGCGTAGGCGTCCGTCAGTGCAGCCGGATCGGGCGTCGTCAACACCAGCGTGTCGTCGGCGTGCGCCGCCAGCGTCATCACGGCGGTGCCGATGCCAGCGCCAAGATCGATCAGCACGCGGTCGTAGCCCGGCGCGCGCTTGAGCAAAATTGCAAGCTGCTGCGCCATTTCGCCGTCGGCGTCGGCCAGCGTACCGACCCCCGTGGGCGCGGCTAAGAGGTCGAAGCCGGCGTGACAGGCCGTGTCCACGTGCACGATAGCCTGCTTGAGCGTCGCCGTTCCCATCAGCAGCGCCGGCAGATCGCCGCCGCGCGCCAAACCTAGCTGCACCGAGGTATTGGATAGACCCAGATCGGCGTCGCATACCAGCACGCGCTCGCCGAGATCCGCGAAGACTTGGGCCAAGGCCAACGTGACGAAGGTCTTGCCGGTTCCGCCTTTGCCGGAGCCGATCGCGGTCAGATGCGGACCAAAGGGCTTCAGCGTCATTGCGCGCTCTCCCGTTCGCCTTCGATCAGGAGGCGCGCCAGCGCCAGCGGGGTCATCGTTTCGAGCCCGCCTGCCACGAACGGCGAGCGCGTCACGGCGGCGAGACCGAGATTGGCCGTCATCGCGGCGGCGGCAAGCGCGCCGGCGCGCCGGGCCAGGTCTGCCCCCGTCACGATCAACCGCGTGGCGCCAAGCCGTGCCAGCGCACCCGCAATCTCGGCGATCTCTTCGCCGTCGGTCAGCGCCGAGAGCACGCCTATGGTTTCCACCGATTCGATTTTCGCCAACGCCGCGAAGGCCGTCGCAGCCTTGGGGTGACGCGGATCGAAACCTGCCGTGTCGATGATGGCGAGCACGCCTTGCGCCACGCAGGCCTCGGTTAGGTTTGCCAGCACGAAGGCGGAGTCCGCGACCGCGACTTGGGCATCGACGTGATCGGCAAATTCCTTAAGCCGTGCCACGGCACCCGCCCCTGTCGGATCGCCCGCGATCAACATCACTTGACGGCCCGCGAGCTTGGCGTGCGCGGCGAGCTTGGCGGCGATCGCGGTCTTTCCCGCGCCGTTGGGGCCGGCCAGCAGGAATGCCTTTGCCTTGGCAAAATCCAGCGGCATGGCTTTCATTCGCGCATCGCTGGCCGCCGCCAGGGCCAACGTCATGTCACTCAAATTTGTTTTGGCGCTTTCTTCGGCCAGCGCATGGGCCAGGGCATCGGGCAAGCGATGCTGTGCGAAGGCGGCAAGCAACGCCCCGCGGTCGAAGCGCCGCCGGCCAGGTTTTTCCGCAGGCGTCTCGCGCAGGCGCCGGATCAACGCATTGCGGTAGTTGCTATCGAAGTCGGCGACGGGCTCGGCGGTTTCTTCTTCGGGCTCTTCGGCTTTGTCGAGCGCCGCGCGCACGATGATGCCGCCGCCCTTGGCCTTTTCGCTGGCGACGATGACCGCGTCGGGTCCCATCTGCGAGCGCACGTCGGCCAGCGCCGCACGCATATCCTTGGCGAGGAACGTGCGCAGCTGCATCACACTTGACCCAGCGTGCGCAGACGGATCGAGGCGTGAATTTCGTTCTGCGACATCACCACGGTCTGGTTGCGGAAGCGTTCGATGATCGAGCGTACGAAGGGACGAATCTGCGGGCCTGTTAGCAGCACGGGAACTTCGTTCTTCTGGGTGGCTTCGTCGAAACGGTCGCGCACGCTGGTGATGAACTGCTGGAGCTGGCTAGGCGCCATGGCTAGCTGGCGGTCTTCGCCCTGGCCGATGATCGATTCCGCAAACGCCTGTTCCCAGGCCGGCGACAAGGCGAGGATCGGCAGGTAACCGCCAGGCGAAATATTGGCGTGGCATAGCTGTCGCGCCAGCCGCGCGCGGACATGCTCGGTGATATAGAGCGCGTTCTTGGTGTGGCCGACGGCCTCGGCGATGCCTTCCAGGATAGAGGGAAGGTCGCGGATCGAGACGCGCTCGGCCAGCAGCGTCTGCAGCACGCGCTGCACGCCGGTGACCGAAATCTGCGACGGGATGAGTTCTTCCACCAGCTTCTTGTGTTCGGCCGGCAGATCGTCGAGCAGCTTCTTGGTTTCGGCATAAGACAAGAGCTCGGACATGTGCGCTTTCAGCACTTCGGTCAGGTGCGTGGTCAGCACCGTGCCCGGATCGACCACCGTGTAACCGCGGAAGCTGGCTTCTTCGCGCAAGGCGCCCGTCACCCAGGTTGCGGGCAAACCGAAGGCGGGCTCGGTGGTGTGCGTGCCCGGAAGATCGATCGGTAGACCCTTGGGGTCCATCACCAACAGGCTGCCGGGATAAAGTTCGCCTTTGCCGGAATCCACTTCCTTGACGCTGATGCGGTACTCGTTGGCGCCGAGCTGCATGTTGTCGAGGATG
>Ga0265314_10002253_pt1 | contig 19956 bp, 30 predicted proteins | sample 4126metaG_FD_203106 | JGI IMG/M metagenome (GOLD analysis project Ga0265314, IMG submission 203106) | Rhizosphere microbial communities from Carex aquatilis grown in University of Washington, Seatle, WA, United States - 4-1-26 metaG | ecosystem: Host-associated > Plants > Roots > Rhizosphere >... | reverse complement strand
CAGTCCGTCAACACCGGCTACTACCTCGACGGTGGCAGCATCGGCATCACCATCATTGACCGCGATGCGCGCAGGCTGGAGTTGGCGTTACCCGTTTCCTCAGAACGCGGTCGTAGCTATCCGAAGCTTTTCATTGGAGCTACGCACAGGAGCAAGACCGGCGCAGTGGAGGTCGCCTTCTCGGAGGATTCGCGCAGGATGTTGATATCGGTTATCGAGCATCACAGGACATCAACTGACAGCAGCGAGATCGCGCTGGTATCACTGCGTGGTTCGCCTTGTGATTACGCTCACATTTGCGGTCACGCGGCAGTTTCATTCTGCCAGAGGCTTACCAGATGAGACCCATGCCGCCTAACTCTCCCGCCGCAGCGAACCCGGCGATTGCCTCCCGACGGCATGCTGATGCCCAGCGGTGCCGGGTCGCTGATCGGAACCGTTAAACATTATGGCCTCCCGCGAGAACCAATTTAGCCCCATCGAGGAGCAGAGTATCCGGGACATCATGGAACAACTCGCCGTGTCTCGGGAGGACGCAATCGCTTGGAGGGATTCCTTGGTGAGTAAGTGTCGCTCCGACCGGGAGGTGATTTACGATTTTCTAAAGGAGCACAATCCACGGGTTCAAGAAATGGAGCAAGATCAGGACTACCTTCGGCGATTCGAGCTGGTAGCGCAGGAGATGCGGGTTTCGCTCCCTACCGCGAGAGCGCATGTGATCGTCGGTGACCTCTTGGTCGAAGGTGGAACGAGAATATTGCGAAAGAAAAAACGGAAATCGGACTTAGGTGATTTTCAAGAGATGCTTGGTGTTACGGTGTCGATACCAAAAGAGGTTATTGATGCGCTTGGCGTCGAAAATGTTTAACGAATCGATGCAGCCGACCCGCCGCACCACGATTGAGTCTCAAACACGCTGCGACTTCGGACACCCGATTCGTTGCCATTTGGCGTCCGCAGCGGCGGTCGGTGATCTCGTCCGTTAGCCTCATCACTAATGCGTGAGCCCACCCCAGATTGGAAGGATTTCTCGAAAATGCCTGAGCCACAGGCTGCAATTGAGTCCGGCGACTTCCACGCTGCACTCTGTGGTTTTGCGACCTCCCATCTGCTCAACTACCGCCAGCGCTCACAGTTCTATTCCGATGTTCATATCTGCGGCTTCGGAGTCGTGCTTTGGTTGATGGAAGACCGATCTGGCGCAGCCAACGTCTGGGCTGCGGCTTGTGACGAGGCGTTCAAAGGCAAGTTCAAGTATTCAAGCACGGGCGTCTATCAGGCTGGGCTTCTACTCTGGTTCGCGTCAGTTTGGCTGAAGGACGGGGATTGGCACGACGACGCGGCGGCGCTCCTCGACAAATTGCTTCGCAGGAGGAAGCCAGTCATGGGGGCTGACTTTCCGAGCTTGCTTGCCAGGCTTCTGCGCGGCGATGTGGATTTGCCAGCAGTTCAGGCCGCTTGCAAGTCCGAAGACGATCAGAGGATGGCTCTGTTTTATGGCGGGGTCCGAGCATTTGAGACTGGAAACCGGGACACGACTCGCCGGCTTTGGAGAGAAGCGAGGGCTCCGACGTATTCTGAGTGTGAGTTGGAGTATTATCTTTTGGCCCATGAGAGGAAGAAGCTCGAAACATGAAGGCTAACAAACCAGATGCTCTGAACCCGGCGATAGCGCTCTGGTTGACAATCGATGACCGGGTGCGCCGGGTCACTGATCTGGGACGTTATGTGTGAGGATTATGGCGCGTATGGAACGAGCGTTTACAAAACCTGTGCTCCAGTGGGCCGCGTAGGCGATCTACAGAGCGCCTGTCGTCTCCCTCGCGTCTGCCGCCAAACCTAGTTTCACAGATGTCCTTGACGGTGACGGCGCTGGTCATACTCAGGAATAAATCCTCGGACAGCTCGCGCGCAAGTCGAACGCTGGAGACGGCCTTTCCTAAAAGACACCGCATCTGGACCTGTTCAGGATTGCGCGCAAGAGCTGTCTGCTCGACCCGCCGCTCTCTGAAAGTGGGCAGCTGGCTCCAGGCCCACCTGCCACATCAAGCGAAATATCAAGCAAACGGATTACCCGACATAAATCTGCAAGACCACAAAACTGTTGAAATCTGCGGAGACCGGACGATTATGGCGTGCAATTGAGGCCAAAATCGGGCGATTCCGACCTCCGCCTCCAGTGTACTGGGAGTGTGGCCCTGAACTGGCCTTCCACTTGCTTACGCATTCAAGTTTTGCAGACCGCCCCATACAAAATCGGGAATCGCTGATCTCGAACCACCTGCGTCGTTCCCGCTGAAGATTGGCGTTGGTTGAAAACCCGCCCTCGCCTTATTAGCACTCCAACCCCGTTCGAACGGGGAACAATGACACAAAAATAGAAGCGACATTTCGCTCGGCAATCAACCATTTGCATCTCCAGTTTCTTAAGAGGTCGCAGTCTGCGAATAAAATGGCGCTCGGTATTGCCTGGCAACTCGGCTGGTTTCCGACAATTATTAACCCATGCTTGCACACCCCAATTTGATCTATTTTTCGACGCCAAGGGCCTGTGCGATCCGAACCCTCGAGATGATTTTATCCATGTGGGACTCAGCGAAGATGCCCAAGTCGGTCGAGAAACTCCTGTCGGAGCTGACGGCTTCCGCAATCAGATTTATCAAGGCCCTAACAACGAGGTGGATGCGGCTACGACAAACTTGACTTCGGCTAGCCCTTCCAAGATCGTTAAACGCCATGATTATCGACCATGCAGACCGAGCGGGGGGAGCAGGTCGGAAGGCCAGGCATCTCGCTTCCAGAGCGGGCGCTCCATGAATCCATTTGAACGATCGATAGTTTTGGAGTTGATGCAAGCGTTCCCGTCTTTACAAGGGGCTGGTCTCCCGCCTTTGACGGAACTCAAGTCAAAGAATGGGACTCACATTTACGGGTTTTCGATCCATACCCACGAATCACCTCCGACCAAGGCGAACCTTCTGATTCTGGCCTGTGACCTAAAAGCAAACCCGCGTTTCCCGGAATCGCTGCCGCAACCGATCGAAGGGCTAAAGAGCATCACACTTCCGGTGGACGGGGAGACCTACTGTCAGATCCTCAAAGCCAGGATGACCCGCGACTACTTTTTTGCCCTTTGCCTCAGCGAAGCGGAAGCCGAAACATTTGTCCGCGTGATGCGCTGGAGCCGCCGGGCTGAGGCCGTTCCTGAATTTTGGGATTGGCAACCGGCTTTTCAGATCGACGAAGCGACCAATAAGATCATCGGCGCGATGACTTACGATTCTGCCCTCCGGAGTTTTTACGGAGCGAAGGAACTGTGTGAACATTGGAAGAACACTTTCGAAGGAGCCTGTCCGACGGAGGTTGGGATTGGCGTCGTCCAGTACACGGAAGGATTACCGTTTTACCGCCCGGATGGGACGCAGGTAAACCTACCATCAGAACAAGCAATCAAGCACCCCGCCCTCCTCAAACTCAGCCCTGCCTGGGCCGAATTGGGAGCTCTGTTCTCAGGCGTTCGCGAGGGAGAACCGGAACGACTCGCTCATTGGGTGCCCACCGGGAACGATCTCGCTGCGCCGCGAGCGTTCATCCAAACTTTTTGTCATAACGCTTTCCGGTTGCTTCATGTTGCCCACCGTTGCATCGGCGGTTCCTTCACTTCCGAATTCGGCTCGTCCCTGACGACCAGCAATGTCGATGCGGAAGGCTGGGTGCACGACCTGGAAACGTTTTCGATGCCGCGCGCTCTAACCGTGGGCGAGGGTCCTAAAATGCGCCGCGTTTTTGGCGACGAAGTCCCTAGGGAACAGCAACTGGAGGATATCCTGCTGGGAGTCGAGTTGATTTATTTCCTGACGGCGAAATTGGGCTATGGCGATTTGCAGGTTAGCCTTCGTCTGGCCTACGCCGAATACGCCCAAGGCCCTGTAGCCATGGCGGCCCAACTCTCCGAATTGGATTCCGGCGCACCGGAGCGCATCGTGCGGGTTTTTGCCGATCGGCTAGACCAGTGGCGGCGATAATGAAGAACACCATTTACGCCAGCCGGGAGATGTCCCATTTCCTGTTGGGAAAGTCGAACTGGTGGGAGGATCGCATTCGTTCCGATCTCAAAGCTCCCGGGTTTCTCCGCTTCGGGATCGATGCCCTCCTGCTCTTCGACACCATCGCCCTGGATCCGAGCGCGCGCCCATCCAGGCTTCTGAGCGATGAGGTCCGGGATAGCCCGGAGGCTTTCCAAGCTCTCGTCCGTCAGAATGTCGTCACCTCCGCAACCATTTCAACGGCGGAGTATGAGCGCTTAAAGGAAGAGGCCCTGACTGATCTGGGCAAGTGCCTTTATCTGTTGCCACCGGAAGTCCTGGCCAGCTGGGGATCGCGGTTTCACTACGACTACCTCCTCGAGTCTCCGTGGTGGCTCTTCGTCCGCGAAGTGGATTTGACGACGGCGAAGTCGCTCGGAGCCATGGGCAAGGACACCCAGATCGCGCGAGGATTGATCCCGTTCTTATATTCGGCCATCTGGAGTCTGAAGATGTCCCACGCGATGGAGATACCCGCCCTAGTTTCCACCATCGAAGCCGAGATCCGCACCGAACTTCTCGACATTGGATTGGTAAAATCGCTGCGGGGTGACTTCTCCACGCAGGCCCATATCGCCTTGCGTGATATGATCCGCGATATTTCCAACAAGGTGGAGATCTCCATCCCATCCTTTTTCGACATCTGCGCCGCGGAGTCAAAAACCCCATTGGACACATTGAGCAAGGCCATTGTGCTTCGCAATGACCCAGATTGCCGCTGGTTTCGGAAACGATTCTGGCAGATCGTGGGCGCTCCTCCACTGCAGCAAGGATGGAGGGACGAGCTCGCCCGAATCAGCGAAAAGCTCGTCCAGCGAACCGAGGGCCGGTTCTGGAGAAACCTGCGGGAAATGAGCATCGCCATCCGGCATTGCGGACTTATCTCGTATTTGATCGGCGGGGGGGCGCTCAATACCGCGCTGTTGAAACTGGGCAGCTTGCTCACCAACTCCGCGGACGCCGCTCGCAAACGCCGCGAGCTCGGACCACTAAGTTTTCTCCTCCGCGACGACGTTCCGCATGCGACGGCCCTCGGCCGTCAGGCCAAACGTGAAGGAACCGCAACGATAGACACAGAGCAGCCCTGTTGGAACGCGGCGGAACGGGCGACCCTGGCGCGTTATGTCATTCCGACGAGCCCAGCGGTTGACCGGTTGATCGACAAAATCCGCAGTCAGGAAACGACCGGGATTTTTCGCCTGGACGCCGTTTCGCTCAGCCGTCGGCTGTACGATCACGTGAAAGAAGAGCTCATCCATTACGACTATGAACCTTACAGCCCCAGCCTTCCACAACGTGTCCGGTTGCCGGGGTCGATTTTACGCGGGTCGGGAGGAGCCCGCGTGGCCACGTGTCTCGACCTGACATTGCTGCTGGCCGCTGGCATCGAAGCGGGCCATGCGCATCCCATCCTGATTCACCTCATTCATCGTTCGGGCGACGCTCATGTCATTGGTGCGTGCTGGCGTAATTCTGAAGTGGATCCCGCAGTGGAATTGCCGCCAAGTCTGGTGAGGGAGTGGATCCTCAGCGGGTCGATTGAAGTCTTTGAATGCACGGGAGTTTGCCAGGATCCCGAATTCTCCTGCACCTATGAGGAAGCGCAGGAGCGCGCCCTGGAGTGTCTGGCGGCTCGGGACTGGTCGATGAACTTTGCCCTCAACATTTTTGCGGCGCGGCAGCACGGTCTGGTGCCGGCGGCCGAAACGCGTGAGACGATGTGACCTCCGTTTTTCCGATGAGTCTAATCAGTCAATCAACCCGCAGGCACGATGCCAGGTAATTCTAACATTGGGTATCTGGAGCGTGGGCTATGGAGATCCTTGTTCAAACTCGAGCACGTTTCTCCCGAATTGGCTCTGGCTCTTCCGAGCCGGGCACTCATTGCGAGCTCCATTCTCTTGGACCAGGTGGCGTATCCGTCATCTTTGGGTGAAGTGACGCGTAGGGTTGCTTCCGGAGATCTCGGGTTTGGCGCAGTCAACCGGGTACCGTACGAGATCCCCGAGAAACAAGCCCTGGCGTTTCATGACCTCGACGTGAAGCTCTTTGCGCCTGTCATCCGCCACCTGGAAAGCCTCCTGCCACTGGTAGAGTATCATGAAGGCGGTGCGTATAACCCTGGAATGTCGATGGGGGGCATCTCATCACTCATGGTGACAAGGGATGGCACAATCACGCGGAAAACATACATCTGGGATACTCCGAAGGCCGACTACACGAACGTCCTTGGCCTGTACAAGCGCCAGCAACAGTTAGATCCGGATTGGATTGATAAATTCGGGGGCGCTGTGACCTCAGATGAGGGTGAGGAACTCGAGAAGCGCTTGGGATTCTTGGAAGCCTGCGTCGTTGCCTCGCAGAGGGACGGAACCGTCCCTGTGCTCCGATCGAGTGGCTCGCTGCTGTCTCTCTTGCAGGACTTTTTTCCGGAACGGATCAAGCAAATTGACCTGCTCCGGCTGCTGCAACTCGAATTGCCCCGATGCAGGCTGACGGCCGAGGAACTGGCCGTGGCACGGGATGACGCAAGAATCAGGCAAATCAGAGCCTCGCTGAGGAAAGATCCAGAGGGAGTTGACCCAGACGAGGTGATTGACACCATCGTGGGGGTGTTACGCGCATACCTCTCGGGGCGCGAATCCGCGCGGAAGGAGACACGATGCTCCGTGGAACTCGAGGGGAACTGGCCTAACTCGCAGGCGGAAAAGTTTCCGCGGGCGCAAGACATGGCAGATTGCGGTGACCGTAACGTTCTCTATTTTTGGTCGGTCCGACAACGTCAGCCCGTGTGCATCGGATGTACGGTGGCGTTTTTTGAACCGTATTAAGTAAAGAGCCGCCCCGCAAATGAGCAAGGAACTGGCGGAGAGTGGAGCAAAGGTCGTCCGTGGCCGGACAGTGTTCAGAGATCTTTATGGTCTTCGGAGGGACGGGGACGGAACAGCGCGCGGAGCCGGGCTGCCGCGACTAATCGCACTACTTCTTCTTGTGGAGGACTATCGCGGGGTCACCTCGAAGTAAACGACGAGAACGGTCCAGTTTTCAACGCCTTGGGATTCAAAATCTACAATTAAGCCGTCAATCTCGCGCGAGTTTAGCACGCGGGCCGGAGATGCGTTGTCGGTCGACGACCAATCTGGCCGCAGCGGCTTAGAGGTCAATATCGCAATCAATCTCTCCTGACCCGCTTCAGGCCCTGTCAGGACAAAGGACTTGTATTGTGATCGAGGTGTTGGAAGCACCGTGCGACCAACGGACACTTTGGAATCTGGGGCGAATAACGACGGACACAAGCAATAGACGGTCCCATTTGGGCTCTCATCCAGCAGGAGTAAGTGTTTCTCCTCGACTGTTTCGATCATCACTCGGATTCTGCTACCGATTGGAAATCGGTACTTTACTTCGATCTGTGACTGACCTAGTCCCCGTGTCCTGCCCTGCCGGATGTTCAAGTATCTGTCGTCAGCAGTTACTGGCCAAAGCCGGCCGACCGTGCCTACCGCCCGGATCCTATCGAGCTTTCTCTTCACGTAAGCGGGGCGAACCAACCCGAGCTTTTCCAGTTCATCGGCAACGGCTCCAGGCATGTGGTCTAGCCTTGAATCTAGTGCAGCAAGTATATTGGCGAGTTTCGCAGATTCCTCGCGCACAGTTTCCTGAATCGTTCTGGATTCCTGACCGACGACCGCAACTATATTGGCTGCAGAATCGGCGATCTGTTCGAGGAGCTTCGGTACGCCGGCCAACGCTTCGACGCGAGTCACCAGACTCTCTGAGCGCTTTCGTTGCTCGACGGCCAATGACTGAATCTGGCTTGGCAACTCGATGACGATCGCGCGCGTCGTTTCGAGCATGAGCTTCTGATACGCGATCCAGGCTTTGCGATGTTCCGGCGTTTGCTCACTCTTGACTACTTCGGCGAACTCGCTGGGGAAATGGTGTTGCAGGAAGCGGATTACCTCGACGCGGACGGCCTCGGGCGCAATGCCCTCGTGCTCAATAGCATCAAGCAGCGTGCGCACTTTTCGCTCATAGCCGGGTTCTGCCTTGAGTGGGCCAAAGCCGAACCACCGACGGGATGGCGCCGCCGACGACCCGCTCGGTAACGGTGCGAGAACCCTATCGAAGATGTCGTTCCAGACATTAGCCTTTCCCTCGCGAGCGGCAAAGTAGTTGGCGGCTTCAGCAAGCGCCTCGTCGAACTGGCTGCTGTCCGCTGGCAGCGGCGCATTAGTTGCACGGGGAAAGAGCTCGTCGAGCCTACGCCCCGTCTCGTCCTCAATCGCTTCCTGGAGCCGTTCGATCCACAGCCTAAAAAGTTCACGAAGATGCCGCTCGGTGTTCCTGTGCGCTTGAGCGATGGACGTGAGGAACTGGACGTTGAAAGACGAACCCCAGGCGTCGGAGTAGCGTGGCTCTCGCACGTTGAGGTCACCGATCTGCGCGCCCAAAGCGTTGTGAATGGCCAACACCATCCCGCGGCGCAGGTCGTGATTGTAACCGCCGTTCGGCCCACGGTTGGCCAGTTCGTGCAATTGGCCACCGAACAAATGCGCGGTGACGTGCTGGATAAAATGTTGGCTGACTGCCGGAAGGTCCGTGAGAACATGATGGCCGGACTCACCTAAAAGGCTTTTGGTGAGTTGGAGAAACTCAGGAGAGGCCACAGCGCCAATCGCAAGTGACGCCAATGGTCCACCCACGAGGAACGCCCCACCCGTGGCGGCGAGCTTCAGTGCAATTTGGCTTCGTTTCTTCATGTGCTTGAGAGTGACGAGCACACAGGAGCGGAGCAAAAGTATTCGGTCTAAGGCCGGCCCGCAAGCGTGCTTGCTATGTGTCTGGACAGGTGTGTAAGGAATATATGGCACGTACTGATGGGAGCCGCCGCAAAACTGCTGACTTCGCCGCTCAAACTCCAGGAGGGCGCTTTCACCCCTGACTGACTGTCAGCAAAGGTGTTGGAAAGGTGTTGGGTCGGGTAGTAGTGGTGTAGTGCTTGACTCATCGGCAAAATCGGGCATTTTTGGCGCAGAAAGGACGCTTGAGGCGACCGATTCCGACCTCCGCCTCCAGTGTAGCGAAGGTGTAGTCCCAAAACGGCACTCCTCCTGCTTCAACTTGCCGAGCTTCGCGAGATCGCCCCCCAAAACACAGACATCCTTATTTAGCAGGAGTTTGCGACTACGCTGCTGATCACAGGCGTTGGTGGAAAACCGACCCTCGCCTCGGTGACCAAAGTGACCGCACATACTGCTCCAGGGGAGATAAGAGTTGTGGGCGCTGGTTAATAGTTACTCGCAGATTGTCCACCCATCGGTACTCCGCAAAACGTCTATTGCCGACGCTAGTGACTTCATTCCGATGGGGAAACCCGACGAAGCTGCTTTGGTCAACAATTGCATTGTCCAGCTGCTTCGGTAAGAGCCCAATTCTCAGGTACCTCTTCCCCGAGGGTAAGCAGCGGAGACACTTGCGGTAGCAGGCAATAACCCGACTTAGTGTTGGTCCTGTCCGCCGTGACTGGAATTCGCGAGTTATGCATCGATTCAAAAGGGTCGATGAACTGATCCGCCATCGGCCAATACATCGAGGCCAACAACCAGGAACCAAAACCATTCATCTGGACCGCGACCGCCGAACTGAGCTCGGATCGGGTCGGCTCACTTTACAAACGAACTAGTTCACTACACCAGGTAGTCGCTGCCCCAGGCCTGAACATGTTCTTCCTGCTAAGCGCACCAGTGTTGTAACAAAGCCATATTACTTCCTCGCAGAACTCGATTAGTCCGCGAACTCCCAGAAGGACTGCCCTGTGTCACCAGTGCGGCGTCGCAAGGTTGCGCGATCGTCGGGCGCGCTGCTGTGCTTAATCAGGTCGTGAATGTCCACCAAAACGGGACGTGAGCTAGCGACGTACCCGTGACCCAGCAGCGTGACGTCGAAAGCTTTGGCGTTGATAGTGTCGATACCTTCGACGATTGCGATGGGAGGCGTGAAGCCGACCCGCGACGCGCCGTGCAGCAATCTCGATCCCCTTACCGCCAAGTCGCCGCTGGACACATAGAGGGTCATGCTAGTTCGACGGGGAGACCCAGCGAGCTCCACGGCCGAAGGGGCTGGTGCAGAGGGTTACGGACAACCAACAAAACAGAACAATGAAAAGACAGACCGGTGAAATGGTGAGTTTTAATTGTCACTGATGGGAGAAATAATTGTCATTGACCACCCCGCTCTGTTCGCTCATCGGTCCCGTTGCTCCACCAATTAATCCGCTCCTTCCTCCACAGGCTAATTCGCTGCTGTACAATCATGGAACGAATCGAGGCAAGCTGCACGCCAGAGGAACGGTCCCGAATCCAATGCCTCACGACTCGGCAATTCCTGAGTCGCCTTGCAGAACTCGCTGAAAAGCAGCGAGCCGAATGCACTCCGGCCGAAGCCAGCACAGGGAAGACCGTTCTAGGTCAAGCCGCAGACTTCACTTCCGGCCAAAGACCCGAACAGCGCATAGCTTTTGGCGAAAACTCTGGGGCCACCCCTCGGATTTGATCAGATTCACTAAAGATTGCCTATACTCGGTTGAGTCAACGCGGCGTACCCTTGGCGTCGCAGAGGCGCTCCATCTCAGCCTCTAGTTCTGCGAAAACAGCCGCTCGCTCCAGTCGTCCCGTTGCCTCTGGTACAGTCAGCAGGTAAGCTACAGCTTCCGCCTGAAAGTCGAGGCTGGGTGCGACTCGTTTCAATATCCCTTCAAAAGACTAAAAGCGAGCAGATGGTCAGGGCAAAATCGACCGAACTCCGAATGCGGAAGCGCCGCTGAGCACAGAACAAGCCGTTTACGAATCTAGCGACCTCGAAGCATTCCACGTCCTTCCGTGAAAAGCGATGAACCAGTTGCTCGATCGACGCGGAAAACGCCTCTCGGTCGATTCCGGGTGGGACGGCTGGGCGCCGGACAGTGGTTTGTTTGTCCAAGGTTGGAGGCATATCGCGAGATGTCCTACCGCTTCGCACATTCGCGACAGACGGAAGTTTCATTCCGCCGCTGACATATGGCTCAATTCCCACAAAATGCTTCCCATTTCGCGGCAGCCCGAATAGGTGCGGGGAAACCGACGAATCTTTCGAGAAAATGCCAAAAATGCTCAAAAACTGAGAGCCGGACTTCCCAAAACACTTCCCACTGGCGTGCCTGAATTTTTATTCCCACTTCCTAAGTGGCTTTGGTTGAGGCGATTGTGAACATTGGAGCGGGTGAAGGGAATCGAACCATCTCTTCCTCACGTTGGTTATCAATTACTTACGTGTAAACTGCTAGTGCCTGCTGCTAGTGCCTCTTGTGGTGTCAATAGTGTGTAAAGGTGTCAACTGGAGATGCCAACGGGGGATGTTGACGAGCCAAAAATCCAGGCTGGCCCCCGCTCCTGGTACGCTCCAGGTGCCGTGAATGGCCTGAGATGGCCAGATCCTCATATCCACTCGCTTTTGTACTCCAGGTTGGCTGAGCGCGGTGAGCGCGGCAGCGCCTGAAGGCTGGCCCGACGCTCTTTGTTTACCAGGTGGGATGCGCACCGGCACCAGAGCCCTCCTTTAAAGTACCGGCCTGCTGCACGAACCCGTCGATATAGCCTGATCAGGCCGGACTCTGGACTCCGGCAGCTGGGCGATGCCTGGCCACCGTGTGAGGTTAGAGGTTCGACCGTCTCGACCAATGGCACTCCATGGACGTTCAGGAGCGCGCTTGAAGGGGCGGGCACCATCATGGTAGTCTTGCAAATCCCGTCCACCGCCACGCGCGGCTGACCGAAACCCACATACTCTTATGGTTCGCGTACTCCAGTGCGGAACGTCCCACCGTGAATCGCTCACCGCTCTGTTGTTATGCGGTGTTTATGTTCTGATCACTAACGGCTGCCTGGCGCGGCATCCCATCCCTGTCCCGCGCACTGCTAGCGTCACCGACTATGATCCCTACAGCGACAAGCGCCCCCGTCCGCTCGACGCCGCTTTGTTTAAAGCCATTTGGTACGATAACCTCGCCGAGGCCAAGAAACTGTTGAAACAGGGTGCTGATCCAAACTTGGTATTCACCACCTACCAAATGCCCGATCTCTCCAATTACGAGGCGAACACACCACTGCGGCTGGCGGCGAAGCGCGGTTATTCTCGCTTGATCGATCCGTTGGTTCGAGCGGGCGCAGAGGTGGATTACTGTGTCGGAGGGGGCGAGTGGTTGAGCGCGCTGGAGATCGCGGCGGAAAATGGACGTGTTGCCACCGTCAAGGCGCTGCTCAAAAACGGGGCGAACGTGAATCTCGTTACGCCGGGCGGCGACACTGCCCTCATTCGAGCTTGCCAGGGGCGCTTGATCTATCCAAAGTTTAGCCGCCACGGATTATTGATGCCTCCCGTTGACCCGAAGCAGGGCAGACGATTGGACAAAACATACGAAGAGATCGTGAAACGTTTGATTAGAGAAGGAGCTGACGTAAACGCGGTTAATACAAACAGCTTCGTTAGCCCACTGTCGATGGCGAGTATGTACCATCACCCTGAATTGGTCGGTCTTCTCATTCGTGCCGGTGCGACGAACAACCCGACGCAGGATATACTTAACGACCTGCCCCGTTAGCCGCGATGGAAGGGCGTCGTTGTTCTCATCCGAATCGTTCCAGTGGCTCAGAGGGATGCGACTTGCATCGGTGACCGTATCAGGGATCAGGTCAGATAGGACTTTAAGTCCAGGGGCATGCCTCGAAAGTGTTGATGGCGTTGAGAAAGCGCAGGGTGCGCAGACTAACCTCGCGGCTTCCTGATAGATTGCCGGTTCTCATCATGATTATTGTATCCGATGGGCTTGTTGGCCCGCTGGTGAGGCTCTGGAGAACTCGATTGGACACCGGCCAGTGTCGCGACCTAACCGATGAACGAAAGGGACAGGCGATTTCAATCTTTTAGTCCGAGGCCGAGCAAACTGGCCTGCGAGAGGCCGCGAAATACCAGAATGCCTTGATAGCCCTTCTGGCCGATGAATAGCGCGCCAGCAGGCTTGCGGCGCGCCTGTGCTGGTATCCACGACCAAGCGGCACAGCGTGCTTAGCTAAGCGCCTGGGGGATGCCTGGCCACCGTGTGGGGTTAGCGGCTCGACCAATGCCACACCATGCGCGCTCAGGAGCGCCATTAGCGCGTCCAGCATGGTGATCCGGTCGGATCGTGTTCACCATCAGGCGCACCTGCCGCATGCAGAGATAGCCGTCCCCGCCTTGGATCGTAAAAGTTTACAATTTGACGCGACCCGTCAATGGGCTAAACAGGAGAGGTAATGACCCGGACCGTTAAAACAATCCTGCAAGGTTTTGTCGCCCATCTGGGAGCCGCGATCAACACGGGCGAGCGCGACCTGAGCAGCCCCTTTGAGATGCCGGTGCCTGTTCAGCTGGTGGCGCAGGTGGAGAGTGCGCTTGACTATGCCGAAGTGACCGACGAGCAGCTCGTTCTGCTTACCGACGGCGCGTCTGCCCGGGCATTGATCGGCGGGCTTGTCCTTGAGGAGACCGGTTTAACAATTGAGCGCATTTTGGCTGACTTCAGCGAGCGCACCGTCAATCCGCTGATCGCATGCCTCCTTCGGTTGAAGGAGTCGAGGCTCCTGCTGCTAGAAGCGTCGTCATTTCCCTGTCCGAAGTCCGAAGGCTCGGACGTGCGCTACCTCCTGCTCACGCCGTGATAGCCTTGTGGGCCACCGGCTAACGGCGCGGCCTTCAACCCGTTGATGATCTCGCGCGCCAATTCGTAACGTGTCCCTGCCTGACGGACGTGGATGAAGATCGCGTCCGCCAGGCACATGTGCGCCGCAAGCTCTTTAGCCCGCAGCGGGAGCCTCTTCATCGGGATCAGGTGGCACACCCTGGAGCGCTCGGGTCAGTTGTTCACACGCCCAGTCTTCCCGGGCTCTTTCTTCCGGCGAAAGCTTCGAACGGCGGAGTAGCTGATCATGACCCTCGGTCAAGAGGCTGATGCCTTGAGCGATGACGAGCTTTCTAACCAGATTCGGGCACTCGGTGGCATCCTGAGCAAACCAGCATTTATCGCTGACACTTCCCGTGCCCTGAACGACTGCCTGCTCGAACAGGCTTTGCGCGAGTATCTCGAACTGTTCATCGGAAAGCGTGGTGCAGAAGTGGATCGGAACCACCTCGAAGGGCGCGCTCTGCTTCAACGGCGGGCCTTCCATCATCCTGACCACTCTCCCAAAGGCCGAGTCGAGATACCTGTCAGCCTCCTTATCGGAACTGCGCTTGCCCACGAGACGGATGTCCTCATCACTGAGGGGCTCGCCGCGCTTGCACTTGGCGACCAGCCCACGGGCGGTTTCCAGATCCACATTCACGTCTTTAAACTCGCGGGTGATGCGCATGCCATGGCAGTAGGCGTCAGCGGCGGCGTGGAGCCTGCGCCTGAGCGTTGGATCGCTCTCCACCTCAAAGCTCAGGCAGTGGGTAACGCACATGCGCATCAACGTTTCCATGTCCTCCTCAGCGATGCTGGCGTCTGCCACCTGGGGCAGCCAGAGGTCGAACTTCTCCTGGTCAAACTCAATCTCCGTGTTGGCCATGCTCATAGTCTTTTCTTTCAGCTCTGTTTTGGCCGCGTTGAAATCTGACGACGGTCGAATTTCGTCTGGGTGCGGGATGCGTGAACGCAAAGCCGCTGCCAGGCATGTCCAAACGTGGACATAACGCTGCCGTTTAGGGTTCAGGACTCAGTCCTGAGAACAATGAGGGGCTTCACCCTGGAGTCGGGTGAGGCCGAAGAAGACTATGTGCCGTTCACATCAGGACACTGGCCTGGAAGGGCGGCGCTGTCAATCGAGAGGCGGTCGTGAATGGTGGACATGGTGGGCTACCTGTCCGGCGCGCGAGCTGTCCGAGCATCGGATGGCGCGCTTGGCCGATCACCGTGGTCACCGTCAGCCTTGGCCGCATTCCTGGCCAACGCGCTAGCCGAGTGGCGATGAAGCCAGATCGATACCCCTTACGGTGAGCGCAGCCTGTAAAACCTAGCCGGATAATTCGACCACGCGGGATCGCTCAAGTACGAAGAGCCGCCGCTGAGGGCGTTGGTGGCCACAGGTGCCCAGGCTGGGTGGGTGAGGTCGGCGGTGGCTTCCACGACGACGGAGATGTTCGTGGCTCAGGAGATGGTGAAGCCGAGACGGTTGGAGCGCAGTTCGGCGCTGAGAACCAGGACGGACGTGGGCCCTAGCGATTCGTGAGCTTGCCTCATCCATACGCTGCATACCATCCGTGAATTTGCCGCAGTATGACCGCGAGCAATCCGAGATAGAGCGGAACGAACGACCATCCCACAACGCGGGAACGACGCTCTCGCGCTCGCAGCAAATCTAGCGTGAACGCGCAACCAAACGCGAAACTGACGATAAAAGCGGCATCCAGGTTAGCGTCGTGGAACGGGTAAAAATACCAGTCGAACAAGGAAGTTGAGCGACCGTGCAGACAGCGAGTAAACATGCAGGCGAGGAGCAGGAATCCTGGTAGCCACAGGAGGAGCCGATGCTGAACTTCGACCGAGAACGGCGAAAATCGAGAAAGGAAGAACGCGGCGACGAATCCAAACCCAAGGAACAACCAGCCTAGTGTTCCGAGCAGCTGCAAAAATGCTTCAAAAGTTGGAAGTAGCGATTGGAGTTGCACGCGAAGAGCGAAGCAGCCTCATCTTGGTTGAACGACGGCTTGCGTCCTAGACCGGCCTGCACAGCCCAGGTTGATGGAGACGCTTGAGCCTGAAATAACCTTCTGGGCGCAAACGGTGCGGTGGCCAATCGTCGGAAATGGGGCCAGGTTTCTCTGGATATTCTCGGCGCAATCGCTGCTCCATTGGTGTTTCATGGCCTTTTGCCAGTGCGGACAATGCGCCTCAAGAACTTGGCAAGCAATCGGAATCCTATCATCGGAATCTTATCATGGTTGCCCGTGGACATATTGCGGGAGGTTCACGGCGACCGAAGCCGGTAGAACCTTGCCGGATAATTCGTCCACTGGGGATCAGTGAAAAAGGAGGACCTGCCAGTGAGAGTGTTGGTGGCCACCGGAGCCCAGGCAGGATAGGTGAGGTCGGCGGTGGCTTCTGACACGGCTTTCATTTGGATGGTGCCGGTGAGCGTGAATCCACAGCGGTAGGACGACCACCGAATGTCGGACCCCAGCCTGTCGTCCCTGGCAAGTAATAGACAGTCGCTTGATTGTCGCCGTCGAAGACGTGCGGACCAAGGCGGGGAGCGTTGCCTCGGAAATAGATTGCCGACAAGTTGGAGCAGCCCTTGAACGCCCGGTCTCGGATCATTTCGACACCGCTGCCGACCGTGAGGTTGACCAAGCCGGAGCAACCCTCGAACGCCCGGTCCCCGATGGATTCGACTCCGTCGCCGATCACGAGATTGACCAGGCTGGAGCAGCCCGCGAACGCCATCCAATTGATGATCCAGACTCGGTTGGGAATCGCAACAGTGGCGAGTCGGGGGCAATCCTCGAATGCCGAGCTATCGATGATGACCACGTTTGTTCCCATCACCACGTTGGTCAGGTTTGTGCAGCCCGCGAAGGCAGAGCTTCCGATGATGGCGACGCTGTTGGGAATGGTGACCTTGGTCAAGCCAGAACAGGATTCGAACCCGCCGTCTGAGATTTTCTTGACATGGGTGGGAATCGCAAGGCTAGTCAGCTTGCCGCAGCCAGAGAACGCAGATTGCCCAATGCGGGTGACGCTGTTGGGGATTGTGCAGTTGGTTAGGTTGTGGCAACCATAGAACGCTAAATCTCCGATGTTCGTGACACTGTTGGGGATCGAGACGCTGGTCAGCCCGTAACAGTCGTAGAACGAGGTCTCCCCGATCCGGTTGACGTTGTTCGGGATCGTGATCTCGGTTAAGGTATTGCAGCCATGGAAGGCATAGTCGCCCATGTTGGTGACACTCTTCGAGATTGTGATGCGAGCGAGGTTGGAGCAGCCATAGAACGCACCGTTCCCAAGTGCGGTGACGCTGTCGGGTATCTTCACTTTGGTCAGGTTCAGGCAGCCGGAGAACGCAAAAGTTCCGATACTGTTAACGCTGCTGGGGATTCTGATGTTGGTCAGACTGGCGCAGTCATAGAAGGCTTGATCTCCGATGTTGATGAGCCCGTTGGGCAGTGTGATGGTGGCAAGTCGGTTGCAACCCCTGAACGCTCCAGCCCCGATGCTCGTTACGCTCTTTGGGATGGTAACCCTCCTGAGCACCGAGGAATTAGTGAAGCCCGTTGGCCAGAAGATGTTTGTAATGTTGTAAATGCGGGAAACGATCCCCGCCGAACCCCTGATTCCGGTGACCGGCAGGCCATGAACCGTTCGTGGAATAGACACCGTAGGGCGGGAACCGTTATATCCGGTGATTGTGATGGTTCTATCGTCGTTCGTGACGTAAGCAAAATCCTCGGCTTGCGCCAGGGTCGCCAGCATCGAGAGCAACAGCCATAGTGGTCTCAAGGCGATAGCGGTTACCGAAAGGAGATCGGTTGATACTCCACGGATGAACGAGAACTCCGTCTTCATGGTTTTCCCTACTCCCACGCTACATCTCCATTAGGCCCGAAAGCAAGCCCTGGATTTCTCCAGCCGACGACCTCAACCCACCTGGAGCAGCAGCCAGGCCCGTGACTGTACGGGCAGCCCTTTGCCGGGTGGATTATCACCAACCCAAGGTAAAAGCGTCCCGGAGGCCCACCGCTGGCTCTAGTCCAGGCCAAGAGAGCCTGGACCGCTCTCGATAGCCCATCTGGCTGATGAGTGGCGCGCCAGCGGGTCTGCGGCGAGCCGGTGCCGCTACCGATGACCTGGAGGGCGCAACGCACATACATCAGCAACTGGGCGGCAAAGACCTGATGGCTCTGGCGAGGTGATCTCCAACAACACGGCTACCGGCTGCGGCATTCATGGCGTCGGTTGACTACCACCCACTGGCCAGCGCGCGCTTCAGGCGCGCCCCCTGGGCACTTCACTGGCGCGCCTGAGGCCAAGTGATCAGCCACAGCGCCGGTGGCGAGCTGATGCGCCATCCAGGATATCAGGAGAGGATAGTGGTCATGGCAGACTACCACTGTGAAGCGGGGAACCGCGCACATACTGGTAGACCGGCTGATTACCAGCTCGGGTGCGACTGCGGGCTAACGGTCAGCCCCACAGGTGACTCGCCCGTGAGGACCGGAACGCAGAAGAGATGCCTTCGCGGCATCCCTTGCAAGCTGATTGTTAAGCCGAACTCTCACGGTTACCCCACTCTCACCGGCAGTACACTAACGAACAGCAAAACAACGCCAAATACCATTGAGACCACCGCCCACGTTTTACGGTAACTCAAATCCTCGCCGAGGGCCGTCTTCATCAAACGGAACGTTATAAACGACAACGCCCCAAGAAGAACTGAGGAAGCCGAAGAGATCAGCGCCGCCCGCATAGCCCTGTCTACGCTATCTGGTGGAGTGATCCAATGGTACCGACTGTGCAGCCATACCACCGTGCGGAAGGCGGTAACAATGGCCACGTTTTCCAGAGCCATGGTGATATCAAAAATAAGCTTCACACGATCTGGTCGATGGGATAGCGCGGCTTAACGGCCCGGCTCAGGCAGGCCGAGCCACTGGGCTTTGAATGTCAACGAGGACGCGAACTCGGCCTTGCCTGGAGCCGGATGGTTAGGGCGCGTGTGCGTCATACTCCAAACAATCCGCCAACTGGTCTCATCCACCACACGATGGCGGACAGGTGAAAGCCCGGCAAGGAACCTCGGAAGAACTGGATGCCATCAACGAGAAGTAAGGCCGTGCAAACGAGGACGAGCGACGACGCTAGCACAGCCGACCAAGCTGCGGCCAATCCGCGATGCCACAAGACGCCGAGCGGAACCGCGGCGGCGACACCAAACGGCGTGCCGAAACTCAAAATCGCGCCAAGAGGTTCGGTGATGCTGTTGGCGCACCAAATGCCTGAATCTGGCCGAGCCGCCTCCGCGAAGAATCGGTGCATCGTGACGCTAGCAAGCGCGAAGCCGCCAATCATCAACCAGCACGCTGACTTTAGGAGAATAACGAGTGATTTACTCATGGGGGGGGAAGCGGCCTAACGTTGATTATACGGACGATAACAGATCCATGGTCCGTTGATCTAAGAAGATGCGTTTCATCTTGAAGGTCTTTCCTATTAGGACATTACGCCCCCCTCGACCTTCATGTCAACCCCCACAATTGCTCCACCTACTTTTCGGGCCAGTAGGAGGCATGCCCTGGATCGTCCCGCCTGGTGACCCCACCCATTTGGATCAGACGCAGGTCGATGCCAGCGTGGTCGTATTCAGAGCGGCGGGCGCGTCAGTGACCGGCATCGGCATCCCTGGCGACCGGCTGGGGCGTGCCCTCTACGCGGGAGACTGCTGAGTGCTTGATCGAGCTACGGTCAGACGGTGCCGCTGAACATCCAGGTAGCCGGTCCCTTCACCGCCGATCATCGATCATCGGCATCGGCTTACGACCCCCCGTGCACCGGCCAGCGCACACACTCCAGGACTGCCTCCAGGCTCTCGACGGGCGTGCCTCAGGCCAGCGTGACCAGCCGCAGCGCCGGTGCCAAGCTAGACGGCATCCAGGTAGTCAGGCTGGAAGGGTGATCGTGTCGGATCGCCGCTGTGAAGCACGAACCTTCCAGGGATCTGCATGTCGAGCTGGTTAGCAGCTTGGGTGTCCCGCTTGTCTACCTGCTCGCCGTCCCATGGGCGATGACTCCAGGGCGATACCCCTTACGGCGACCGCAGCCGGT
>Ga0265314_10002251_pt1 | contig 19971 bp, 21 predicted proteins | sample 4126metaG_FD_203106 | JGI IMG/M metagenome (GOLD analysis project Ga0265314, IMG submission 203106) | Rhizosphere microbial communities from Carex aquatilis grown in University of Washington, Seatle, WA, United States - 4-1-26 metaG | ecosystem: Host-associated > Plants > Roots > Rhizosphere >... | reverse complement strand
CTTGTCGCGGTCACGGGGCTTGCGCTGCTCTACGGGCCCGGTGCGCTGCACGACTGGATCGCCGGTGCACACTGGTGGCTGGCAGTGGCGATTCCCGTCATCGCCGTCTGGCATGCCAAGGGGCTGATGCAACGCCGCGCGGTGCGGCGCGGCACTCATCGAACGCGAGAACATATTGACTGAAGCGACTTCACGCCTGAACAAACGCATGTCCCAACTCGGCCTGTGTTCGCGACGCGAGGCCGACGAGTGGATCGCACGCGGCTTCGTCAGCGTGGATGGCAAGCCCGCGCGAATGGGAATGCAAGTGACCGACGAAGCGCGCATCGATGTCGATCCGCGTGCACGCGGCGAACAGGAGCAGCTCGTCACCCTCTTGCTGCACAAGCCGATCGGATACGTGAGCGGCCAGGCCGAAGACGGACACGAGCCTGCCGTTGTGCTCTTGCAGCCGCGCAACCGCTGGCGGGAAGATCGCGTGCACGTGCGCTTCATGCCCGCGCACATGAAGGGGCTTGCGCCGGCAGGGCGGCTCGACATCGATTCCACTGGCCTGCTTGTGTTCACGCAGGACGGCCGCATCGCGCGGCGCCTGATCGGCGAGGACAGCGAGATCGAAAAAGAATATCTCGTGCGCGTGAGTTACGGCGACGTCGCCATGAACGTGCAGGCGGCTTTCCCGGCCGCGCAGATCGCACGCCTGCGCCACGGCCTTTCGCTCGACGAGCGGCCGCTCAAGCCCGCGCAGGTCGATTGGCAGAACCCGGAGCAATTGCGTTTCGTGCTGAACGAAGGCAAGAAGCGGCAGATCCGCCGCATGTGCGAAGCGGTGGGCCTGAAGGTGGTGGGCTTGAAGCGCGTGCGCATCGGCAATGTGGTGCTGGGCGCGCTGCCGCAAGGGCACTGGCGGTATCTGGGGCCGCACGAACGTTTCTAGGGCGCTTTCGGCGCTCATCTAATTCGGGCCTAAATCTGGGTCCGTAGACTTCCCCGCATGTACACGCACCGCTCTTACTTCATCGGGCTGGCGATGCTCGTGATCGCCAGCGTTGCCGCCACCTTGATGGCCGGTGTCTCCGTGTTGGGCATGACGCTCACCCCACCTGTCGCGATGGGCGCGCTTGCGCTCTTCGCGGCGCTCGTGGCGTGGGTGGTTATCCTGCACCGCCAGCTGCGCGAAGCGCGCTGGGACGCGGGCTACCGCTTGCGCTGACGAAGGAAGACAATCCACCCATGCGTGTCCTATTGGTCGAAGACGACGAAATGATCGGCCAGAGCCTCAAGCAGGCGCTGGGTGCGAACGGCTGGTCGGTCGACTGGGTGAAGGACGGCGCGCTCGCGCAAAGTGCATTGGGCGACGGCGACTACGCCTGCGTGCTGCTCGACCTGGGCCTGCCCAAGAAGGACGGCATTGAGGTTCTGCGAACCGCTCGCAGCAAGGGCGACCACACGCCGATCCTCGTGCTGACCGCGCGCGACGGCATCGACGATCGCATCACGGGGCTCGACATCGGCGCGGACGACTACCTGGTCAAGCCCTATGAATTTCGCGAGCTGCTTGCGCGGATGCGCGCGGTGATCCGCCGCCGCGACGGCGCGGCGCATTCGCTGATCGGCGCGCCCGAGTTGCAGCTCGACATCACCACACGCGAAGTCATCGTGCATGGCGAGCGCTCGCAACTGTCGGCGCGCGAATTCGCGCTGCTGCACGCGCTGCTCGAGCGGCCGGGCGCGATCCTCTCGCGCGAACAGCTCGAAAACCGCATTTACGGCTGGGGCGAAGAGGTCACCAGCAACGCAGTCGATGTGCTGATCCACGGCATGCGCCGCAAGCTTGGGCAAGAGACCATTCGCAATGTGCGCGGCCTGGGCTGGCGCATTGCGCCGCCCGCCGCGCTCGGCACGACAGCGGAGCCGACAGCATCATGATCCCCAAGCTCGACGCCGGCGCGGCCCCGCACAGCCCTTTCCATTTCGATCGCGATCGCTGGCACACGCGCGTGTTCCCGACGGGCCGCATGTGTTCGCTGCGCCGCGCGCTGCTCTTGTGGCTTGTGCCGCTTTTCCTCGTGGTGGGCTGCGCTTCGGCCGCGTTTTCCTATTTCTCGCACGGCCGCATGGTCAACGAGTTCATGGACACGCAGATGGAAGAGCTCGCGGATTCGCTGGCGGGCCACGGCGGCGGCCTCATGCCGCCGCCGCTGTCGCAGGAGCGCGTGGAAAAAGGCGGCATGTACGTGGTGCAGGTGTGGAGCCCGGGCGGCAAGCTGCTGAAGACTTCGTGGCCACAGCTGGCCGCGCCGCTGCAGGCGCGCACCGGCTACTCGGACATCGCGCTCGATGACAAGGTGTGGCGCATCTACACAAGCGAGCCCAGTGCCAGCGGGAACATCGTGCAGGTGATCCAGTGCGGATCGTTCCGCAATCACCTCGCAGTAGAGCAGGCGATCGCGTCGATCGTGCCGGTGCTGATCCTGCTGCCGCTGGCGATCTTCGTGCTGTGGGGCGTGGCACGCGCGGTGTCGCTGGCCGTGCGCGACATCGGCAAGCAGGCGGAGTCGCAAGATTTCTACACGATCTCCGAATTGCCGATCGACCGCGTGCCGCTCGAGATCCGGCCGCTCGTCGCGTCGTTCAACAGCCTGCTCACACGCCTGCGCGACGTGCGCGACGAAAAGCGGCGCTTCGTGCAGGACGCCGCGCACGAGCTGCGCACGCCGCTCACGGCGCTGTCGCTGCAGCTGGAAAACCTGCGCCACGAACTGCCCGCGCAGTCGTGCCAGCAAAGCTTCGCGCACCTCGAAGCCGGCGTGCAGCGTGCCGCGCGGCTCGTCGACCAGTTGCTCAAGATGACGCACCAGCAAGGCGAAGCGACCAGCGAGCAACGTGTCCCTATCGACCTCAGCGCGCAAGTGCGCGAGAGCATCGGCGCGTTGATCGCGCTTGCGGACCAGCGTCACATCGACCTCGGCGTGGCCGAGGGCAGCGGCGCGTCGCCTGCAATGTTCACGTGCGCGCAGTCCGACCTGCGCAGCGTCATCGACAACCTCATCGAGAACGCACTGCGCTACACGCCCGAAGGCGGCGTGGTGGACGTGCGTGTGGGCAGCGAACGCGGCAAGCACTTCGTCGAAGTCACCGACACGGGCCCCGGCATTCCGGCCGAGCTCATCTCGCGCGTGTTCGATCGCTTCTTCCGCGTGCCGGGCACCAACGCGCGCGGCAGCGGGTTGGGCCTTGCGATCGCGAAGGCCGCGGCAGAGCGCTGCGGCATGCGCGTGCTGCTGAGCAATCGCACCGATCGCAGCGGGCTTGTCGCTCGCGTCGAAGTCGCCTAGATCCGGACCGAAGCGCCGCCTCAGCGCGGCTGGGATTCCACCTCGCGCACCCAGCGGTCGATCAGGCGCTTGCGCTCGGCCGCCTTGCCGTATTTTTCAAAGTCGTACTTGATGAGACGCACGTCGTCGATTCGCGGCACGCGCGGGTCGGGCACGAACGTTTTGTTCGCCGGTGTCTGGAGGCTGTCGACCGGGCCGCCGAGCGCTTGCCCCGCCGGGCTCATGAGGTAGTCGTAGTAGCGCAGCGCGTTGGCGCGATTGCGGCTGCCTTTCACAAGTGCGATTCCGCCGATCTCGTAGCCCGTGCCTTCGCACGGGTTGGCGGTCTTGATCGGGAAGCCCTTGCTCTTCCACGCGTCGAAGCCGAAGTTGAACGAGATCCCGATCGTCACCTCGCCCTTCGCGACGTTGGGCGCCTGCGCCGTGCCGCTTCGCGTATAGCTGGTGATGTTGCGATGCAGGCGCTTCATGTAGTCGAACGCCGCGTCCTCGCCCATCAATTGCACAAGCGTCGCGAGGATCGTGTAGCCGGTGCCGCTCGATGCCGGGTGCGACATCTCGACCTCGCCTTTGTAGCGCGGGTCGGTGAGATCCTTCCAGCACTTTGGCTCGGGCAATTTCTTCTTGGCCATCAATTCGGTGTTGTAGCCCCAGCCGATCGTGCTGGTGTAGAAGCCGCCGACATGATTCGCACTCATCGCGTATTGACGAACGCTCCACGCGAACAGGTCGTTGATGTACATGGGGCGATACGGATCGAGCAGGCCTTGCTCCGCTGCTTGCAGGAATGGGTCGCCCGTGCCGCCCCACCAGAGATCGGTCTTGGGATTCGCGGCTTCCGCTGCGATCTGCGCCAGCGCTTCGCCGGTGGGTTTGCGCGTTTGCAGAACGCGGATGCCGGTGGCCTTGGTGAATTCGCGCGCGGCCGCTTCGCACCAGCCCTGGTCGGTGCTGCAGATCGCCGTCACGGATTGCGCGCGTGCCGATGCGCAAGTCAGCACCAGCAACACGATTGCAAACAAACGCCATTCATTTCTCATCGGGATCTCCTCGACCTTTCGAATTCGGCTGCACGATCGCCACGCCATGGCGAGCGAGAGTCAGGCTGGCATCCATGCCGGGTTGCAATGCGGATTCAACCTGCGGCCACACCACGAAAATCGGGCCGAGCTCGGTATCGAACGTGTACTCGTAGCTGTGGCCGAGGTACGCGGCCTTCGTCACGCGGCCCGCAAGCCCGGCGCCCGGCGGGCCGATCTGCCATGCCTCGGGCCGAATGGCCGCCTGCGCCGCACCGTCGGCAATGTCGATGCGTTCGCGCAGCTCGATGCGCAGCGGCCCCAGCCGAACCGAATGAGGTCCGTCGGGTTGCACGTCGAAGAGCGTGGCCTCGCCCATGAAGCCGGCCACGAATGTCGTGCGCGGGCGCTCGTACAGCTCCTGCGGCGTGCCGCGCTGCGCGATCGTGCCGTGGTCCATCACGATGATGTGGTCGCTGACCGCGAGCGCTTCGTTCTGGTCGTGCGTGACGTAAGCGACCGTGAGCCGCAGGCGTTGTTGCAGCGAGCGGATCTCTTCGCGCATCTCGCGGCGCAAGCGCGCGTCGAGGTTCGACAGCGGCTCGTCGAACAGCAGCACCGCGGGTTCGAGCACCAATGCGCGCGCCAGGGCCACGCGCTGCTGCTGGCCGCCGGACAACTCGCTGGGCAGCCGGTCGTCCATGCCGACGAGCCCGACACTGTGCAACGCATCGGATGCGCGAGCACGCGCTTCGTCTTTCGCGGCGCCCGACATGCGCAGGCCGAACGCAACGTTCTGGACCACGGTCATGTGCGGGAACAGCGCGTAGCTCTGGAACACCATGCTCACGTTGCGCTCGCTGGGCGGGCGCGTCGTCACGTCCACGCCGTCGATGAACACGCGGCCTTCGGTCGGCGATTCAAGCCCCGCGATCATTCGCAGCGTCGTCGTCTTGCCGCACCCCGATGGGCCGAGGATTGTCGTGAGTGTTCCCTTCGGCACATCGAAGCTGATGCCGCGCACCGCATACGGCGCGGACGCGTCGTCGCCGTAGCGTTTGCCGACTTGTTCGAATCGGATTCCAGGTTCCATGGCTTCAGGCAGGCAAAGGCTGTACGGGCGTGGGGCGGCGGCCCAGCCGCCGCTCGCCCACGGTGAATTGGATCAGTGCGGTGACCGCACTCATCAGCACGATCAGCACCGTGCAGTATGCGAGCGCCACGCCGTAGTCGCCGTTGCCGACGCGGCCGATGATGTAAGTCGTGGCCAGTTCGTTCTCCGCCGTGACGAGGAAGATCACGGCCGACACCGTCGTCACCGACCGCACGAAGCTGTACACGAGCGCGGCGACCAGCGCCGGCTTGAGCAGCGGCAGCACGACATGCCACAGCGCCTGCACGCTGGAAGCGCGCAACATCAGCGCGGCTTCGTCGAGCGAGCGATCCAGTTGTTCGAACGCGGCCGTGCCCGCGCGCACACCCAGCGGAAGATTCCGGAACACGAAGCACAGCACGATGATCGTCCCGGTGCCGGTGAGTTCCAGCGGCGGCACATTGAACGCGAGGATGTAGCTCACGCCAAGCACGGTGCCGGGGATCGCGAATGCAAGCAGCGCCGCGAATTCGAACGCGCCGCGGCCCGCGAATCGCATGCGCGCCAACAGCCACGCCATCAACAACCCGAAGACGGCCGTGAGCGGCGCCGACACCGCTGCGAGCTTGATCGTGGTGAAGAGCGAATTCCATGCAGTGCCCGCCCACACGAGCCCGAAGCTGCCCCACTCGAGCGAGAACGCGGTGCGGAAATGCGCCAGCGTGAACGTCCAGTCGCGGCCCCATGTGCGCACGAAGCCGCCGGCGAATGCAAACGCATAGAGCAGAACTGTGAACACAAGCCACGGGACGACGATCGAGAGCGCCACCCTGCGCACGCCTTGCGGCAGCGGCATCGCGATGCCGGCGTCGCCCTTGCCGCCCACGGTGGTGAACGACTGCCGGCGCAGCAGCCAGCGTTGCAGCAAGAACACCGCGAGCGCGAACAGCATCAGGACCCACGCAAGCGCCGCCGCGCGGCCCTGGTCGTACTGCGCGCCGACGATCGCGAAGAAGACTTCCGTCGACAGCACCGAGAACTGGCCGCCGACGATGATGGGGTTGCCGAAGTCGGCCATGCTTTCGATGAAGCCCACGAGGAACGCGTTCGCAAGGCCCGGCTTGAGCAGCGGCAGCGTGACTTCCATGAACGTCCGCTGCCGGTCGGCGCGCAATGTCTGCGCGGCTTCCTCGAGACTGGGCGCGACACCTTGCACAACGCCGCGCATGATCAGGTAAGCCACCGGTGTGAACGCGAACGTCTGCGCGACCCAAACGCCGAGCCAGCCGTAGAACCAGCGCGACGGCGCGATGCCGAAGGCCCATTCGATGAGCTGGTTCACGATGCCCGCGCGCCCGAAGAACAGGATGAGGCCCAAGCCCACCACGAAAGGCGGCGTGACGATCGGCAATAGCGCGAGCGCATTGAGCGGGCCGTTCATGCGCCGGCTGCCGCGCGTGCCCACCAGCGCGAGCAACGTTCCGAGAATCGTTGTCGCAGTGGCGCTGGCGAATCCGAGGAACAGCGTGTTCCACGCCACGCCGCAGCGCAGGCCGCCCACCACGCACGACAAGCCGAATGTGCGCTCCTGGGCGAGACGGTCGACAAACGCCGCAACGGAGAAGTGGCCCCCTTCATCGAGGAACGCACCGGCGAGCGCCTTGGACAACGGGTACACGATGAACAGCACGAGCAGGAAGCCGCAGCCGACGACGGCCGCAGCAACGAACAAGTCGCCGCGAAAGCGTCCAAGCCGCGCAAGGCCGAACGCAAACAGCACGACAAGCAGTGCGACGGCAAGGCATGCTCCCGCGCCCATGCCGGTCTGCTTCGAGCCGAGAACGAAACCGCTGCCGAGAAGCGCGAACGCACCGAAGCCGCCCGCAACCAGCAGCAACCATCCCTGCCTGCGCATCAACAGCCCGATTGAAGAGATGCCCGCCAGAACGAAAGCCGCCAGGCCGGCCCACAACCACTCACGCCCTCCGGCCGCGGCGTACGAAAGCCCGCTGCCCTCTTCGCCAAGGTCCCACGGCATCACGCCGTACGCAACCAGCCCCAGGGCCACGCAGGCCCACACGGCGCGGTTCGGGTGTGCGGCGCGCTTCATCGCGCGCCGCTAACGCGGCAGGGAATTGACATCCCTTTCCCAGCGCGCAATCAGGCGGCGGCGCTCGGCGCTCGCGCCGTACTTCGCGTAGTCGTACTTGATGAACTTGATCTTCTTGAAGTCCGGAACATTCGCGTCGACCTTCGCGGCCTTGTTGCTCGGCAGCTGGAACTGCTTCGCCGCGGCCGCCATCTCCTGCGCCGCGGGCGTGAGCGCCCATTCGTAGAACTTCTTCGCGGCGTCGAGGTTGCGCGCGCCTTTCACGATGCTCATCGAGCCGATCTCGGCACCGGTTCCATCGGCGGGCGTGATCGTCTCCACCGGGTAGCCCTGCATCTTCTCGCCCGGGCCGTCGTGCACGAAGCTCACCGACACCGCCGTCTCACCGCGTGCCACAGCCTTGATCGGCCCAGTGCCCGAGCGCGAATACTGGCCCACGTTGCGATGCAGCGCCTTGAGGTAGTCGAATGCCTTGTCTTCGCCCATCAACTGCACAAGCGTTGCGATCATCGTGTAGGCCGTGCCGCTCGACGCGGGGTTCGCAACCTGGATTTCGCCCTTGTATTCGGGCTTGATGAGGTCGCCCCATGTTTTCGGCACCGCGAGCTTCTTCTTCGCGAGTAGCTCGGGGTTGTAGCCGAAGCCCAGCGGCCCCGAATAGATGCCCACCGTCTTGTAGCCCGATTGCTGCGCTTGCTGCTGCGCCCATTCGTGCAGCTGCGGCAGCGAAGGCGACTTGTACTCGAGCGTGAGGCCCTGCTCGGCCGCCTGCAAGTGCGGATCTCCGGTCCCGCCGAACCAAACGTCGGTCTTGGGGTTTTCGCGCTCGGCGATCAGCTGCGCGAGCGCTTCGCCCGAGCCCTTCAACGACACGTTCACGCGCGTGCCGGTCGTGCGTGCATACACGGTCGACATCATGTTGCACCACTCGGCCTGTACCGAGCAGATCACGTTGATCTGGCCCTGCGCTGCAGCCATGCCCCACGACCCAGCCAGTGCGATTGCGCACAACAGTTTCTTCACGGCCGTTCTCCTTCTTTCTTTCCTTGTTGCCCGGCGGCGGTGCCAGCTTAGCGTGCGTCCCGGCGCACCTGCCTCGTGTAAACACCAGTCGGGCTCACGTCCAGCTAAGGAAGCCCTCAGCCAAGCCTCACTGACGGCGCCTAGAGTGAATCCATCGGACAACCGATGTACTCACTGAAAGGAAATGTCATGAAGAACTCCCTCATCGCCCTCGCCGCATTCGCAACGATCGCATCTGGCGCCGCATTCGCGGGTGAAGCCGATCCGTCGGGCCAATTCGCGCTGCAAATCCAGGGTCAACGCACACGCGCCGAAGTCCAGGCCGAAGCCGTTGCCGCCGTTGCGCGCGGTGCGCTGCGTCCCAGCAACCCGCACGCCAGCGCGTATGTGCAGCCCGTGCTCAAGAGCAGCACGACGCGTGCGCAAGTCGCCTCCGAATTCCTCGCGGACCGCGACGAGTCGGGCGCGATGCTTGCCGAAGACAGCGGCTCCGCATCTCTCGCGAAGGCGGGCAATGCGCAAGCTGTGCCGCAGTACTTCGCGGGCCTGCGCACGAACACGCAATAGCGCACGCAATGAATTTGCCGTCTCATCGCCACCTAAGTGAACCCTCAGAGTCACCTAAAGACGCGCATCTACAGTCGTATCACGGTCGATGCTGAATCAAATACGAAGCACCGAACGCGGCAATAAACCAAACCACTGTCTCTTGTTGAAAGGTCCCATCATGAAGAACTCCCTCATCGCCCTCGCTGCATTCGCCACGATCGCTTCCAGCGCCGCTTTCGCCGGCGAAGCCGATCCGTCCGGCCAATTCGCAATGCAAATCGAAGGCTCGCGCACGCGCGCCGAAGTCAACGCCGAAGCCGTCGCCGCCGTGAAGGCGGGTGCGACGCGCCCGAGCGCGATCCCCGCCAGCTCGAAGGTGCAAGAGCGCGTGAATTCGACGGTCGAAGCGAGTGTGGTTCGCGCGCAAGCCGCACAAGCAGTGCGCCTGGGCCAGATCGCCTACGGCGAACGCGGCGTGCTGTAAACAGCGAACGTCCCGAGCAAGAAGAGCCGCGTTTCGCGGCTCTTTTTCTTTTTTGGGACGCCCCTACTCAAACGTGATCGTGAGCGGCGTCGCATCTGCTGCAAGGACGGCTGCGCGCCGCGCTTGCGGCGCAGGCACCGGGGACGTATGCAGATCCATGATGCCGGTCATGGTTGTGTTGCCCGACACGGCACGCGGCATGCGCAGTTGGAGCGTCAACGTGCTGCCTTCGTACGGCGCGTTCCCGAAAGGTGTGGGCTCGAGCCCGGGAACGCCGAGGGATGAAAGGTGGAAGCTCATGTGCGTTGAATGTAACCAAGCGTGACGCGATGTCCAGTGGGACAACCCCCGCAATTCAAGCAAACTCGGATCGATCGTTCAATATGTCACGCTCCGACTGCCTCTTGAAAGCAACAGCAGCAGACCAAAATTGCTTACGGCCCCCGGTTTTCATTCAACGAGATGAGCACAAAACACAACTTTCAGGCCGAGGTCGCGCAGCTGCTGCACCTCGTCACGCATTCGCTTTATTCGAATCCCGAGATCTTCCTGCGCGAACTGGTCTCCAATGCGTCGGACGCGTGCGACAAGCTGCGATTCGAGGCGCTCGATGACGGCGGCCTCTACGAGGATGACCCGAATCTCGAGATTCGCGTGGGTTTCGACGCCGAAGCGCAGACGATCACGATCTCCGACAACGGCATCGGCCTTTCGCAGCAGGAAGCGATCGACAACCTCGGCACCATCGCCAAGAGCGGCACGCGCGAATTCATGCAGCGCTTGTCGGGCGACCAGAAACAGGACGCGAACCTCATCGGGCAGTTTGGCGTGGGCTTTTATTCGGCGTTCATCATCGCGGACAAGGTCACGGTGGAATCGCGGCGTGCCGGCATGAAGCCCGAAGAGGGCGTGCGCTGGACGAGCGACGGCACGGGCGACTTCGAAACCGAATCGATCATGCTGCCCAAGCGCGGCTCGAGCGTCACGCTGCACCTGCGCGACGACGCGGGCGAGTTCCTGTCGGCATGGCGACTCAAGTCGATCATCGCGAAGTACTCCGACCACATCTCGCTGCCGATCCTCATGCGCAAGGAAGACGGCGACAAGGAAGGTGGTGAGTGGGAACGCGTCAACCAGGCCAGCGCGCTGTGGACACGGCCGAAGAAGGACATCACCGACGAGCAGTACGCCGAGTTCTACAAGCAGGTGACGCACGACTGGGAAGCGCCGCTCACGTGGTCGCACAGCCGCGTCGAAGGCGCGACCGACTACACGCAGTTGCTGTTCATCCCGTCGAAAGCGCCGCTCGACCTGTGGAACCGCGAGAAGGCCGCGGGCGTGAAGCTCTACGTGAGGCGCGTGTTCATCATGGACGACGCGCAAGCTTTGATGCCGGCGTACCTGCGCTTCGTGCGCGGCGTGATCGATTCGGCCGACCTGCCGCTCAACGTCAGCCGCGAGCTGCTGCAGGAAAGCCGCGACGTCAAAGCGATCCGCGATGGCTCGACCAAGCGTGTCCTCGCGATGATCGAAGACCTAGCGAAGGACGAAGACAAATCGAAGTTCGACAAGTTCCACGCCGAGTTCGGCTCCGTGCTGAAGGAAGGCGTCGGCGAAGATTTCGCGAACAAGGACCGCATCGCGAAGCTGCTGCGCTATGCGTCGACCGGGTCCGATGCGCAGGCTGTCTCGCTGGCCGACTACAAGTCGCGCATGAAGGAAGGCCAGGAGGCGATCTACTATATCACCGCCGATACGCTCGCGGCCGCGAAGAACAGCCCGCAGCTGGAGATCTTCCGCAAGAAGGGCATCGAAGTGCTCCTGATGACGGATCGCGTCGACGAGTGGGCGCTGAACTACCTTGCCGAGTTCGACGGCACGCCGATGCAGTCGGTGGCGCGCGGCCAGGTGGATCTGGGCAAGCTGCAGGACGAAGCGGAGAAGAAGGCCGCCGAAGACGCAGCCGAAGCCTTCAGGCCGCTGCTGGACAAGCTCAAGGAAGCGCTGAAGGACAAGGCGCATGACGTTCGTGTGACCACGCGACTGGTCGATTCGCCTGCGTGCCTTGTTGTGAGCGAAGGCGGCATCAGCCTGCAACTCGCGCGCATGCTCAAGGCCTCGGGCCAAAGCGCGCCGGAGATGAAACCCGTGCTCGAGATCAATGCAAGCCATGCGCTTGTGAAGAGGCTCGAAGCCGACACCGCGCATTTTGACGACCTTGCGCACATCCTCTTCGACCAGGCGCTGCTTGCCGAAGGCGGGTTGCCGGACGACCCGGCGGCCTATGTGAAGCGCGTCAACGCGCTGCTGGCGTAGCTTCGAAGCCGCATTCGCCGCGCACGGATGCGGCTTCGTCGCCCGCGAGCAAACGCACGAACTCTCGCGCTTCATCGGGTGACTTCGCCTTCGTGCAAACCGCCGCGGTGTACACCGTTGCAAGCTCGAATTCTTTCGGCAACAGGCTGACGAGCTCCACACCCGGCACGCTCAGGATCTCCGTGACTTGCGTGCAGCCGATCGCACCGCGTTCGCCCGACTTCGCCATCTCGCCCATCGCCTCCCTGCCGTTGGGGAGGGTGCGGATGCGATCGCGCAATTCCTCGTCGACGCCGAGTGTCTTCAGCACCTTCATGAAGTGGATGCCGGCCGTCGCTTTCACCGGATCGGGAAAATAGATTTCGCTCGCCGCGCGCAACGCATCCTTCAGAGCATCGGGTGTCGATACGTCCGGCGGAATGTTTCCGGACCTCACGGCAAGGCCGGTCTTCACAACGCCGAGCGCCGCTGCGCTGCCCGCGATCACGTGGCCTTGATGCGTGAGTTCGTCGATCAGCGCTTGCGTGAGGATCAACACGTCGCACTCTTCGCCGGCGAGCAGCCTGGCCTGCATCGCGCCCACTGCGCCGAACGTGCCTTGCACATCGCGCTTGCCCTTCATCTTGTCGACCAGCGCCTGTGCCGCGCCGCCGCTGAGAATCGTCAGGGCCATATCAATCCAATTTGATGTTCGAGGCCTTGATCACTTTCGCCCACTTCGCGATGTCGGCGGCGATGTACTTGTCGAACTGCGACGGCGTCATGATCATCGGCGTCGCGCCTTGCTTGCCCCACTCGCGTTTCACCTCGGGCTGGCTCGCGATCTTCGTCACCGCATCGTTCAGTTTGTCGACGATCGCTTTCGGCGTGCCCTTCGGCGCCAGGAGGCCGAGCCAGATCGTCGCTTCGTAGCCGGGCACGCCCGATTCGTTCACCGTCGGCACGTCGGGCAAAACGCTCGAACGCTCAAGGCCCGTTGTCGCCAGCGCCCTCACCTTGCCGGCGCGCGCCGCGTCGGCCATCGTCGTCACTGCATCGAACATCAAGTCGACCTGCCCGCCCATCACGTCGGTGCGCGCGCCCGAGCTGCCGCGGTACGGGATGTGCACGAGGTACACGTCCGCCATGCTCTTGAAGAGTTCACCGGCCATGTGATACGGCGTGCCAGGGCCCGATGACGCGTAGTTGATCTTGCCCGGGTTCGCCTGCGCCAGCGCGATCAGCTCCTTGACGTTCGACGCCGGCACCGACGGATGCGCGACCAGCACAAGGTCGGAGTAGTTGATCGGCGCGATGCCGACAAAGTCGCGCATCAGCACGAACGGTTTGGATGCCATCAACGTTTCGTTGACCGTGTGCGTGTTCGACATCAGCAGCAGCGTGTAGCCGTCGGGTGCGGCCTTCGCGACCAGGTCGGTGCCGATCACCGAGCCTGCGCCCGGCCGGTCTTCGACGACGAAGGGCTGGCCGAGCGACTCCTGCAATCGCTGCGCGAGAAAGCGCGCGTAGTTGTCGGCCGGGCCGCCCGCGGCGAATGGAACGATCACACGCACGGGGCGCGCCGGGTATTGCTGCGCGCTTGCGTTCATTGCCAGCGCAGCCGCCGCATACAGGAAGAGTCGTCCAATTGCTCCCACGCATGTCTCCTTCAGCTGTTGTCACCCCGCACTATTCCACCTTGCCGATCTTCTTCACGACTTCGGCCATCTTCTTCGCATCCTGCTGCACGTACAGCTCGAACTCCGGCGCGTCCATGAAGAGGATCGGGCTGCCCGCGCCGAGAATGATCTCGCGCACCTTCGGATCGTTCGCCGCCGCGCGTGACGCTGCGCGCAGCCGCTGCACCACCGCATCGGGTGTCTGCGCGGGCACGAACAGGCCCGACCACTGCGCGTACTCCGTGTTGTAACCGGACTGCTTGAGCGAAGGAACGTCTGGCAACGTTTCGAGCTTTGCGCTGCCCCAGTGCGCCAGCACGCGCAACTTGCCGGCCTTCACATGCTGCAGCACCGTGGAAGGCCCCGACGACACCGCTTGAATCTGCCCGCCGAGCAAAGCCACCACCGCGGGCCCCGCGCCCGTGTAGGGCACGTGCGTAAATTTGACACCCGCATCCTGCGCGAGCATTTCCATCGGGACATGCATCGTGCCGTAGTTGCCCGACGAGCCGTAGTTGATCCGGCCCGGGTGCGCACGCGCATCGTCGACGAAATCCTTCACTGTCTTCCACGGCGCGTCGGCACGCACTGCCAACACCGTCGGGTCCGCTGTGAAGCGCGCGATGGGACGAAGCGAATTCAGCGCGAACATCTGCGCGCGGCCCAGCACCACATCCGCTTCGGGGATCACGGTGATCGACGACAGCGCCATCAGCACGGTGTAGCCGTCGGCGGGCGCTTTCGACACGAACGCCATGCCGATGCCGCCGCCCGCGCCCGGTTTGTTTTCGATCACCACCGGCTGGCCCAGCTCGCGCTGCATCGCTTCGGCGACCGGACGCGCGACGGTGTCGGCCACGCCGCCGGGCGGGAACGGCACGATCATCGTGATCGGCCTGGTGGGATACGCGCCTTGCGCAATCGCGTGCGGTGCGAAGACCATTGCAAGGGAGAAGGCGAGCGCGGCGGTGAGCTGGTTTCGGCGTTGCATGCACGAAGTCTCCTGTATCGTTAGCATGCTAGATCAGAGGACAAACCATGAAGATCGCCGCCTACCTCGACGCCGGCCGCATGCGCGCAGGCATTGTCTCGCCCGACTTGCAGAGCATCTTGCCGATCGAAATGGAAGAGCAGGACCATGCCTTCGGCGCGCTGCGCGTGATCGAGGCGATGGCGCGAGGCGATGCCGTGCCTCCCACCGGCGCGCCGGTCGCGTTGGGCGCCGTCAAACTCATTGCGCCGCTGCCGCGCCCGGGCCGCAACATCTTCTGCGTCGGCAAAAACTACTACGCGCACGCAAAGGAATTCGCGGGCAGCGGCTTCGATTCGAGCGCAAAGGCCGGCGGCGACATTCCGCAGTATCCGATCATCTTCACGAAGGTGCCCGAAAGCGTGATCGGCCCCGGCGAGGCCATCGTCATCCCCGAAGGCGTGTCGGATTCCATCGACTACGAAGTGGAGCTGGCCGTCATCATCGGCCGCGGCGGCAAGCGCATCACGAAAGCCGATGCGCTGCAGCACGTGTGGGGCTACACCATCGTCAACGACGTGACCGCGCGCGACTGGCAACAGCGCCACCTGCAATGGGACCTGGGCAAATCGTTCGACACGTTCTGCCCGATGGGCCCGTGGCTCGTGAGCGCCGACGAATGCGACGGCACCCAGACGAACGTGCGCTGCTTCGTCAACGGCGAAAAGCGCCAGGACGCGAACACACGCGATTTCATCTTCGACATTCCGACGCTCATCGAATGCATCAGCGCGGGCATCACGCTCTACCCTGGCGATGTGATCGCAACGGGCACGCCCGTCGGCGTGGGCATCGGCTTCAAGCCGCCGAAGTATTTGAAGCGCGGCGACGTCGTGCGGCTGGAGATCGACGGCATCGGCACTCTGGAAAACACGCTGCGCTGAGGGCCCTTCGCTGTGGGTCACTAGGCCACAAGCGGCGGCTCGCGCATCTGCTCGATCTGCTCTTCGAGCATCTGCACCTGCCCCTGCCAGTAGTCGCGCGTGCCGAACCACGGGAAGTTGATGGGGAACGTCGGGTCTTCCCAGCGCCGCGCAAGCCACGCGCTGTAGTGGATGAGCCGCAGTGTGCGCAGCGGCTCGATGAGCGCGAGCTCCGCGCGGTCGAACTCGCGCATCTCTTCGTAACCATCGACGATTGCGCCGAGCTGCTTTTGCCGCTGCGCGCGTTCGCCCGAGAGCAGCATCCACGCATCCTGCACCGCCGGCCCCATGCGCGCGTCGTCGAGATCGACGAAGTGCGGGCCTTCATTCGGCACCCACAGGATGTTGCCCGGATGGCAGTCGCCGTGCAGGCGCAGCATGCGAATGCCGCCGTCGCCGCCGCTTCCACTCCGATCACCGAGCGCGGTGTCCGCGATGATCGCGAGCGCCTCATTGCAAAGCGCGAGCCACCGCGATTGCACGTCGAGCGAGATCGCTTCATGCTCGACGAGCCAGTCGCGCGAGTCTTCGCCGAACGTCTTGACGTTGAGCGCGGGCCGCGTCTCGAACCGCTTGCGCGCACCGACGATGTGAATGCGCGCGAGAAAGCGCCCGATCCATTCGAGCACTTCTGCATCATCGAGCTCCGGTGTGCGGCCACCGCGGCGCGGGCTCACGCTGAAAGCGAACCCCGCGAAGTGATGCAGCGTGGCGCCTTCGATCGCGAACGGCGCGACAGCGGGCACCTCATCCGCCGCGAGTTCCGCGCTGAACGCGTGCTCTTCGAGGATCTGTTCGTCGGTCCATCGCGCCGGCCGATAGAACTTGGCGACGACCGCGCCCCACCCTTCATGCGGCTCTTCGAGCCACAGCTGGTAGACGCGGTTCTCGTAAGAGCCCAACGCCATGAGGCGGCCGTCGCCGTAGAGACCCACGCTCGCGAGCGCGTCCATCACCACATCGGGGGTGAGCTGGTCGTAGGGATGGCCCGCTTCGGGGGCGGCGGCGGACGCAGCAGTCATGCCGCATTGTCGTCCTCGCCGCGGCCGAGCAGTTCGAACGGCAATCCCTGCTTGACGAGCAGCACGCTGCACGGCGCTTCCATCGCCACGCGCATGGGCACCGTCGCGACGAGCCGCTGCCACATCAGGCCGTGTGTCGCCGCGCCAAGGACCATCAGGTCCACCGCATTGCTTCGTGCGTACTGGAGCAGTGCCGCCGCGACGTCGCCGGACTCGATGACGTGATACGACACGCCGCGACCATCGAGATCGATGCCGTGCGCCCAGCTGCGAAGGCCGTCCAGCTGCATCCGGTGCACATCGGTCTCCCCGCGGCCGGGTACGAGGTGGTCGATCGCGCCGATCGAGACCACGGTGACGCACGCGAGACGCGCGCCAGGCCGGATGCCGAGCGATCGCGCGGTCGCCGCGCGCAGCGAGTAGAGCGTGGAGTCGGTCGCATCCTTCGACGGCACGCACACCATCACGATCGGCGACTCGCCCACCTGCGCACTGGGCAGCGGGCTCGGTTCGTACGACAGTCCCGCCGCCTTGATCCATCGCTTGAGCCGCGTGCCGATGGATTCGCGCGCGATGCGTTCGCCGCGCGCCGTGATGATCACCTGCTGAGGGTTCGCGAGGTCGAACGCGAGCTGCGCCGCCGACGGATAGCGCTTCGCTGCTTCGGGTTCGAGGCAGCGCAGGATGACCTCCTGCAGCCACGCGGGCGTACGCGGCGCGATCGCACGCGGCGGCACGGGCTGCATCCATAAGCGCTGTCTCAGGCCGCCGCGCGTTTGCGGATCGCCAAAGGGCAGCTCGCCGGTCGCAAGCTCGTAGAGCAGCACGCCGATCGCGAAGACGTCGCTGCGCGGATCCCCGCGCATGCCCACCACTTGTTCGGGCGCCATCCAGGGCGCGGAGCCCACCGGCAATCGTGTCTCCTCGGCCAGCAGGTCCGGGTAGTGCGCATGCCAGGCCAGGCCGAAGTCGACCAGCACCGCACGGCCGTCGGGGCGGATCAGCACGTTGGCGGGTTTCAGGTCGAGGTGCACGCAGTCCTGCACATGCAGGCTGTGCGCGGCGGTCGCGACGGCCGCGCCGAGCTGCGCGATCGCGGCTGAATCGATCGACGTGCGAGAAGCGGCTGCTTCGTCGAGCCATACCTGCAAGGGCCGCGCGTCCAGATACTCCATCACGAGGTACGGCATGCGCGCGAGATCGCCTGCGGCGACAAAGCGCGGCACATTCTCGCCGTGCAGCACCTGCAGCATCTGATGTTCGACCTCGAACGACACGATGCTTTCGGCGCCGTCGCCCCCGGCCATGCGCGGCACCTTCATCGCAAGAGGGAACGGCGTGGCGCGGTCCGCCTGCGCATAGGTAACGCGATAGATGCGCGCCATGCCGCCCGAATGGACGCACTCACCGATTGCGAAGCCGTCGATTTCGGTGCCGGGCGCGAGCAGGCTCATCTCACCGTCCGCGCGCCAGGCGTTCGGCGTTGTGCGAAGGCAGGCCCGCGCGCACGATCGCGGCCGCGGCCGCGGCGTGATCGTATGGCACGCGAACGAATGTCAGGCGCTGCTCGCCGCTGTCGTAGATCGCGTACATCGCGCGCGGGTCGCCATCGCGCGGTTGCCCGACCGAGCCGACGGTGGCAAGCCATTCGCGATGCGAAGGTACAGGGACCGCGACGCCCGGCGCGGGGTCGAAAGGCATCAGCTTGCCGACAGCCCCGACATAGAACAGACGTTGTTCGTGAACGTGGCCGCCGAAGACAATCGCCGCGCCGCGCCGCCGCGCCTCATCGAGGCTTTGCGCGGCTTCTTGTGGCCGCGTGACGTAAGTCCACCCCGCGGGTTCGTGCGCGCTCGCGTGCACGAGCAGGATGTTGTCTTCGCGATGTACGAGTGGCAGGCTCGCGAGGAAGTCGCGCTGCAAAGCCGAGAGCTGCGCATGCGTCCACGCGGGCGATGCAAGGTCCGCGCCTTCGCCGGTGGGGCGCTGGGGCGGCGAAAGCGCCGCCTCGTCGTGGTTGCCCTTGACGACCCACGCGCCTTGCTGCGCCATCGCCATCACGGCGTCGACCACCGCGGAGGGATCGGCGCCGTAGCCGACCAGGTCACCGAGGAAGGCGAATTGCGTCGCACCGCGTGAGCGAGCATCGGCGATGCATGCCTCGAGCGCCTGCAGGTTTGCGTGCACGTCGGCCAGGAGCGCGAGCTTCATCGTCATGATCGGATGCGCCGATCATCCACGAAGTCCGCGCCTGGGGCGACGGCCGCGAGCACCGCAGCTGACGCAGGTCAGACGATGTTGATCTGCACGTCGATGTTGCCCCGCGTGGCGTTCGAATACGGGCACACCTGATGCGCTGCATCGACGAGCTGGCGCGCTTGCGCGGCGTCCATGCCCGGCAGGCTCACGTTCAGGCGCGCCGCGATGCCGTACGCATTGCCTTCGCGGATCGGGCCGAGATCCACTTCCGCATCCACCGCGAGGTCGGCGGGCAATTGCAGCTTCATTTTGCCGGCCACGGCCTTCATCGCGCCGATGTAGCAAGCGGAATAGCCAGCAGCGAAGAGCTGTTCGGGGTTCGTGCCGGGGCCGTTCAGGGCCGGGGGCGTCAGGCGCACTTCGAGCTTGCCGTCGCTCGACTTCGAATTGCCGTCGCGGCCACCGGTGGTGTGCACGTTCGCGGTGTAGAGGACTTTCTCAAGCTTTTCCATGGTGACTTTCCTTTGGGGTTGAACTAGGCAGCAAGGCGGCCGCGCAAGTCGCGCAGCTCGCGGGTGAGGCGAATGACTTCGGCGAGCGAACACTGCGTCGCGTCGATGATGCAGCCGGGGATTTTTTGCGCGCGCTGTTTCATCCGCCGGCCCGCGGCAGTGAGCGTAGCGTGCACGCGCCGCTCGTCGGCCACATCGCGGATGCGCGCGACAAGCCCCGCGCCTTCAAGCCGCTTGAGCAGCGGCGTGAGGGTGCCCGAGTCGAGCGACAGCCGCTCGCCGATGTCGGACACGGTCAGCCCGTCGGCCTCCCACAGCACCAGCATCACGAGGTACTGCGGATAAGTGATGCCCAGCTCATCCAGCATTGGCTTGTATAACTTGGTCATCGCCAGCGACGCCGAGTACAGCGCGAAGCACAGCTGGTTGTCCAGGTGCAGGAGCTGCGGCGGCGCGATGGGTTTCGACGGCATTGGGTTAGTGTAGCACACAATTAGATTGTGTTCAATTTAATTTCAACGCACACAATTGCCACCCGGGGCTTTACCCCGACGTTGTCACCCCGGACTTGATCCGGGGTCGTCGGCGGTTGTTCATTGACTTGCGTTGACGAGTCCACGGACGCCGACAAGCCGGATCACTCCATGTCCCCCGGCGCCGGGAGGGCGCCTCCTCCTTTACTTCCGTGATCCGGA
>Ga0265314_10002248_pt1 | contig 20013 bp, 17 predicted proteins | sample 4126metaG_FD_203106 | JGI IMG/M metagenome (GOLD analysis project Ga0265314, IMG submission 203106) | Rhizosphere microbial communities from Carex aquatilis grown in University of Washington, Seatle, WA, United States - 4-1-26 metaG | ecosystem: Host-associated > Plants > Roots > Rhizosphere >... | reverse complement strand
GATACGCTCGCGGCTGGGCGGAAGCCGGTCCAGAATCCGATAACATTTTGCGGTACTCGCGGGGAAGATCCGTGCGGATCTCAGCGAGATGGGATCGGATCAGGTACGCGTTGTCCATGAACCAGGCAGCCGCGGGAGCCGGAGTATGTCCGAGTCCTTGAGCCTCGCTGAGGTCCGTGTTCGCAGCCTCAATCAGCCGCTGGCTCGCGCGCAAACTCAGAAAAAGCTTGCCGCTGCCAGACTCCGTGGCTTCATCGAAACACGGCTGAACCACCTGTTCCGGTAAAACAAAAACGGCAGTGTGCCCCACCTGCCGTAACGCCTGGACTAACGCGAGCGATTGCGCTGGAGGGACTTCCGCCAGCAACAGGCGCTCGCCTTCCAGAACGAGAGATGCGTGCGGCTGTACGGCTGGACGGGAATCATTGGGTCCGCGGACAAGACGGACGTGACGAACTCCTGCGCTGTGCGCCACACGGCGAACTTCCGCAGTATGACCCTCTTCCGCCGGGAAAAAAGCTAAAACGGTGCGATTCGATGTTTTTCTTCGGAAAGGGAGATGGAGATCCCAACTCACTCGGCCCGGCCTCGAATCGCTTGGGCCACTAAACTGAGCAGGAAAAGAGTACCGAAGAGGACACTCGCACCCTTAGCGGACACTACCGTGGGGGCGTCCGTCAAGCTCATACCGGCTGCAGCCACGGTCATCAGTGCAAAAAGTATCATCCAGCCACGCATTTTCTACTCCTGGCGGTACGGCCCCACTTGGACTTACGCTCTACCGCCGCCCTCATATATGCACGCGTGTTGCCAGAGCTTATTCTCTTTTTCTTCGGTCTCGCGGGATGACACCAAACGGAACAACGGCTATTCAGGTCTGGCTACCGTAGGAGTGCGGCCCTGCGTTGACCGCCGGCGGTCACTTTGGGTGTTTGTCGCCTGGGAGGCGCAGGAAGCCTTAAGGGCTCACAACAATCGTTACACGACGTCGAGACGGGTCCGTTTGTCCATCACCTGGCTCAGCTTCGGTTTTCGACTCGACAACCAGGCGCGACACGCCTAATCCGCGCAGCAGCGTCGCGATACTTTGCGCACGCTTTTCAGCAAGGCCGGCTTTTTCAACCAGACGATCGCCGTTGGATAGGAGGCTGGTCGCGCGGTATCCCGAGACTTTTACGTTCGACGCCCCGATCTTCTTGGCGTACGCCGCGGCTTCCGTGACCACCTGATTGGCGGCGTACTCGAGATAGTCGTCGTTGAACGCGTAGAGAACGGTGAACTCCTGCCGGCCCGCCACCGGCTTGCGCGGTGCACTCCCTGCTTCGGGACCACCTTCAGGACGACGCGATGACGGTCCGGGCCCTCTCGGCGCCGGAGGAGCCTCGATCCCCGGCTCAGGCGGCAACAGGGTATTGCAAGCCAGGTTGACTTCTTTCAGAACCGAGATGGAGACGGGTTGCAGCGGAATCCCGCCACAGACGCGCGGACCTTGGGCGACGCGGCCTTCAACCAGCACTTCGTGCTTCAACTGGGGAGGATGAAAATCGCTAGTGATATCCTGCTGGATCCCCAAATAATAGGTTTCGCCTTCGTACTCCGCCAGGAAACAAGGGACGGTCTTGGTGTCGCGCACGATCGGGCAGGAGACAAAGTTCCGCTGCTGACCCAGCGCGACGGTTGCTCCTAATATGAAGAGTCCGAGGCGTCTTTTGGCGTGGCGCACTAAAGAGCCCCCAGGAAGTTGATGAGGTCTTCCTTCTCCTGGTCGGTGAGTTTCATGTCGAAACGGCGATCGTAGAAATCGACTACCTCGCGCAGGGTTTTGGCGGAGCCATTTGCGAAGTAGGGGGCGCGAGCGGATAGCCCGCGAAGCTGCTGCATGACGATCGAACCGACATCGACGCATCGCCCGGAAATGAGCGCGCGGCCGGGGTCGGTCGTGTAGATGACGCGTCCCAGGTAAGGATGCGGATCGGCATCGCGGTTACAAGTGATCTTGAAGACTGGAAGTTCGCTCGATTCCGTAGAGGGTTCCGTCCAGGTGGGGTAATTCGTGGTGCCGACGTCGACCCATCCCGCCGAAAGATCCTGACCGGTCATTTGGGCGTTGTGGCAAGTGGCGCAGGTACGCTTCATTGGGTTGCCCAAACCGATGGAGTTGATGTGCGCCGCGTCGCGCAGCCAGAACTGGCGGAACATGAAGATGTCCGCGCCTCGCGCAACAGACGCGCGATAGTAATCGTTCCCCTTCCATGCGGTGAAGAGCCCGAAGACCGGATCGTAATCGTTATCGCCAAGGACGCCGGCCTTACGATCGCGCAGCGCGGCGACCCCAAGTCCCGGAGGTCCGCCCGCAGCGGCCAGAGGTCCGCCAAAAATGTGAGCCTGCTGCGCCACGTAAACCTGCGACTCAAACTCGACGATCTTTTCGATCTGCTGGCGTGAGGGAGCCTCATGGGCCTGTTCATGACCCATGATGGCGCTGACCGCCTGGGTTTTCAGCGACGGCTCACGGGCATCGGTCATGAGATTCATGCTGACCGGATTCCCGGTTTCCGGATCGAGGTCGGCCAGAGTGCCGGTCTTGAGGACGATCGGGCGGCCGCCGGAAACAACGTACTTCAGATTCGCGGCAGGGCGCGGACGGCGGTAGACAGAAATGGTTGGATCGGCGCTCTTCAGTCCATATTGCGGGCTGGTGTTGCACCCAGTAGGATCGCGCACGACTTCGATCGTAAACTCGACGGGTTTCAGAGAGCCGTCGGCATTCTTGGGCGGCCAAGACAGCGGAATTCGAAACAGGCCGCGCTTGAGCAGGAGTGAGTGCGAGCTTTCCTTCTCCTGAGGCAAACCGGGACAGTTCGATCCGTCAAACGCCGCGAATACCGGGTCCTTGCCGTCGGTCGTCCGCCAACGCTCCACCAAGCCCGACGTGGATACGCTCATGCCGTAGGTCGGCTGGTGGCAGTTCACGCAGGCTCGCCCATTGGTTCCCAGCGCTGTGAAGAACGGATTACCTTCCGTGTTCACGGGCCCCGACGCATTGAGCACACCGACCGTTCCGTCGACGCTGTCAAAGGCGTCGAACTCGGGCAGTGTGACACCGCTCCCGGGCTCGATCCAAGTGTTCTTGAAGCGGTCTTGATACTGCGCGCTCAGCGTGAGCACGATTCCAACGATCAAGCCAACGATAACCAGCAGTCTGCGCATAAGAGATCTATCTTATGTTATCGCGCCTGATGTCACCATTCGCCGGGATGTGCGATGTACAATGTCCCCATGGCTGAAGCCGCCTTAAAGCCTCATTCCCTGCCACCGGAAGCTCAAATCGTGGAAATGCTGATGGCGCAGTTTGTGTCGCGCCTGATCTATCTCACGGCCACACTGAAACTGCCCGACTATTTGGCCGCGGGACCCAAGACGGCGGAAGAACTGGCGCAACTAACCGCAACCCATGCGCCCGCGCTCTACCGCGTTATGCGGACGCTCTGCAGCCTGGGAGTCTTCGCGGAAGACGAATCGCACCGTTTCGCGCTGCGGCCTGTGGGCGAGGTACTCAAATCCGGCACGCCCAGCCACGCCGCCGCCCTCATCCTGGGAGGCGATCTGGTGGCGCGCAGCTTGGACAACCTCCTCTATTCGGTCCAAACCGGCAAGACCGGATTCCAGAACTCGTTCGGCATGCCGCTGTTCGATTGGCTGGCGAGCCACCCGGCGGAGGCATCGCTGTTCAACGAAACGATGGTGGGGTTCCACGGGATGGAGCCTCCGGCGATCGCCTCGGCCTACGACTTTTCGATTTTCAAAACCATTGCCGACGTGGGAGGCTCCACCGGGAATCTGCTCGCCACCATTCTGGGCAAACATCCCGCGCCGCGAGGCATCCTCTTCGACCTGCCGCACGTGGTACGCGACGCACCGGCCTTGATCGCCCAGCGTGGCTTAACGGATCGTATCCAAATCGAAGCCGGGTCGTTCTTCGATCGCGTCCCCGCCGGTGCGGACGCCTACATTCTTTCGCATGTCATTCACGATTGGAACGAAGAGCAGTGCCTGACCATCCTGGGCCATTGCCGGCGCGCGATGAACGCCGCTGGCCGCCTGCTGCTGGTGGAGATGGTGCTTCCTCCCGGCGATACCCCGCACCCCGGGAAAATGCTCGACATGGCCATGCTGACTGTGCCGGGAGGAGAGGAACGAACGGAGGCGCAGTACGCTACACTCCTCGACAAAGCAGGATTCCGGCTGACGCGCGTTGGGCCGACGCCATCGTTGACCAGCATCGTCGAAGCGGCGCCGCGCTAACGGCGACAGGAGAGAGCCATGACTCATTTGCCAGAAAAGATCGCGCTGACCGTCTTCCTCGCGGCGGCTAGCGTGACGAACGTTTTCGGTCAGCTGCCTATTCCGGTGTCCGGACAAAACCCGGCGCCAGGCGGAGCTCCGGGTGGCGGCAGGGGTGGACGCGGTGGGCGCGGAGCTCAGCCGTCCGAACCCGTGAAGCAGGTGGTCACGCCCATTCCTTCTGCCGTCGAAGTCACCGGTCCCGGCGAGTTCTTCGAGACCTTCATGGATGACTACGACGACGCCAAGAAGACCAACATCGCTCCGAAAGACACCTACGCGAAGTTCAATTACGAGGCGAAGGAATACTTCGTGTCCGGAACGACGACCAGCGGCATGCCGTACAAGACCCGCATCGTCATCCGCAAATCCAAAGACAACACAAAATTCAACGGTCTGATTCTTGCCGAATCGATGCATCCGAGCGGCAATCCGTGGGTATTTCATTTTACGCAGACCTATGCCATGACCACCGGGGTCATTGGGCTCGAAATCCTGACCTCGACGCCCGCGGGACTCGCCTCGGCGAATGCGGCGCGCTATAAAGATCTGGTCGTGCCGAACGGGGCCGCCGACGACATTCTCGCGCAGGTAGGGGCGCTCATCAAATCAAACCACAAGGACAATCCTCTTAGCGGCTTCGCAGTGCGCAAAATGATCCTGGCCGGTTCCTCGGCCTCGGCTGCCGTCGCCCAGAATTACCTCACGAACGCGCACATGGCGCAGAGATTGGCTGACATGAAACCGATTTACGACGGATTCATGCCCACCAGCGCCAACGGTCAGATTCCGGTTATCGATGTCCCCACCATCCTGGTGCCCACCATGCGCGAGGCTTTCGCGGGGAACGGGACCACGCAGCCGGACAATGAGAAGCTTCGCGTCTATGAATTTGCCGGCATGGCGCATATCGATGCGCGCGTTGCCGGCCAGTACTACCCCGATCCTTGCAAATATCCGATCAGCAGGTATCCCCTTGGATCGGAAATGGCCGTCGCTCTCGACAAGCTCTTCGCTTGGGTGGACAAAGGCGTCGTGCCTCCGCATGCCGACCGGTTTTACGTCGATTTCAATCCGGACAACAAGCCTAGGCTCGACCGCGATAAGGGCGTGCTGCTCGCGCTGGATGAGTTTGGAAACGTCAAAGGCGGGATCCGCAACACCTACGTGGATGTGCCGGTGAAGAGCTTTCACGTTCCCGACGAAGGCGCCGACCCACGCATTCCGAACCCCAATCACTTCATCGCGGAGCGCCGAATCGCCGGTCAGGATCCTGACGCTCAGCTGTGCGGCCTCGGCAACTTCGAATCGGCGCTGTCGAAGGATCAGTTGAAGAAGCTCTACAAGAATCCGAAGGACTACTACAACAAGGTCGCGCAGAGATACAACGAGCTGGTGCAAGACGGCTGGGCGCTACCCGTCTACAGAGCGATGGTCCTGGCCGAAGCAGCGCGCGTCACATTCTGAAGGTCAGGCGACCATGTTCGCACAGGGTGCGTCTCTATTTGCACCGGTCCGCGGGCCTCGGCTTTTCGCGCCACTTCCTGTGGCAGCCGGCACACGCCGCGGACAGCGTATCGGCGGCTTCAACCATCTTGTCCTGGTCTTTGGATAGGGCCGCCTGGTAGGCCTTCATTCCCGCATCCCGAAGCTCTTGAACGAATTTCGACCAGTCCGGATTATTCATCGGAACGGGCAGGCCATTCGCGCAATTTCGTCCCGGGATCAAGAGCAGATTGGCGGATTCCGTCAGAGCCAGAGCCGCGTTCTCTACCGCCTGCCAACCTCCGAAAGTGCTTGTTAAGGGATCCGTCGCCAGCGAGGGATCCCGGCCGGGGACAAATTTCACGTCCCCTGGATTGTCGGTCTGCGCGGAGAAAACCACGTTGGATGCCGGATACAGGACGCCTCGCATCAACCGGTTCAGATCGGTCTGAACCTGCATCGTCGTCGCTGTCGGCTTGGATGGCTCCGCGCCTTTCGAGGCCGTTTGCGCCGGCAGACATGGGCCCAGCGCCGTCAGCATGACGGGCAGAGTCATCACCATTCTGCGCATTAGATCATTCTAATCCTGGATGCAGTACAGAACAATATCGGGCTGCCGAGTCATTTCTCAACACGAGTGAAGGCCACAGTACTGCCTTTATCAAAACGTTCCGCAGACGATGAAATGGATACCGACTGTCGTCGTTGACCCCTCAGAACGATTTCCAGGGCTTTAAGGTCGAAAGTACGGCTGGGCAAAATGATAAACTTGGCTCGACAAATTCTCCTGAAAGGACCTACGGAAATGGCGAGAATGTCTAACAGACGAAACTTCCTGAAACAAGCCACCCTCCTTCTTACAGGAACGCAAGCGGGTCCACTATTTCTGGCGCCGCGTGGGGCGCGTGCGGCGGAAACCGGTAGCGTGGTTGCTGAAACCTCTTACGGGAAGATACGCGGCACTCTCGTCGAAGACATCAAGGTCTTCAAGGGCATTCCGTACGGCGGCAGCACCGCAGGCACGAACCGTTTTATGCCGCCTGTGAAGCCAGCCAAATGGACTGGCGAACGCGACGCAACTGCTTACGGACCAACCGCCCCGCAAACCGTTGGCAGTGGCGGAGGCCGACCTGGACTTCCAGTGGAAGACGAAGACTGCCTGGTGCTGAACGTGTTCACGTCCTCAGTGAGTGGCGGCAAACGTCCCGTGATGGTCTGGCTTCACGGCGGCGGCTTCTCTACGGGCTCGGGCTCGTCGCCGATCAATGACGGTACCAGCCTGGCCCACACCAGTGACGTTGTGGTGGTGACCATTAACCACCGCCTGAACGTACTCGGCTCGACGTACCTGGGCGAGGCCGCAGGATCGGACTTCGGTCTGTCCGGTTCGGTCGGAATTCTCGACATCGTCGCGGCGCTCGAATGGGTGCGCGAAAATATCTCGCGTTTCGGAGGCGACCCAAACCTGGTCACGATCTTCGGACAATCTGGCGGGGGACGCAAGGTCGCCACGCTGATGTCCATGCCTTCGGCCAAAAGACTTTTTCACCGCGCGATTATCGAAAGCGGAGCCGTGCTCCGATTGACCACACCGGAAGACGCTATCCGCACGACTACATTGCTTCTGGCCGAGTTGGGCCTCAGCGCAAACCAGATTCGTGAACTGCAGCATGTCCCTATCCCTCGTCTCCTCGCCGCAAACGCAGCAGTGCAACAGAAGATCACCTTGCGCGAACCCGGGATGACGGCGAACTCACCGATGGTCGATGGCAAGGCCATACCCAACCACCCGTGGGATCCCGCCGGGCCGGCACTTTCGGCGAACATTCCGTTGCTGATCGGATGGGCTCATACAGAGGAGACGCTGTATGACCGGCCCACCGCGGAGAAGCTCGCGCTGGATGAGGCGGGACTAAGGAAGCGGGCGGCAGAACGGGTGGGTGGTGATCCCGATCGTGTGATTGAGGCGTTTCGCAAGGCGCATCCGGAGGCAACTCCGTGGGATCTGTGGATTCTCATCGCCACCGATCATCCGCGCGGGGCCTACACCCGCGAGCTCGCCAAGCGGAAAGCGGCGCAGGGCCGTGCGCCCGCGTACCTGTACCGCTTTGACTGGGAGACGCCGGAGGGTGGCGGACACATGCGGTCGCCGCACACTGTGGAGATCCCCTTCGTGTTTAACAACATCAAGATTGCAGGTCCGCTCATCTCAAAGATGCCGGAAGCCTACGCGCTGGCCGAAAAAGTCAGCGCATCATGGGTCGCGTTCGCGCGTACCGGGAATCCCAATACGCCAAAGTTGCCAAAGTGGTCTGCGTACTCGGCCCAATCACGCGACACGATGTTATTCAATAACGACAGCCGCCTCGAACCGGATCCCGACCACGGTCCTCGCCTCGCGATGGAGCAGTCCCTGAAGCTTGCGTAAAGACAGTATCCCGCCGTCCGTCGCCGGCGGTCCGCAAAGAATCTAGCTTCCAGGCGCCCACGCAATTCCCAAATTCCACTTTCGCGCCGGCGTTAATTACCCAGCGTGAGCGCCGCCAGCTCCGCACCCTCGGTACGATTCGTCGTCGCGATCACGATGTACTGCTTGCACTTCCACAGGTACGTCATCGGCGTGCCCGACGTCACGCCGTTCAGTTTCAGTTCGTGCAGTATCTTGCCGGTCTTCTTGTCGATCGCCCGGAACGCCGGATCGCCGCCATTCGGAGCGCCATTCAACAAGCCCGAACCTTCGCCGGCGAACAGCAGCATCTTGGTGACTAACAGCATCGCCGGCGCCGGATTCCCCGCTTCGCTCAAATCGATCCCCTTCACCGCCTGGTTATTGCGATACACATCGGGCAGTTCGTCATGCGCAATTCCGGCTGCTCTTAGATGACGCCTGTGGATTGTAGCTCGCACAGTTCCGACTGCGTGTAACCCAGAAGGTCACCGTAGACTTCGCCATTGTGCTCGCCGATGCCGGGCGGCGGTTGATCGAAGCCTGCCGTCGAACCGGAGAAGACGATCGGAAGGCCAGGACCATAGACGTCTGCATCCGGCGCACCAGGATACTGAAGCCGGACCGTTTCTCCGCGGGCGATCACTTGCGGGTCTCGCACTGCTTCCGCTGGACTGCGCACCTCAGCAGCCGGGACGCCAGCCCGCGCCAGGATCGCAACGACATCCGCGGTTTGACGCACCGCGGTGAACTCGCCGACTACACAATCCACTTCGGCGACGTTCTGAACGCGGGCGTCGCGCGTCCGAAATCGCTCGTCTTCGCACAACTCCGGGCGTCCGATCACATGAAAGAGGGAAGAAGCGAACACTTCCGTGGGCGCGCAAATCGCTACGTAGCCGTTCGCGGTCGCATAAACCCCGAAAGGTGCCAGACGAGGCACGGTCTGTCCCGTGCGCTGCGGCACCCCGCAGCGTTCCAGAAGATCGAACGGCTCAGACGCGACCATCGACGTCATCACGCCCAGCATTGACACATCGATGTGCTGCCCGACACCCGTGCGCTGCGACTGATGCAACGCCGCAAGAAGTCCGATCACGCCGAATAAGGGCGTACACAAGTCAGCGAACGGAACACCAACGCGGACAGGGGGATCGCCCGCTGCGCCCGAAGTCATCATGGCGCCGCTGAGAGCTTGGATGATGGCGTCCATCGCTTTCCCCGAGCCTTCGCCCTGGCTTCCGAATCCAGTGATCGAGCAGTAGAGCAGCCGGGGATTCATGCGATGCACGTCCGCGTAGCCCGCGCCCAACCGCTCCAGCACGCCGCGGCTGAAGTTTTCGACCAGCATATCGGCCTTGTTCACAAGCTTCTCGAACACGGCGTGCGATCCAGGATGCTTCATGTTCAAAGTCACGGCCTTCTTGCCGCGAAGCCGGTTGATAGCGGATACAGAGATGTCATCCGGATGCTGGCGTGTCAAATGCGGTCCTTCGGGACCGATGTAGGGAGCGTTCGCGCGGCAGGAATCCGGACCCGCGGGGTTCTCGATCTTGATGACGCGAGCCCCCAGGCCCGCCAACAAGAAGGTGGCATACGGTCCGGCCAGAGCCGTTGTGAGGTCGAGGACGGTGATGTCCTCGAGTGGACGTCGTTGCGACATCGTAGGATGCGACATCATAAATTCCTTCGGCGGTAGAACTGGACCCGGTCGCCAGCCCATTCGAAAGCGGCGTTCAGCCCTGCTCGTGCGCTGACGTCCTGAACGTATCGCGCGACTACTTGCCCGCGTTCGTCATTGCCCAAAACTTCCGGCTGAGAGTGGCGATTCACGAAGCAGGGGCGATAGCCGGCGGTCCGGACGCCGCTACCGTCTACCTCGCAGTAGGCGAGGATGGCGTTCTTCGCCTCGGGATGAAACGGGTAGGTTGCGTATTCGGGGTCGGGTTCAAAACCGAACAGCTTTCGCCTCCGTTCGGCCCACGCGCGGCGTTCGGGGCTCGAATTCCCATCGATGTTCAGGGCTTTGGTGGCGATCGCAAAATTGCCGAGTCCGTGAAAGATCGGGCGGTCTTTGTAAACCTCCATCCCTTGCAGAATGTGGGCATGATGGCCGACCACCACATCAGCTCCCGCATCGATGGCTGCTTTGGAGACCTGACGTTCATACATGCCGACGGTCGCGGGAGTGTGCCCCAGCCCCTTGTGGAGGGCAACCATGAGAACGTCGACCTTCTGCCGGAGCGCTTCGATATCGGCCGCCATAGCCTCGAGCGTGTCTGGTTCGGCGAACGTGTATACCGTCGGCGGACCGCCCGGAGATGCATGGTTCAGCTCGTAATGCGTCAAGACATGTACATACGCGCAACCAGCGCGATCTCTCTTGGCCCAGGACTCGCGCGGTCCCACACAGTTGTAGCTGAGAAATCCCAGGCGCAGTCCTTTTCGTTGGACAATCGCCGGTTGCCTTGCCTCTGTCAGATTCATGCCCGCGCCGGTGATCGCGATGCCGAGGCGGCGGAGTTCGGCGATCGTGTCCTCCACTCCGTTCGGTCCGGCGTCCGCGATGTGATTGCCGGCCAATGTCGCCACATCGAATCCCGCACGCTGGAGGGCAGCGAGATGCGCCGGATCGCTGGCCGGTGCGGGAACATCGAAATGGGTCTCAATGCCTCGCGCTGTGTGAGGAACTTCGACATGCCCCACAAGGACGTCGCAGGCTTGGAGTTGATGGCATGCCAGATCAAATAGAGCATCGGGATTCGGCTCGTCGAGAATCAAGTCGCCGGCCATCTGCAGAGTCAGGAATTCATCCACGGGAATGCCTCCAATTCGGGAGACCTGTATACATAGGCATGTACACGAACAAATGCACTGATAGAATCACTAGAAACCGTGACCAAAGCATCCCAGGCTTCCCGTCCCAGGCGCGAGGTGGCGTACCATCACATCCAGCGCAAGATCGCGACCCGCAAGTTGCGCGCCGGAGAACCCGTTTCTGACGTCACCATTTCCAAGGAACTCGGTATCAGCCGCACGCCAGCCCGTGAAGCGATCCAGCAACTGGTTAGTGAAGGACTCCTGGAATCGGTCCCCGGGCGCCGCGTGGTGGTGATTACTCTCGACCGCGACGATATCCGGGAGTTGTTTGAAATGCGGGAAGCGCTCGAAGGCCTGGCCGCGCGCGCGGTCGCTGGACGAGCGCCGTCGGCCACGGAGATTCGCGACCTTCGCTCCATCGCTTCGGCTCTCACCTCGCTGATCAAGGAGCTGGACGCCAGCCGGAAGCCGGTCCTGGACGAAAAACAGATGGAACGTTTCGAGGTAGCCGATCTTGCGTTTCACACCTACATCATGAAGCTTGCGGGTAACCAAAGAAGCCTCAAGACCCTGGCTGGAATCCGGCTGTTGATCCGCATTTTCGCAGCCCGCCGGGGAGGTCACAATATCGCCATATTGAAGCAGATCAACCGCGATCATCTGGACCTGATCAGCGCGCTGCAAGCGGCCGATCCGCAAGCCGCGGCCGACTGCGTTCACCGCCATATTCTGAAGAGTCAGAAAAGCCGTCTCAATGAGTTCGACCAACGGGAAAGAGAAGCTGCGGTGCCCCAGGATGTCGAATCCTTTATGGACCAGATCCGCGCGGAACTGACTTAGACGCTCCGTCATCTGCGCCCCACTTGATCCAGGAAACGGGACGCATCCCGGCGCATCTTCTCCGCATCCCAAAGCCGGGCGTCCACCATGTCCGCGTGAACAGAAAAGACCGGAATTCTCGCTTCTTCCAGAGCGATTTCGACGAAACGCGTTCCAGTCGCCGAGGGACGGGTCCCGAGAGGCGTCAAAACGAACGCGGCATCGATCCGGTGGCTGCGAGCCTGCTCCACAATCCATTCATTGGCCCACGGCGGATTGTGCAGTTGTTCGTTCATGCTGACCGTGCGGCTGGCGAGTGCCAACAAAGGATCGTCCAAACCATAGCGGATGTATCCATCGGGACCAAACGCCAGATACATCGACCAGACAAACACAGCCCCGTGCGATTCCTCAAAAGCGGTGTAGAAATCCAGGTCGTACCACAGACCGGCGCCGACCCACATGATCCGCCGGCGCTCGCTGGGACACGCGGCGATGCCCTGTTCCGCTCGACTCACTACCTCATCGCGAAAGGCCTTCGCTTGCGAGACAGCCCAATCCGATCCGCGCTGCCACTGCGCTGCCATGACGTTGGTGATCTGCTCCTGCATCCGAACCGGTGTCTTCGGCGCGGTACAAATCGCTAGCTTCGCCTCTTCGAAGTACTCCTCCTGACGGTTCACTTGCTCCATCAAGGTACGCAATCGATCCGGGTCGAACTTCCGTCCGGAGATCCGTTCGAGCGATGCGATCAAGCGCTCGAACTGGCGCACCATGAACTGTAACCTATGATCTTCGAACAGTTCGCGCCAATGATGCCGGCTCTGCTCCCACCATCGTGGCGGCAGATGCGTCGCCGCAGGCGCATCCAACAGAATCAACTCCGCACCGACATGCGCCGCCCAGGTTTCAAAAACCCGCTGCACGCAATCGCACGTGAGGCGAGCCGCGAGCAATGCCGGCCTAGGCAGCCCGCCCCACGGAGCCTGACTGGTGTCACCCAACACCGTCGAGGCCATGGACAGGCTGCAGTACCGGCACAACCCCTTGTGAAAGCCGGCTTCGTTGAGCTTGTCCAGATAATAAGGAGCCAATCGCTTGGCGGACACCACGGCCGCCCACCACTGATTGCTGACCATGGGTACATCCATCGTCTGAAACAGCTCGAACGGCATATCCGCCTGGCCGATGGCGTAAGGCGCGCGAGTTTCAAAGACTCGCTCGCGCAGGGAAGCGAACCAGGCCTTCTGGCCTTCCGATGCCGCGATCGTCGATGTAAGTTGCTTCTGCGCCATGACTATTTTCGATGAAGATTTCCAACAAACTCGGCAAGCGGACCACCGTTTTCGCGCACGTTTTCTCGCACGAGGACGCTCGGTATCGATCGCGCTTTCAAATACGCGAGTTGCTCAGGATAGTCCCAGCCCTGAACGTCATCCTCCAGCGGGACATAGAACAGGACGCCGTCGACATGCCCTTTCTCGATCTCACGCTGGTACCACGCGTCTCTATGCTCAACTGGGTGGACCCTGGGACTCACCTCGTCATAGAAGTACTTCTCAAAAATCGCAGTCACCGGATCCTTGTTCACGCAAACATCGGTATCGCCCGCGGCACGAGAACCGCGCCAATCATCCTCCGCGACCACATAGCCGCCGGCTTCTTCGACCGTGCGATGCAGCGAGGCATCATTCAACGGCGCCCCTTTGATCAGGATGTGGGGCCGATGAGCCGCAACCCGACCCTGCATTTCTTTAAGCCGATCCTGTACGCGATCGGCAAAAGCGCCACGATCCTCCGAATAAAAGCCACGGATCATTTCGAGCGCCGCCGATCCCTCCAGGCGTCCTTCTCTCCTCTTCTGGAGGATGTCCCGGACACAACCACGGGCGCGATTGCTCTCAGCGATCGCATCGCGGAGCTCATCTTCAGAGGCGTCGAAATCGCCCATCATCTGACGGGTCCGTTCCAACCCGTAGTCGTAAGACTCCGGTGTGCGAGTGTGCAGGAGGTTGTAGAAATAGAGTTCCGGAATCACGCCCGCAGGTTGCGTGCGCGCAATTTCCCGAAGGTACAAATAGAGTTTGTGTTCCTGCTCGGATGTTCTCGGGATCACGACTCTATCCAGGTGATTCCACGCTCCCGCGCAGAGGCGATCGAAAATCACCCGGAATCTGCGGTCAAACACATCCTCCATCCACCGGTCTGCGTGAGGAGTTGGACCAGCCTCATCCTCGAGTAAAACCGGAGCGTAGCCGCCCGCGCGTAGAATTTCCCAGGGGACCGTGTTGGAGGTGATTCCGGCAATGCGACTCTTCCTCATGCGACTCGTATCTCTTCCGGATACAAAGCTTGCCGCTTGAGACTGTATCGCCGCAAAATCAGAAGATCGCCGAGGGCCAACACCGCGGCACACGCCACAAATATCCACCCCGCAGTGAAGCCTCCCGTCGCATCCCGCAGGTAGCCCAGCATCTGCGGTCCCAGGTAGCCGAAGATCCCACTGCCCAATCCGACGATCCCCATTCCCTTCCCGACCTCTTCCTTCGGCAACAGGGAGCTCCCGATCGCATAGACCTGGTTGGTGGCGGCGTGGCCCAAAGAAACAATCAGAGCGACGGCAATTCGGAAGACCAGAAGGTCTCGCGACATGACTGCAAAGCTCGCGGGAACCAGAAGCACCGCGAGCCAGATCATCATGTTCCAACGGGAATATCGGTCGCACAAGTAGCCGAAGCCCAGATTCAGCGGGATGCTCACCAGGTAACTGGCACTGATGATAGTTGCGGCGTCCTGAGCCCCCATGCCGAAGACCGACTTCACTGCATACGGCACGAAAAAGGTAACGCTGAAGCCTCCCATGTTGATGAGCCCCAACAGAATCATGCTCCAGATAATCGGGTTGCGAAGAGCGGAGACCGCGCCGGCACTCGTGATCGAAGTCCCATGCGGTCCGGCAAAGCCCGGCGACTGCGAGCGGTGACGATGATAGAGCAGGCCGAAAACGACCGCGCCCAGGAGAGAGATGACAGCGTACCCTTGGATGCCGCCTCTCCATCCGAGCAACACTGCCACTCGGGTGCCGAATGGGGCTCCGATGACCGACGCGAAGGCTGCCATGGCGCCCAGAATGCCCATGGTCCGGCTCCGATACTTCTCCGGCGTCACCATCGCCATTGCGGTAAACACGCCGATGAAGGCAGTGCGGTAGCCGATCAGCCAAAGGGCGCGAAACGCGAGTGCGACGTCGTAGCGAGTGGCCTGCGATAGAGCGGCAAGTCCGGCGGCCGTGACGGCCAGTCCGATTAGAAGCGCGCGCTTCTCGCCGATGCGGGCTGCAAACACGCCGGCGGGCAAGCTGACCAGCAGCGCGATGATGCCGTACATGCCGGTAAAGAGGCCTATCTGAGAATAGGAGGCCCCGAGGTCCCGCTGGATCTCCGGCAAAAGCGGCGAGAAACCCAGGCTCGCCATCTGGATGGCCATCATGGCCACGATGACGGCGCCGACAGAGATCGTCCAGTTTCGCTCTGGAGGGCCGGCAGATGCCTCGGATCGATTCACTCCGGGTAAGTATACATGATGGATACACTAAGCTTGCGGCTGCCTTTTGCTGCTGTTACACTCTTTCGACATGGCAAAGACGCTCTTGAAACTGGCGGTTCTGTTTCCACTGCTGGCGGCGGGCCAGGACAACGGAGTAATCGCGTTCGGGACGAAGCTGGTGCCGAAAACCCAGATCGCCCAATCGCAGCAATTCGCGAAGTCCCTGGCAAAGCCGGGCAGCCCAGGCTGGCAGGCCAAAGGCGACCAGCGGCGAACGTATCGATTCCCCGGCACCGAGACCGATCTTGCCTATCGCGTCTATGTGCCGACGACTTGGGATGGCAAGGCGAAGCTGCCGCTGGTGCTGATGCTGCACGGCGCAGGCAGTAATGAGAGCCAGTATCTGGACCAGAACAACAGGCAGCTTCTAAAGCTTGCGGAAGATCACGGCTACCTGCTGGCGTCTCCGTTGGGCTGGAATCCTCTCGGCGCGTATGGCACGTGCCTGAGGCTTCCCGCCGTATTCGGCCAGGCGGAAACAGCCGCACAGCAGCGGACCACTGCGTGCGTGCAGAACGCCCAGACTCTCGAACGCAGCGAGCAGGACGTGATCAACGTACTGGAGATGGTGCTGAACGAGTATCCCGTCGATCGCGGTTCGATGTTCCTCATGGGCCATTCGATGGGCAGCGGCGGCGTCTGGTATCTGGGGGCGAAATACGCTGACTATTGGAAGGCGATTGCTCCCATGTCCGGTCCGTTTGTGGAGGAGTCCACGTATCCTTGGGACCGCATTCGGAAGATGCCGGTGTTTATGACCGAAGGCACGGGCGCGACGCCTTCGCTGGCGGGAAGCCGGGCGATGCAGACGTGGATGAAGTCGCAGGGTTTTCCATTGGAATACATGGAGGTCGAGGCAGATCACGGCCGGATGGTGGCCCTGGTCCTGCCTGCGGTGTTCGATTTCTTCGACCGGCAACGAAAGAAGTAGTGGTCTTGAATGCACGTGGCGCGAAGGAGCAAGATTTACACATGAACAGTGACAGACGCACGTTTCTCCTTGTGGCCGGGGCTGCTGCGATCGCGGGTCCCGCAGTGCAACTGGCAAAAGGTCAGGGTAAGGCGAAGGTGTTCCTTCCGCACGCCTCGTGGGATTGTGGCATGAAGGACGGCATCCCCAACCCGGAAAGCGGCTCCTTGATTTTTGAAACTCAGCTGAAGCTCGACCGCCTGGCGAAGATCGGCAAGACGCCGTACGGAAACCGCCGCGTCGCTGTCGCCCAGGAGGGCACGATTACCGGCCCGAAACTGGCGGGCACCGTGATGAGCGGCGCTCTGGATTTCGAACTCACGCTCTCCAACGGCACGGTGGAGGTGGAGCAGATCTTCGTCTTCAGGACCGGCGACGGGAAGTACATCTATTCGCGCAATGCGGGTGTGGGAGCGGATGCAAAAGACGTCCGCATGGCCATGGATTTCGAGGCTCCTATTGGAAGTTCATCGGAGTGGTTGAACTCGGGCAAATACGTTGCCCGTCGCATTCTGGATGAAAGCGCCAAGACGCTGACGGTTCGCGTTTACGATGTTTCCTCCGTCGCGATTCCCACTGGCGCGGCCAATGTCACCCGGATCGTCAAGCCGGCGGATGCTCCGCCGCAGCCGTGGAATAACCGTATGAAGGGAGCCGATGAGAAGCAAGGCAAGGAACTGATCGTCGAATCCGTCGGACTGAGTCCTTCGCAACGGGTGGGAGCCAGCAAGCGCGGCAACCGCAACATCATTCCTATCACTGGCGGCGACCTGAGCGGACGAATCGCCGGCAAAGTTCTTTCGGGCGGCGCCGATTACCAGAATCTCTCCGGCCCTCCCGCCATCGACGCGCGCTATCTGTGGCAGGTATCGGATGGCGAGATCATCATCGTTCGCAATACCGCCAGCACCGGCGGACTGGTGCCAATTTTCGAAGCCCGCGTCGACAGCCCTTACGCCTACCTCAACACCGGCAAATTCCTGAGTTCGAATCCCGGAATAGCGAATGGCGGCGTCAAGATCACGATGTACGACAGTACAAACTGACCGCGCCATTGATGGCACACAAGGAGGGCACACAGGCTCGACCCGAGTGCCCTCCACCAATCCCGCCTCTACTTGTACCCCTTGGTCTCTACGTGCCAGCCGGCTTCCTGACACAGGCCGCAATTCGCGCCCAGGAACATCTTGGATTCGTTCTTCTCGCCCTTCAACTGCCAGTTCAACATCGCCACGGCGACCCGTGCGAAATCGCCGCCGTTCGGCTGGCTGTAGGTGCCGCCATGGCTGACGCCATCTTTAAACGTATGGATCGCGGGTACCTTGGTGATTCGCTTGAAGTCGTCCATGCCGTTCTCATAGGCGATGTCGGTTTTGTCCCCGGTCACGTAAAAGATGGGCGAATGCAGCTTATCCAACTGGTCCTTGCGCACGTCTTCCATCGCCGGCGTGCCCGGGCCGCTGGGAGCGGGCAGGATGCCGCTGTTGAAGATGCCGACGAGTTTGACGCGCGGGTCCGTCGCCACCGCGTAGGATTGAATCCCCCCGCAGGACATTCCCATCACCGCGATCTTCGACGCATCCAGTTTGCCGTTGTAAGGGCTGCCATTCCGGCCATTTTCGGCCAACGCCCAGTTGATGGCATCGAGCAACTGGGACGATTTCGTGGCTGGACCGGCGGCCGCCTGCTTGCCGTCGCCTTTCGGAGCACCGTTCGCTTCCCCTTTCGGCGCGCCCTGCTTGCCGTCGCCGCCCTTCGGAGCGCCCTTGCCTTGAGCCGGTAGCGCGATCGGGGGGCCGATCGCGATCGCCAGGTAGCCATGCGACGCAATCTCCATCAGGAAGTTGCGGTGCGATAGTCCGTTGTTGGCGCAGCCCCCGTTGCCCCACGCAATGATGGGAAGTTTTCCCTTCACCTTGGAAAGGTCCTGCGGCCGATACACCGTGTGTGTCGGAAGACTCGGATCTTGCTCCAGGATTGCCGGGAACTGTCCCGTTCCCTCCTGTCCCCACGCACATGCAGCCACTAAACAGAGTGCAACAGCGAATTTCATTGTGAAGTCTCCTTTTGATCTTCCGCGCATTGGAGCGCTGCCCGCATGCTTACGCATCCCTAGATTGTACAGATGTATACATCCTGTATCCACCGCCCCCGTCCAACTTGCCGGTTCGACAGTGCGCTTGCCTCTAACTAGGGCAGCGTAAGCGCGACGAGTTCTGCCGGGAAGTCTCGATTGCCGAAGTCGACTTCCCGTGGGCCAAGAAATAGACCACTTGTTCTCCGGCTAAGGTTCAGTTTGGGGTGCAAGAGGTCCCGGGTTCAAATCCCGGCAGCCCGACCAAATACCTCAAAGAGTTACGACCTTCGGATCCCAGCGGGGAACGCTGCCTGCCCTTCGACTGTTTCGATATAATCCCGACATGCGCAAAGCGTGTCTGCTCGCGACTATGGCGATAGCGGCGATGGCCCAGGACGCGGACAAATTCTATTCCGTCATCCGGGAAAACAATTTGACGCAATTGAAGGTGTTGCTCGGTCCACAGTCCACCGCTGCCGTCGCCGACAGCCGCGGGATCACTCCCCTTATGTACGCCGCCGAGATCGGCTCGCTCGATGCGATGCGGGTGCTGATCGATGGTGGAGCCGACGTCAACGCTCAAAACGCATTTGGTTCCACGGCGTTAATGTGGTCCGTTCCGGATCCAGCCAAGGTTCGCCTGCTGCTCGATCATGGCGCGCAAGTGAATACCGCGGCGAAGAGCGGCCGGACGGCGCTCATAATAGCCGCATTCACAAATCCATCGGCTGAGGTTGTGCGACTCCTGCTTGCCAAGGGCGCGAAGGTGGATGTCATGGACCAGAGGCACGTTACGCCTCTCAACGCCGCGACTTTCGGAAACGACACCGCCACGGTCCGCCTTCTGCTCGATGCCGGAGCCGACATCGACACTCCGGACACCTTCATCGGGCTGACGCCGCTGATGAACGCGGCGGGGAACCGGAATGTCGAGGCCGTGAAGCTGCTCATGGCAAAAGGTGCGAAGATAAACGCCGTCTCGAAAACGGAGGGACTGCCGAAGATTCAGACCGGAACGGTTGAATTTGGCGGATGGACTCCCCTGCTGATGGCCGCTGCATTCGGACCGCCCGAATCGGTCAAGGCGCTGCTGGACGCCGGCGCGAAAATCGACGCTCAGGATTATCGCGGCTTCACGCCGTTGATGCTGGCAGTGGGCACGGACCGGTATGACCGCCGCACGGTGAACCTCGTCTTATCTCACGGCGCCGACCTTCGCCCAACCAATCATGACGGCGAAACCGCACTCGACTGGGCCTACAAGTTCGCGGACCCGGAAGTAATCCGATCCTTGGGAGGAACCTCGAAGGACCTCGCCAAGCCCGTCCGCTTGTCGGACGGGTTGCCGGACACCCGCACAGCCATCGAGCGCAGCATTCACTTGCTGGACAGCACCAGCGATCAATTCTTCAAGAAAAGCGGGTGTTTCGCATGTCATGAGCAGCC
>Ga0265314_10002247_pt1 | contig 20014 bp, 16 predicted proteins | sample 4126metaG_FD_203106 | JGI IMG/M metagenome (GOLD analysis project Ga0265314, IMG submission 203106) | Rhizosphere microbial communities from Carex aquatilis grown in University of Washington, Seatle, WA, United States - 4-1-26 metaG | ecosystem: Host-associated > Plants > Roots > Rhizosphere >... | reverse complement strand
TGGTCCGGAAGCCAAGCGTTTGCATGAGCTGGGCCTGGTCAGCGGCGCGTATGTTGAAGTGATCTCCAAGGGTGCCGGTTGCAGCATGGTGCTCGGCATCGAAAACGGCCGCTTCGCGCTGTGCTCCAAAGCGGCTTCGCACGTCACCGTCGAACCCGCGATCTGAAGACGCCGCCATGTGGTGGGAATCCGTAGTCATCGCCGGTCTCACGCTCTGCGCAGCGGCCTTCCTCGTCCGCACTTTCTGGAAAACCGTTAGTGGTGAAGGCGGCTGTGGCTGCGGCAAAAAAGCCTGCGGTGCGCTGAAGACCTTAGATTCCAATCCCGCCATCTCGAAGTCCGAAGCCCGCGCGAAACCCATTTCGCCGGAGCCCGTGGCTGTGTCCGCCGAGGCCTCCGATGCGACTTAGCGAGTGCAAGCCGGGCGGCGGAGGCAGCATCAAACAGATTCACGGCACTGGTCCGCTCACGCAGCGCCTGATGGAATTGGGCCTGATCGAAGGCACGGTCGTTAAGGTCGTGCGCGTGGCGCCGCTGGGCGATCCGATCGAAGTCGAAGTCCACAACTACCATCTGTCGCTGCGTAAGACCGAAGCCGAAGGCGTGGAACTCGACGCATGAGCGCGCCTACCGAAGCCGCCGTCTCCGCCAAAGTCCGCCGCATCGCGCTAATCGGCAATCCCAATACCGGCAAGACCACGCTCTTTAATGCGCTCACCGGTCTCCGCCAGCGTGTGGGCAACTACCCGGGCGTGACCGTCGAGAAAAAAGTCGGCGCCTATTCGACGTCCATTGAATTGATCGACCTGCCTGGCACGTACAGTCTGGCCGCGCGCAGCCCCGACGAACGCGTCGCGGTCTCGGTGCTATTAGGCGCGCAGGAAGGCGAAGCGCGCCCAGATGCCGTCGTCGTGATTATCGATGCCAGTAATCTCCAGCGCAATCTGTACCTGCTCACGCAGGTCATTGAAATCGGCCTGCCGGTTATTGTCGCACTGAACATGATCGATCTGGCTGAAAAGGCCGGCGTGACAATCGACGTCCCCGCGCTCGCGAAGTCCATCGGCGTTCCCGTGATTCCCTGCGTGGCTACGCGCGCCGACGGTCTGAACGATTTACGCAAAGCGATTGAAGCGCCGCCGGGCCAGGCCATCCAGCCCGGCTGGGCGTGGCCGGAAGGCCTCGCGGGCGAGATCAAGACGCTCTCGGACAAGTTCGGCGATGGCTTCCTCTCGGCGCGCGGGCTGATCGACGAAGGCGGCGCGGCGGAAGAAATGCTCGCTGCCAAATCGAAAGATGCGCTCCAGATGCTGTCCGCCGCGCGCGAACGGCTCAAGTCGAGTCAGGTGAAGCCCGCTGCGCTGGAAGCGCAGATGCGCTACGGCTGGATCGCGCGCCAAGTCGGCGCATGCACCACGCGCCGGCCCATGGGCACGCCATTCACGGCAAAGCTGGACGGGATCCTGACGCACCGATTTTTTGGAACGCTGGTTTTCATTGTGGTGATGGGCCTGCTGTTCTCGTCGATCTTCGTATTGGCCAAGCCAATCATGGATGGCATCAAGGCCTGCTTCGATGGGCTGAGCGCCTACGTTGCGGGGCGTTTTGCGGGGACGGCTTCGGAAGGCGGCGCACTGCAGAGTCTGCTGACCAAAGGCATCGTCGATGGCATTGGCAGCGTGATGGTTTTCCTGCCGCAGATCGCTTTCTTGTTCCTCTTTATCGCGGTGCTTGAAGATTGCGGCTACATGGCGCGGGCGGCCTTTTTGATGGACCGCCTGCTCCGCTTCTGTGGACTGAGCGGCCACAGCTTTATTCCGCTGATGAGCAGTTTCGCCTGCGCCGTTCCGGGAATCATGGCCACCCGCACGATCGCCGACCGCAAAGACCGCCTGGCCACGATTCTGGTGGCGCCGCTGATGAGTTGTTCGGCGCGTATTCCCGTCTACGCGCTGATGATCGGGGCGTTTATTCCGGCGGTTAAAGTCGGCTTCTTGCCGCTACAGGGCCTGGTCTTCGCCGCGATGTATTTTGTGGGCATTCTCGCTGCGATTCCGGTCGCGTTCTTACTCAAGCGCACGCTGCTTAAGGGCCCCGCGCCGATCTTTCTGATGGAATTACCGACTTACAAGTGGCCCAGCCCGCGCACCGTCCTGCTGCGTGTGTGGGAGGCAAGCAAAGCCTTCACGCTGCGCGCGGGCACGATTATTTTCGCGTTCTCAGTTCTGATCTGGGCGCTGTGCTACTTCCCGCGTTCAGAGGAGACCAAAAAGCGCTACGAAGAACAGCGCGAAGAGGCGAAAGCCACGCTCTCTGATGAAGCGCCCGAAGCAGATGCGGAAGCGCCCGCAGGCGAGGCCACCGGCGCGGAAGATGAAAAGAAGGAAACCCCCAAGTCGCCGCTCGCCGAACGGCTGGATGAACTCGACCGGTTGGAACAGGGCGAATTGCTGCGCAACAGTGCCATGGGCCGCGCGGGACAGGCGCTCGAACCGTTCTTCAAGCCACTGGGCTGGGACTGGCGCATCGGCATGGCCGCGCTGGCGTCTTTCCCCGCGCGCGAAGTCGTGGTCGTGACCATGGGAATTATCTACGATCTGGGCGAGATCGAACCCGACGAAGAAGGCGCCCAGAAGCAACTCAGTGATAAGTTCCGCGCGGCCACCTGGCCTGATGGGCGACCGGTGTACACCATTCCCGTGGCGCTCTCGATCATGGTTTTCTTTGCGTTGTGCTGCCAGTGCATGGCTACGGTCGTGACAATCAAACGCGAAAGCACTTGGGGCTGGGCGATTTTCGCGTTTACCTACATGACGGCACTCGCCTACGTCGGCGCTTTCGCAACCTTTCAAATCGGAACGGCGTTGCTACGCTGACGCCCGGGTTGTGGCCGCGGAAGCATGCCTATGTCTGAACCTTCGCTAAAAAAGAAGCTGGGCGCACTGCGCCGCCGCATTCAATTTCCCTTTAAGAAGCGCCGCATTTTGCGGAAAATAGCGCAGCTCAAAAAAGTCGCCCCGCATGGAGAGGCGCTCGCGCGGGCCCTGTCTGAAGTCGTCGAACGGCGCGTAGAACCGGGCGAACGGGATCGTATTGCGCGAATTGAAGCCTTGCGCGCGGACTTTCCAAAGCTGGCTCCGCTGCCCGCGGGATCGTTGGGCCCAGATTCCCCGACATTCGATCTGGCGAGCTTTGGGGTCAAGAGCAGCAAGCCGCCGATTTGGGATCTGCTGCTTTTCAAACTCGTGCGCACGTTGCGTCCAAAAGTGTTGTTGGAGTTGGGCACGTGTCTGGGACTCTCGGCGTGCTATCAAAGCGCGGCGCTGGAACTCAACGACGAGGGCCGGATTCTGACGGTCGAAGGCTATCCCGCGTTTGCGGCGATCGCGAAAGACAACCTGCGCAGCGCGGGCATGACCCGTGCGGAAGTGCGCGTGGGCTGGCATGAAGAAGCGCTGCCCGGACTGCTCAAGGACATGGGCCTGATTGACTATATTTTCCTGGATGGCCAGCACGAAGATGAACCCAATTGGCGCCTGATGCAGTTGCTGCGGCCGCGCCTAGCGCCCGGCGCCGTAGTCGTGGTTGACGACATCCGCTGGTCCGAAGATATGGAGCGCTTCTGGAAGCGCGTTTGCGAACTGCCGGAAGTATGCATTAGCATTGACATGAAGCAGGTTGGACTGCTGGTTTTCGACAAGCCCGGGCCGAAATCCGAGCACTGCGAAATTCCGCTGCATTGGCTCGAGAAATACCCGGGTTCTCCCTGGTGCTCGAAAGGCTAAACCGCGTAGATGAGCGAACCAGTTTCGCAGTCTCCAGAAGTTCCCGCCTCGACCCCGCAAGCGCCCCTGATCTGCTATTGTTTCAGCGTCAACGAGAAGACGCTCGAAGCGGCGGTGCGTTTTTTGGGCGCCAAAACCGTGCAGGACTTGAACCGCGCGACGCGCGCGGGGCTGGGCTGCCATGGCTGCTGGCCGGACCTCGAAGACCTGCTCGCGCGCTGCACCGCCGGGCGCTTCAAATACCAGTTCAGCGCCGAAGAGATCGCCGCGCTCGTCGCACAACACAAGCTGGACCAGCAGGAATGGTGGGGCGATCCGGCCCCCGCTCCGAATCCCCCCACGAATTAATAGGAAGCGCGCATGTCCCTGATGCCCGATGCCTGGATCGCAAAAGCCGCGCGCGAACAGGGCCTGATCGAGCCATTTTCCGAAGAACAGGTGCGCACGGTCGGCGGAAAGCCCGCGATCTCGTTCGGGCTGTCGTCGTTCGGATACGATATTCGGATTGACCGGCACTTCCGCGTCTTCACGAATGTGTTTGGCACTGTTGTCGATCCAAAGGCCTTCGACGCGCGCGGCCTGGTCGAAGTTGAAGGCGACGAATGCGTGATCCCGCCGAACAGTTTTGTGCTGGGATTGAGCGTCGAACGCTTTCGCATTCCGCGCGACATCCTGGCGTTGTGCGTCGGCAAATCGACCTATGCGCGCTGCGGGATCATTGTCAACGTCACTCCGTTCGAGCCCGGTTGGGAAGGCCGCGCGGTGATCGAAGTTTCGAACACCACGCCGCTGCCCGCGAAGGTCTACGCGGGCGAAGGCATCGCGCAGGTGCTCTTCTTGAAAGGCTCCGAAGCGTGCCGCACTTCCTATATGGACCGCAAAGGCAAGTATCAGGGCCAGGATTCGATCGTGCTGCCCAAGCCTTAAGCGCGGCACAACCCGGGGTCAGCTCCTTATAGGCTCGTCTTCCGCTTTACGGCAGCGTGTGCGTTTCGTAAATTTCACATATGGCCGAACTCAAGCTTTACAACGTCGATCAGGCAGAGAAGACGCTGCCGCTGGTGCGGCGCATCGTCCGCGACATCGTGGACGCTTTCACGCAGCATGCGCAGGCGGAGGAAGCGCGCCGCGCGCTCGCGCCCAACCCCACGCCCGGTTCCGACACCGAGCAACGCGCCTTCAAGCACGAAGACGAAGCGCAGGACGCCGAGCAACGTCTCTTGCGCTGTCAGAAGGAACTCGCCGACATGGGCGTGGAGCTGAAGGACTTCCGCGAGGGGCTGATCGACTTTTACAGCGACTTCGACGACCGGCTCGTCTTCATCTGCTGGAAGCTCAGCGATGGCGACAAGATCAGCTGGTGGCACGAGATCAACGCGGGTTTCCGCGGGCGGCAGGCGATCACGCCGGAAAACCGCGGCAATTTCAAGGGCGGCCGCGCGCAGATACTCGAAGCATAGCCCGCTTAAACGTACTACTTATTCTTTTTGCGTTTGGTGGTTTCGCGCAGGAACAGGCGCAGCGGAACTTCGTCCAAGCCCATCAATTCGGCCATGCGCAGCGCCAGGTAGCGCTTGTACTTCTCGTCGATTTTGCTGGTGTGGCGGCCATGCACGACAATCGTCGGTGGGGACACGCCCACCTGCACCGCGTACAGCAGGCGCGGCTTCTTGCCTTTGACGCCCGGCGGCTCGTGTTCGCGTTCCGAGCGCACCAGCACTTCATTGAGCTTGGGCGTCGGAATTTCGATGCGCGAAAGTTTGTACAGTTCCAGGGCCAGGTCCACCGTCTGCCAGCAGCGGCTGCCCATCTTGGCGCTGGTGAAGCACACCGGCGCGTGGCGCAGCGCGGGCAGGCGCGTGGTGATGTAGTCGGCGTAGTCTTCGGTGACGGCCTTGCCGGTCGTGTCCCACTTGTTGACCACGATCACGCAGGGCTTGAAGGATTCGCGAATCAGGTCGGCGGTCTTGCGGTCGGTGGTGCTCACGCCTTCGTGCGGATCGAGCATCAGCATCACGACATCGGCGCGGCGGATCGCGCGCTCGGTGCGCACCTGCGAATAAAATTCGACCGGGCCTTCGGGCGCTTTCATGCGCCGTATGCCGGCGGTGTCGATCATGTAAAAGCGCGTCTCGTCCTTTTCCATCAGCACGTCGATGGAATCGCGCGTGGTCCCCGCGATGTCGGAAACGATCGTGCGTTCGGAACGCACCAGCGCGTTGATGAACGAGCTCTTGCCCACATTGCGGCGCCCGACGACGGCGACCTTGGGCAGCAGTTCGGCGTTCGCGAGCGGCTCTTCGCTGACGGTGAGATGCCGGGCCAGCGCTTCCGACAGGTCGTCCAGGCCGCGCCGGTGCACGGCGGAGGTCGCGATGACTTCTTCGAAGCCCAGTTCGGCGAATTCGCCCACGGTCAAGGCGGCTTCACGGCCTTCGGATTTGTTGGCGACGACCACGACCGGCCGGCCGAGCGCGTGCAGTCGCTGGGCGATCTGTCGGTCCAGCGGCGTCAGGCCTTCCTTCGAATCGACGACCAGCGCCAGCACCGTGGCATTGGCCAGCGCCGCTTGAATCTGGCTTTCCACGAGCGCCGAGAGGTCCTGCTTGTCGACGATCCCGATGCCGCCGGTGTCCAGCAAATCGCAGGACTTGCCTTCAAATGAGACCGGATGCAGGACGCGGTCGCGCGTGGTGCCGGCGCGCGCATCGGTGATTGAGATTTCCTGCCGCAGGAGCGCGTTGAAGAGCGAAGACTTGCCCACGTTGGGGCGGCCCACCAATGCGACCGTGGGAAAGAGGTGCTCTACCTGGCCGGGCTTGCGCGCGGTGCGGTGCTTGGCTGGCGGGCGCTTGCTTTCGGACTCTTCGGGAGGCCGGGTGGACTTCTTGGACATGGGGCGGAATACATAAGAGGGAGGCCCGCGGCGAGCAAACGGAAAACGCACATCGAGCATAGAACTTCGAAGAAACTAAAGCCGAACTGGAGATAGGTCGATACCCCTTGCACACGGCGCCGCTTCCGGGGGGAGTCACGTCTTTGAGCCAGGGCCTCACGCAAAAGCTACAGTCGCTGACGACGCAGATTTTTCGCTGCGGCGGTCTGTCCACGCAAACGGAGCAGGGCGACCGCGTCAACCTGCTGGAAGTGGCTTCGTGGCTGATTTTCTTCTGCCTGGCCAGCGGCTGGTATTTCTTCGTCTTTCAACCGCAGCGCCAGCGCAATGAACTGTTGACCGGGCGCATGGAAGTCCTGAATGCGCAGGCCAACGCCGAAGAAGTCGAACTGAACCGCGTGCGGCGCGAAGTCAACGCGCTCGAAAAGGGCAACAAGCAGGCTTGGGAACGCGCCGCGCGGCTGCAACTGGGCTGGATCAAACCGGGCGAATATCTGAATCTCGCCGATGCGCGCCGCGGCTTGCCGTCCTTCGCGCAGAGCCAGGGCCTGCCTCGAAGTAGTGGCGCGCCGCGACCGAACCCGGCCCCCGCGCCGGCTCGTCCGCCGATTCCGCAGACGGCACGTTCGCCGGTGGACGGCAACGCCAATGTCGAGATCGCCGCGCGCAGCTTGCCGCTGCACGTGAGCAACACGCAACCCCTTCGGCCACACACCACCGCGCCACCGTTGGATCCCGCGTCGCGCAGCGACCGCGCGCCGTGGACGCTCAGCCACCCCGAATACGTGGGCTACCGCCCGCCGCATTAGCGCGCCACAAAAACTTCCATTTGATAGAGGAAAGACCGCTCGAAGAATTTCGAGCGGTTATTCGAGTGCCATTTCTTTCGGCACGACCACGACGCCCTTCTGCGTGACGATGAAGCGGCGGCGGTCGGATTCCGGATCATGCCCGATGGTCGTGCCTTCGGGGATGCGCACGCCCTTGTCGATGATCGCGCGGCGCACTTTCGCGTGGCGCCCGATGTTGACGCCTTCCATCAGGATCGAGTCTTCCACCACCGCGAATGAATTCACGCGCACCTGCGGCGAAAGAATCGAGCGCATGACCTGGCCGCCCGAAACGATCGCGCCCGAGCTGACCAGGCTGTCGTGTGCGGCGCCGCGGCGCGCGACGTCGCCGGATTCCGCGAAGACAAACTTGGCCGGCGGGAACTGTTCCTGATACGTGCGGATGGGCCAGTCGCGGTCGTACAGATTGAACTGCGGATTGACCGAGACCAGGTCCATGTTCGCTTCGTAGTAGCCGTCCAGCGTGCCGACGTCGCGCCAGTAGGGCGTGTCCTTCTTGTTCTCGTCCTTGAACAGGTAGCCGAAAACTTTTTCGCCCTGCTCGACCATGTCGGGAATGATGTTCTTGCCGAAGTCGTGCTCTGAATTCTTGCGCGCGTCCTGCGAGATGCGCCGCACGAGGTCGTCGGTCTCGAAGATATAGATGCCCATGCTGGCCAAACAGCGGTCGGGATCGCCCGGAATCGTCGCCGGGTTCTCCTTGGGCTTCTCCTGGAAGCCGGTGATCTGGTATTTCGGATCGACGCGCAGAATGCCGAGCTGGTTGGCGCGGTCTTTTTCGACCGGCATGCAGGCCACCGTCAGCGCGGCGTTGTTTTCGACGTGGCAGCGCGCCATCTCGGCGTAGTCCATCTTGTAAATATGGTCACCGGCGAGGATCAGCACGCGCTTCGGCCGCTCGCGTTCAAGCGTGTAGATGTTCTGGTAAATCGCGTCGGCGGTGCCGAGGTACCAACTCGTGCCCGTGCGCATCTGCGGCGGCAGGATGTGCATGTAGCGCCCGATTTCAGGGCTGTTGAAGAACTGGCTCCAGCCCAGCACCAGGTGCCGGTCGAGTGAGAAGGACTTGTACTGCGTGAGCACGTAGATGCGCGCGCAGCCGGAGTTCAGGCAGTTTGAGAGCGTGAAATCGATGATGCGGTAGATCCCGCCGAACGGCACCGCGGGCTTGGCGCGGTCGCGGGTCAGCGGATAAAGACGCTCGCCCTGGCCACCGGCGAGAATGATCGTAAGGGTGTCGCGCAGGATGTTTTCCATCGATGGATCAGTTTCCTAGTCCGCGGGATTTGAGGACTTCACGAATCTTCGCCTTGAGTTCCGTCAGGTCGCCGGACTTAACCACGTAGGCGTCGGCGGACCAGGTCATGAAATTGTCTTTGTAGGTCGAGTAGGCCGTGTTCAGGATCACGGGCATCGACTTGTCCTTGGCCAGGATCTTGCCGAGGGCTTCGATGCCGTCCATACCAGGCATGGAGATGTCCAGAATCACAAGGTCGGGGCGCTGGCCCTTAAGGTAATCCAGCGCCGCTGGACCACTGTCGGCGAGGGTAATCTGGTGCCCCTCGTCGGAGAGTTCCTGCTCGTACAGCAGGCGCAGGTTCTTGTCGTCGTCTACCACCAGCAGCTTGGCCATGATCCGCCTCCCTCAGCTAAAAGCATACACGACGCGCGCTTGTATCACGCCTTCTGGACCTGCGCCACCGCCGCCGCGATCGGAGGAGGCGCGCGATGAATCGGCAAATGCATGCTGAATGTCGTACCCGAACCCACCTGACTCGTGAAGTCGATCTTGCCGCCGTGGTCGTCGAGAATCTTTTTGACCACCGCCAGCCCCAGGCCGGTGCCGTCGGGTTTGGTGGTCATAAAGGGGCTGAAGATGCGATCGCGCACGTCTTCGGGAATTCCGGAGCCCGTGTCCGTGACGGCCACCAGCACCCAGTCGCCTTCGCGGGCCGTCTTCATGCGCAGCGCGCCGCCGTTGCGCATCGAATCCGCCGCGTTGCGCACCAGATTGTCCAGCACCTGCTGAATCTGGTTCTGGTCGAAGACGACTTCCGGCAGCGAGCGGTCCAAGTCAAGATCGCCGTGGATGTGCAGGTGCGCGAGGCGCTCGGTGTGGTTGCGGAAAATGCGTTCGACCAGCGCGTTGAGGTCAGCGGACTTGAGCACCGGCGCGTTGGGACGCGAGAAGTCCATTACGCCCTTGAGCAGGTTTTCCAGACGCGTTGATTCTTCGGCGATGATCTTGGCGTTCTTGGCTACGCGCTCAACGTTGTCCGGGCGCTTCAGGACCGCGCGCGCAAAACCGCCGATAGTCGCCAGGGGATTGCGGATTTCGTGGGCCACGTAAGCAGCCATCTTGCCGACGGCGGCCAGCTTTTCCGAGTGCACGATCTGGTCTTGGGCGTGGTGCAGTTCGGCCATGCGCATCTGCAATTCGGCGTAGGTATCGGCGTTTTCAATGGCCAGAGCGGCTTGCGCGGCAAAGAGGGTCATCAGTTTTACGTGGTCGTCGGTGATCGGGCGGCCCGAGTACAGATTGTCGGTCAATAGCACGCCGACGACGGTGTTCTTCACGATTAGCGGAACGGAGACGAACTCCTGCGCGCCGAAGGTGCGGCGGAAATGTTCGGAAATGCGCGGGTCGCGGTCGGCGCCGGTGACGACTTGGCTCTTCTTTTCGAGCGCCGTGCGCACGATGATTTCGGAGGGGTCGTCCAGATTGTATTGCACGTGCTGGATCTGGTTAAAGAGTGGCGATGCCGGCGCGCCGGGGCCTTTGCTTTCGATTTCGCGCACCAAGTCGGAGAGCGTGCGCGCCTGGCTCGAGAGGTCGGCCCAGATGCGGAAAGCTTCTTCGCGACTGGTCGGGCCGACGGCGGCTTCGGCTTCCAGAATGTTTTTCTGGCGGTTGCGCTTGAACAGGAACGCGCGGTTAAAGCCCAGCGCGTAGCCCGCCGTGACGCAGAGTAGAATCACGTGGTTCAGCCGGCCGACATCCAGGGTTTGCTGGAGGTACTGCGAGAGTTCGCGCAGCAGCGAGAGCTGTTCGACGCGCGTTTCCTGCTCGGTTACGTCCTGGGTCAGGATTAGCGCCTGTTCCGCAGGGCGGCCAGCTTCGGTGCGGATCGGCGCGACGATGTTGGCAAAGAAGCGCCGCTGCCCTTGCGACGTGTAAACGCTCCAGGCGACGTGCTGAATCTGGCCCTTGGTGAAGACCGGCTCGACCCAGCTTTCGTTGCGCGACATGTTCGAGAGAAACGCCGAGAAACCCGGCTGACCGAAGGAATCGCCGAACCACAGGTCGAAGGTGCGGTTGGTCCAGACGATCTTGCGGTCGCGCCCGATCAGGCACAGCGCCGCGTTCATTGCGTTGACGACGTTGTTCAGCTTGGAACGCTCGAGTTCCAGGGTCGTCTCGGCGCGCGCCCGGTCGGTCACGTCTTCAATGACCAGCAGCACCTGCCGTACGCCGGCGTATTCGATCGGTGCGATGGTCAGATCGGCGATCATGCCGTCGCGCGCCTTCATAAAATGCGCGATGCGCCGGAGCCACGAAGGCTGTCCGTTGTTTACCGCGCCGTCGATGGCACGGTTGAGGCCCGTGGTCAGGCTGTCTGACGAGAAGAAATCGGAGAGCTTGCGGCCAACGACTTCGCCGCGGCCCGCGCCAAGCAGGCTCAGGAAGGGCGCATTGGCGAAGAGAATCGTGCCCGCGGCATCGAGCACCAAAAGCGCCGAAGGCAGCGCGCTGACGATGTCCTGCGCGAAGCGGCGCAGGTCGTCGAGTTCGTCATCGCGCTCGGCGATTTTCTCGGCCAGCTTGCGCGCGCGCTCGACCAGCCAGCGCTCTTCATGGCCTTTGCGCACCAGCACCTTGGCGCGCACGGCCAGCTCGCCCGGCGGGCAGGGCCGCGAAACGAACTCGTCGGCGCCAGCTTCGAAAAGCTGTTCGACTGAGCCTGCGCTCACGTCGCCGGCCACAAACATCACGGGAATCCAAGCCAGTTGCGGCTGGCTCTTTAAGTCGCGGCAAAGTTGCACGCCGCTCATGGGACCTGGAAAATCGCGCGCAGTCAGGAGGAGATCGAAGGGTTCCAGCTTGATGCGCTCAAGTGCTTTGGCGGGATCGGATTCGCCTTCGGCAATAAAGCCTTCGCGGCCGAGCTGGTCCCGTTGCTCCTGGAGCAATTCGGGGGCGGGCTCGACCACCAGGACACGCGGCAAAGAACCGACGGTGCCAGCCATTACGCCCCTCCACAGGAGTTCGCAGTCTACTGGATTGAGTTTAATTTACATGGTGCGTTTGCGCCAGTTTTCACTTTGCCCTGGCGCAATATGCACCAGATGGAATAGGGCATCGTAAAGGCCCGGTGTCGCAGGCCGGAGCACCCGCCCAAAGATTATAGAAGGTCATTATAAGTCTTTTTTTGGTGGGTGCTTATAAACATTCCGGGTGGTCGGAATTCGAGCTCAAAGGCTTTGGTATTTGGCACGCTTTATGATATATAGTGAAACAGTTTTCGGGATCTTCGGGGATCCAAATGCTTAGGCCGTTCATCTGGGCTATAACGTTCAACTTGGTCAGCGTATTAACCGCCGCTGCGACAGATACTGCCGCACCCACGCATCATCCAGATGACGAGCGGCCGATGTCTGCTCGTTTCGTCGCCCGCGTTACGTTTATTGGCGATCCCCCGGAAAAAGACTCCAAGGGCAATCTGACCGCGCCAAACTGGCGCAACGACACCGTACAGGTCATGCGCAAGGGTACTTCGCGAGCGCTGCAATTGGCACTCGGGGAATTTGTCCAAGTTGGCGATACCATTGTATGCGACCCGAAGCTGATGATTCAGATCCAGACGGGTGATGGGACATTGGTGGTTTTGCGCAATGGCGCCAAGCTGACGTTGTCCGAACGTGGGACCAACGGCGTACTAAAACATACGGTGCTGCAGCAGGACGGCGGCTGGGTGCGGGTGCGCACGTCCAAGGCGGCTTCAATGGGCGGGTTTTTCGGGCAGACGGATCTGGAAGATAGCCATGCGGACCCCGAGCAGGCCTCCTCGGGTTATCTGACCCGCGTGGAAGGCGTTACTGGGCAGCCGGGCGAAGTTGTCTGGGTTACGCTAACGTCCGGTCTGATCAGTGCGAATGGCTGGCGCATTGACCATAAACAGGAATTCAAGTTTAAAGAGCTGGGCCAGCAGGAATGGTTTTGCAAGGGCGAACGGAAGCGTAAAGAGCCGGAGGAATCGGCGCGACTCGACCAGAAGGAACTTGAATCGGTGCTCTCGGAAATTCCCTTCGTCGTAGACGGGTTTTTCCAGGTGTTCGACGATTTTCTGCTCGACGAATACCCCGACGGCGAAACCCCGCCTCGTGCGGTGGCGCAGCCGACCGATTTGACGCCGGTCACGCCGGAGAATCCGTTCGTCCAGCCGCCCATACCCCCGGGTCCAGTGAGTCCCTGAACGTAGTCCCGGTGACTTGAGGAAGCGCGTATGGCTACGCAGGCCCAGGAAACGGAAACTTCTCCGCTTCTGTATGTAACCGCCGTTCGGAGCGCGATCTGGCGCTACAAATGGATGGCGATGGCGATTCTGACCATCTGCGTTCTTTCCGCCGGGCTTTACACGCGAGCCCAAACGCCCATCTACCAAGCTAGCGGCAATATCTACATTGAAAACCGCTCGCGCACAATTATCGGCGACTCTGAAATCGGGCTCGATTTTTCCAAGGACATTATGCGCGCTCAGCGCACTCTGGCGCTCGCGCGCCCGGTCGTGGCTCCGACTTTCGAACGCGCCGCGCAGGCCTGGAAACAGAACCCCGAATCCGCCGCCTATCCGAATCTTGAAGCGCAGTGCGAAATGAGTGTGACCATCGACGGCCAGCTCCTGACCCTGCACGCCGATCATCCCAATCCCAAGGCCGCCGCGCTGATCGTGGAATGCTGGGCTCAGGTTTTCGTCGAGGAAGTCGGCAAGCGCGAGCAGGCGCCCACCAAGGCCAAGGGCGAGATTCTGACTAGCGAACTGCCCTTACGGCGCGACGAATGGCGCCGCAAGCTCGAAGCCTTCAATGAGTATCAGCAGTCCGCCAACGTAAATTTGGATTCGTCTGGGCAACATCCTGTCAACGTGCGCTACGCGGATCTGGACAAACAGATCACCGTGGCCCACCAGGTGCTCGAGTCGCTGCGTTCTGAAGCCCAGGCTTGGGCGGCGTCCAATGGCGATACCAACAAGCTAGTGCAGTTCCATCGCGTGCGCGATGATCAGTACATGATGCGCTATTCCGCAGACTTGGCGGATCTGTACCGGTTGTTGGCGGAGGCGCATCAGAAATACGTAGATGGCAGCTTTGAAATCAAAAAAATTGAGCAATTGTTGAAAGAAAAAGACCTCCTGCGGCAAAAGGGCCTGGAAAACATCAGCGTGCAACTCCAGATGGAATTAAACGCACAGGAAGCCAAGGTCCGAGTGCTCGACGACCAATACGCCAAGACCAAGGCCGAATACGAAGATCTGAATGCCAAAATCGCGCAGCTCAAGAAACTCAAGCAGGACGCTGAGCAGGCCCAGAAACTGTACGAAGAGATCGCGTTCCAGAACGGCTCGGTGGAAGTGGCCAGCCGCTCGCGCTATTCGATCGCTCAGCCTTGGGGGGGCGTGGAGACGCCGACCGCGCCGTACAAGCCGAACCTGCAGCGCAATCTGTTCACGGGCCTGATGGTGGGCCTGGTTTGGGTCGCGATCGCGATCTTCTTGCGCGAATGGCTAGACGACTCGGTCCACACCACCAAGCAGCTTGAAGCCAAGCTTGGCCTGCCTGTACTGGGCACGGTACCCCTGTTGGAGCGCCGCTGGAAGGGCGACACGAGCTACCACCTGGCTCGGGACCACTCGCGCACCACTATTGTCGAACACTTGCGCGTCTTGCGTACTGCCCTCTCGGTGGGCTACGCACGGCATCTCCAGGCCGAAGGCCGCGCGCTCATGGTCCTCGTCACCAGCCCGCTGGAAGCCGAAGGCAAGAGCTTCATTGCGGCGAACCTGGCCACGATCTTCGCCCAAGCCGGCAAGCGCACGCTACTGATCGACATGGATTTACACAAGACCACGCTCACCAAGCAATTCTACTGTGGCGCATCCCCGGGCATCGGGGCGCTGATTGCCGAATCGCATCCACTGGGCGTGCTTACCGTGGCGCAGCCGGTGCCGAATCTGGACTTCCTGCCTTCGGGTGTCAGGGGCTCGGCCGAGCAAATGATTGAAGGCCCGTACCTGGCCAAAGCGTTGGAAGAAGCGCGCCGCGAGTACGAAGTTGTGATCATCGACACGCCGCCGGTGCTGGCTGTCTCCGACGCCTGCCATCTGACCGATAAGTGCGACGTAACCTTGATTGTGCTGCGCAGCCGCAAGACGCGAATGACACAGGCCGAACGCGCGATGGACATCCTGGCAAATGCCAAAGCCAAGGATCCGGTCTTCGTGTTGAATGGGGTGGACAAGTTGGATGCGGACGTCGCGGCCTACGGCTATGCGTATGGATATTCCTATGGCTATGGCTATGGCAAGACCCCGCAGGCGCGCCAAGGCGCGTAACCTTCAATAAGCATTAAATGTGAGTGGCTCAAGTCCGCCGCGCTAAGGCTTCAGCGTTTCCACGCGTTTTTGTATGGCCGCATACCAGGCTTCCCAATCCTTGGAACGGTCGCAGGCGATCCAGGCCAGCCGCGCCTGTTCCAACGCGCCCGCTCGGTCGCGGATCTGGAGGCATAACTCGGCCCAGGTGCGCCGCGCCGAGACACTTGGATTAACCAGCTTGCTCAGCGCCCGGTCGGCGGCGGAGAATTGTTCTGCCAAAATCAGCCGGTTGACCAACTCCAGGGTCAGGCGCTGCGCCTGACCGTCGCGCGCCACGCTTTCGGCCAGGGTGGGGAGGACGTTGCGCTCCAGATCCGGAACCTGCTGGAGCATCCAGTCTTCCACCTGTGCGAAATTCTCCGCGTCGGCGTGACGTAATGCGTCGGCCCAGTCGGCGGCGCCGGGGAGCGCTTGTTTGCGCTCCAGCGCCAGCCGCCCGCGCACGGCCAGGCCCCAGGCCGGCGGCTCGGCGCCCAACGCCTCCACTTCGGCCAAGGCATGTTTCCAGACGCGTTCATCGCACCAGAACTTCGCGCGCGCGGCGGCGTCCGCCGGCTGCTTGCCGGGCCAAAGCTGCGCCAGTTCTTCCAATTTCGCGCCGCCCTTTCGCAGGATCTCAAGCGCCGCCTGCGGCTGCATCTGATTGAGGTTGATCAAGAGCGCAAGATCGCTGACAGACTGCACTGCAGCCTGGTCGCGCAGTGGTCCGGATTTTCCGAACACCGCCGTGGCAAGGCGCAGCTCAGCGCATTGGATTCGCAGGCGGTAATACGATGGCGCGAGTTTCACTGCCAGGTCCAGGTCGGCGAGCGCGTCCGCGGTGCGACCCTGGGCCGACCGGAAATACGCCCGCAGCCAGGGCAGGCGGTAATCGCGCTGGGTCAACGCGGCCCAGCGTTCAAACAGCGTTTCCAGACGTGTTTCTTCCGCGGCCTGTGCCTCCGGGGCACTATCGCGGAAGCGCTCCCATTGGCTTTGTGCAGCGAGGAAGGCCAGTTCAGGATTTGCTGGATCGCGAGCGAAAGCGTCGAAATACGTGGCGGAGAATTCGGCCTTCGGATCGGGCGGGTAGCCTCGCCCGCGCCACGGCGTCTCCCAAAGCGCCGTGGCTTGCGTTGCGCCGCTGACCGCGAAATAAAGGAAGACCCCGCTCAGCCCCAGCGCGAGCGCGCCGGCCGCGTACCGCCCGGTGGCGCCGAATTCCAGGGACTTCGCGTGGCCGGGTTCCCGGGCGGCTCGCAGGCACCAGGTTTCCACAAGCGCCCCGGCCAGCACGAAGAACAGGGCCGCGGTCGCGGGTTCCCGCAGGGGAAAATCGGCGCACGAGCAGCCTAAGGGCGCGGCAATCGCAGCCGCGCCTAGGGCCAGAAGCAACCCGCGCTCGCGGCGCCGGCGCAGTTCCAGCGCCCGCCACCAGGCCCACCCCGCCGCCAGACTCGCCAATAACGCCAGCAGCGCTGCGGGCAGTCCCGCTTCGATGGCCAGTTCGAGCCAGTCATTGTGCTGGTGGTTCCAGCGTCCGGGCAATTCACCGGGCTGCGTTTCGGAGAAGCGCTCTTCAAAGGTGCCCAATCCCGTGCCGAAACCTGGGGCCTTCTGCAGAAGTTTTACGCCGGACTCCATGGCCAGCGCGCGCTCGGGCATGCCAGGCAAATTTTCGCGGCTCAGATCCTTAAAGCGGCGCGCCAGCGGGCCCGAAATCGTGAGCGAGAGTGCGTAGACTGCAAAGGCCGTCAGGGCCAGCACGCCCAAGGCGCTGAGTAAGCCGACCGCCAGACGTTGCGGGGCCGGGTATAGGGCGGCTTGTTGGCGCGGAAAGGCGCGGATCCAGGCGTCCTTGGCCTTGAAACCCGCGGCGGCCAGGCCCAGCGCCAGTGCCAGGCAGACCACCGTCAGACGGCTCAACGTGAAGATCAAAGTGGTCAGGGTTAAGGCCAGGCCAAGTCCATAAAGGGATAGCAGCAATACGTAGCGCGCTTTGCGCTGCCGGTGCACGAGGTCGTGGCGCGACCAGCGCCGGTACGCCAGCGCACCATAACTTGCGAGCAGCATTGTGCCGCAGACGACGCCCAGCGCGAGCAGCACCGCAAATCGGTTGGGATTGGTATAGGTGCCCCCGACGCGGCCGGTTGGATCGGTCCAGTCCCACCATTGATCCGGCAAGTGGGCGAAGCGTTGCAGCAGGCCCAACACCGCGTAGACGGTGGTCGCCCAGAAGATTGTTTTTAAGAGTCGGCGTAACGCCCGCCCGCTGCGGCCCCAGGGGCGTCCCAATACCACGGCCGCGGCGAACAGCCAGCCGCCCAGCAAAACATCGCGCCCCAAGGCGGGCTCGCGTTCAGCCACGCCCTGCAGCACCGCATACAGTTGCAGCGCGGAAATCCAAACGAGCGCCAGCAGTCCGGGTGCCCAGACGCTCCAGCCCAATCGCGAACGTAACGTGGTCGGATTTAAGATCAGGCGCGCGGCAGCGAGGAGAAACAAGACCGCGGCATAGTACCCAAAGACCCAAGGCGGACGCGCGCCGCAGAAAAGCGGGCCCGCAGCCAGGACTCCCAGGCTCAGCGCTGCCACCAGCGCGTCCAGACGTGCGCGCATCAGAACCCCGTGCGCAAGTTCTACCCCCGAATACGCCTAGACTATATTGCGCTAAAAGCCGCTTTCCGGAACGAAAACGCGGTCGCCGGGATCAAGTTGCAGGTCGCCTTCAAGCTGGCCCAGTTCCATGACTTTCTTCATGTCGACGGTCTGCACGTCGCCCTTGTCCTTGCGCACCACCAGTACCGTCGAGCGCTTGGCGTATTGATCAAAGCCGCCGGCCATGGTGATCAGGCGCGAAACGGTCATCTTCCCGCCGACCGGATAGAAGATCCCGTTGCTCTTGACACGGCCTGAAATGTAAACGCCCTCGCTCGTCGAGACCACGATCTGGTCTCCGTTGCGCAGGATCGGGTCTTGGGCGATGTCGCCCTGTTCCAAGGCCAGGATCTGGTTGTACTGGCCGCTTTGGCGGTGGCCATCTTCGTCGGTGTGAACCACGGTGATCTTGCTGCGGTCGGCAATGGGCCTCGTTCCACCGGCTGCGGCGAGCACCTGGCTCAGGCGCACCGGTTGGCCGGGTTGAATGGCCGTATCCCGCCGCGTCACGATGCCCGGCTTGAGCACCTCTCCGATGACCGCAAAGGTTTCGGCCCGGGGAATGATGATCAGATCGCGTTCCCGCAGCAGCGGCCCGACAAAGTGCGAACCCGGCTGCCCGAACTTCGACCCGTCTACGACCTCAGATTTGTTATCTGCGCTTTCGACGTGCTGTAGCGAGATCCGCGTGACGTCCGCATCGGCCGTTACGCCGCCGACCTGAGCCAGCGCAGCTGCCAGGCTGAAGGTCTGGCCCCGAGGCACTTCAATGCGCTGCGGACGCTGCACTTCGCCTTGAATGAAGACATGCCAGGTCGGAACGATGTTTAACGAGATGGAAATGCGCGGATTGCGCAGGCCTGTGACTTCATGTGCGCGTGCAATGATCGCTTCGTTCGCTTCCACCATCGTCTTGCCTTTAATGTTCAACGATCCGCCAAAAGGCATGCTGACGAACCCGTCGGTGGTAACCAATTGGCTATAGACGTGCAGGATTTCGAATTCAACCAAAACCGACACGTTCTCGCCGCCTTCGAAGCGGAAGGCATCTTCATGCGCCGATTCTGCTCGCGCCCGCGAGCCAGTCCAAGCGCATAGGGCCAGCAGGCAGCCTATCCAAAATGAGCTTCGTAGCGGCATGTCGGGTTCTCCCTGTTACCAGCGGAAGGTCATTCCGAGGCGTGCGGTATTGATGTCGATATTCGGACCGCCGACCGAGGTGCGCATATCGCGATTATATTCAGCATATCCCTTTAGGTTGCGCAGAATCTGGTAAGTAAAACGCGTATTAAATTGCTTGGTCATCTCGTGAGCACCCGAGTTTAGGGAATTGTAAATCGCGGAAAATCGGGCTTCCGTCTCAAAGCGCGGCAGCACCTGGGCCGTGCAGCCAACCTCCAGCGTTGAATAGGTTCCTCCGCCGGTCAGGATCCCGACTTCGAAATCCCGGCGCGCGAGGATGTGCGCACGGAAGTGCTCATTGTGTTTGTAGTCCAGGCGCAGGCCATAAATGTTTCCATCGTCGCTGTCATAGGGCTTGAGCCGAATTGAATGCTCGTTGCCCAGCTCCAGATTGAAGGCGAACTTGCCGTAATTGATTTTCAGACCGCCTTTGAGTTCATGGGTGTCAAAATTCTGGCGCTCTTCATGGAAGTAATGGCTGGCGGCGAAACTGTATAAAAAGTATGGCGTCAGGAAGTCGCTCAAATTGTAGGAGGCCAGGAACAACGCGCCATGGGTTTCCAGATCCCCCTGGCTCGTGGTCCGGCCGAAGTAGTCATAGCGATCGTAATAATAAGACGCGGAGACCGTCAACTTGGAACGCCGGTAGGTCAGCGAAGGATTGATCTGCATCGTTTGAATGCGCGTGAAAGCCAGGAACTCCTGCTCCAGCACGCCTGTGTTTCCAGTCTGGTTGTAGTTCGCGCCCAGATCGATCTCCAACCCGCGCGTAAAGATGTCGTGCCAGGCGAGATTGAGACTGGCTTCGTGGGTCAGGTAGTCGCGCGCATTGTTGTCGAGGTACTCATTCCACCCAAAGCGGTAGCTCGCGCTCATGTCGAATGTGCGCGTGGGTTTGTAATTGAATTCAAACCCGCTGGAGGTGCTCCAGAGTTCGTCCTTCTTTTGATTGGAATGGCCCTGGCCCAGAACGTTATCGGTGTATTGGAAATCCGATGTGGCGACGGGATG